>Ga0194048_10000174_pt1 | contig 29297 bp, 18 predicted proteins | sample JunL225m_MetaG_FD_161685 | JGI IMG/M metagenome (GOLD analysis project Ga0194048, IMG submission 161685) | Anoxic zone freshwater microbial communities from boreal shield lake in IISD Experimental Lakes Area, Ontario, Canada - Jun2016-L222-5m | ecosystem: Environmental > Aquatic > Freshwater >...
ACTCGAATTGCTAAGAAGAATTCATCATCAATGGAAATAAGAGCAACGGCGCCACCATTGGTCTGTTGTCTATTGAGTCGGTCGATGATGTGAGTTAGGTCATCAGGGTCAGGTAAGGATGCGATAGACCATCGTCCATCTTCATGCCACGCCTCAATCGCGAAGTCTTGGGTCTCCTCTGACATATGCCCATATTGTCACTCATTGATACGGAAAGAAAGCCCTGTAAGGTAGATGACATGAAAGTTCATGTAGCTAATCACCCGCTGATTTCTCACAAACTCACAGTTTTACGTGATGAAAGAACTGATTCGCCAACTTTCCGACGTCTAGTTGAAGAACTCGTAACACTGCTTGCATATGAAGCAACTCGCGAAGTGCGTACAAAAACTGTCACGATTAAGACTCCAGTAACGCAGACAACTGGACTTGTGTTGGCAGAACCACGACCAGTTGTAGTCCCAATTTTGCGCGCGGGTCTTGGAATGCTCGAAGGAATGACCAAGCTACTTCCCACTGCTCAAGTTGGTTTTCTTGGCATGGTGCGCGATGAAGAAACGTTACAAGCAAGTACATATGCAAATCGTCTTCCCGAAGATCTCTCTGGACGTCAGGTCTATGTTCTCGATCCCATGCTTGCAACGGGTGGAACTCTTATCGCTGCCTTTGAATACTTAATCGAGCGTGGCGCAAATGAGATCACAGCAATTTGCTTACTTGCATCCCCCGAAGGAATCAAAGCCCTAGATGAAGCTTTTAAAAACTCTGGCGTTCCCATCACTCTTGTTACTGGCGCACTCGATGAAAAACTTAATGAAAAGGGATACATAGTCCCTGGACTTGGTGATGCTGGTGACCGACTTTACGGTGTCGTATAAATGGCATCCACCTCCCCCGGATACGGGATCACGATTCGTGTTGAGGGATCTCCCGAACTTCAACCCGTTGCGCTGATAACAACAACTATTACCAATGCGGGTGCAACGATTACAGCGCTCGACGTCGTTGAATCACTACTAGAGAAAGTTGTCGTCGACGTCACCTGTGACACTATCGATGCCGATCATGCACAAGAGATTCACGATGCGCTTTCAAGCCACGCTGGACTTACTGTTCGCAAAGTCAGTGACCGAACATTCTTGCTCCACCTTGGTGGAAAGATCGAAGTAAATTCGAAGGTTCCACTCAAGACTCGTGATGATCTATCTCGCGCCTATACACCAGGCGTTGCGCGTATCTCGCAAGCAATCGTTGACGATCCATCTGATGTGCGCCGTCTTACGATGAAGCGCAATACTGTCGCAGTCGTGACAGATGGATCTGCAGTACTGGGACTTGGAAATATTGGACCTTACGCAGCGCTACCTGTCATGGAGGGTAAAGCTGCGCTCTTTAAACGTTTTGCCAATGTCGATGCATGGCCAGTCTGTCTTGATACCCAAGATGTCGATGAAATCGTTCGCACTGTGCAATTAATTGCACCTGTCTATGGCGGAATCAACCTCGAAGATATCTCTGCTCCTCGTTGCTTTGAAGTAGAACGTCGCTTGCGCGAATTACTTGATATTCCTGTATTCCATGATGATCAACACGGAACAGCAATTGTTGTTCTTGCCGCTTTGCGCAATGCGCTCAAGTTGGTGAAGAAAGATATGTCGAAGGTCAAGATTATTCTCAGCGGTGCAGGAGCAGCTGGAACCGCTATTGCTCGCCTACTTGTTCTCAGTGGTGCTACAGACATCATTGCATTCGATAAAGATGGAGTAATTAGTCGAGATTCAACATCTGATGGGGCAATGCGTGATTGGTTTATAGAGAATTCAAACAAGGCGAACTTCAAAGGTTCGGTCCACGAAGCAATGGTCGGCGCAGATATTTTTATTGGTGTCAGCGCACCAAATGTCTTAGCTGAAGCAGATATTAAGGCGATGGCTGCCGGCTCGATTGTCTTTGCTCTAGCTAACCCAGATCCCGAAATTGATCCCGTGATTGCCCGTAAATATGCAGCTGTCGTTGCAACCGGTCGCAGCGATCATCCCAATCAGATCAATAACGTATTGGCATTTCCCGGAATCTTTCGCGGATTGCTCGATGCGCAGGCCCATAAAATTACGGACAAGTTACTCGTCGCTGCTGCTGAAGCAATTGCTGATTGTGTCAGCCCTTCTCAGCTCAACACATCTTTTATTGTGCCAAGCGTCTTTGATCCCAATGTAGTAACCCAAGTTGCTGCAGCTGTAAAGAAGTCGGTGTAATGAATTTACTTGCATCCTTTGATGCACAATTTGCAGCATTGGCACCATTTATCTTCTATCTCATCGTCGGTGTTGTCGTATTTGTTGAGACAGGTCTGCTCTTCGGATTCTTCCTCCCCGGCGATTCAATTCTCTTTAGCGCTGGGCTAGTCGCTGCTTCAAAGGGCAATATCAATATTGTTTTTCTTATCATTGTCATCTTGGTTGCAGCATTTTTCGGTGACCAGATTGGATTTGTTATCGGCCGAGTTGTTGGTCGTCCTTACTTAGATAAACGCACGTCGCCTCGTATTCAACGAATGATTGCCAGCTCTGAACGTTTTTATGAGCACACCGGTTGGTGGGCAGTTGTTGCGGCTCGCTTCTTCCCGTGGATTCGCACCTTTGTCCCACCCATTGCAGGGGCTTCAAAGATGAATTACTACAAATTTTTATCAGCCAATATTTTAGGTGCCGTGCTATGGGGAGGTGGAATTACTCTTGCTGGTTATTACGCAGCTACCTTGCCATGGGTAAAGACTTCTTCGTACGCGATTGCGACATTCTTTATTTGTGCGTCAATCGTTTCCGGCCTTGCGAATTATTTACGCCGCCCACGATAACTCCCAAGTAAGTCATAGCAATTCCAGTAACTAGATAAATCGAGACATGCACACCATTTGTTGGTGAGTAGAGATCAATCAGGAGCGAACCAAGCAGTTGTCCGCCAACGCTAAAGAGTGTGAAGGTAAGAACTCCTAGGTGTTGCACAATTGTTGAGGTAAAGGCGATATAGACAACTCCTATGACTCCACCGGTGTAGATCCACCATGGTCCACCAGGAAGTGGAACTATTTTTTCAGAGCTAAAGATGGCAAGAATTCCAAGGAAGATAACGAGAAAAGTAGTGCCCATAATGAAGTTGAGAAACGATGTTGTAAAACTTTGATGTGAGTGTTCGTTGATTTGACCATTCATTGCTCGTTGCACTCCAACAATTGCACCAGCTACACAACCAAGTAAGACTGCAAAGAGTGATAGATCTTTTGCATCAATGCGATCGAGAACAGAGATCAGGACTGCAAATACTGTAAAGAAGGCAGCTCCTATTCGGCGCGGTGTGATCTGCTTCTTACCCCCACCGGTAAAGCCAATACGATCGACAATCAATGAGGCCGCTGTTTGGCCAGCGATAGATGAAACGGAGTAAATAGCCACACCAATAAGCGGAACAATATGAGTTTGGACTGCGACGAAACTGCCACCCAGTGCGCCTGCAAAGAGGGTCCATCGCGGGAGTTCCTTACGAACTACTGCGCCACGAAGATTGCGTGCACCTTCTTTTATCTTTGGGCTAAAGATTGCAACGATTGCGATGATAATCAGACCTGAACCGAATGAGACTAGGGCTGCTTCAACGCCATTACCTAAACGATGCGAAAGTTCGCCATTAGCTCGCGCCTGCAGCGCAATCATCACGCCAGAGATAGCTGCTAGAAAATCGAGGCGCTGGGTCTTCTTAGACATCTACAAATCCTATTAACTTTCCAGCGCTAAAGTAATTTCCAGCCACTCTTCTTCGCGTGCCTGTAATTCACTCTCGATTTTTGCAATTTCAGTGGCAATTTCAATAAGACGCTCTGGATTAAACGCTTCATCCTCCTGCTCTTTCACAAGTACAGCAAGGCGCTCTTTACCCTTAGCGACCTGACGTTCGACCCGTGTTAAGTCCTTCTTGAGCTGGCGCTGTTCTGCAGCAGAAGAAGTAGAAGAAGGCTTATTTCCTGAAGTCGCACTTGCAGCGATTGATGCAACGCGTTGTTCAAGATATTGATCTACTCCTCGTGGAAGATCGCGCAGATGCTTATCCCCCAATAAGCCCCAGAATCGATCGGATACTCGTTCAAGGAAATATCTATCGTGTGAAATCACAATCAGTGTTCCACCATAGCTATCGAGTAAATCTTCAAGCTCGGTCAGAGTTTCGATATCAAAATCATTTGTTGGCTCATCAAGCAGTAATACATTCGGTGAATCCATCAGCAAACGAGTCAATTGCAGGCGTCGTCGCTCGCCCCCCGATAAATCACCAACTGGAGTCCACTGCGCATCACGATCAAAACCAAGTCGTTCGCAGAGTTGAGATGCCGACAGTGTTTTACCTTTACCAATCTCGACATGGGTTGCAACATTTTCAACCGCTTCGAGCAACCGCCATGTGGGGTCGAGCTCATCTAGGTGCTGAGTAAGAAAGGCAATCTTGACTGTGATTCCAGTGACGAGCTTTCCGGATGCAACTTTGAGTTGTCCGGCCAAAGTGCGCATGAGCGTGGTCTTTCCAGAGCCATTTATGCCAACAATTCCAATGCGATCTCCCGGACCGATATTCCACGTCAAGTTATCTATTAACTCTTTATCGCCAGCTTTTATCGATGCATGATGAAGTTCGAAAACGGTATTTCCTAAACGGTTAAGGGCAAACTTTAATAGCTCGGTTGAGTCACGTGGTGCAGGTTCTGCAGAAATTAATTCATTTGCTGCATCAACACGAAACTTAGGTTTTGTGGTCCGAGCGGGTGCACCGCGACGAAGCCAGGCAAGTTCTTTACGAATCAAGTTATTACGTCGTGCATCCATTGCATTTGATTGGCGCGCACGCTCTGCTTTAGCCAAGACAAAGGCGGAATATCCACCGTCATACTCTTCAACTTTTCCAAGCACTACTTCCCACGTGCGATCTGTAACTTCATCAAGAAACCAACGATCGTGCGTTACGACTAAGACCGCTAAATCTCGGCGATTCTTCAAGTGCGCTGCAAGCCAGGCAACGCCTTCGACATCAAGGTGGTTTGTTGGTTCATCAAGAAGAATCAAATCAAGATCATCAATCAGCAACTTTGCCAAACCTACGCGACGCTTTTCTCCACCTGAAAGAGAGGCAAAGGTACGATCAAAGATATGGTCATCGAAACTTCCAAATAAACCTGTAAAGATTTCTCGTATTCGTGGATCACTTGCCCATTCATGTTTCTCGCGATCTCCGATAACAACATCGCCAACAGTTGAATGAGGGGCAGCACTATCAATCTGAGAAAGGATGCCGATCTTCGATGCATTTGTCTTGGTGACGCGACCTGCATCTGGTTCTTCAACACCTGCAATAATTTTCATGAGCGTAGATTTTCCTGCGCCGTTGCGGCCAACTATGCCGATTCTTTCGCCTTCAGATACACCGAGGGATACTCGCTCTAGAAGTGGTCGAATATCAAAGGCTTTAGAAACCTCTTCGATATTCACAACATTGCGCGCCACGGTAGGAGAGCGTACCTTTGAACTATGAAGGTCACAGACCGCGCGTATGCGTTGGAACTCGATAAGAATGATCCTCTCGCCGAATATCGCAGCAAATTCGTCATTACCGACCCCAATCTCTGTTATCTCGATGGCAATTCACTGGGCCGCCTTCCCCATGCAACCGTTAAGGCGGTTAGCGATTTCCTTTCTCAAGAGTGGGGAAATGAAGTTGTCACCGGTTGGAGCCATTGGATTGATGAAGCTCAAGTTGCTGGCGATTTACTGGGTAGAGCAGCGCTGGGTGCAGGACCTGGACAAGTTCTAGTCTGCGATACAACATCGGTAAATTTCTATCAACTCTGTCTCGCTGCAATCAATGCCCGTCCTGGACGCAAGACAATTATTACCGATGCTGCAAATTTTCCAACCGATCGATACATTCTTGAGGGAATTGCAAAGCAACTGAGTATGAATCTCGTCATCATTGATAATGAAGATCCAGCAATTGCAGATAATGAGCTGATTACTGCTGAGCTCCTTGAGAAATATATGACTGAGGATGTCGCGCTCGTTACTTTTGAAGTTATTCAATATCGATCAGGTGCACGCACAGATATCCAATCAGTTACCGATTTAGCTCGTTCTTACGGTGCTCTCGTGGTCTGGGATGCAAGCCATGCAGCTGGTGCGATTGAAATGAATTTCGATGCCAACGGAGCAGACCTTGCCGTCGGTTGTACATATAAATATGGAAACTCAGGTCCGGGCTCTCCCGCTTGGCTCTATGTCAATAAGCGTGTGCAGAAAGAGTTACAGGTTCCAATTCAAGGTTGGTTTGCCAACGAAGATCAATTTGGGATGGGTGCTCGCTTTGAAAAAGCTGAAGGTATCCGCGGATTTCAAATTGCTAGTCCATCAATAGTCGGTATCCGTTCAGTCCAGATTGCATTTGCAATGATCGAAGAAGCTGGCATTGATGTCATCGCATCGAAAGCTGCAATGGGAACACAGATGATGATCGATCTCTTTGACGAATGGTTAGCTCCACTGGGATATACCTTGCTCACATCACGCAATCCACAAGAGCGTGGTGGGCATATCTCTCTTGGCCACCCTGATGCAGCAAAAATCTGTATCGCTCTTCGCAAATTTGCCAACGTTATTCCTGATTACCGCACACCTAATGCGATTCGCTTAGCGATGGCACCATTGCCAACATCTTATGTTGAAGTCTGGGATGGTTTTGCACGTATCCGAGATCTGACTGAAAGCCGCCAATACGAAGAAGTCCAAGGATCGGATTCACGGGTCACATGAGCGAAAACTTTGAGTCAGCACTTACATACTCTTCCTATCTTGCAGTCGATGACTTGCTGAAATTACAGAAGCCGCTTTCAGAAGGTCCCGAGCACGATGAGATGCTCTTCATCATCATCCACCAGACATACGAGCTCTGGTTTAAGCAGCTCATCCATGAATTTCTACAAGCGCAACGCGTACTGGAAAGTGGAGATACGCATTACGCACTCTCTATCTTGGGACGCATACGCACCATTATGAAAGTCTGTGTCGCACAGATCGATATTCTCGAGACGATGACTCCATTGCAATTCAATGCCTTCAGAGGTTACCTCTCGTCATCAAGTGGCTTCCAATCTGCACAATTTAGAATGGTCGAGGCAATCCTCGGCCGCCGCGATAGCAAGATGGCTGGCCACTTACCTCCCGCTATGCAGGAAGAGATCAAGGTAATCACTTCACGCAATTCAATCTGGGATTCATTTTTAGATTACTTAGGTAAGCGTGGGTATGTATTGCCTAAGGATGTAGTAAATCGCGATAAATCGATTGCCTACCAATCAAATAGTGAAGTGCAAGATGTATTGCTCACTGTCCATCAAAAAGATCCTGAATCTGCAATGGTCGCCGAACGTCTCGTTGATATCGATGAAGGAATCCAAGAGTGGCGCTATCGCCATGTCAAGATGGTCGAACGCACCATTGGCCAGAAGATGGGAACAGGTGGATCAAGCGGAGTTGAATACCTGGCAAGCACTCTCTTCAACCCAGTCTTTAAAGACTTATGGGAGATTCGATCTCGCTTTTAAGCTGGTAAACCTTTAATAACAATCTCTGAAAGTGGGAGTCGTTCGCGCTTTGCTAATTCTCGTTCAAGCAGCGGACCACTGAGCTTGTCGGGAGCATCTTGTGTACCGAGAGCGATGACAACAACCGGCATTAAATCTGCAGTGATGGAAAGTTCGCTCTGTGCAATTGTCTTATCAAAGCCAGTCATCTGGTGTGCAATCAGGCCGCGGTGGTGCGCTTCGATAACAAGTTGAGCAACTGCTAGTCCGCAGTCATACTGGAAATCTGCGTGTATAGATCCGTCACCCTTTGTAGTCTTTCCTGAAACCAAGATTAACGATGAAGCGCTCTTCGCCCAGTTCTGATTGAACTCACCGAGTGATGTGAGAATCTGACCAAAGACTTCATCCCCGCGCTTGCCAACAAAGAAGCGCCATGGCTGTCCATTAAATGCCGATGCTGCCCATCGCGCAGCTTCGAGCACTCCGCGAAGATCGTCATCAGAAATCGTTGCTGCCTCATCAAAGGAACGTGGGCTACGGCGCGATGCGATTATTTCGTGAACTGGGACTGAAGTCTCTGCTTTCATATCGTGAACCTTAATGCTCAGATACAGTTCTCGCATGTCGATTTCAGTATGGATACATCACACTGCTGACACTCTTGTTGCACATAACTTGCAAGTGCCACTCTTCGCACTTCTCATTCTCTTTGCATTTGCAGAAGCTGCAGCATTTGTTGGATTCGTATTGCCGGGTGAAACATCTCTACTCATAGGTGGAGTGCTTGCTCACGCAGGTGTCTGGAACGTTTGGGTATTCCTCGGCTGTGCAATAGTTGGCGCTATAGCTGGCGATTCTGTTGGATATGAAGTGGGAAAACATTTAGGTCCTCGCATCAAAGAGAATGCCTTCGGCCGCTTTGTCGGTGAGAAGCGTTGGAAAATGGCTCAAGCAATCTTTGATCGCTATCACGGTGGAGCAATCTTCTTTGGTCGCGCTCAAGCACTTCTACGTGCATTGGTTCCAGCTCTAGCTGGAATGAATAACGTTCCATATCGCAAATTTCTCAAATGGAATGCTGCTGGGGGAATCGTATTCTCAACAATTGTTGTATTCCTTGGCTATGAATTTGCTAATTCGCTGCCAACTCTTGAAAAATATTTGCGCTATTGGGCTATTTTCTTCTTAGTTCTCGTAGCCGTTGTTGTCACAATTCTCAAGCGCAAGCTTGAAAAGATGCTGGAAGAGTAAAACTACTACTTAGCTTTTTCAATCTTCTCGCCATATGCTTTTTCTGCAATTTCATGGCGGCGCTGGATATAAATATCTGATGCTCCAGTAATAAGATGCTCAAAGCGTCGTGGCCCTTTGATAAGCGGATGCAACTCTTGTGCAGTGTTCTGTGATCCCCAGATCGGTGGCTCTTCTTTAGAAATTTCAAGATTTTTATGTGGCCAGAATGTTCTATAGACAAGTGAAAGTCTGCGTAGCCCCATATATGCAACATGGCGCATTCCGCGGTTAACATGATCTTGAGCAAGTAGTTGTTTGTAACGCAACCATGATGGACGAATAGGTTCTTCTTGCACGGCCAATTCATATAAAATCTTTGCAATCTCTGCACCACCCGTTGGGTCTGGTAATTCTCCACATTTGACGTGCAAACGTTCACGTACTGCCGAGTCCTGCAATTTCTTCACTGTTGCAGTGATATCGCTAAGGTCTGCTTGATTTGCGCGCAGAGCAAAGCCCATATCGTGACACCACTGCGCACGGGCCTCTTGATCGTCCGTGCCGCGAATATTGGAGACAAAGACTGTCGGAACTGCGGCTGGTAGAAGTTCGTGCACACCGTTATATCCGGTTGCACAGATTGCAGCATCGAATGCACGCAGTACCCGCGCTAGCGGAAAGTGGCGTACGACGCGGATATCGAGCCCAGCAGGTGCCAGAGATTTTCCATCCTTATCAACCGGTTGCTTGGTAAGAATTACCTGCAGATCTTTCCAGCCGAGCAGCCCTGAGAGCGCTGCTGTCATCTTCTCGTTGACATCACTGTCGCCAGTTCCGAGTTGAACTAATACCGCAGGGCGATTGAGATCAAGGCCAAGTACTGTGCGCGCTTCATCACGACTGAGCGCTGTATCTTTCTGGAAGAGCGAGACCGAAGAGGTAAGTCGGGCTTCACTACGGCCAGCAGTTGGGCCAAAGTCATAAGCGCGAGCAAAGTCGCCGGGTTCGACAATGTAATCCATCATCTGTGATTGCAATCCTAAAACAAATCGTTGCGGTTTCTTCTGCCATAAACCACGTCGCACCCATACGAGTGCAAGTTTCGGATGTGAAAACTTTGCAGCGATAACACCAGGATAAGGAACAACACCATCAAATGACATAACGCGAGCGCCAGTTTCATCAACGAGTGCAAGTAAGCGATCGCGTAAATACTCATCCCAATTTTCCCGCGTCATCCACATTCGATCGCGGCCTGGAATATATTCACAACGAATTCCCATAAATTCTGGAATCTCTGCTATGCCACTAGCCATTGAGACAATAATTGGATTTGCATATTCTTTTAACGCCAACGCAATTGCACTTGCACGTGCAAGGTGTCCCATTCCTACGCCATTACTTGTCGCAAGAATAATCGTCGGTTTTTCCATAAGGGTCAAAGATTAGCAATGCTTTACGCGTAAACCACGCGGAAAGATTCAATTACTTGCAAACTTTTTTGCCTTAAGAGATACTTATCACGCGTTAATTCGCAACCAAAAAGGAGAGTACTTCTCAAACCGTTTCTAAATCAGAAACATTTGCCGTACAGCTTTACAATGACTACACAATCAGCGATCCAATCGCAACATAGTGCAACACATCGTTACGTACCAACAACATCCACTCCAATATCCCCTGAAAAAGTTGCCGCATTACTAGCAGCAGAGTGGGAACTCTTTACAAAGAACACCAAGGCTTCGGCAACCGAAAGCAGCCGAGCGCATTCTTCAATGCCTCTAGGTGTCACCTCAAGCTTCCAGCACTGGGATCCATACCCAATCTCAATCGCTTCTGCCAAGGGCGCCTACATGACCGATGTCGATGGTCGAAAGCTCCTTGACCTGTCTATGGGCTTCGGCGCAATGCTCGCCGGCCACCTCAATCCTGTAGTCGTTGAAGAAGTTCAATCTGCCCTCAACCAGGGAATGCTCTTTGTCACCCCATCACCATCATCAAGTGATGCTGCAGAACGAATCTGCAAGCGCTTTGGTATCGATCAGGTTCGCTTCACCAACTCAGGTACAGAATCAACGATGTACGCAGTTCGCGTTGCTCGTTCTGCCACCGAGAAGATGGGCATCTTAAAAGTGGAGGGCGGCTACCACGGTAGCTACGACCCATTCGTAGTCTCTGCAAAACCACCAGTTGCGCAAGCAGGAGATGCTGAAGAACCAACTCCTTACATCGAACCGAACTTAGTTCCAGGAGATGTCTACGTCGTTCCATTTAATAACATCGAAGCGCTTGAGAAAATGTTTGAAAAGAATGCAAAGAAGATTGCTTGTTTTATTGTCGAACCAGTTCTTGAAAACATCGCAATCGTTCTTCCAGATGCTGGATACCTCGAACGCGTTCGCGAACTCTGCGATCAATACGGCGTTATTCTTATCTTTGATGAGGTAAAGACAGGTATTACTGCAGGCACTCGCGGTGCAGCCGCGCGTCTTGGCGTGGTCCCAGACCTTATTACTCTTGCAAAATCAATCGGTGGCGGTGTTCCACTTGCCGCATTTGGTGGCAAGAAGAAGTACATGGACTTTATTACCAACGGCAAGATGGCTCACTTCGGTACTTTCAATGGCAATCCCCTTGCAATGGCAGGTGTTCGCGCAATCGATCGCATTTGCACAGATGAAGCCCTTGCAAAAGCTGAAGCTTTCAACCTTCAGGCCCTCAATCGCATTGGTGACATCATTGATGAATACCAACTTCCAGCACAGACTGTTGGCTTTGGAGTCAAAGGGTGCGTTACCTGGTCAACAACACCAGTGCGCAACTACCGTGACTACAAGGCAACCGATTTCGGTGTTGCAGAAGCACACTGGCTCTTTGCACTCAACCGCGGAATCATCACTCCACCAGGACTTGATGAGCAATGGTTAATCTCTTTGGCACACGGCCAAACAGAGATCGACCTGTTAGTTGAAGATTTCCGCGAATTCGCTAAAGCAATCCGCGCTTAAATTAATAGAGAAAGGCCCCGCACTCTCCCTCGAAGAGTACGGGGCCTTTCTCTTATTTAGTTTTTTGTCCCGAGATTAAGAACCGAAAACAGTCTTCCAATCAGAGATTGTGAGGCTGTAGTAAGCGCCACCTTCAAGAGTCTTCTGGTTGAACTTTAAGATTCCGCCAGTTGTCTTTGTGGTGAGGTCTGGACGAGCTGTGTAGCCGCCAGTTGTGTGTACCTGAGCATTGAAGTAGAAGTGCTTCGATGTATCTCCAGGCTTAGCAATCAGTGAAGTAACATCAAGAATTCCTGATGACTCTTCATCAATTGTCATAAACTTTGAAGCATCCTTTGCAAAGTAATCCTTGTTGAATTCAGCAACTACTGCCAACTTTCCATCCTTTGGACGGAATGCCACGATGCGTGAAACGTGTGCGTTGTTGCCTGGATCTTCTTGTAGCAAGACGATTCCTTCAGATGTGATTGTCATGTTATCTGGCTTGCTCAAGTAAGGAGCTTCAGTTCCATCGAGAAGGAGCTCAAGCTTTGCACCAAGTTCAGGCTTCTGACCATCAACAAATGTCAACTTCCAGAATCCGCCACCATCACGTGAAACGCCTGGCTCTGATGGGTTCTCCTTAGTTGCTCCTGCATCCTTATTGGATTCAGTAGTAACGAAGTAGTAGACGTTTGGATTTGTTGGATCCCATTGACCATCTTCAATGCGTGACATTTCAGTGCCCTTTGCAGCATGATCTGCTTGCTGTGTCTTCATATCGCCATCCCAGATGGTCTCAGCGAATGTCACATCAACTGGCTTGTTCTTACCGTAAGCAGCGCGGAATGCGTTGTCGTTTACGATATTAGGAATGCTCATAACGTGAAGCTTTCCATTTGTAAGGCCTGCCTTATCAGCAAATGTTCCTGATGTTGTCTTTGTACCGACATACATAAAGAGTTGTGAATCAATGGCTGATCCATCTTCGTTGGCCATGACGACAGTGTTCTTGCCTGGCTTGAGGTTAGGAATCAAGTTCTCCCATGAAGCGAGACCTACGCGTGGAAGGTTGATTGCATTTCCATCCATATCGAATGCAAAGCCGCGTGCGTATCCGCTATCGCCATCTTCTTCTCCAGCGAGGTAGACAGCACCTTCATATCCGTAAGTTGTTCCACCATCTTTAAATGAGAGTCCACCAGCTTGGACCAGAGTCGCCGCGCAGAAACGGCTGATGAACTTATCCATTCCGAGTGTCTGTGTTGTTGGAGCCGCTCCTACTGGAGATGCTTGGTAAGCCTTCGTGTTGTAGTTGTAGAAGCTCCATGAAGAGATGAAGTCAGAAGCCTTTAGGATGCGATCTCCAGCTGCGTTCAAAGTAAACTTTGTGATTGCCGATCCGAGAATTGGCTTATTCCCATTCTGAGCCTTCTCGAATGTTCCGATTGGTGCATATGAAGGAACTTCGTGGCTTGAAAGAAGCGTGATTGTTCCATCTGCATTGCGGTATGCGCCCATTCCATCTGGAATACCTTTGATTGTAAATCCTGAGAATGTGTCACCTGCGTAGGCAAGTGGAGTGATAGTTGCTGCATCATTGGATGCAATGATGTATTCAGGCTTTGTCAGCACTGAGTTTGCTACGGCTGTTCCCGCAACCACTGTTGCTATTGAGAAAACCGCAGCTACTTTGTAGCGTAGTTTCATATTGATCCTTTTCCCTTGGGTTCACATCGCGACGTATTCGCCTCGACCATGTGCCCGAAGTCTTGCTTCGGCAGCATTCCGGGGAGAAAATAGAGGGTGAAATTGACGTAAAGACTTGTCTCAATTTTTTCTCAATAAATACACCTCCCGTTCACTTTTCTCACTTACCTTATGGTCGTGAATCCAATTTCGCGACGAATCCTAAGTTTTGGATTCATTTCTACTCTGGCGACAATTGCCTTCCCGGCACTGGGTGCGACAACTCCCCCAATCAAGTGTCGAGTACTTGGCCAGACAACCACCTTCAACGGCAGGCTCTTTACCTGCATTAAGGTGAAGAGCAAAGGTAAGAGCGTCCTTGCATGGGATTCGGGAAAAATTATTCCAGCACCTACCCCATCAGCAACTCAAGCGTCGGCTCCATCTCCTTCGCCCTCACAATCGCCAAGCAAGTCCGCCGAACCAGTTGTAGTAAAGAAGATTGAAATCCCTGTAGGGAAATCTACAGAAGTGCAATTAAATTCAGCGAAATCATTCACCGCAAAGAATCGTCACGGCAATGCAACTACTTATATTGTCACTCGAAATTCTGCCGGGCTCCTCGCAATGGATGCCACCTGCCCACATAAAGGATGCATAGTCGCGGTAGAGCCCGAGGGACTTCTCTGCCCGTGTCACAACGCACTCTTCGATTCCAAAAATGGTGATGTCCTTCGTGGGCCCGCTTCATATCCACTAGATCGAGTACCTGCACGCGAAGAAAACGGAATTATCTACCTGACTGATTGAGTTTCTATCGCCTTCAGGAAAAAGAAAAGCCCCCGGTGTGAAAGGCACCGAAGGCTTAACTTGTGCGCGCGAAGGGATTCGAACCCCTAACCTTCTGATCCGTAGTCAGATGCTCTATCCGTTGAGCTACGCACGCTTATTGAATTGTGTATTGCGAATCCGAATACTACAGGTAATTATCGGTGCCGAGAAACTCTCAGGAGACCAGCCAAAATCAGTGCCTTCTGGGCTTACGCAATTGAAATAATCGTGCGTCGGTTGGCCGCTCTTCCCTCTATTGTTGCATTTGAAGCCACTGGCAGGCTGGCTGCTGCTCCTTTAAGTGCTGCAGATATTGGAGTTCCTACCAGAATACTTTGTAGGAATCCAAATACTTTCTTTGCTCTCGCATTTGAGAGTGGGGTATTGATTTTTGTTGAACCAGTTGAGTCTGTATGACCTTGGACAAATAGAGTTGTAAAGCCTTGAGCTTCAATTACTTTAGCGAAAGTGGCCACTAATTTCTTATCTTTCAAACTTTGGTTTGATGAATTGACATCGAAATTAACAACGAAGATCTGTATCGGTGATTCGGGGGCCTTATACGTCGGGATAGCGGGTAAAGATTTCAGATTTGATGCCGAAATTGCAAAGATTCCGATTTTTGCCTTAGGCCCAAGCAATTGTTGAATCTCACACGATGGTTTTGTGGTTGTGCAAACCACTTTTCCGCTTAAGGTAACTTCATATTTAGCGGCTTGAGCAACGGAATTCCACCTCACCATTATTGAATGGTTTGAAATTAACTGTGAAATTGCACCTGCTGGAGAAAAAATCTGTGGAGTTTTTCCATCAGTAAATGTCAGGAGTGTGGAGTAATTGGTGGATGCGCCAGAAGAGTCCATAACCGATACTTCAATAAGAAGTAGGGCTGGATTATTCGAAAAACCAGTCAAAGTTAATTTATCGCCCACTGCTGAATAGTTTATGTTCCCTGCTAGGCCCGTGACTTTCCAATTCTTATATCCTCCACTGCCTCCAGTAGCCACAAATACAAGCTGGATTCTGTTCTTTACTAGATAAGCAGTAGCACCCTTTGGAGTGATTGTTGGTCCTGCTGGGGTATGGATTTTTCGAATCTTTGAGTAGTAAATTTTGCCTTGGATATTTCCCAGAGCCCATACAAAGTAGTTTGTATTCCCTTGTAATCCTTGAAGATTCGACGTAAAGAGACTGCCAGAATTCAGGGTTACTAATGAAGGCGTTGAGCTGCTGATTATTACTCCAGTCGGAGCAAGACAGGAATCTGTACTTTCTTGAAGCGAGACACAGAATTTCACTTGTGCGTCACTACCAGCCCATTGTGCAAGTCCGTTCAGGGTTGCACTCGAACTTTGGATATTTGTCGGTTCCTCTATCGAGATTGAGAATTCACTGGCAACAGTTGCCGAGCCACCTGACGATGAACCTCCGGAGCCTCCTGATGAACCTTCGGAGCCTCCAGTGGGTTCAGTTGCGGTAATACGGAACAGAACATTGATAGAGGTCGAGAGTCCGTTCGAGTCGGTCAAGCTGAATAGGGTATTAAATGATCCCGCTTCAGATATCGTCCCCGAAATTGTTGCTGCAGTGAGTCCTGGTGTGAAAGTTAAACCTGTTGCTAGAGAGCTGGCATCCCATGTGATGTAAGAACCACTTCCACCGGATGCAGCAAGTGTCCCAGTAAATGCATCTCCGATTATTCCTGCGGTCTTGCCCGTGTAAGCAATCGTTGGGCCCGTAATGGTTGTGAAGGATGAAGTGACTGTCTTGGTATCACTTCCCCCAGAACTTAACTGAACCCAGTAATAGTATGTAACGCCGTTCGTTAACTGAGCAGCCGGTGCCGAGACTGCAGTTGAGCTTCCCAGTGTCACTGATGCAGGTGTTGACGTTCCGATTGTGACTCCTGCAGGGGCAGTACAGCTTGCAGTTGAATTTACCGTTGAAATACAGAATGTAGGCGTAATTGCTGCACCTGGGAATGGAATCGTTGCATTGAGAGTTGCGGAAGTACCTTGGATATTTGTCGCTGGGTTAATTGTCGCCTGTAGATTCAAGCTGACAGTAATCGTTTCGTAGGCCGAGGCGGGTGCATATGAACTTCCAGTTCCACTCTGAGTGGCTTTCACAACACAACTTCCTGACGCAAGTGCGTGAACAGTTCCACCAGAGTCAATAGAGCAAATAGTTGGTGTTGGCGTGGGAATCAGCCAACTAGTAGGCAAACCAGAAGTCGCAGATGCTGACAAAGTAACGTCTGAGTCTCCATAAAGGTAGGCACCGACTGGCTTGCCAGTTATTGATACCGTCTGATCCTGCGAGTTTGTTGTGTAAGAAGAGCTATACACAGGTGTTGACGTTCCGATTGCATTCACTGCAATAACTTTAAATTTATAGCTCGTTGCAAATGCCAAGCCGTTTATTACACAGGTATTAACGTTTGAAGCGACCGTACAAGAAGAGATAGGAGTTGCCGTATCGCTTGATTTGTAGGCTATGACGCTGTATCCAGTGAGTGCTGATCCACCATCACATGTACTTAAGTCGATGTCGACACTACAAGGCACCCAGGCCACAGTGACATCTGAAATCGAGTGATCGGCATTGAGAGAAGCGGAAACAGAAGCTACCGGCAATGGGCCACCGATTGGAGTTCCTACTTCAGCAAATGATGGTGCCGTACCGAGTATCAATAAACTGGAAAGAAGAATAAGGAACTTTTTCATCAACTACTTGCACCGTATCCAAATAGCGTTTTGGCCACGATTGCGAGCGTATATTCAAGACCATTCACGAGCTGCGACGGTGTCGTGTATGAAAGTGGTGATATATCTGAAGATAACTCCGTGCGGCCATAATCCTTCCAATTTGTAGTGACAGATTTCGACACATCAAATTCAGCTTCAGATGGCGCAGATCCTCTAGAAGTCTTGTACCAACTAATTCTGTAATTTGAAACTCGTGTACCACCATCATCTTCGGGCTCTAACCAGGAAATCATCAATCCATTTGAAAGTGGATCAATTGCAACAGAGCGAATCAGGGTCGCCTGCGTCGCAGTAACTGTAACCACAATACTTATGGATGTATCAAAATACGCAGTTGCAAGCCCAGAGGAATCTTTGCCATCTTGCGAAACGCTTAGTGTGCATGTACCAGCAAGGTCGATTGTGACCAAACCAGTAGATCCATCGACAGTACAAACTGTTCGAGATCCATACCAACCTGCTACCGAATTATCAGAGATGGTTGAGCTTGTGACTGCGTAGGTTAATGGCAAGCCAGATGTAGTACTCGCATCCAGTACAAAGGTCTTCAATGAATGCGGCTTAGTCACACTTGCAGCAGTAATCGTTTGGCTTGCACCTGGACGAATTCCACCAGTTGGGTAAAGCGCTGAGAGTGTAGAACCCACTGCATTCGTAGACGCAACCTTAAATTTATAATATGTCGCACCTGATAGACCGAGGACAGTGCAACGCGAAGTTGAAGAAAGGCTTGGCGCTGCAGTACAACTCTTTCCATCAACCAAAGTTCCATCAACCGTATAGACAGTAACGGTGTACCCCAGGAGCGAAGTTCCTCCATTATCAGTTGAATCCGTCCAGGTGACTATCACTGAACCTGGTGCAGGTGAAGTAGTCGAAGTAATTATGGCCGCATTAGGAAGTCCAAAAGTCTTCGCAGTTAATACGTTGCTCCATGGGCTTCCATCAGGGTAATCCACAGTGACAATTTTGACGCGTACACGATAAGAGGTATTTGCATTGAGATTAATGATTGCCGTAGTTGTATCACTGCTACTTAATGTATTTTCATCGCTGAAACTTGGATCTTTTGCATAACTGATGACGTAACCAGTGATTGTCGAACCGCCGAGCTGTGTCGCAGCAGACCAGGTTGCATTCAACTTAGATGCTCCCGGAGAAAGCTGTAAGAGCGTGAGCGCATCTGGTGCATCAGCCGTGACTGTAAAGGACTCTGTAACAGTTGCTGCAGCTGAATAACGGCTCGCTGCACCTGACTGATTTGCAATTACTGTACAGACGCCAGCATGCACATAGTTGAGCGCAGTGGAAGTCTCTGAAGTTAAAGTACAAACTGATGATGGTGAAGCAGTAAAGGAGACTGGGAGTCCAGATGTTGCAACGGATCCAAGTGTTCTTGTTGAGGATGCGAATGATGCACTTGATAAGTTAAGTGCAGAAATGCTCTGGGCAAGCACTAATGTCACAGAATCTGAAAGATCAGATGTAACTCCAGCACCCGCCATATTGGTCGCATTTGCCTTAAATTTATATTCAGTCTTGTAATTCAAACCGGGGACAATGCATGTATATGTTCCCGGTGTAGATGGGGAATCGGTACTTGGAACAACGCAGCTCAGGCTTGTTGCAGCTCCACCTGTCCACGCTGTGACCTTGTAATTAAGAATCGTCAAACCACCATTGCTGCCGCTGGCGATTCCAGTCCAAGTAATCGTCGCAGTTCCAGATTCATTTTGGCCACTTACTACAGTAATTACTGGTGCAGCTGAAGGAGTTCCAACAGTCGTAGCTGATGTTGATGCCGCGGAACTAGTGCCAACGGCGTTTGTTGCTGTCACTGAAATTGAGTATGAAGTACTTACTGATAGTCCTGTCGAAACTGTGCACTTCGTAGCTGTGGCAGGAGATGGAATACAGGTTGCTCCAGTGACGGTAAATCCAGTGATATCACTGCCACCATCATCTGCAGGGGAATTCCATGAAACTTCCAGTGTTGGAAGATTAGATGCGAATCCAGGTGTAACAGCGAGACTACGAGGAACGCTTGGCTTATTCAATGTGGATGCAAAAGATGATGCTGACCATGCAGATGCAACCGTTGCAGAATCTGATTGGACCTGTATTTCATATTCGGTCTTATCAAGCAATCCAGTAATTGTGAGGTTTTCAGCGGTGAATGTTTCTGGGGAGGATTTAGTCCACGTGCCAGCAGTAGCTGCAACTCGATACTGGATTCTGTAGAAGTTTGTGCCGGCAGTCGGAGGAGTCCATGTGACTGAAATTTCTCGAACACCACCATCGGAACTTAGATCTGCTGGTACAGAACTAGCTGGGGCAGTCGGTGTTCCCGCTACGGGATCACTCGCTACGGAAGCACCAGCAGCGTTATAAATAATTACTGTGATTGAATACTTTGTTCCATTTGTTAGTCCTGTTAGTGCGCAGGATTGAGGAGAAGATGCACTAATGAGGCAAGAGCTCTTCACTGTTACGTCAGCGCCAACTGCTAACCGCGCGAATGAAGTCATTGAATCAATTTGTAATCCGCCAGTGAAAATTGGGTTTGTCCAATTCGCGGTGAGCTGAGTATCTCCCGCGGCTATTGATGAAATAGTTGGTTTGCCGGGAACAACAGGAAGAATTGTTAAAGAGTAAGTCTCACGGGATGCCGCCTTATAACTAGTTTCATCAGAGTCGGATGCACCCGCCTCATCAACATATACATCACAGCTTCCCACTGCAACGATATGAATTAGACCAGTCTTTCCATCGACGGTGCAGTTTGCATTTGAGGCTGTGAATTGAGGAGAACGTCCCGAGCTCACTGTCACAGAAGGAGTGAAATCAGAATCTCCGAAGTATTTAGTGGCTGAGGATGCAACAGTAATTATCTGGCTAAATCCTGGAATCACAGTCGTGACTGTTGCTTGAGTAGAACTTCCTGCAGCATTAACTGCTACAACGCTGAGTGTGTAGGTTGCGCCAGCGCGAAGCCCCATGACGGAACATGAATATGAGGTCGATACATCAGAAGAGACCGAACAGGTTCTTGATGGCAAGGATGGATCAGAAGTTGAGGTCGCAGTGACTTCGTAGCGAATAATCGCAGAACCATTTGCATATTGACTATTTGTCCAACGCCCAATGACAGCGCGGCCATCCACTGTAGAAGTTTCTACGGTAAATGTTCTTGGAACAGATGGAACGGTAAACCAAGAAGCTGTACGTGATGCAGATGCTGGTCCTGTTCCCGCATCATTTGCAGCCTTTACAGTAATTGAATAAACGACACCAGCACTGAGTTTGCCGCTCACATCCGGTGATGCACCAGCCAGTAAACATGTCCTAGTTGGTTCGATTGAAGTACAAGTAATTGTTGTTCCACCAATAACAGCTGAAACTGTATAGGTCACAGTTCCGCCACCAAGTCGTGATGGAGCGCTCCATGTAACTGTAAGTCCACCTGAGCCATTAGAAATATCGGTGATCACTGGTGCAGTTGGAACTGCTTTTCCAATTGTCATTGTGACTGGAGTGGCAGCTGGAGCACTGTTATATGAAGTGCCTTCTCCATCCTGATTCAGCGTGACTTTACATTCACCATTAGAATTAAAGTGAATAATTCCCGAAGAATTTACAGTACACACCGCATTGCTCTCAGCTCCCGCTGGATTCACCGCTTTATATTGAACCGGCAAACCACTCGTTGTGTTTGCATCAATTTGAACATCGGCATCGCCAACGTTCTTTCCTGTTGATGGTGGAATTGTGATGACATTAATAGTCTGATTGAGCCCATTGATGCGACCCACGACGGTATTTGATCCTGTACCGGCACCAAGGTTATTTCTCGCAACTACTACAAAGTTATATGAGCGCTTACTTGTCAACCCACCAATTGCGCAGTTCAGACTCGCGCCACCAGTAGAACAGGCAAATGTGATAGACGGAGTTGCGGTATCTGTCGCGGTTACCGTGTAGCCAGTAATACTTGAGCCACCATTGGATGCCGGAGCAGTCCAAGTGATTGTTGCGGTTTGAGTTTCATCGTAGGTGAGAACTGAAGTAATAGTTGGCGCACCTGGAGTTGTTCTAGGTGTGTAATTGCTTGGAGACAGGGCCCAAGCAGAGTATCCCGATGCGTTATAGGCGCGAACTTGCACTACATAGCTCGTACCGTTTGTGAGGGTTCCAATTGTCGCAGTTGCAACTGTCACTGTTTCTAATGTGGACCAAGTCGCAGTTGTTGTATCAATCTTGTATTGGAAGTTATAACTAGTTGGATCTCCACCAGAAGTAGATTTTCTCCAGTTGACGACTATTTGAGCATTTGATGTCGAACTTGTGGTGAAGACTGGAGTTCCAGGTTTTTGAGCACGGACAGTAAATGTTCGAGTTGTTCCAGATACTGGGAGTGACTCGTATTCAGATTCGGCATCGTTTGAGTCACTATGACCTTCTTTTTTATCACCTTCATCATCGTGAACACGGCCATCTTGTGAAACTGTGACAGTACATGTTCCCGGAGCTACGAGGTGAATTAATCCCTTACTCTGGCTTATGGTGCAAACACTAGAAGGTGTTGCTGCATAGCGAAGTTTGAGTCCGGAATCGAGTGTGGCACCAGTTCCAAAGTCCACATCTCCCACTGTCTTTGTATCAATCACAGGGAAGTTCAAAGTCTGTGTTTTACCTAGAATTGTGACAGTTTTCGTCTCTAGAATTGATGCACCAACTGCGTTAATTGCCTTGACCGCTAATACGAAGGAACCCTTTGTCGGTGTGCCCTCAATTGTGCAGGTAAATGAACCAGCGCCTTCAAGGCTTCCTGATCCAGAAGTCTTAAGTGAACATGAGCGTCGGTTTCCATCCCCATGTTCATCATCATCTGATTCACGACCAGGCTTATCGTTTGTTACAACATAACTCGTAATCTCAGATCCACCATTGAGTGGGTAACTTCCAACTGCAACTGGACGGTTCCAGGTAACAATAACTTTGCCCTTGGTAGTTGTATTTGTCGTTACCGTCGAAGGTTTTTGAGGAACTTTGAGGTATTTAACAGAGCTTGTTGGAGAACTCCATGTACTGAGTGTTCCCTTGGTATTTGTCTGCATACGGCAGGTATAGAAACTTCCGATTGTAAATTCGCCACCAGTTGAGAAACCAGTAAAATTCTTTCGCTTCTCATTACGGTCTCCGTGCTCATCTCCATTATCACCGGAGATTTCACCTGCAACATCTACAGCTGAATAACTACTATCTGGATCAGATGTTAATTTGCACTGAGCGTTGTAGGTTACGTTTGAAATTCCACCGCTCTCACTTGGCTTACTCCAACGAAGTTCGTAACCAGAACTTGTAATCTTCATTGTTGGAGATTTTGGAGCCGCAGGAGTTCCGTGTGGTGATTGCTTAATCGAATTGGAAGATGGACCGCTTGCAACTGAGTTCTTCGAGTTAATTGAGAATGTGTAGTCGCGGCCATTCTTTAAGTTGGTGAACGTGTAAGAGTAAGGTCCATCACCCGATGGTGCATAAGAAATCGAACCACGTTCAACTTCTCCATTATCGCCGTCTTCATCATCACCATGGCTAGATCCATAAACAATCACGTAGGTTGTAATGGCAGTAGTTGTGTCGTCAGTTGGCTTAGACCAATTAACAGTGAGAGATCCTGAAGAAGGCATGGAAACACTGGTTAGTATCGCTGTTCCCGGAATTCCAGTAGAAATCGTGATTGTTAGTCGGGAATTGATTGTTGCTCCATTGGCATCGGTTGCAATGGCGGTGAAAGTCTTAGAAGTCGCATCGCTGGCAAGAGTTCCTGAAATTGAGCCACCGCTACTAAGAGAAAGTCCCGCTGGTAAATCGCCAGTCTTTGTCCATACGTACGGAGCTAGTCCACCTGTTGCAGCCAGTGATTCGGAATAGCTTCTTCCACGGCTCGCATTTCCAAGTGTGAGAGAAGTTATTGTCATTCCCGTATAAACGGTAACTGTTGCAGTTTCAGAGCTCAGGACGCTGTTTGCGTCGGTAATTTTTATAGTTGCGGTAGAAGTAATTGCATCGGATCCGACAGTTCCAGAAATGAGTCCAGCTGATGAAAGCGTCAGTCCTGCTGGGAGCGATGAGCCATCTGCTAGTAGATACGTATATGGGGAGACTCCATATTGAGTCGGCACACTGAATGAATATGCACCACCTTTTGTTGCGCCAGTAACTGATACTGCGCGATTAATCTTTGGTGCTGCGTTAACGGATACAACTTCATTTGTTGAAGTAGTAGTTGCAGTTGTTGCATTTATAGTTGCAGTGACAATTACGTAGTAGGTTCCAGTTGTACTATTTGTGATTGGGCCAGTGAGGGCTAGCGTGGAGCTAGTGCTTAATACAGTCGTTGAATCTGTGGAGTTAAACCAACGATATGTGAGCGCCTCACTAGCAACGGCAGATGCAGTGACTGATAAATTAAACGTTGACTGACCAACTGTTAGAACTTTAGTTGCAGGCAAAGCCGTCACATTTGGTGCATTCGCTCTGGTTGCATTGATTGAAGCACTGGCTGTAGTAGAAAGTAAATTCGAAGGATTCTTCGCTACTAGTTCAATGTCATAACTTTTATCATTCGAAATTCCCGTAAGAGTAAAGGAAGAATTCAATCCTGAAACAGTAACTGTTGGAGTGTTAGTCCATGATCCCCAAGTACCTGAAGATGAAGGCTTAATTCGATATTGATAGGAAAGCGCTCCACCACCAGAATTTGTTGGAGTTACAAATTGCACAGCAATCGAACCAGAAGTTTGAGTAAGTGCCACTGATGTAGGAGGAAGAGGATTTGTGGCAGGGGTTGCATTTCCTGTAAAGCTAGAACTTGATGCGCCAGCTCCACCAGCATTCATTACACGAACGCGAATGGAATAATCTGTCTTTCCATTAACCAGTCCTGCTGCAACAATCGGTGACCCAGTCGCGCTCGACATCCAATTGAGGCCACCGTCGAGAGAATACTGATAGCTAGTAATTGCCGAGGAAATGTCCGGCACATTTGGTACTGTGAAAGAAATCGTAAGCTGACTATCGCCGCTCGCAACACTTACTGCCGTTGGCGCAGCAAGTGTGGTGACTAATGAACCTGTCGCCGTTGCTGAATCAGAGACTGGCGATTCAGGGCCTTCGCCTTGAGCATTTACTGCACGGACAACAACGGTGTATGCCTTGCCACGTGCAAGTCCTGTGATGATGCGGGAGGTTGAGGTGTCGTTGGTTCCGATCCAGTCTGAAGGGGCACTATTTTCCAGATATACATACTTATATTGGTATCCAGTGATGGCAGATCCACCAGTCTGAGACGGTGTATTTGCGAGCGCAGTGAAAGTGACGACCAATGAACTGTCTGCTACTCCCTTAGTGAGCGTGGGTTTCGCGAGAGCAACCGGAGCCGTAGCACCCAACATCGTGATATTTACAGCCGTTGATGTCTCGCTGTTGTAGTTGGTTGAATCCGTGGGCGTGAATCGTGCTTTAAAGCTATACGTGCCAGCCGTGAGCGTCGTTGATGAGGTAACTGTTGTGGTTGGCGTATCTGTATAGAAATAGGTATAGGTACCAGGAAGGGAGTTGGAGTTCGATGCATTGAACTGCTCGGCATTCGACATCGCTACGCCTGGATAGATCTGGGTGGTCGGAGACCACGTAATTCCTGGAGTCGCCTTCGAAATTACTATTGAGCTGACGCTACTTGGTTGAGTTAATGAGTAATAAGAGGACTTGGTGCCAGAGAGCGCATATCCGCTAAATGTGACTGTTCGGCTACCCGCGGTTTTGGTATCAAAGGTACCAATTGCGCTTGCGATGTTTAAGGAAATAGCAGTTGCTGTATCTCCACTGACAACGCTGCTAAGCGCCGCAGTTCCCGAAATAGTTGCTGCCGTGGAATTGTTATATGTTTTAGCAGAAGCACTTACTCCTGAAATTGTAAGGGGTTTAACTCCCGTAGAACTCGTTGCTGGAACTGTTGTATTTGCGAGTGCGTAAGTTCCATCCGAAGCAACAGATGCAGATATAGAACATGTGCCGGTATAACTGGTCATAGTTACAGTTGTGCCAGAAATTGAACATGACGTAGATGACCCGGCGCTATACGTCACGGTTCCAGATCCAGCAGAAGCTGTCGCCGACACAGTAAATACATCACCATAAACTTTTGAGAATGAAGTGCTAGCAAAAGAAATGGTTCTGGAAACTAGTGAGGCTGATGTTATAAAAGAGTTACAACCAGAATTTGGAAAGTAGACTGAGGAATCACTCGAGTTATACATTTTTATATAATAATAATAAGTTGCTCCTGCAGTTAGTGGTAAGTAAGAAGATGAAATAACAGAATGTGCTCCTACGGGCTTGAAGCTTGAAATAGTAATTCTTTGTTGGTAGTCAGAACTCGACGTTGAATGCGAAGTACAATTTGACGATTTTGTAGATGGAAATATATAAATTCGCGGAGTGGACTGTGAAGTTTGTGCAACACCTGTTGTTGCCGTAAAAGTTTCCTGGGTGCCTGCAGCACTAGATGTAGTGGAAATTGAACTTAAAGTTGGAGTGGTGGTGGCGGCATTCGCTGGAGCTGCTGAAACCGCGGTAACCGAAACAAGTGCAATAGAGAGGAATAAAATACGCACAATCGCAGATGCGATCCTTGTGCGGTATTCGGATATCAATTGTCCCCCAAAAAAAGGGGGGTTAACCCCTAATTGCCACCCTCAAGGGTAAGGCTCTGTCACCCCATTAATCACACTTTTTCAGATGGATTTTGGGGTTGCACGCCTTGCAGGCGGAGTAAATTAGAGATTGAGAGAGAAAACCGATTAAAAAGCTATCCCCGCCATGAAGTGCTGAGTGGGCGACCTTCTGCATAGCCGGACGCGGATTGAATTCCGACAACTGCGCGTTCTGCAAACTCTGCAAGATTGCTTGCACCTGCATATGTGCATGAAGAACGAAGTCCAGAAATGATTTCGTCAATCAAATCTTCAACACCAGGACGGTTTGGATCAAGGAACATTCGTGATGAAGAAATTCCTTCTTCAAAGAGCGCTTTGCGCGCACGATCAAATGCATCTTCTTGTGATGTGCGAGCACTGACTGCGCGCTTTGATGCCATACCGAAAGATTCCTTATACGCGCGGCCTGAGCTATCACGCATCAAATCGCCAGGTGATTCATAAGTTCCTGCAAACCAAGAACCAATCATGACCTGTGATGCACCTGCTGCTAGCGCAAGTGCAACATCGCGAGGATGACGCACTCCGCCATCTGCCCAGACATGTGCACCTAACTTCTTTGCCTCTTGAGCGCATTCAAGAACTGCCGAAAATTGTGGGCGACCAACACCGGTCTGCATACGTGTTGTGCACATTGCGCCTGGCCCAACACCAACCTTAATAATGGTGGCTCCTGCTGCAACTAAGTCGCGAACGCCATCAGCGGTGACTACGTTTCCAGCAACGATAGGAACATTTAGGTTTAGTTTCTTTATTGCTTGTAGCGCTTCAATCATCTTCTTCTGATGGCCGTGCGCAGTATCAACGACTAGTACATCAGCACCTGCTGCAACAAGCTTTGCCGCCTTATCAGCCACATCGCCATTAATACCTACCGCTGCAGCAATGCGAAGCTTGTTCTTTGCATCCACTGCAGGTGTATATAAAGTCGCACGTAGTGCGCCCACCTTCGTGATAATGCCAACCAATTCACCATTTGCTGAAACCACAGGCGCCACAGTGCGCAGGCGCTCGTTGAGGAATTCAAATGCTTGGCGTGGATCAAGTGAGTCAGGCATGGTGGTGAGCTCTTGTGTCATCACTTGGCTGAGCTGGGTAAAGCGATCGACGCCTGCGAGATCTTCTTCAGTGACGATGCCGACTGGTTTCTTGCCATCGACGATGATGATGGCGCCATGTGAGCGCTTGTGAATGAGTGATGCCGCATCCGCCACAGTCTCTTTCAGAGTCAGTGTGATGGGAGTTTCAAAGAATGTGTGACGTGCTTTGACTGATGCGATGACTTCTGCAACAACTGGGATGGGAATATCTTGAGGAATAACAACCATGCCACCACGACGAGCAACAGTCTCAGCCATTCTGCGACCTGCAATTGCCGTCATATTTGCTACAACTAAAGGAATAGTTGTTCCACTGCCATCGTTGGATGAGAGTTCGACATCCATACGGCTTGTGAGTTCAGAGTGACTTGGTGCCATAAAGACATCGTCATAGGTGAGGTCGTAGAGGGGCTCATTGATAAATCGCACGTACTGAAGCCTACCGCCGATTTAGCACTCACGACATAATCACCCCATGATGCGCTGGCGTGGGGCAATGCTCGATATTTCTCGACACTACTTTGATGCGGGCTTTATTAAGAAGACAGTGAGCTCACTAGCCATCTTTGATTACAACACCCTTCATCTACACCTGACCGATGATCAGGGTTGGCGCCTTGAGAGCAAAGTTTTCCCATTGCTTCACGAAGTTGGCTCTATCCGTAAGCAGAGTCAAAATAACCATGGCCTACTTGAACCTACCTACGATGGCAAGCAACATTCTGGTTATCTCACACATGATGATGTGCGAGAGATAGTGAGCCATGCACACTCACTTGGGATACAGGTAATTCCAGAAATCAATATTCCTGGACACACAGGCGCACTCCTTGCCGCTTATCCGCAATACGGAATAAACAAAGCGGCAGTAGAAGTAAGCGGACGATGGGGAATATCTGATTACCTTCTTAGACCATTTCCTGAAACTTTTGAATTTCTTGAAAAAGTATTTAAGGAAGTTGCGATGCTCTTTCCTTCCGACTACATCCACGTTGGTGGAGATGAATCACTGATTGATAATTGGTTGAAAGATCCTGAAGTTGTGGCATGGATGAAGCAGCAAAGCTTTGACACATCAAAAGAAGTTTTTATCTACTTCATGCGTGAAGTTGAGAAGATCATCAATGGGCTTGGCAAGAAGATGGTCACATGGGATGACGCATTTGCATTTGATCCCGAGCAAGCAACACAAGCTTCAGTAATGTCATGGCGGGGTGAAGCAATTGCACAGATTGCCCTCAACCATGGCCGTGAAGTAATTCAAGGTCCAGTATTTCCTACCTATTTAGATTACTCACAAGAAGTATCAGAATCCGAACCGCTTGCTATTGGTGGTCCTGTCACATTCGAAGATGTCTTGGCATTTACTCCATTACCTGGAGTAGCTGGTGTCCAGTTCCAACTCTGGACGGAATACATTCAGTCGCCAATACATGCTGAATATATGATGTGGCCACGAGCTGCAGCCCTTGCATATCGATGTTGGGGTGAAGGAAAAGACTTTGAAAGTTACTTCGCAGGGCGTAAACCTAAGCTCGATAAGTTGGGTGTGACGATTCGCGATCACGATCCTCTTAAACGATTGAATATTGCTCACTTGGGGATAGGTGAGTACTACAGAGGCTTTGATACTGAGCAGATGATGCAGACACTCGAGAAATCAGCAATTGCCGGTGAAGTGGCACACGACTTCTAAAGTTTCTTCGCTACTCCAATTTCTCCTGTGCGTTCAAAGATAATGTGATAACCAACTGCTTGATAGAAAGCCAATGCATTTAAGTTCTTAGAACTCAGAATGAGATGCACGCCCCGAGAGCCTGCGCTGCGAAGCGAATCCTCCATTGCCTGCATCAGCTTCTTACCCCATCCTTTTCCTTGCATCTCTGGCACAAGGTTGATGTGAGCATGTGAAGGGAATTCTTCTAGGTACTCAGACGGTGATCGCAATGGGTTGTGAATCAGATATGCAATTCTTTCATCTCTGCTCCATGTATCTTGCTGTGAGATATCGGGCTTCCTATAAAAAGCTTGTTTTGCAGGCCACCACACCGAGTCAGTGACCGTTTCAAATGACGTTGTATCAAGAGTGGCAATGCAATATCCCAGAGGAACACCATCCTCGCTTTGCACTACATAACAATGATCTGCAGATAGATGTAGGTATGGACCAACCCAGATATCACCCAATAGATCTGGTTGGTCAAAGATTCCCGTTGCATCTTTACCTGAATCTCCAGTTATGACGCAGATGTCATAGAGGGTTCGCTCATCGTCTAGGGATGCAAGGCGAA
>Ga0194048_10000175_pt1 | contig 29232 bp, 24 predicted proteins | sample JunL225m_MetaG_FD_161685 | JGI IMG/M metagenome (GOLD analysis project Ga0194048, IMG submission 161685) | Anoxic zone freshwater microbial communities from boreal shield lake in IISD Experimental Lakes Area, Ontario, Canada - Jun2016-L222-5m | ecosystem: Environmental > Aquatic > Freshwater >...
CAACTCCAACATGCAGTGCGAAACATCGTGCCGTGCACTTCAATAACAAGCTCGGGTGAATTTCCTGCACGCTGATGAAGCTCGTCAATGTTTTGCGTGATGAGCCCGTGCATTTTCCCTTGCTGTTCCAGTTGCACCAGCGCGCGGTGACCAGGGTTGGGTTGTGCATTCCACGCTGGCGAAATGAGCCGATTCTGCCAAGCGATTTTGCGAATCTCTTCGTCTTCTAAGTAGTGCTTCAGCGTTGCAACTTTTTCAGCTGCCGGGTTACGTGTCCACACGCCGTTGGGCCCACGGAAATCGGGAATGCCAGAATCGGTAGAAATGCCGGCGCCCGTGAGCACGGTGACACGCTCGGCACCTGCCAACATCTCTTGAGCAAGCTTCAGTAGTTCTTCCGACATCGCTTCATTCTTACTCTCTTGAGTTCTTCAAACAATTTGTGTCACCAAGTGCCACACAATGCACACATATAGGCATGAACTCAACAGCAACTGTTCTTCACGATTCCGAAACACTGGTGGTCTACCCATGGCTCGACCCAGTGGTCGACTCAACTGGCTTCGAGGTACGTAGCGACTATGTCGAGCACTATTGGCTTGGCATACTGGGGCCTACTTCTACCTGGCTTTTGCGCCGCTTAGTAAGCGGGTTCGACCACTACCCCGATGGCTATGAACTCAACTTGCCAGAAACTGCGGCAGCACTCGGGTTGAACTACCGCACCGACAAAGAGTGCCCATTCACGCGCGGAATTGACCGGTTGGTGATGTTTGGTGTTGCGCAGAAATACTCTTACGGGCTCGCCGTGCGAACACGCATACCTGCATTATCGGCACGACATGTTCAGCGACTGCCACAACACTTGCGCGAAAGCCATGCATTGTGGCTTTCTAGCGCAACGAGTTAGAGGGCCTTAAAACTGGTCACGGTGTCAATGAGCAGACGTGTGCCAAATGCTGTTGCACCTCTTTGCATCCAACCATCGTCGCCATCAACTTTCATTGGCCCTGCAATATCGAGGTGCGCCCATGGCGTGTTGCCCACAAACTCACTCAAGAACAAACCTGCAGTAATGGTGCCACCAGCTGGCCCACCAATGTTGCGCATATCGGCAACAGTGGAGTCGAGCAAACGACGGTATTCCTTCACCAACGGTAGTTGCCAAATGGGTTCATCAACGCGAGCCGCTGCATCTTCTAGTTGCGCAATGAGCTTGTCGTTGGTTCCTAAAACGCCAGCAACTTTTTCGCCGAGTGCAACCAAGCAGGCTCCGGTGAGCGTTGCAATGTTGATAATTGCCGATGGCTTGAGTTCAGCAGCAAGCGAGAGCCCATCGGCCAAAATGAGGCGACCTTCAGCATCGGTGTTGTGAATTTCTACCGTTTTGCCATTGCGCATGGTGAGTACGTCGCCAAGCTTTAGCGCGCTACCTGAAGGCATGTTGTCGGTGCACATGAGAAATGCGGTGACCCGCGTTTGGCACTTCAAAGCACTGAGTGTGCTCATGGTGGCCAACACTGCAGCGGCACCACTCATATCCATCTTCATCACTGCATGTGATGGGTCGGAAGGCTTCAAGCTGATGCCACCCGAGTCGTACATAACACCCTTGCCGACAAGCACAACGTGTTGCTTTTTGCCTGCGCCTTTGGGGTTGTACGACAACTTCACCATGCGTGGTGGCTCAATGCTTCCCTGGTTCACACCAATGATGCCGCCACAACCCATTTGCACGAGTTCTTCTTTGTTGTACACGGTGATGTCGAGACCAGTTTGTGCAGCAATCTCTTGTGCCTTTTCAGCGAAGTGACGAGCAGTGAGATACGCAGGAGGCATATTTGCAAAATCGCGAGCGGTGCATACTGCATTGGCAATAACTGCTCCGTCTTTCACTCCACGTGCAATTGCTGCTGCATTAGCTGCAGTTGCCACTAGCACCACTTCTCGTAACGGTGAAGCGAAATTTTTGTCGCTCTTCAATGCGCTGTAGCGATGCGTTGCAAGTTGAATGCCCTCAACAACCGCTTGTGCAATGTTTGCCTTGTTGCCACGACCCAAGTTGGCAAGCGTGGTCGACAAACTCTCTACTTTGCCCGCAGCGCGAGCAAAGGCCGCAGCCGCTTTACGAGCATCGTTTGCAGTTAAAGAATTTCCTGCGCCAACTCCAATGGCTACAACAACAGATGCGCCACCTAAACCGTGTAGCACCAATGTTTGACCCACTCGGCCGTCGAAGCCTCGCTCGGCTAACTGCTTACGACTGAGACCGATTTTTGGAGATACTGGCCCATCGGAGCCAACTGGCACACCAATGGCGTCTGCTTGTGAACGAGATGAGGTGGAAACGCTGAATTGAATAGTCACATGCGAAGTCTAAACGCTGCGCACAGGGCGACTCGTACCCTCTTGCCAACGTGCCATGGTCCATAACAAATCGGACATGCGGTTGAGGTACGGCACAACATGTGAAGGCGATGGTGCAGCAGCAAGCGAATGGCGCTCTGCGCGACGCACAACAGTGCGCGCAAGGTCGAGCCATGCTGACACAGGGTGCTCTCCAGGAACCACGAACTCTGTGGGGTGCTCAAATTGCGTATCGAGTTGGTCGATGAGTTGTTCCATCTTGGTCACCATCTCGGCTGACACACATGATTTTTCTGGAACTAGTTTGTGGCGATTCTCTGGCAGTGTGGCAAGTTCAGCCATGAGCACCCACAAGTCGCGCATGAATGGCTCGAGCATGGTGACAACTTCTTGTGAACGAGCATCGCCTGTGTTATTGACCGCGGCGCTACGAGCTAACCCCAGTACGGCTTGTGCCTCGTCGACGGTGCCATAGGCGCGCGGTAGCGCTGAGTCTTTGGGCACCCTTCCTCCATAAAAGAGGCCAGTAGTGCCATCGTCGCCATCACGTGTGTAGATCGGTTCGCGTGCCATTTGCCTCAACGCTAGTGCGGGAGAGTCGTGAGCACCTGATCCTGTGCAGATAACTTGTAAGGAACATGAAAAGACAGACTTATCTTCAGGCCGTGAACGAACGCGTCATTGTATTTGACGGCGCCTTTGGCACATTTGTACAAGACCTCGATCTTGGACCTGACGACTTTGGTGGCGCCTCACTTGAAGGCTGCAACGAGATGCTCTGCCTCACTCGACCCGATGTCATTCGTTCCATGCACGACGCATTTCTCAAAGTAGGCGTCGATGCAATTGAAACCGCCAGCTTCGGATCTTTCTCAACTGTTCTTACCGAATATGCCATTCCCGAAAAGTCATATGAGCTCAATGTTGCTGCAGCATCACTTGCTCGCGAAATGGCAAGTAGTTATGAGTCCGACGGGCGCAGTCGCTTTGTTGCAGGCTCAATGGGCCCCGGAACCAAGCTGCCCAGCCTCGGACACATTGGTTTTGCCGAACTACGCGATTCCTATGTAGAACAAGCACGCGGACTTCTCGATGGCGGTTCAGACCTTTTCCTCATTGAAACCTGCATGGACTTGCTGCAAATTAAGGCAGCAATGCAAGCATGTCGCCAAGCGATGAAAATCGTTGGTCGTGAAATTCCTATTCAGGTGCAAGTCACCATGGAAACAACGGGCCGCATGTTGGTGGGCACTGAAATTGGTGCAGCACTTGTTGCATTGGAAGCGATGCGCCCCGACGTGATTGGCATTAACTGCGCAACTGGCCCTGCAGAAATGCAAGAGCACTTGCGTCACCTCTCACAACACTCACCTATTCCTATTTCTGTCTTGCCCAATGCTGGCTTGCCCAGCGTTTTGAATGGTCGCACGCATTACGACCTCACACCAGCCGAACTTGCTTCGTACCACAAGCATCACGTGGAAGATTTAGGCATTGGCATTGTGGGCGGTTGCTGTGGCACGACCCCAGAACACCTTCGCCAGGTTGTTGAAGCAGTTCGCAACCTCACACCTGCTCCACGCAACTACACCTTTGAGCCAGCACTTACTTCTTTGTACTCATCGGTGCCCATTGTTCAAGACAATTCATTTCTCATTATTGGCGAGCGCACCAACACCAACGGTTCACGAGCATTTCGCGACCTCATGTTGGCAAGCGACTGGGACGGCTGCACCAAGATGGGTGCCGAGCAAATTCGCGAAGGCGCACACGTCATCGACGTCTGTGTCGACTACGTCGGCCGCGACGGCACTGTCGATATGAACTCCATTGCCAGCAGGTTTGGCTCGCAGGTAAGCGTTCCGTTGGTATTCGATAGCACCGAGCCACAGGTAATGGAAGCCGGCCTCGTACACAGCGGTGGTAGAGGCGTATTGAACTCGGCCAACCTTGAAGACGGTGAAGCACCCGGCAGCCGTCTCGACCGTGTTTTTACTCTTGCCCGCGACTACGGATGTGCAGTCATTTGCTTGCTTATCGACGAACGCGGTCAGGCACGTGATGTTGAGTGGAAAATGGAAGTGGCGCATCGCCTCAACAAAATTGCCACCGAGCGCTACGGCTTGCGTTCGTCCGATCTCATCTTCGATGCACTCACCTTTCCTATTGGCACCGGCGACAAAGATCTGCGTCGCGATGGCTTGGCAACGATGGAAGCCATTCGCCGCATTAAGGAAGAAATTCCTGGTGCTTTCACCACACTTGGTTTGTCAAACGTCAGCTTTGGTTTGAAGCCAGCGTTGCGCCAAGTACTAAACAGCGTCTTTCTTGCCGAATGCACAGCGATTGGCCTCGACTCGGCAATTGTGCATGCGAGCAAAATTTTGCCGCTCTCGCGTATTCCCGAAGAACAAAAAGAAGTGTGCCGTGCGCTCATCTACGACGAAGAGATTGACGGCGAAAATGCACTCAATGTTTTGCTGCGCCTCTTTGAAGATGTGAAGTCGGTAGATGCAGTAAAAGAAGATCGCAGCGACTGGACCCTTGAACGCATTTTGAAGCAACGCATTATCGATGCTGAGCGCGATGGGCTCACCGACGACCTCAACACCGCCATGGCACAAGGCATTCCACCACTCGACATCATTAACAATCATCTGCTTGAAGGTATGAAAGTTGTTGGTGAGCTGTTTGGTTCAGGCCAAATGCAATTGCCGTTTGTTTTGCAAAGCGCAGAAACAATGAAAACTGCAGTTGCCCACCTTGAACCCTTTATGGAAAAAGTTGATGGCCAAACCTCCAAGGGTCGTCTTGTGCTCGCCACCGTGAAAGGTGACGTGCACGACATTGGCAAAAACTTGGTCGACATCATTTGTACCAACAACGGCTACGAAGTGGTGAACATGGGCATCAAGGTCTCTATTGCCGACATGATTGCCAAAGTTCAAGAGGTCAATGCCGATGCACTTGGCATGAGCGGCCTCTTAGTGAAGAGCACACTCATCATGCGCGAAAACTTACAAGAGTTGAACGCCGTTGGGCTATCAGAAATTCCCGTCATTTTGGGCGGTGCCGCACTCACCCGTACATATGTAGAAAAAGATCTGCGCGAGGTGTACGACGGCCGCGTGTTCTATGGTCGCGATGCCTTTGAAGGTCTCTACACCCTCGACAAAATCATGTCGATTAAACGTGATGGCGTGGTTGACCCCGATTTCGGCCGCATCCCTAGTGGTCGCGTACTTCCCGATCGCAACAAGGCAGAACGAGTAGAAGTTGAACTTCCACATCGCTCTCCCGATGTTGCTACCGACAACCCTGTGTTCACCCCACCATTCCTTGGATCCAAAGTGGTGAAGGGTTTAGCAATCGACGACATTGCTGCTTACATCAATGAAACAGCAATCTTTCGCAACCAGTGGCAGTTCCGCCCCGAGAATGGCGAAACCGATGAGCAATTTAAAGATCGCTTGCGCCCACTGCTGCGCGAACAGTTGAGCAACGCCAAAACCAGTGGCGTGCTGTTGCCGCAAGTGGTGTACGGATACTTTCCCGTGAACGCCGATGGCACCGACCTTGTGGTGTACACCGACGACTCCCGCACTACTGAACAGTGTCGCTTTCACTACCCACGCCAACGTGAAGAACCCTTCCTCTGTATTGCCGACTTCTTCCGTAGTGTTGAGTCGGGCGAAAAAGACTACGCAGCGTTCCACATTGTGACCATGGGTAATGCGGTCAGCGAAATGGCAGCAGAACTCTTTGAACAGAACAAGTATCAGGACTATCTCATCTTGCATGGCCTTGGAGTGGAAATGGCTGAAGCTCTTGCCGAATACTGGCACCATCGCATTCGCTCTGAATGGGGCTTTGTTGAAGAAGATGGCCCTTCACTGCATGGTCTCTTTCGCCAGCAATACCGCGGTGGGCGTTACTCATGGGGCTACCCCGCTTGCCCAGAGCTTGAAGACAACGCAACTGTGGCCGCACTGCTTGAAGCAGGACGACTGGGCATTGAAGTGAGCGAAGAAACCGGCTGGCAATATCAACCGGAGCAAACAACTTCAGCAATCATTTGCCATCATCCTCGCGCAAAGTACTTCGTCGCACGCTAAGTTCGTTTCATGCCTATCGTCACCGCCATCAAACTCGGGTTTTTGAACTACGTCAATTACAAAGGTCGCGCTCGACGTGGCGATTTTTGGTGGTGGTTTCTCTTCACCATCGTGGCTCAGTTCATCATTTCTGGCGCGAGCAGTAGCGCAGGAAATCTTTTCTCTGCTGCTCTTTTTCTTCCTCACATCATGTTTGGCATTCGTCGCATGCACGATGTGAACAAAAAGGGTTGGTGGATTCTTTTCCCCATTGCCAACCTCATTTTTTGGGCGCAACCTAGCGATGCCGGAGTCAACCGCTTCGGGCCACCAGCCCCTCCCACTAACTTCTAACGCGTCGGCTGGCTGGCGTTCCAAGCGTTCACTAGCGCAGCATATTTACCGTTCTTTTGCACCAGCTCGCTGTGCGTTCCCCATTCCACCAGTTCGGCATGGTCGACAACTCCAATGGCATCGGCGCGTTGAACTGTGGTGAGCCGGTGAGCCACAACCACAACGCTGCGCCCTTGCATTAACGCTTCTAGGGCGGCTTCTACGTCTTTTTCTGTACCTGGGTCGAGGTTTGAGGTTGCTTCGTCGAGCACGAGGACAGCAGGGTCTACAAGGGCTGCTCGCGCAAGAGAAACCAGTTGACGCTCGCCTGCCGACAAACGCGACCCACGTTCGTGCACTTCGGTGTCGAGACCTTCAGGAAACGCCATGAAGCGTTCATACACGCCCAAAGCGCGCAGTGCGCTTTCAATTTCTGCATCGGTTGCTTCGCTTTTAGCAATGCGCAAGTTTTCACGAATTGTTCCATTAAAGAGGAACCCTTCTTGTGGTACCACCACAATGCGTTCGCGTAACGACTGCATCGTTGCGTCGCGCAAGTTCACGCCCCCGTAGGTAATTGAACCCTCAGTCGGGTCGTACAAACGCGCCATTAACTTTGCCAGAGTCGACTTACCTGCGCCTGTTGGCCCCACTAGTGCGAGTCGCTTGCCATTAGGTACCGCGATCGAGACATTGCGCAACGCAGGCTGAGCACCTGTTGCATAAGTAAATGTTGTGCCACTCACTACAAGGTCGCCATGTTCCGGCAAATCAACTGCAGAAATCGATTCATTGACGTCTGGTACCGCATCCATAATGCCGTACAACTTCTTCAACGCAGCGCCGGCAGATTGCATGGTGTTGTACAACTGCGACAATTGTTGTACGGGGTCGAACAAGTTGGCAAGGAGCAACACAAAAGCCACCACTGTTCCTACCGACACACTTCCCCGATGCACGAGCCAACCGCCCATACCCACAATGAGCGCAGAGGCAAAAATGCCTGAGAACTCAACGAGTCCGAAATACCACATGCTCACTTTCACACTGTGCATGTGGCTCTTGTAGAGCGCATTGTTCGATGCACGAAAACGCCGTACTTGTTCTTCCTCGCGGGCGTAAGCCTGAATGACTCTCACTCCGGTAATTCCCTCTTGCAAAGCTGAGAGGTTTGCGCCAACCCGTTCCCGCACATCGAGATACGCCTTATTGGAATCGCGCTGAAATTTGATTGATGCGGCGAAAATGACTGGCATGACAAGCAACGCCACAAACGTCAGTTCCCACGACAAAGTGAAGAGCAAAATAACGGCGAGAAAGAGAAGGAAACCTGCAGAGATGAACTGAAGCAAACCCCACTGCACCAATTCACTCATGCTTTCAATGTCAGCCGTCATACGTGCAACCAAAACACCGGCTTTTTCCCGGTCGTAAAAGGCCATTGACTGTTTTTGCATTTGGGAAAACACACGCAACCGCAAAACTCGTAAGAGGTTCTCGCCTGCGCGGTTAATGAAGATGTATTGAGCTCGCCCAAAGCAATAAGCAATGCATGTCACCGCAATGTAGGCAATGACCGAGATATTGAGCGAGCGAGTGTTCTTTGCGCGGATTCCTGCATCAATGCCATGGCGAACGAGCACCGGGCCTGCCAATGTGCACAAAGTAACCGCAATAACGCAGCTCAGCGCCGCAACCATTGTTTTGCGAAATGGTGCCGCCATAGCAAGTGTGCGGCGCAAGAGATTGCGTGCCTCATCGCGCGATACACGATCTTCTGCCGACACGGCTCCGCCGCCCCACATGGTTATTCGCCCACCATTTCGCTGGTGCGTGCGGCAATGTTTTTTTCTTGGGCGGCAAGAACTTCGCCATACTTTGCATTGGTGGCAAGCAAGTGCGTGTGTTCACCAAAAGCAACAATGCGACCTTCATCGAGCAATGCCACCTTGCTGGCAAGTGCAATCGTTGCTGGCCTGTGCGCAATGACCAACGTGGTACGTCCACGCATCACCGTGGTCATCGCCTCGCGAATTTCATTCTCTTTAGCCGGGTCTACTGCCGATGTTGCATCGTCGAGCACCAACACCCGAGGGTCGGCCACAATGGCTCGTGCAATGGCAATACGTTGACGCTGCCCACCCGAGAGCGAATATCCACGCTCGCCCAGTACGGTCTCGTACCCATCGGGAAGTTCCAAGATGAAGTCATGTGCACCAGCTAAACGAGCTGCTGCCTCAATGCGATCTTGTGGGGCATTGGGTTCTGCAAAGGCAATGTTGGCAGCAACGCTGTCGTTGAACAACAACGTATCTTCAAAGACCACCGCAACGGCTCGACGCAGTTCCGACAAACGCAGTTGGCGTATATCGATGCCGTCAAGTGTGATGCAACCCGATGACGTGTCGTAAAAACGCAACAGCAAACGCGCCAAAGTGCTCTTGCCGCTGCCTGTTGCCCCAACTATTGCTACCGACTCACCGGGTTGAATAACGAGATCTAAGTTGCTCAGCACTTCTTGACCATTGTTGTAGCCAAATGACACGTCAGAGAATGTCACTGCGCCCGTAAAAGCAGAGCTAGTTCTACTAGGGAGTGCTTGTGGTTTTGGCGGGTCGGCTACGGCGGGTTCTGTAGACAGCACTTCATTCACACGCATGAGTGCTGCTGCAGCTCGTTGGCCAAAAGCAACGGTCATACCAATGTTGCGTAATGGCCAGATGAGCATGGTGAGGTAACTATTAAATGCAACAAGGTCGCCCACACTCATTTGACCGTTAATGACGCGGTGCCCGCCAATGCCCAGAACAGCAATGAGACCAATTGATGGCAAGAGGTCGATGCCCGGCAAAAACTTGCTACGAATTTTTGCTGCTCCAAGCGAAACTCCACGAATGTCGTTCGCCTCTTTTTCTAACTTACGCATTTGTGTTGCTTCGGCGCCAAAGCCCTTCACCACACGAATACCCGAAACGCTTTCTTCTACAACGTTGGCAAGTTCTGCTTGTTCCGCTTGAACCGCAAGAACCGCCGGATGAATGCTGTTGGAAAAGCGTCGCGCCGCCAAGTTGATAAAGGGCAAAGGTGCAAGCGCAATAATGGCAAGCATGGGCTGGCTCGTAATGAGAATGATCATGACTGCGACCACCATGGCCACATTGGAAATGGTGATGGGAATCATCACAACAAAACCCTGAATTTGACCAAGGTCGCTTGAAGCACGGCTCATCAGTTGACCCGTTTGGGTCATGTCGTGATATCCAATATGCAGACCTTGCAAGTGCGTAAAAAGACGCTCGCGCAATGAACTCTCTGTCCATCTACTTTCACGAAAGCCAATCCACCTGCGCCATGCAGAGAAAAAACCTGCAATGACTCCTGCACAAGTAATTGCCCCGGCCCAGAACAGCAATGAACCGCTTTGTTCAATGCCGCGATCGACCCCCAGTTTGAAAAGTTGCGGAATTGCAACCTTTCCCGCGCTCCACATGAGCCCAATGGCCACGCCCTGCAACAAACCTTTGCGTTGTTCGCGCAGCACTTTACGCAGTAGTTTCCAACCCTCTGCGGTCGCGGGGCCGTCGTGTTTGTGGCTCTCCGCTTGCGACATCGCTTCTACCGTACCGTTTCGGCTCTACCCGCTGGTAGCCCACCACATGATTTCCGTCTAATATCACTCCATGACTGCACTCGAATCACAACCCTTTGCCGACTACAGCCCATTTCTTCGCGGAGCCTACGGACCCGTCTTCGACGAAATGAACGAAGCCAACTTGCGCGTCACAGGTGAAATTCCTGCCGCACTCACCGGCGTGTACATGCGCAATGGTGCGAACCCACAGTTCGCCCCCATGGGCCGTTACCACTGGTTCGATGGTGACGGAATGATTCACGCTGTGTATTTAGAAAACGGCACAGCGCGCTACAAAAACAAGTGGATTGAAACTCCTGGTTTGCGTCATGAACGTGAGCAAGAAAAAGCACTCTTTGGTGGCATTCTCAATTTCCAATTCCCACCAGAAGACATCATGGCCGAATGTGGCATTTTCAAAAATGCAGCCAACACCAACATCATTCGCCACGCAAACAAGATTCTTGGTCTGTGGGAAGGTGGCCCACCATCGGAAATTACCCGTGAGCTCGACACTGTTGGCATCATGGACTACGCCGGAAAACTTGAAGGCTCCATGACAGCTCACCCGAAGTGGTGCCCCGAAACCGGTGAACTCATCATCATTGGCTACGACCCCATTGGCGGACAACCCTTCTTGCGTTACCACGTTGCCGACAAACACGGAAACCTTGTGCACAGCTCACCCATCACCATTCCTGAAGGCGTCATGATGCACGACTTCCTCACCACTCGCAACTACTCAATCATTTTCGACTTGCCTGCAGTCATTGCAGCAGCAATGGAAGGTAAGTCAATGTGGCAGCCAGATCTTGGTGCACGCATTGGTGTGATGCCTCGCCATGGCAGCGACGCCGACGTGCGTTGGTTCGACATTGACCCCTGCTATGTATTCCACTTTTTGAATGCATGGGAAGAAGTCGGCAGCGACGGACACGAGCGCATTGTTGCGTACGGCTGCCGTATGCCAAACGTCGACCTCGACTTTGAATCAGTTGGTGACGCTCCTAGTGGCATTGCTGCGGTAGACGGCGTAGGTATGGCCAAGTGGACCATCGACCTCACCACCGGCACCGTGAAAGAAGAAATGATTCACGACCTACGCAGCGACTTCCCGCGCTTGCACGACGACCTCTTGGGTTTGAAGCACCGCTATGGCTTTGCCTCAGCAACCCTCGATGGCCCTATGGGCCTGGGTTTCAACGGCATCATTCGCTACGACTTAGAAGGTGGCAGCGACCAGACCTTCGCCTTCGGGCCAGGCACCACTATTGGTGAGGCCGTTGTTGCCGATGACCCCACACGTCCAGGTGAACTTGGCGCATATGTCATGGTCTACGCCACCGACCTTGCCGCTATGACCACCGACTTTTGCATCTTCAACGCTGAAGATATTGCAGCAGGCCCTGTTGCCCGCGTGCACCTGCCACAGCGTGTGCCTGCAGGGTTTCACGGCAACTGGATGCCCGGCGCTCACTAGCATGTGACACCTCGTTGGCATGATTTTTTCATGACAACGAACACCACACTCCCTGGCTTCACTCCACGCCATACACGGCTGTCTCGTCATACGCGTGAGTTGGGGCTTAAACACATTGCGCTCATTAAGGCTCAGCTTGCTGAACAAGCTCGGTGCGAAGAACTTCAACGCACCGAAAAGGAAGCTCAACGCTCCACTGCGGCTTAGTTTTCGTTAACGTTTGCTTCTCAAGAGAAGCGAGCGAGCAACATGACAACACCAACACTCAACCTCGGCCCGGTGGGCATTTTTACTGGCGCATTTGAAACTCAGCGTTCCCCCATTGTGCGCGAAGGCATCGCAGCTCTCGACGAGCGCGGTTGGCCAACACTATGGATTGGTGAATCGGTGAACCGCGAAGTGTTTGCCAATGCCATGTTGCTCTTGAACTCCAGCAAAAACATTCGCATTGCCTCGGGCGTTGCCAATGCACAGGTGCGTACTGCCCTTTCCATGCACAGCGGATGGATGGCAGTTTCTGAAGCACACGAAGGTCGATTTGTCTTGGGCATTGGCGTGAGCCATTCCACATTTGTAAACCGCGTTCTCGATGCCGCGTACAACACCCCGCTCACCCTCATGAAGAACTATCTCGACACCATCGATAAAGCCACGTACATGGGCCCCACACCAAACACCACTCCACATCGCATGTTGGGTGCACTGGGTCCACGCATGGTGGGTCTTGCTGGCGAACGCACATCGGGTGCGCTCACCTACTTCATGCCACCCGAGCACACTGCACTCGCCCGTGGCGATATCGATAGCACCAACCCTGCAGCGAACCTTGCCGTCGAACAAATGGTTGTTTTGGAAACAGACAAGGCAAAGGCTCGCGCTATTGCCGTTGCAGGTATGACTCGTTATTTACGCTTGCCGAACTACACCAACAGCTTGAAGCGTGTTGGTTTTACCGATGCCGATATCGACGCCGGCAATGGCGAACCTTCTCAACGCCTCATCGATGCAGTCATTGTGTGTGGTGACGAAGCAACTATTCAAAAGCGCGTTGCCGAGCATCATGCTGCAGGCGCCAACCATGTGTGCATTCAAGTACTTACCGACACACCACAGGTGGTGCCCATGTCGCAGTGGAATCGCCTTGCTGACGCCTTGCTATAAAATTACGATGCGCTAGGGCTCAGCGCCTTCACTGCATCCCAATGGCTCAGCTCTGGGTCAAAGGCCATAATGGCAATAGAACTTGTGGTCACTCCGTTTGCGAAGTACTGATCAATTTGTGCGCGGCACTTTTCAGGCGAGCCATGAACAATGAGTTGGTCGACCACTTCATCGGGGATAGCAGCAAGTGCAGCTTTTCTGTCGCCAGCTTTCCATGCATCCCACATGCCTTGGAACGCCGGGCCACGACCCAGCCATTCGTGGAACTGTGCATACACAGGTACGTTCATGTAGGCCGTTATGGCAAACCGCGCAGCCTTGCGCACTACTTCGGCATTTTCACTTGGGCACACGAAGATACGACACACAATTTCTTTCGGCACACCATTTGCGGCGCCGTTCACCACTGCAGCAACTTTTTTCACATCTTCAGCCGAAAGCCAGTTGATGATGGTGCCATCGGCTTCACGAGCGGCCAAGCGCAACATTCCTTCGCGTAAAGCAGCAACAAGAATCTTTGGCTTCACTTCGGGCTTCACGCCTAAACGGAAACCATTGATTTCAAACGTGTCGTACTTTTTGACAATTTTTTCACCCTCGAAGGAGTCGTGAAGAAAACGCACAATGTCGCGTACTTTCTTATATGGCTCAACAAAAGGTACGCCATTCCATTTTTCAACAATGACGTTGCTCGACGAGCCAATGCCAATGGCAAAACGACCAGGTGCAGCATCGGCAAGCGATGCAACGCATTGTGCAAATGCAGCCGGTGAACGTGTGAACGCAGGAACAATTGCTGTTCCTAAACGCAAACGTGGTTCCCATGCAGCCGCCATTGCAAGTGGAGTAAATGCATCGGCGCCGTCAGACTCGGCAGACCAAATATCGCTGTAACCAAGGTCGGCTAATTCACTGAGTTTTTCACGATGTGAATGGAGATGTCCGGGGAGTGGAACAGTCATTCCGTTACGGCGAGGTATGGCTTGGCTCATGAAACTTCCTTATCTGTGGGCACTTCATCTTTCCAGAAACGAACGATGCAACTTTGACTGGCGGTTGCCATGAGAGTTCCATCTTCGGCATACATATGCACAAGACCATGGGCAAAGCCGCGGTCAATGGCATGAATACGAATATCGAGCAATACCCATTCAGTAGGCACCAGGCGCACCACACGCAATGTGTTGTCGAGGCTGTTGCCACCACCACGAATTCCTAAGGCTTGGCTGACGCCGAGGGGGATGTAGTCGCCCAGCACAGCAAGCGCACTGGCGTCGACACCTTGAATGACACCGGGGATACGTGCCCACATGAGCGTTTGGCCATCGCCCACCGTTTTATCGAGCGTGGCAATTTGACGACCCTTGACAAGCTTTTTCTCAATGCGTTCATTAATAGAGCCTTCTTGCAGTCCTCGATGGAGAAATAACGGACATTCATCGGGAAGCGGAACGGTAGGCATCGTTTCGAACTGACCATGCAGGTCGAGTGGTCGATCGCCGAGTGCGGCATTGACAGTGAGAATTTCTCGCTCCCCCACATGGCATACAGCGCGCGCTTGGGTCATTTGATGCCCCGACACCGACACGGTGACGTCAATATCCATCACTTCGCCTGGCCGTGCGTACGACAGGTACTGAGCCGTGGCCCAAATGAGGTTGCGCCCCGTCGTGGCTTCCATTGCAGAAATTGCCGCAGCAAGCCCACAGCCACCAAAAAGAAAATTAACGGAAGTGGAGATATGAGGAACAACCTCTAAGTGCCAGCGGAAGGGATTATGGCTACTTTTCAGCCCTAGAAATTCAACGGTGTCCATACCCCGACGACGCTAATACGCACGGGGCCAAAGCGTTGTAGTTTGCAGTGATATGTCAGACACATCCTCACACAGCACCCGCGAATCTTGGCAGGGTGACGCATGTTCCCTCGTCGAAGAATTTCGTGCCAAACGCCGCAGCCCTGCTGAAGAACTTGCGGCCACGCTGCGTGATATCAAAAAGAGCGACCTCAATGCATTCAGCTTCATCGATGCAACCAGCGCTCATGCTGCGGCACAAAATGCCGACACTTCACTCCCCTTTGGCGGTGTACCACTCGCAGTCAAAGAGTTAGACGCAGTACAAGGTTGGCCCGACACATCTGCGTGCGCAGTATTTGCCGACCGTGTTGCCGAGCACACTTCAATTATGGTGCAGCGCTTACAAAACGAAGGTGGCATGGTTCCTTTTGGTCTCACTACGGCAAGTGAATTTGGTGGAGTCAATGTCACCCGCACTGTCTTGAACGGAGCTACGCATAACCCGTGGCGCACGGGGCTTACTCCTGGAGGTTCTTCGGGTGGCAGTGCCGCGGCTGTTGCTGGCGGTCTGTGCACCAGCGCAACAGCAGGAGATGGCGGCGGCTCAATACGCATACCTGCTGGCTTCACGGGGCTCGTTGGGTTGAAAGCCACATATGGCCGCATTCCGCGCGCACCGCAGCACTACATGGGAAACCTCACCACAACAACGGGGTGTGTTTCACGCAGCATTCGCGACACTGCTCGATGGTTCGACATTACTAACGGCCACGATGCACGTGACCCTTTCAGCTTGCCGCGCGATGCCGGGTGGGAAGATGCACTGGGCACGCTTTCACTGCGCGGACTACGTGTTGCAGTGGTGCCGAATTGGGGCGGTGCTGTGGTGTCGCCACAGATGTGGAACGTGTTGAATGAGACCGCTGAGTGGCTCATTCATTCTCGGGGCTTGCAGCGCATCGACAATGTGAATACCGACTTGCCCAGCATGGGCGCTGCTTGGTCGATTTCCGGAATGATCTCTATTGCTGCCGAACTCGCAGAGTTTTGGCCCGAGTGCGCCGACGTGCTGACACCAGAAATTCGTATGGGCTTAGAGTTCACAAGCGGTCTATACAGCTCGGCTGCGCGCGACAAAATTGAACAACGTCGCATGAAGTTGAATGAGCGTATGGCTGCCATTTTTTCCGAGGTCGACATCGTTCTCACTGCAAGCAACCCCGATGTTGCCTTTGCAGCAGAAGGACCACTCCCCGAAACTTTCGGCGGAGAAAAAGGCGGTGCGGCCAATAATGGCAAGCTCACTTTCCCGGCAAACCTGCACGGCAACCCAGCACTGTCTGTTCCAGCAGGTCAAGTAGATGGCCTGCCTGTTGGCTTACAAATTGTGGGCAAACATTTTCAGGAACAGATTCTTCTTGAGCTCGGTTTAGCAATTGAGCGAGCACGACCATGGCCACTAGTAGCTCCATCTGCAACGATATAAACAGTTTTACTTTTGGGGAGAGAAATGACTACGAACACAGGCCCACTCGCGGGCATCAAAGTTGTCGACATGTCGGTAATGATTTCCGGACCACTCACCGCAATGATGCTTGCCGACTACGGTGCAGACGTCATCAAGGTGGAGTCTCCAGGTCTTGGCGACCTCATGCGGTTTCTCGGCACAAGCAAAGGTGGCATGACTGGTTTGTTTTCACTCAACAACCGTGGTAAGCGCGCTATTACGTTGAACGTGAAACAAGCCGAAGGTCTTGATGTTCTCAAAAAACTCATTGCTGAAGCCGACGTATTCATTCAGAACTTCCGCCCGGGCGCAATGGACCGTTTAGGCCTTGGTTACGACGACGTGAAGAAGTTCAACCCCAATCTTATTTACGTGTCGGTAAGCGGGTACGGGCCAACTGGACCCAACAGCCATCGTCGCGTGTACGACAACGTCATTCAAGCCGCAAGCGGCATGGCTGCAGTACAAACCGACCCCGCCACAGGTGCACCCAGCATGCTGCGCAACTTGGTATGCGACAAGGTCACCTCATACACCGCGATGCAAAGCATCACCTCTGCACTGTTTGCCCGCGAACGCGGCATTGCTCAAGGCCAACACCTCACCGTTGCCATGCTCGACTCTGCAGTTGCCTTCCTCTGGCCCGACGGCGGTATGGATGCCGCACTGCTCGATGACGATGTCACCCGCATGCCCACACTTGGTTCCAACTACTCGGTGACCACTTTGTCAGACGGATACTGTGCAGGATCTGCAGTAAGTGATGCCGAATTCCGCGGCTGGTGTGCAGCCCTTGGGCATGAATCCATTGCCGACGACCCACGCTTTACCTCAGCAAAAAATCGCGGTCTCAATATGGAAGCCCTTGTGAGCACCATGGCGAAATATGCACTCGAAGCAAACCTCGACGATTTCCTTCGCGTTGCTGAGGAACACGATGTTCCTGCTTCACGCGTGAACTCCATTGCCGACTTGCCTTCTGACCCACAGATTATGCACAACGAAGTGTTCATAGAGCGTGCACACCACACTGCAGGAAACATGCGTGAAGTACGCCCCGCAGTTGTTTTCTCCGACACGAAGTTACGCGTGAGCCGCCCGGCTCCCATGGTGGGCGAACACAGCGACGAAATTGTGAACGAACTTGGTCTCGATGCAGCGCACTTGCGCTCCATCGGCGCTATTTCGTAATTGAACGACCCACAATTTCTTTCATAATTTCGGTGGTGCCACCGTAAATGGTTTGAATACGGCTGTCGGCCCATGCCCGCGCAATGGGGTATTCCATCATGTAGCCATAGCCACCGTGCAACTGCAAGCAACGGTCGACCACTTTGTTTTGTAGTTCGGTCGTCCAGAACTTTGCCGCAGCTGCTTGTTCTGCAGACAGCTTGCCTTCACAGTGCAGTTCTACACACCGGTCGACATACACCCGCGCAATTTGCACTTCTGTTGCGAGTTCAGCCAGCAAGAACTTGCTGTTTTGGAACTGCGAAATGGACTGACCGAAGGCTTTGCGTTCTTTGGTGTAATCGAGGGTCCAGTGCAATGCTGCATCGGCAACTGCAACAGCACCAACAGCAATACCGAGACGCTCTTGAGCGAGGTTGGTCATGAGATACACGAACCCATTACCCTCTTCGCCTAAGAGGTTTTCTGCCGGTACTTCAACGTCGGAAAAGAACAGCTCTGCAGTGTCTTGAGCATGCATCCCCAACTTGTCGAGGTTGCGACCGCGTTCAAAACCTTTCATGCCACGCTCTACAAGAAGCAATGAAATGCCGCGGTGACCTTTTTCCGGGTCGGTGCGACACACCACAATGACCACATCGCTGTTGATGCCATTCGAGATAAATGTCTTGGCACCATTCACAACGAATGCACCACCCTTTTTGAGACCCGTGGTACGAATGCCAGCCACGTCACTTCCCGTATTGGGTTCGGTAATTCCGAGAGCACCAATGACTTCACCAGTAACCATGCCTGGCAAAAAGCGCGAGCGTTGTTCGTCGTTGGCAAGACCCAAGAAGTACGGCAACACAATGTCGTTGTGCAATGTGATTCCGTTCGCACTACCAATAACACCTGTGGCACCAATTTCTTCGGCCATGATTGCCGCAAAGTGATAATCGTCAGTGTCGCCACCGCCGTATGCACCCGGCACATTGAGACCAAGGAAACCTTGCTTGCCAGCATTGAGCCACAACTCGCGGGGCGTGATGCCAGCCTTTTCCCACTCTTCATGACGTGGCACCACTTCTTTGTCGAGCCACGAGCGAAACGTGGAACGAAATTGCTGGTGGACATCATCAAAAATTGTGCGTGGGAATGCTTCCATTCCGTCAACGCTAGATGTTCAAGGCAGCATGAGAAAAACTGTGAGCGAAGTTCCTAGCCAGCAAGCACAGCGCGTGCAACAAGATCAACACCAAAAGCGGTGAGAATTGCCAAATACAAGAGCCCTGTTGCCGCCATTACTGCTGAATAACTACGTTCTTTCAGCGCAGCCTTTGTGACCACCACAAGTACGGCTGTCGCAATGACGCAGGCAATCCAGAACCAGCCAAGGGTGCCGTTCCAGCCATCATCAATGGAGCCGTTAATCACGCTCACCATTCCTGTTGGCAATAGCATCGAAAGCACTTCCAGTGGCAATGCCCAATACATCACGTCAACGAGGTCGTTCAGTAGTTTGCGGGGCATTCCTGGTTGCACCAAGTACCAGTGACCCAAGAGCATGGCGTCGGTAATAGCGCCCAAAAACATTGCGCCAATCACAACACGAAACGAGGCCAACAATGAATCGCCAAGGCCATTTGCAACATCGAGTGCTCCAGCAACAACACCGATGCCGCCTATGAGTGGCGCAAGCAGCAATCGGTGCGGTGGAGTCTTACGCAATGTGAGCAGTGCAAGTAGCGCTACTACTAGCGACGCACCTTCGCGTACGGGCACCACACCCAATGTGAGCCCACAGGCAAAGGCACCTCCAGCCATTGCCGCAAACACGCCATGTAAGAGCCACGTATAGCCTCGGCCAATTTCGCTATTGCGGGTCGTGAGCCAGCAAAAAAGCAGACCTCCACTCGCCCATTGCAGAAGTACTGTGGCCGCATCAAGTCGCATCACGTCATGCAACCTAGGCGACGCAGCATCACCAAGAGTGAATTTGTGACTAAAAACTCCTTAGCGAGCAGTGACGGTGTCGGTATCGCGACCCGAGCGCAACAAGGTTCCGGGGCGTGAAGTGAGGATTTCGCCATTACGCACGGCTTCAACACCGTTAATAAGTACGTGGTTAATTCCTTCAGCTTCCCCATAGACGCGTCCGGCGCCAGCAGGCATATCGAACTTTGTGTACACAGGGCCAGGGCCAACGGTGAGCGGGTCGAGCACCACAACGTCGGCGCAATAACCCACTTCAATACGACCACGATTGCGCAAACCATACAAACGTGCTGGCTGCTCAGTGAGGTGATACACCGCTTCTTCAAGGTCCATCAGTTTTTCATCACGTACGGCACGGGCAATGAGCGTTGTAGAGAAAGCGAAACTATCGATCATGTCGAGGTGAGCACCTGCATCGCTTGCACCCACAATGGCACGCTCGTCGCGCCACACTTCAACACGGCGCTTCCATGTTGCCGTATCTTGACCTTTGTCTTGGTTGGCAATGACCGTGCGCAAATTGTCGTCGATGACAATGTCGACCAACAGGTCCCATGGCTCAACTTTGAGTTCTTTTGCAATGTCGCCAATGAGGCGCCCTGCGTACTTTTGCCACTTGTCGGTAAAGGTTTCGAGCAAAATGTATGCGCCCCAGTTACCAATAGAGCGAGTAGGGCCCTGCGTGCTTTGCGCCAGGCGATTCATTTCTTCACGGCCCTTCGGGTCGCGCATCATGGTGAGCTTCACATCGTCGGGAAGCGCCATCAGCTCGTCCCAACCGTTCAAAATGTCGAGAATAAAACCGCTCTTGAAGTTCAAGCGAATACGGAAGGTGTCGGGCAAGGTGAGTGCGATGACTTTGCCACCACGCTCAGCGGCAATATCGAACCCTTTCAACTGATGTTGAACCAGTTCCCAGTTCTGCGCGTACACCTGCAACAAGTTCCAGTTCAACGGACGGTTTGCTGCGGCACTCATGTCGCCCATGAGTTCGAAGGTTTCTTGAGCAAATTCACCAACAGCAGGAATGAATTCAAGTGTGGTGCCGGGGAACTCTTCCACTACTGCGCACAGTGCGATGAGTTCTTTACGTGAACCGTGACGCGACGGAACAGGAACTCCCGTGTGGTCGTTATGGCTTGGTGACCATGTGGAAGAAAATCCCATGCCACCTGCGCGTAGTCCATCGCGTAACAAGTTGCACATTGCTTCAATTTCTTCATCGGTTGCTTCACGTTGGTTGGCAGCATCGTGCATCACTACACGGCGCAATGCACTGTGGCCAACAAGGAAGCCGGCATTCGGCATGAGAGTGCCATCGAGCGCATCGAGATATTCGGCAGTGGTGGTCCAGTCCCATGGCAGACCTTGCTGCAACGACTCAAGCGGCATGCCTTCAACACGTGCCAACATGCGCATGAGGTAGTCGCCATCTTGTGGAGTGAGTGGCGCAATGGTGAAACCGCAGTTACCGCCAATGACGGTGGTAACACCATGTAAAGGCGATGGGCTCAGTGATGTATCCCAAAAAGCTTGAGCGTCGTAGTGCGTATGCAGGTCGATGAAACCAGGAGTTACTACTTTGCCGGTTGCATCGATGGTTTGATGTGCCGATTCGGTGATGGTGCCCACTTGAGTAATGCGCCCATCGACAATTCCCACATCGGCACGCCGGCGCACTGCGCCTGTACCGTCAATAACATCGCCACCGGTAATTAGAACGTCGAGCATGATTCCCCCATCTCTCAGGTTCTTAATCTATGCGAGAACAACCAAATCATGCGAGACGAGGTTCATAGCCAGTGGACCCTGGTCGGTCGCCACCACAATGTCTTCTAAACGCATGCCAAATCGACCCGGAATGTAGATGCCTGGCTCAATACTAAATGCATGCCCAGCAAGCAATGCTTCGGTATTGCCCGCCACGATGTACGGGTCTTCATGGGCTTCCATGCCAATTCCGTGGCCGGTGCGATGTACGAAATACTCACCGAAGCCAGCTTCAGTAATGACGCGCCGGGCAGCTTCATCGACCGATTCACAGGTTGCACCCACTTGGGCCGAAGCCACTGAAGCAGCTTGTGCTTCTTGCAACACTGCATATGCTTCCAAAATTTCTTGTGACGGCGCACCTAAATGCACACAACGCGTGATGTCGCTGCAGTAGTCGGCCATGGTTCCACCAAAATCGCACAACACAATTTCACCATGACGAATCACTCGTGCTCCTGGGTGATGATGTGGGCTTGCAGCATTCTCTCCTGCTGCAACAATGGCGAAGTTCACTACATCGTGGCCCTCTTCTAAAAGACGAGTTGAAATATCGGCCGACACTTGCGCTTCAGTGCGACCAACTAAGGGAATAAGACCCGCGTGCAACTGCGTAGCTACGCGGTCGGCAGCCGCACCCGCGCGTTGCAGTGCTTCAATTTCACTCTGCGTTTTTACTTTGCGCAACGGCCCTACAACATCTACTGCTCGCGAGTAGTGCGCAGATGGCGCAAAGGCAAGTAGTTCTACTAAAAAGCGTGCCCACATTTGGTCGCCGACCGACACGGTGCGTGCACCCTTTGTGAGTTGTGCCACCAATGCCACTGGGTTGTCGGTTTCGTTCCATGCAGCCAGTGTGAACACAGTGGGGTGCAATGCAACACGAGGTGCTTCTAAACGAGGAATGACCAACGTTGCTAGACCCTCTTGTGGCACCACCAACATGGTGAGGCGTTCGAGTGGCATGGCGTGGTAACCCGTGAGATACGGCAGGTCGTGCCCAACAGACAACAACAACGCATCAATATTTTGCGCCTTCATCTCTTTTTGTACGCGAGCAACACGCTCTTCGTAAATACGTGTTGGCAAAGCGTGAGATTCGCGAGAGTTCATCGCACCAGTGTCCCGGCTTGGTATTCCTCAAAGGCTTGAACAATTTCTGCTTGCGTATTCATGACGAAAGGGCCGTAGCGAGCAACGGGCTCATTGAGTGGTTCACCACCAAGCAACAAAACACTTGCCCCATTTTTGCTGGTGACACGCACTTCACCTGCAGTGCGCTCTAACACCACCATTTGGCCATCAACAGCTTTTTCACCATTGACTTCTACTTCCCCACCAAACACATGCACTAACGCCGTGTGTCCTTCTGCAGGGGCCCATACCACCTCGTCACCTGCTGCAAACTCAATATGCGCATAGGTAACTGGACTTGTGGTATTCACCTTGCCGTGAACGCCTGCCACTTCGCCGGCAACAACTTTCATCACACCACCATTGGCAAGAGTGTGCGCAACAATTTCTTCAGCATCGAAACCTTGGTAACGCGGTGCAATCATTTTCTTTGCAGCAGGAAGGTTGACCCACAGTTGGAAGCCATGCATTTTGCCACCCAACTTCAACATTGATGCTGGTGGCAATTCGCTATGCACCACACCCGACCCCGCGGTCATCCATTGCACGCCACCTGGCGTAATGGTTCCGACCCCACCCGATGAATCGCGATGCTCCATGGCACCATGCAACAGGTATGTGACTGTTTCAAAGCCGCGGTGCGGGTGCTCTGGGGCTCCTACTGCTTCACCGGGGCCATATTCCACTGGACCCATTTCGTCGAGTAACAAAAACGGATCTATATGGTCGAGCGATGCAGTAGGAAATGGACGGCGTACAACAAAGCCACCGCCTTCCACTGTGCGATGTGCTTGAACTACTCCGGCAATTGCTCTCATGACACTCACTTATGTACTGGTTGGGGTTTGCGTGTTAAAGAAACCGCAGTATCGATACTTTTTTGTTCGGCTTCTTCAGCCGATTGGCGAGCGTGATAGCTGGAACGAGTGAGCGGGCTCGATTCCACGTGGCTAATGCCTAATGCTTCGCCAAATTTTTTCAAGTGATCAAACTCTGCAGGCTCTACCCAACGCGCGACAGGCAGGTGATGTGTGGTGGGACGCAAGTATTGGCCAATGGTGACGATGTCGACACCCACACCAGCAAGGTCGACCAGAGTTCCCTCTGCTTCTTCAAGAGTTTCACCCATTCCCATGATGAGACCCGACTTTGCCGTGAGGTCGGCAGCCTTGGCACGTGCAAGCACCGACAAAGAGCGCGCATAGCCAGCACTCGGGCGCACCGCACGCTGCAACCGTGCCACCGTTTCGATGTTGTGGTTCAGAACATCGGGCTTGACGGCAAGCAAAATATCGAGGGCGTCGGTTCCCTTTACATCGGAAATGAGAGTTTCAACACGCGTCAGTGGCGATACTTTGCGAATTGCAGTAACACATTGCGCTACGTGCAACATACCGCCGTCTGCCAAATCGTCGCGGGCCACCATGGTGAGCACTGCATGCAAGAGACCCATACGTTGAATAGCTTCTGCAACACGGTCGGGTTCATCACTCGCAGGAATTTCTGGCTTTTGAGTATCGACCAAACAAAAACCACATGCACGAGTACAACGTTCTCCGAGCACCATGAACGTTGCTGTGCGGTCAGACCAGCATTCCGACAAGTTGGGGCAACCTGCTTCTTCACACACGGTCACAAGTCCAAGATCGCGCACTACTTTTTTTGTTTCCATCACTTCTTCAGTGAGGCGAACTTTCGGACGCAACCAATCGGGTTTACGTTCTTCAATTTTGAGGCCGTCGCCCACACCTGCCTGAGCTAAACGCGAGATGAGCCGCACAGGTTCGCCTGCGCCTTCGCCACGCGAGAATGCTGAAAGATCTCCTGGGCGGTGATACCACGCAACATCTTGGCGAGCAGTTTGCCCATCGGCGAAAGCAAGAGCTACATGTCGCGCCACTACTTCAGATACTTCTTGTAGCGACGATTCAATTCCTTCTTCACGCAGCGAGGTAACCGGATATTCAGCAATGCCACACGGAACAATGTGTTCGCGCATATAGGTGAGATCGGTTTCTACATTGACCGCGAAACCATGCATGGTGCGTCCGCGGCTGAGGCGCACACCAATGGCACAGATTTTTCGTGGTGCGTTCGCAGCAACGCCTACCCACACACCGGGGTAACCAGCAAGACGACCCACGTCGCTGAGGCCTAATTCAGTGAGCGAGTCGATGAGCAGTTGCTCAACACGAAACACGTAGTCGCTGGTGTCGGCAGGCCCTGCATTGCCACCATGTTTTGGTTGCAAATTGAGAATGGGGTAACCCACCAATTGGCCGGGGCCATGATACGTAATGTCGCCACCACGATTGACCTTGACAAAGTCGGCACCTACTTCACTCGGTACGCATTTCAAGTTTTTGTTGAGGTCGGCACTTGGCCCATAAGTAAAGACGTGCGGGTGCTCGAGCAGCAACAGATGTTGTTCACGAGAGTGTTCAAAGAGTGAACGTTGCACTGCAAATGCTTCGCGATAAGGAACTTTTCCTAGCCAACGAACATGCAATGGTGATGTCATGATGAAGCGCTGAATTACAGCTCTGCAGACCAGTCGCGGGTTTCAAGAATTTCTTTTGCACGCGAGAGGAAGCCAGCTGCGTATGCACCGTCGAAAGCGCGGTGATCCCAACTCATAGCCAGCTTGCCCACCGGATGAATAGCAATACTTTCGCCACCATCTGGCAAATTCACCACCACTGGCTTACGCACAATGGCATCGGTAGAAATAATGCCAACTTGTGGTTGGTTGATGACGGCCATGGTGAGAACTGAACCTGCTGAACCATTGTTTGACAGGGTGAATGTTCCACCTTGAATTTCATCGGGTGACAACTTGCGCGCCTTTGCACGTGCACCAAGATCGCTAATTTCACGAGCCAAAGCACGCAAACGCTTTGATTCGGCATCACGTACTACCGGCACCAACAGACCCTGGTAATCGAGGTCTACTGCAATGCCAAGGTCGACATATTGGTGAACAACGAGTTCATTGCCATCGAGTGAAGCATTGAGATGCGGGAACTCAACAAGAGCATCAACAACTGCGCGTGAGATGAAAGGAAGATACGTGAGGCTGAAGCCTTCTGTTTTCTTCCATTCATTTTTTACACGTGAGCGCACAACGTCGACATTTGCGTAGTCAACTTCAACCACACTGAAAGTGTGTGGGCTCACTGCCTTCGACATAATCATGTGCTCACCAGTGAGCTTGCGAATTTTCGACAACTTGATGCGCTTCTCACGCTCGTTGCTGTCGCCAGCAGGTGCAGCTTTTGCTACAGCTGCAGGCTTTGCCGCAGCAGGTGCTGGTGCTGGAGCTGGTGCAGGAGCAGGAGCAGCGGCTGGCGCTGGAGCAGCAGCTGGCGCCGACTTGCCGGCTTGAGCATCGATGAGTGCCAACACGTCTTCACGTGTGATGCGCCCACCAGGGCCTGTGCCAGCAATTTTTGCTGCATCGAGATTGTTTTCTGAAATGAGACGACGCACGACTGGCGACAACAATGGCGCATCGCCGGCACTGGGGGCAGCAGCCACCACAACCGTTGGTGCAGGAGCGGGCGCAGGTGCTGGAGCTGGTGCAGGTGCAGGTGCAGGTGCTGGAGCAGCAGCAGGCTCTGGAGTGGGCGTAGCAGCAGGGGCTGGCGCAGGTGCAGCACCGGCATCGCCCACAACGGCAATGACTGCTCCAACAGGAACCGTGTCGCCTTCTTTTGCACGCACTTCAGTAAGAACTCCCGATACAGGCGAAGGGACTTCAGTATCGACCTTGTCGGTGGATACTTCGAAAAGTGGTTCATCGGCAGCAACGGCATCGCCCACTTTTTTGAACCACTTCGTAATGGTTCCTTCTGTCACTGTTTCGCCAAGTTGTGGAAGCTTCACTTCAGCCATGTCGCTGTGTCCTTAATGTATTGAGGTGTTCTAAAAATAATAAGAAAAGGTATTACGCGTTAATGCTACGCCCGGTCATGGAGAGCATCGTTTCACCAAACAATTCACTCAAACTTGGGTGAGGTTGGATGAACTCGGCGACTTCTGCCACCGTTGCTTCCCAGTTGACGGCCAAGTAACCACCAGAGAGTTGCTCGGTGACCCATGGGCCAACCATCTGCACACCAAGAACCTGACCAGCAGTTCCGTCAGCATTCTTTTTAGCAATTACTTTCACGAGCCCGTCGGTGTCGCCAATAATCATGGCGCGGCTGTTGGCGCGGAACTGATGCTTACCTACAACTACGTCGTAGCCAGCTGCTTTTGCGCTGTCTTCACTATGGCCAGCCCAAGCAACTTCAGGGTGACAATAAATTGCCCACGGCACACGGTCGTAGTTCACTGGGGCAACTGGCTCACCAAGAATGCGCTTCACCGCAAGAATTGCTTCTGCGTAGGCAACGTGTGCGAGTTGTGGCGTATTGATGATGTCGCCTACTGCATACACACCAGGTTCAGCGGTGGTGCAGTACTCGTCGACTTCAATGAAGCCACGCTCGCTGAGTTTGACGGCAGTTCCTTGCAGGCCGAGCAGTTCAGCAGATGGACGTCGTCCAACCGAAACCACCACCGCATCGACTTCAAGAGTTTCACCTTCACCGAAGGAAACCACTGTTCCACCAGAACCATTGAGTGTGTGACCCTTCACAGCAACACCAGTTTTGATATCGATGTTCTTTTTCTTAAAGCTCTTCACCACAACATTGGCAAGGTCGGCATCGAGACCAGGAAGAATTTTTGGCAAGCCCTCAAGGATGGTGACGGTGCTCCCCAAGTCGGCAAATGTTGAAGCAAATTCACAACCAATGGCGCCACCGCCAATAACAGCAACGCGTGCTGGCAAAGTGCTGAGCATCAATACTTCATCTGAAGTCATGATGGGCCCACCAACTTCAAAACCAGGAATGGTGCGCGGAACTGAGCCTGCAGCAAGGATCACATTTTTACCTTGAACCTGCTGTGTTGTTCCGTCGGCTGCAGTAACGGTGACTGTTTTGTTTGCACCAAGTGAACCAACACCCAAGAGGTAGGTCACTTTTTTCGACTTGGTTAAACCTGTGAGGCCTTTCACCAAGCCATCGACAATTTTTTGCTTGCGAGCTTGTGTGACAGAAAAGTCGACACCGTTTTGAGTGGAGTTCACACCGAACTCTGCGGAATGCAAAACATGGCGGTTGACCGCTGCTGTTTCCAAGAATGCTTTTGCGGGAATACACCCACGGTTCAAGCATGTTCCGCCGATGGTGTCTTTTTCCACCAGCGCCACCGACAAACCTGCCGACGCCCCATAGAACGCCGCGGCGTATCCGCCGGGTCCTCCACCAATTACAACAAGGTCATATGTTTCAGCCATAGCAAGACAACCGTAACCGAATTACCCCTCGGTACCCCACTGCTGTTGAGCCCCAGCGCGCAAGTACGCCACCGTCGGGGTTGCCGTGGTGGGGTCGAAGGTCACCGTGCAGCGCACCTCGGCATTTGCAGAAACCGCCTGGCACGCATCGGGTGCGGTCTGTTGTGTGAGGGGCGTGAACACCCTGCCCTCGGCCAGCATCCGCCACCCATCAAAAGCCCCCTTGGCAATTGCCACGCCGCGCATGGTGACCGTGACCAATGTCGCCTCGGCACTTTTGTCTACCTTTTCCACCGTCACGGTCATATCGCCCAAAGTTGCCGGTGTTCCCCATGCCAGCACCTCAACACGCGGGGCATCGGTGGCCACCTGCAGCAACTTGAAACCACCAGCGAGCACAATTGCAATGCCGCAGACCAACGCGGTGAGTACAAGTTTGCGGGTGCTCATGGGTGGACATCCTACGGCACTTCATTCCTCGCTCCATAACGCCACTACTTGCGAAGAGGCATACTCTGTGACCATGCGTATTGCTGTTACTGGTTCCACTGGCCTTATTGGAAAAGCACTTCTTTCTCATCTCCACGACAACGGACACAAGACCGTTGCACTTGTGCGACGCACACCTCAATCGGCATCGGAAGTGCAGTGGGACCCAACGCGTGGCACACTCAACGCAAAAGATCTTGAAGGCGTGCAAGGTGTGGTGCACTTGGCTGGCGCTGGTATTGGCGACAAGCGATGGACCGATTCGTACAAAAAAGAGATTCTAGAAAGCCGCACAAAGAGCACTGCGCTGCTCGCCGCACGCCTCACAGAACTCGAACAGCAACCAACAGTTTTTCTCTCGGGTTCCGCCATCGGCATTTATGGCCCGCGCGACAGTGAAGTACTTGGTGAAGACGCAACACACGGCAACACATTTCTCGCCAACGTGTGCGAAGAATGGGAAAGAGCAGCAAGCCCCGCAGTTACTGCCGGCATCCGCACAGCATTTTTGCGTACCGGAATTGTATTGAGCCCTAAAGGTGGAGCACTGAAGAAACAACTTCCGCTTTTCAAAATTGGTGCGGGCGGAAAATTCGGCAATGGCAAACAGTGGCAGAGTTGGATCTCCATCACCGACGAAGTGCGTGCCATTACTCACTTGCTCACCAGCACATTGGCTGGTGCTGTGAACCTCACCGCCCCAACACCAGTAACCAATGCCGAGTTCACAAAAACATTGGCGAAAGTGCTTCACAAGCCAGCATTTATGGCTATTCCTCCCATCGGGCCAAAGCTTCTTCTCGGGTCTGAACTTGCCGACGCCCTGCTCTTCACTGGTCAACGCGTCGTTCCTAATGCATTACTTGCCGATGGCTTTCGTTTTTCTCACAGCACATTGGAAGAAGCTCTGCGCAACTTGTTGCAGTCGTAATCTCCACACATGAGCACTCAGC
>Ga0194048_10000178_pt1 | contig 28975 bp, 30 predicted proteins | sample JunL225m_MetaG_FD_161685 | JGI IMG/M metagenome (GOLD analysis project Ga0194048, IMG submission 161685) | Anoxic zone freshwater microbial communities from boreal shield lake in IISD Experimental Lakes Area, Ontario, Canada - Jun2016-L222-5m | ecosystem: Environmental > Aquatic > Freshwater >...
TTTGTTGATATTAATATGTTGCATCAAACTATTGTTAATACTATCATACAACTATATTATACAATGTGTAGGTATTTAACCCAAATTGCGAAATAATAGTGTATTATTTTGCAGATAGCGGGAGATTACCCTTTAATATCTAAGTTATTCGGGTAACACTTAGGACGATTACCACAAAAAAAGTATTTCGGATTAATCCAGTAAACGACATTAGGATATGCAGCAGTAGGGCAAATTAACTCCATATCCCACAATTCAGTGAGCGCACCCTTTACTGTATTTATGCTTTTAATGCCATTCTTTTGCATATACAGCCCACGATCAAACACAAACCAATCCCGACCCACCTCCAAATGATGGATAATAAACAGAAACAAACATTTACCCGCTGGAGATAGCTTGTAAATCAATTCTTTTGCACCTTCGGCATAATATACCTTAACATACTGTTGCCGTTCAATATGGTAAACCTTTTGCACCTTAACACCATCAGCAGCTAAAATATACTTATGCACATCAGTTACCTCACTAACTGGAATAACTAATTTACCAATAAATATATTCTTCGTTAACTTACTTTCGTCTATTTCAGGTTTGAATTTCATTGACAAAGGAATGAATTACTAAGGTACGTTAAAATAATGACACCACCAAAAACCCACCAAATGCAAGCTAGTAAAGCAATACAGCCGATTTTAACACAAACTTTATAACGTCCTATACTACTAATGACGTTACAAAAAAATGTACAAAATCAGCTACAAATCAATACAGGCAAGCAATACAGCCGAAAAACAGACTTAAAATAAATTGACGGCTACAATACAAAAACCCCACCACAAAAAAACATTTGGTTATATCATTTACATAAAATTAGACCAACCTAATAAATTTATTTTGCCATATCAACATAATTTACTACATTTGTATCTAATAAAAATATAATATCCAATGGCTACCGAATATAGTGAGGAAATTGTAGATAAGATATTTAGCGAACTTGCAAATACTACAAAGGGACTAGCTAAGATATGCAAGGAAAATAATATTTCTGCACCTAAGTTTAGAGAATGGATTGTAGCAGATAAAGAAACGGGGAATAAATACGCCCATGCCCGAAGTTTACAGATTGAAAACATGGAAGAACAGGTAATGGCATTAGGGGATGAATTAGCGTTAGCGATGGCGGGCAAGGCTATAGACTCTGATACTGGCGACACTGTCATTATTGATGCTCAAATGGCATCTGCTCACGTTTCTTTGTGTCGGGTTCGTATTGATTCGTTAAAATGGATTTTGTCTAAACTTGCACCTAAGAAGTACGGTGATAAGTTAGACGTTACATCAGACAATAAGCCGGTTAATGTGGCGTTGAGTGTTGCAGATGCTAAGGCGATAAGCGATAAGCTGAATAGTGAGGTGTAGTAATAGTGTTCCATGTGGAACATATTGTATATATCATTAACAATCAACACTTTATGAGTTACTTTGTAACGTACACAGACCCTGCATTTAAAGGATTCAAGCCACAGCAGGACTATATTAGCCTGTTTCTTGCCGGATGCCTGGCAGATGAACCGATTAACGGCATAATGCAGGTGCATAACATACTACTTTACCAACACAGCAACAACTAAATACCACAACATATGTACCAAGTAGCAGACAGCACACATAACGGGCATGAGCAGGAGATTAAAGAGCCTGAACAGACCAACCCGACACCAATCACTGCCATAGATTACACCTTACGGGACGGGATACCCGTTATCGCAGACCCAATGAGTATTATAGATGGGGAATAAAGGCACTTTTAAGGCGATTGTAGGCTATTGTATACGTTTGACCTACATTTGCACTCATGCAGGCACATTTGAACACCTACACCCCGTTTATTAGCATGATACGAGTATTGACCCCCATACACCCCCTTTTATTTACGACATGCGGGTATATCCTCCCTTCCCCAAGTTCGACTAATTTCAGGATGTTAACTTTCATTAAGACAATTTGCTATGTATAAAATAAAGGTGGGTGATTTAGTGAGGTTAAGGGTTGGCAAGCGTGAATGTGTTGTTAGTTGTGTTGAGGGTGAAGTTATTACGGTGTTGTGGTGTAGTCTGAAGGGTGAGGTTATAGAGAGGCAGTATTTGGCGGGTAGTTTGGTGGTTGTGAAGGCGTGTTAGTGTAACAAAAACGTAAGTATGGTAATAACTTCTGTAACATGCAAAATTAAGTTTATGCGGATTATTAAGAGGATTGCGATGTGGTTTGGTGGCGGGTCTGTTGTTGTGTTTCGGCGTGAACGGGTTTATGGTAGTGAATATTCGGGGGAGTATATGTAACTTTGGGTATTATTAACCACTAAAAGCGCATAGCATGGAAAGACAGGAGGGTTACTACTGGGTTACATTACCTAACAATGAAACAAGGATAGCAGAATATATTAAATATTCAACAGGTAATGGCTATTTCCAACTTACAGGCATAGAGGATAGTTATAGCGATGCAGACTTTATCTCTATCAACCCAACCCGCATACCTTCGCCCGATGAGGTTGATAAACATAGGATAATCAAAAACGATACTACTGCATGTGTTGGCTATGCACCATATGAGATTGAAGAAATATTCACGCTCGAAACTGGTATTGAAATATTTGCGTGTTACAACAGGTCGGGAGATGAGACAGTATATGTAGGTGTTAAGAATCAGGAATATACGCCACCTTTGAAAGTTCACCAAATGGACTAATAAAAAAAATTTTCAAAAAATTTCACAAGTTTTAGAACTGTTTAGATTATGAACATTTTTGAGGAAAAGGTATTTAAGGCTTATACTAAATTAAGTCAATCTCTACTTCATAGTAGCATATTGCAAGGCACTAGTAATTTTGTTCATGATAATACTAAAGGGACTTTTAAAAATAGGCAATCTTTTTACCCGATAAAAGAACCATATAACCCAATTAAACCAAGCGATTTGCCATTGGATAAATTACTTGAATTACGTCCTGAATATCGGTATAATTTCAACAAAGAATAAAGTTAATGGCTGAACCAACAAAAGAATATATTGAGCAGTTGTACATGAAGAAGGCTTTATGTATGACTGATTTTCTGTACTTTACTAGGTATTTTTTTCATGCTAGGTTTAAACCTGCGAAGTTTGTTGTTGGCGAACATCATAAAATCATATCTGATGCCTTGAATAAGGTATTGCGTGGGGAGATAACAAGGTTAATAATTAACATCGCCCCTCGATTCGGAAAAACCGAGATGGCTGTTGTAAATTTTATTGCGGCGGGTATTGCTATTAATCCTGCGGCAAAATTCATTCACCTTTCGTATTCTGATGATTTGGCGTTGTTGAATAGTGATTATGCTAAAGAAATCACACAATTGCCTGAATATCAGGAGTTGTTTCCCGAAGTGCAGATAAGGAAAAATCGTGATAGCAAGAAGATTTGGAACACTACTAAGGGGGGCGGTCTTTATGCTACTTCTGCGGGTGGTCAGGTAACGGGGTTCGGTGCGGGTCTTGTTGGGTCTGCAACTGCTGATGAAGATAAAGAAATGAAGTCCTTTTTTGCCGAAAGCGGGGATTTATTTGGCGGTGCGTTGATTATTGACGACCCGATAAAGCCTGATGATGCCGATAATGAAAAAGAGAGGGAACGTGTAAATAATCGGTGGGAAAGTACCATTAAAAACCGTATAAATAACCGCAAAACGCCTATTGTTATCATTATGCAAAGACTGCATGAACGGGATTTATGCGGGTATTTGCTTGAAGATAATAAGGAAAATTGGACAGTCGTATCGCTACCTTGCATAAAGGAAGATGGTACAGCCTTATGGGCTTTCAAGCATACATTAGCCGAACTTGAAACAATGCGTGAATCAAACCAAATAGTTTTTGACCGTCAGTACATGCAAAGACCTATGCCGATTGAAGGGCGTTTGTACAAGACGTTCAAGACTTACGATGTCTTACCACCCGATTGCGGTATAGTGAAATGTGTTATTGATACAGCAGATACGGGTAAGGACTACCTATGTTCTATTGTGTACATGCCTACTATTGCGGGGTATTATGTGTTGGATATTTACTACACCCCGCAGGGAATGGAAACAACAGAAGGGGAAACGGCAAAACAGCTTACTAAATACGAAGTCAACTTAGCTAGGATTGAAAGTAATAACGGTGGCAGGGGATTTGCCCGTAATGTGGAACGTATTTGTCGTGAAATGGGTAATACAAGTACGGCTATTGAGTGGTTTCACCAACGGGATAATAAGGACGTGAGGATATTTACTAAGGCGGCTGATGTGCAAAATATGATTTACTACCCTGCTAATTGGGAAAAAATGTTCCCGAAGTTCGCTAGGGATGTGCAGGGTTATATGGCGGCTGGCGGTAATTCGCATGATGACGCTTGCGATTGTTTGACCTTAATTGTCGAGAATGAAGAAAACTTAGGATGGGACATGATTAGTGTAGAAAGGTAAGTCTAAAAATAAAAGTTAGACACGCCTAATAAAAAATATTTGGTTTATACAAATAACAATATTAGTTTTGTGAAATAGTATGATACTGCCATTACAGGAACAAGCGGATAAAAGCCTTAGTATTACGTCTATCCTTCGGGACAGACCTAATAAACTGTATGTTCAGGAAATACAGAAGTATGATGCCCATTGTACTATGCACATGACGGGCAAAGGACTTGATAAGGCTATTACTAAGTTCGATTACTATGAGGATTCCCGATTGCTCAAATTGAGGCAGTTATATTCCCCTTCTAACGAAGATTTCTATTCACGACTACATAGACCAATTGACAAGATATTTACGGCTAAAGGCGGTTCTACCAACTATAATATTGATGGTGAAAAGAAACAACAGCTAAAGAATATTTTATCAAACGTCAAAGACCATTATTCTATCCGCAAGTGGATTGAAACGTACTTTATGCCAGCTTATTGGTATGACCCGATGGGTATTATAATGATGGAGGTAGGCGATGCTGAAACATACCCTACTTACAAATGCGTTCAGACGGTTTACGATATGCCAAAGCCTCATGGTCGTATGTTTGAGTATCTTGTATTCAAGACCGATAGGAAGGTGGGTAACGGTGATGGCACAGCGGTTGGTTCTGCCCCTACTATGCAGAACTTTCAGGATGTAAATAAGTCCTTAGATACAGGGCAAAGCGGTTACTATCGTGTTATTGATGATGCCTACGATTATCTTATTCTATGGAATAACGGTCAGGCAACAATAATTCAAGATGAAACATACCCTAACTACTTCGGCTACGTTCCTGCGGTAACAGCATCTAACATTTGGGATAATGTGCGTGAATTTTACGTTTCCCCCGATAACAATACTTTGGGTATAGCAGACCAACATTTGCGCAGTCGTTCAGTGTTGGTTATGTTTGAATTGCATCATGGTTTCCCGTTGAATTGGATGTATGTAGGCAAGTGTCCTACTTGTCAGGGAATGGGTAAACGTCAGGGTGCAGATTGTCCTAGTTGTAACGGTAGTGGTAAAGACAGTAAGAAAGATGTTTCAAAACTTATGCTATTGCCATACCCCGTTAATAAGGATATGCCAGTGGTTACAGTACCGGGCGGAACGGTGGAAACAGCTATTGATAGTTGGCAGGAAATGAAATCTACGGTTGACCGCCAGTATCGTGAGGCTCACTATTGTACATGGGGTACGCACCAATTAGAAGATAGTAGCCAAGAAACTGCAACAGGCAGGTTTATAGACGTTCAGCCAGTTAATGACAGGCTATGTAAATATTCAGATGCCTGCGAGTGGATTGAAAAGTGGATTACAAATAGAATCGGGGAGTTCAATTTCCCTAATGATTATAAAGGTTGTGAAATCAACTATGGTAGGCGTTTCCTTATTGAATCTCCCGATGAGATATGGAATAAGTTGCAGTTAGCTATTGCCAATGGCAAGACTAATTACAGTTCGCTGAAAAATATTTACATGCAGTGGGTGGATAGCGAGTATAGCGGTGATGAAGTTACGAGGCTACGGCTAGTAATGGAGTTCCGTTTAGACCCTGCACCATTTATGAGCATTGAACAGGCGCAAATAGCATTTGTTGAGCCGAAACAGTATGCCGCAAAGCTATTTTACAGTCAGTGGCTTGAATCGTTGCCCGAAAATTGGTTTATGACGTATAGTTATGAAAGGTTGATTATTATGCGTGATGCGTATGCTGATAGTAAAATAGGCGAGATTGACCCGAAACGACTTGCACCACCTGAACCAAAACAACAAACTCAATTAAACTAAGTTATATGGAAATGCAGACTTTGCCAAGTGAGGTAATAAAGTTGATTAATGAAAGGATTTATAACGAATTGTATGCACAACGTTATTACCTTGCTGCGTCTAATTTTTGTAAACTTAATGGCTTTGACGTTGCTGCTGAATTTTACTTAGCCGAATCTGTTGATGAAGGCGTACACGCTAAGATATTACAAGACCATTTAGTAGGGTGGAATACAATGCCCGAACTTCCCACAATCAACACCCCCGAAATCGGTAGCACACTCAATGAAGTTACCGAAGGTGCGTATCAAATGGAATACGATTTACTTAAACTATATGAGGAAACAATGGATGCGGTTGAAGATTACACAGCCTGCGAAGTATTTTTTATACAGTTCATTAATATCCAAAATCAATCTGTTATTGAGTATGCTGATAAGCTGAAAAAGTTAGAAGGCATTACGGATATATTCCAGTTACGCATGATGGAAAAAAAGGTGTTCAAATAACTATGCCAAAGTCTAAGGTTATTGCCGATAAAGCCGTTTTAATAGCGGCTTACAATAAACTATTTGCCAAATGGACTAATGCAAAAGGGGCAAAGAAAGCTGAATTATGGTTAGAACTTGAAAAACTTAACGAAAAAATCTAAAACTATATGAAAAGAAGTTCATTACTAATGGCAGAAACTCGTTTACGTGGCGAACATAATATTATATATGATGAAACCTATGTAAAACACGCTAATCGGTTAGAAGCAAAATTAGACCAAATAGAATTATCTGCTAATCTTATGGATGCAGATAATGATTTATTTCTAAAATTAGTGCCTATTATGTCAGATATGATGGTGATGTATTTTAGGGAATACAGGCTTAAGGAAACAGGGAAACACAGCTTTATTGTACCTAACTTAAATAAAAATGCAGTTGGCGAATTTGATACTTACTTAGGTGGGTTTGGGTTTATAACTTTTTCTGGTATGCCTTTCTTGATTCATGCCCACAAGGTTTTATTTGATGGAAATCAAAAGAATATATACAATATAAATGTTTCACTATTATTTATACAACAATAAAAACCACAAACATAAATGCAGGATTACAAACAGCTATTAAATCAGAAAATTGATGCCGCTTTAAGTGAGCAAAAGTTCGACAAGTCATTGATACATGACAATTTTCAAACGTGGTTGTATAAGGCACTGCAACACCAAACGGAATACACTTTGAAATGTGCATGGTCAACGTTTGAGGCTTTGATTAACAAGTCTTGTTATGACTTTAATTTGCTCGAAATGTGCAACGCCTTAAATGCGATTGAATACACAACGGCTATTCAGTTTGATTACAGCTTAGTGATGTACGTTGAAATTAAGAACGTCATTAAAGGCATGGCAACCAAGTGGGAAGAAGAAGTAGCACCGATTAAGCTAAAGGCAAATGAGGAAGTACAGGCTATTTATGAGGAAGATTTGAAAAAGGCAAATGCCAAAAATAAGTTACTCGGTCAACAACCATTACCAAAAAAACAGATTTTTAAAGCGTAAAAACCAATAATTATGGCTGGATTAACAAAAGAACAAAGAAGGGCAAAAGAAATTGCATTGGGTGTAATTTCTGAAAATGATGGACAATCAGTAGATACGGCGGTTGCCGAAACACCAACCCCAAAACCTACAATGTCAGCTAAGAAACTTGATTTGGGGGAAAACAAACAATATACCCGCTATTCGGTATTTGTAACCCCGCACATGCAGACTTTCAGAGGTTTGCAAATGTTTGACCGTTACGAAATAGTTTTACAACAAAAGTTGCTCACTAATATTCGGATTGAGCCAAAGAGAGCAAAACAATTAAATACAAAGGTTCACGATACTAAGCAATATTTAGTAGAGGACGGGCAAAGAATCCCTATTAAAATGATACGCAGACTTCGTGAGGATGGGGATACCGAAATTGATGGCGGTTTTGTTGACACGTTTATTTACGAATAATCTTTAAAAACATAAAATTTATGGCTTTAAGCAAATCAAGTATTGAAAAAATGGCTAAACTATTGGGTATCAACATAAAAGATGCCTTAGAAGCCAAAACGGATGTTGACGTGGATATACCCGAAGTAAAGGTATTTACCATTGATGGATTAGCTAAGTTTGAAAGTGAAAAGGTAGAGGTTGGGCGTAAAGCGGGGATTGAAGTAGCGGTTAAGACCTACAAAAAGGATAACGGTTTGGAGTTTCCGGGCAAAGACATATCAGACCTCGTACAGTATTTTGAGAGTAAAAGCGATGTTGACGGCAAGGTAAAAAAGTTGCAGGAAAACATTGTTACACTTACCAAAGAGAAGGAACAGGTTGAAGGTAAATTGTCCAAAGTTGAACTGCTTACCACTATACACAATGCCATACCTGCCGAATACAACGGTATGAATAAGAAGGAATTACAGGCACTTGCGGAGGCTAACGGGTTCGAGTTTAAGAAGGAAAACGGCAAACTTATTGCCTATCGGAACGGTGAAAAGGTAGTTGAGGAAATGACGCAAAAAGAAGTTGACGCTAAAACGGCTTTAACTAACTTCTTTGAGGACGAAAAAGGGTTTAAGGTAGGCGCACAAACAACAGACCCCGTACCACCTAAAGGTCGTGGCGGTCAAAATGACCCCGCTAAAGGTGGTAATGTAACGTCTGCAAAGCGTTCTGAAATAGAAAAGGCATGGACTGATGCCAATAGCGGTAAAAGCATTAACGGCGAAGAATATGCCACTCACTTTGCCACAAAAGTAAAAGAATTGAAAGAGGCGGGTCAAGCCGTCATAATGGATTAGGATTTTCATGTGGTTTTAATGGTGTAAATAATGGGCTGGATTGTTCTCAATCTGGCTTTTTTATTTAAAAATTAGTCTTGCCTAATAAAATAAATTTGGTGAATCAAAAACTTTTACTAATTTTACCTACAATTAGCAAATAGTTCTATTTCTAATGTCCCATCTGCTCATGTTTTGAGCAACGTTTTTTCCTACGGTTGTTGGAGTTAACTTTTAACTTCAAAAAAATGGCAAATTTTACAGCTTCTAACCTAGTCGCAGCACAGACTACACTAGCGGAGCAATTCACAAAACCCGAAATGCGTGAAAAGGTATTACCTACCGTTGCATTGGGTATCAAAAACAAAAACATTCTTGTAAAAGGAGCAGAAAACCTCCGCACAAGGGAAGATAGGGCAGTTTATGGCTACATGATGAAACGTCAGAGCCGCACTCCTGCATCTCAACGTTCTGCAACACATACCGGACCTAGCGGTGATTCAATCCAACAGACGTTCACATGGGTTACTTATGCTGATTCATTCCAGATTTCACTGAAAGAAATGGATAATAACATTTTCACTTTCAATGAGGCAATGGCACAGAATATTAAAAACTGTATTCTGAATATCCATGCGCAGATTGAAACTGATAACATTGCTGCTTTGCTTGCCGCAAAGAATCAGATAGTGAAAACTACTACTCCCGTTGGTACGCAGGTTACATGGAATGCGGCAAACTTCGTACATGAAATTTCAAATGCTGGATATGGTAAACAGTTCACACAGCTTGCAAAAGCCGTAATGACAGCCAACTACTATAACAGCGGTGTATTTGATGCAGTGTTTGACCTTGCAACCTACAACAACGCACAGTATTGGATGTCGCAGGGTGCAGGTAACGCCGTAAATACAGCGTTCCAGTTTACAGGCATGGAAATTGCACCATCGGTTGAACTTTCTGATGCAAACTACCCAACGGGCGTTGCGCTTGTAATGCAACCCGGTACTTTCGCAAACATACAGTGGATTCCAAAACAGAACAGGGAAGGACATGGCGATTATATGTCTTACCTCGGTGGTTACGGTTCTATTGTTGACCCGATTACAAACCCCGGCGGTATCTATTCAGGTGGACTTGTTTTTGCCGTACATGGTTACGCATTACGTCAGGACACTTCGGCTACCAACGGTGTTGCACAGGATGATATGATGCAGTTTGAGATTTCAGTGGATAACGCATTTGCTTTATCTCCTTTCTCTACTGCTAACGAAAGTGTTGTTTACGAATTTGGCTTAGTTCCTTAATTGCTAACCTTTTAAAAACAAAAACATACAAAATGAAAAAGTTTATAGCAATTATGGCATTAATAGCCATCGGATTCGGCGCAGAGGCGCAAACGGTTTGGACAAACTTGATTGGTTCAGCAACTAAAACTAAGTTGTCAGGTATTGACACTTCGTACATCAGTTGGACTAACTCTTTACCGTTCTACTCAACCTTTAACATTAAAACTGTGCAGGTTGCAGATAGCTTTAGTGGTGTGGCAACTTTGCAGGCAAGTTTTGACGGTTGGACATGGCAAACTCTTACGGGTGAAACTACCGTATGTACGTCATGCCTCGGTGCGTCTAAGACTTATACTTTGCAAAGAGGCACTACCATTAATACATGGAATATAGGTCTTACTACCTTTCCTAAGTACAGGATTAAGATTTATAGTACAAGGACTACCGATACAACAAATGTTTACGGTTATCAAGAATTAGGCAAGTAACAATGTCAACTCCAATCACAGGCAATTATGGATTCCTAGCTGTTGCGAAAACCGCACAGCTAGGCAATTCTATTGCGGGTGGTGTATGGACTTCATCTGATACGTCAGTAGCAACGGTAGGGGCGGGAACGGGAATTTTGACAGGTGTGGCGGCAGGGAATGTGGTTATAACTTATACGGCGGGATTAAACGTATCTACGTTGCCTATACAGATTGTGCCGCTTTCTTATACGAATGGCTTTGATATTTCAAGAGTATTGCCAGTTCTTATAGGTCGCAAGGGATGGAAACAACCCACAACAACAACCTTTCCTTTTACGCTCAATACCGTTAATACTTCATGCCTATCAGGTCGTTATTACCAACGTGATAACCCCGCTTGCAGCCCCGATAAACTATGGTCAGCACAGGAAGACCAAAGCATAACCCAAGACAACTTCAATGCACTGCTAACAGATATGCAGGTAGGTGTTGTAATGGATGGGTTAGCGTCTGTTTTCCGTCAGCCATCTTTGGTTGAGCAACCTTTGATAATCTTTGAAAAATCGTTCAGAACTTCATACAGACCGATAACTAATGCCGCTAAGTTTTGTGGTTGGCAGTTGCAGGTAGCTGATGGGAACTATACGGCAAAGATTGACAGTATTTCGTTTACCGCTACTGTTCCATGTACTGTTACAATTTATATGTTCAATGACTTGCGTTCAGCACCGATTTGGCAGCAGGATTTAACCGTTACGGTTGCGAATGACCAAACAATCTACAACCTTGAAAATCTGTATATGTCAAGACTTGACGATACGCATAAAGGGGGAGTGTTTTTCTTTGGTTATTTCCAAAACCAATTGGAAGCACAGGGAGCAAAGGCAGTTGACGTTTACTTGAATTGGTTTGCAGACCCGAATATGTTTGCTTATCAGGCATTTGAGGCAACAAGCGATATGGCTACTTTGACCTTTCGCAGAGACCAATATTTCAGCAATTACAGAACTTACGGTTTAGGTGTGGAGATTTCTACATGGTGGGATTTTACCAACACTATTATCCGAAATGCACATGAATTTGATAACCTTATGGGTTTGATGATGTCGGCAAAGTGCATAGAGGAAATAACCAATAGTCCACGTTCTAATGCCGATATGCGGGTTACGCAAGACCAATTGGCGGGAATGTACGAAACGTTGAATGGTATGCGGTATGAAAAGCCACATGGCGGGGTAGCGGTTGATTACAGAATGGGATTAAAGAATAAAATAGAATTGGAAGTTAGGCGTATTCAAGATACTTTCTTAGCTACGCCTGATGTTATCCATTCAGTACCTCCCGTAAATGGTACAGGGGTTAAAATCCCGACATGGGGACACATGATGTAAGTAATGGCTAATGTAACACTACCATACCCGTATGAGATAGATTGGTGGGTGCAAACTCTCCAAACAAGAGTATGGGAACAGGTAATAAAAAGAGTGTGGGGGTGTAACGATAGCAATTACAACAGTTACGGAAGGGCATACAGGAATAGAGTAACAAGAGGTGAGGGTGGGAGTAAAGGTTACATACCTGAATTTTATAACCCTAATACTAGGAACTATGATGCAGGTTTCGGCAAAAATGTAATGGGTGGAATGTTCTTTGACGACAGGGTAGCGGGATTATCATACTTCGGTTTGGTTGACCCGATAAAGCGGATGGAAACAGGCTATCACATGGCTAAATTCCAATGGTTGTTTTTTGTTAATCTAAGCAAGATAACACCTGCGGGAATTAGTAGTGCAAGTAACCAACGTCTTGATGAAGTTTGTGTAAATGATATACGCAACTTCTTACAGTGGAATGGTTGCGGTTTTACCGTAACAGGGATTGTAAAAGACGTTGATACGGTACTTGAAAGGTATAGCGGTCAATCTAAAATAGAAAGTTTGTCAGACGATATGCACCCGAAGTTTTGTTTCCGAATTGACATGGAACTTATCTACGACCCAAACCAACATACTGCGCAACCGATTAAACAACTTTTACCAATGCAGATTTCACCTGTATTCTATATAAAAACAATACCGAATTTAGCGAATGTTATTTCGGTAGGCAACGGAAGATACATTTATGCCGAGTATGGAGAAGGTAACACATTTACCCCTCTTTACACAGATACAAATTTATCTTTCTTAGCAGGGAAAAATGTTACAGTACCGTTCTTTAAAAATGATGCACCAATAACATTACCTAACTACAATGTAGGCACAGGAACATGGACAGTAGCGGGCGCACCATTTGGGTTTAATGACGGGGATTATATTACAATGGAGATTACAAATTATGTTTAACCTTTTTCAATAACAAATAAAATACAGTAGCTATGGACAGCAATGTAAATTTAAACAGTCAAAGCATTATCAGCCAAACAGGTTTGATAGGCACATTCCCTGAATTGGGAGTATTTAAAACCATCGTGCTTGTTCCAAAAGGTACGATTATCCCATTGGCGCAGATGGTGGATAATGCCACATTTGCTACCTATGTAAACGCTAAATTCATCAACGATACCTACACTTCACAGTGGTTCGGGTTGACAAAGTTGGATGAATTTAAAGACGAAACAGCGGGCGATGAAACATGGGATACGGGTATCTACAAAACAAACGTGTACAGCCACCCGAAAATATTTGGTTTCTTGTATCTGCAATCAATGGGTAACTTCATTGAAATTACAGGGTTCAAAAATGCACAGACCAAATACGATATGTTCATCATTGACGATTTGGGTAACTGGCATGGTACTTTAGACCAAACAGGTCTGAATGGTTTGCAAGCCTATGACATGATGCAGTTTTGGGTTGGTAATCCAATGCCTCGTACTACAAAGACAGGTTTACAGTTTCCTATCAGGGTTTCACTTGCTTTGCAGAAAGAAACAGCCGATTGGTTTAAGGTGTATCAGGCGAATTACAGTGCCGATAATATCACGATGTTGCAGAACGCTACACTTACTGATGTTTCGAGCATTATCGTTCCCGCAGCACCAACTACGACTATCAGCTTTGTAATGAAGTCAGGACAGGATAGCTACGATTTGGTTCGTGCTTATGGTTCTACGATTATTGCTTTGGGCGCACCCGGTTTAGCATTGTTTACCTGCACAAACCTTACTGTTGGTGGTACTGCAATCGGCGCAAACCCAACAAGTATGACAACGGGTAGTAGCGTTGTAGCAGGAGAAACATACTATTGGATTAAAGCGGTATTATCAGCACCACCTACGGCGGGTAACATTGTAAGGATTTCCCTTGCCGCACCTTCGGTTGTAAATGCTTTGATACCTAACTTCAATTGTGTTTCACCGTCAATCAACAACGTAAACGGGGCAAATTGTGCTATCCATACATTCTAATAACAAGAGTAGCGAGAGCCGTAACTTTCGCTACTTTTTAAACTAATTTTTATGATGCAAATTATTATTTCAGACGAGTATGTAAAGTCTGTATCATTGGAAGATTTCAAGGCGCATTTTGCCGATAATGGTTACGATTGGAGTGATACGGATATAGCAGGTTATTGGAAGAAGTTTAACCCAACAGTAAAGGCTAAATCCGCACCTGAACATGACAGCGACACAACTAAAGGAGAAACTCATAAGCATAAGAAGTAACGTTGTTACTCTTGCGGGTGAGGCTATGCTTGAAAACAAAGAGCAGATAGTTGGACTTGTCATTAATCAGCAACAGGAACAACATGTAGATAGCTATACTCAACCATTGAGGGCATATTCTACACCATACTACAATTACAAGCGATTGTCGGGTAAGTCAGGTGAAACGGACTTTGACGATACGGGACACATGCACAGCACAATGGATTTAACCATTGAAGGCGAACAGTATATTATTGATAGTCCTTCGCAGACCAATCAAGGTATGTTAAAGAGTGCATTTTTGAGAGAGTGGCAAGGTTCGCCCGTCATGGATTTGACAGAGGACAATAAAGGTGTAGCGTGGAACATTATTGCACCTACGTTGGTTGCAAAGATGCGTGAAGCGATTTAGTCTAATACAATTCCCACATAATATACAATGAATTTCAAAAAGCCAATATCAGAACGGGCGCAAGCAATAATTATGTTATGCCTGATAGCTTTTCTCTTATTAGGTTCGGTTGTATTGTGGATAATTTACCATACATGGTATGCAGGTCTGATACATTGGGTTGTACTTTATTTTATGGAGTGGGGCGCAAGGGCAAAACAAGACGATTTAAAGCCTCCCGTTTTCTACACCTTGTATAAGTATGCCAAACGTAAATTAATCAAGCCACAGCCTATTGTAGTGCCTGAAACGCCTATAATTGAGGAACAACCTACGGAAACTGCATTTATCCCAAAAGTTACAAGTATCGCTAAATGGATGGTTGCTGAAATGATAGATTGTACCATTTATGGCAATTACAGTTCAATAGGCGAAGGAATGCCCGAACAAATACAGACGGCTTTGCAAATGTTGCTATCTCAATACTATGAGAACTGCAATAATGAGTACATGAAATCGTATGTGCATCTGAAAGGGCAGATAATGGCAATTGAGGCGCAATGGGAATTGGTAAATGTTTTGGCTACGTTGATGCACGAAAGATACTCACCCGCAGGTGCGGCAGTGTTCAAAAACCTTTATCCATTCGGGCAATACAATTGCACATTCGCTAAAGATACATTTGAAAACGACTGGAAACGTGTTTGTGCGGGTGAAATCAGGAACAAACGTAACCATGAGGCATTGACTAAGGAACTTTCCGAAATGGAGAAGGAACAAGCCAAAAGCGACAAACTTACTCCCGAAAACAGGCATAAGAATCTGATTAACCGATTGATGGATATTAACAAGACCGAGGGCGTTAGGTACGACATAAATACCATGACGGTACTTGAATTGGCAATAGCAGAAAACAGGTTGAATCAGCATATCAAGAATTTGCAGGAACAGATAGCGAAAAAATAAGTAATGGCAGAGATTTTAGAGATACTCGACAAAGGGCAGATACTTACCGATATAGATGCGGTTATAGTTGAGATTGCTAAATTAGAAGAAGCCATTACGAAAGCTAGTAACAAACTACTTACTGTTAAGGTTGAACTATACGGGGCAGAATCGTTGCAAGATGTTTTGGAGGGAACAAATGCCATTCGTAAAGCAATGGTTGATTTGGGTATTGTACAAAAACAAAACGCTGATTTAGTTGCAAACCTGAATGAGAATTATGGAATGTTGGGTAAGTCTTTCGACCAAGCGTTAGAAGATTATGCACAACTAAAAATACAGCTTACCGTTTTAAATGATAAAATCGCACAGCAGAACGCATTGCTTTTAAAAGGCGGTGTAGATGCTGAAAAAGCGGCGGCGGCACTTGAACCATTAATACAACAGCAACGTAAATTAGGAATTGAGGTTACTAATGCCAACAACATTATCAATAAATCCATTGATGAAAGATTAGCAAAAGAGCAGGCGGCGGCAGAAAAATCAAGGATTGCTGAAATAGATAAAACTAATGCCTTAAAGGTAGAGGGCGAAAAACGCATTGCGGCAATAAATAAAGAACAACAGCAAAAAGAAAAAGCATATCAGCAAGAGGAATTAAGGGAAATAAAAAGAGTTCAACAGGCAACCACTGCGGCACAAAAGATTGTAGATGCAAATTCAGCTATTTACAATTCTGTTTCAGGGCTTCGTGCAAAAATGGTTGAATTGCAGTTAGCGGGTGAGGGTTTAAGCCAAGAGTATTTGATATTGGCTGAAAGGGCAAATGCCTTAACCGTAGCAAATCAAAAGGTTAATAATGCAGTTGCTAATCCCGCAGGTCTTGGGGCACACATTCAATCCACTAAAAGCGGCGGTGCGACTGAAACTACGGCTGAATTAAGTGCAGAAGATGCCGCACTTGCTCGTATTAATGCCCGTATTGAACAATCCGTAGCGGAAGAAAATGCGTTGGCAGATGCTAAGTATAAGGATTTAGCAGTAACGGAACAATTAAATACTGCAAATGTTAATAGTAATAGAATAGCGAAAAGTAGCGGAGCACAAATACAAATCTTGCAGTCAAATCTTGCAGGGTTACAATCCGAACAGGCAAAACATAAGCAAGGTACGGCAGTTTGGAAACAATATGAAACGGCAATCGTTAATACCAAAGGGCAGTTACAAAAATTAGGTGTTGAAACAGCGAATGTTGCTCCAAAGGTTGAAAAGACCGCAGAGGCATTTAAGGTTATGGGTGTAAATGTTGAATCAATGATGGCTCGTATGATTTTGCGCATGGTTGCATTTCAACTTTTGTTTACTCCTATTGTTGCTGGTTTAACATCTGTTTATGAATGGGTAACTAAATTAGATGAAGCTACCCAAAAATCATTGGATAGACTTAAAGATTATTTCAGTGATTTTGATGCTTTGCAAAATAAATATAAAAATTCAGGTGCGATAACAAGTGCTAAAATACAAATAGACCAAGAAAACGCAGAAAGGTTACTTTCTCAAATGATGGACAAAACAAACTTCTCATTCGAAGAAAGATTTAATAAATATAATGAATTACAATCGGCTTATCCAAAAATATTTGACAACATGGATAAGGAGAATTTTAAAATGAATGAAGGTAATGAAAGAATGAAATTGCAAGTAAAAAATGCAAATGAATACATATCAGTTCTTAAAAATCTTGAAGACCAAAAGGAGAAAAACATAGAGGCTACAACCTTGCAAAATACTGTAAGTGAAAAAATTACAGAACAAGAAAATAAAATAGTTGCGGCAATTAAAAGTAGAATTGCGGCTAATAGTGATATGGATGCGCAGGACAAGCTATTTTATAATAGACCTGAAACTATGGGGCAACTTAGAAAAATGGATAACAAGCAATTGTTAAACTATTCTATGGGTCTTACAAGTGAAACTGATAAAACGGCAACACATGGTAAATCTGATTTAGAAGACCAAATTCGTATAATGAATACATTAAAAAAGCAATTTAATGAATTAACGGATGCAGAAGTAGATGCGGCGGTAAAACAAGATGAACTTGAAAGAAAGAAAACTCATTTAGAGGGTAAAACTAAAGACGGTAAACCCAAGAAGGACAACGCCAAAGGTCTTGAAGCGGAGTTAGCGGCAGAAAAGGAACATTTTAAAATACGTCAGGAGTTAGACCAAAAAGAGTATGACGAAAGTCGTAAAACATTTACCGAACAGCAAATATTTGATGAACGTAAAAAAGAGGCGGCATTAGAACATGCTACCGAAATGCTATCTATCATTGAAAAGTATCATGGTAAGGTAGGCGAAAGTGAGGCGAGATATACTGCAAGAAAAGCGCAGGTTACAGCAGACCAATTTGCAATAGATAACGCCGCAAATGAGGATGAAAAAAAGATAGCAAAAGAAATTCAGGACAGGCATATTAAAGCGGGCGAGGATATTGATAAGCTGATTAAAAAACTTTCAGATGAAAGGGATAAGATTAGGGATATTGATAGAGAGATTGAAGAAATAAACGCCGCCGCACTTGCACATAAGCAAAGGGCAAACGGTATCAGTCCTTATTTAGAGGCATTGGGTTACGATGCTGATTTTCAGGAAAATATGGATGCTTTTGACCGTCAGATAAAAGCGGCGGAGGGTAAACGTGCTGATTTATACGATAAATTAAGTACGGCTATATCTAGCGGTAAGGGTACGGAAGTAGGTGCAGTTCAGGGTGAAATTGCAGGTTCAAATAAAGACATTGCACAATTAGAAGCTGATAAACAAAAAGCCATTGACGATAAAAAGATTCAGGCTAAAAAGGAGTCGGCAGAAAAAGCAATTGAACTTGCTAAAACAACGTGGGATGCCATAAAGCAAATTCAGGAACAACAGTTCGCATGGGAACAAAGGCAGTTGGATATTAAAATGGAACAGGTGCGTTTGGAGGCAGAACAAAAGATGCAAGCCATTGACGCTACGGCAGGTTTTCAAATTGATAAAGACAATCAGAAAGCAAAAGTAGCGGCGCAAACTGCATCAGAAGAAAAGGACATTCAGGCTAAATCAAACGCATTAAAATTACGTCAGGCAAGGTTTGAGAAAGAGAGTGCAGAATTAACAATTATTGTCAATACGTCAAGTGCTATTATAAAGACTATTCAGGCTTATGCAAGCATACCGGGCGGCATGGCTATTGCGGCTCCCATCATTGCGTTAGAGGCGGCTATCGGTGCGGCTCAATATGCAGTAGCGGCAAGTCAACCATTACCACAGTTTGAGGATGGGGGCGTTACGGCTACCTCACACTTCATTGCGGCAGAGGGGAATAAACCCGAATTGATTATTGCGCCGTCAGGCGATGTTTCGATTGCGAGTAAGGAAGGTGTTTATACTGCGCCTATTGGCTCAACAGTAAAGAACGCAAGCGATACTGAAAAACTACTGAAATACGCTATAAACGGTATTGGTATAAATGGTATGTCGATGGGTATGCTTATGGAACAGCGTACCAAGCAAATGACTGATAAACGCATAGTTGAAGAATTACAAGACGTTAAAGCTGAAATTATCCGTTCAGCTTATATCGGTAGGGTTATAAATAACAACGTAGTGATAAAGGGTAACGATTTACAAAGACCAACTAGGAACTAATATGGCATTTGACGGGCAGTTAAAAATGAGTATTCAAGATAAGGCAGGTAATTACTACTTTGCTTCGCAGGATAGTAGCGGGGTATGGAGCGTAGGTACTTCGCCTTCATTACTATACATAAATACTTTGCCTGATGGTTGGAACGAAACGCAGATAACCTATGAGCGTGATGGTTCTTACATGGGTATTTTCCGTTCGCAAACTAATTCACCGTATAAATTCAGCAAAGACGCAAGGGCAATAATTACGGAAATACGCAAAGTTCAAGGCATACAGGGTTACGGGTTACTTAGCATCTACTTATTCAATACGTCAACATTTGTTTATGATACGTTCTATCAGTCTGAATTAGATTTCAAGACTTACAAAAACAACATGCAAACATGGATTTGTGAGATAGGAACATTAGATAGTAAGGGAGTTAGAGATTTACACGCTTACGGCGACCAAATGTTTAACTTTCCAATTTGGCAAAAAGATAGTTCAGGCGGGTGGATTCCATACTATAATAACATTTGGGTAGTTGACGATGGTGTTAAGTTGCTGTATAATGCCACATACATAAGTTCAGCAAGCAAAGACAACCCATTAGATTATCGTGCCAATACTTACACAAGTGGGTTAGGTATGTTAGGGTTTAATTTAGGTAGATGGTCAACGCCTTATGGTTCATTCCACACATTGCCAAACCTTACAGAGTTTAACATTGTTCAAAATAATGGCACTACAACTTACATTGGTAATGATATTCTTTCAAATCTTTTAAGGCAAGGGAATCAAGGTTGCGGATTGCACCCAGTTAATGAAAGTATATTTAATTCAATAAACGATAGTCAGCCCTACACTAAAAATAATTACAGCCTTAAAAACGCTTGTGTAGTACCACCTTCTACATTTGAATTACAGGTAGCGGTTAGCGGTAATTTTGACCCATTAGCGACTATTGCAGGTACTCCATATACAGGAATATCGGTAGCGACAGACGGAACGGGAGGCGCACCAAATACAGGTAGATTCATTGCATTTGTGCTATTTGAAATCAACAATCAAAACTTACCACAAGTTGATGGTTTTGGCAACTATTTATATCAGACAGTATTGAAATACCCGTTGCCCGATGTCGTAGACCATTATTTTCCACCATTCGGCGGTGCATTTGACAACTATTCTACTCCTGTTACCATCACAATAAATCAGGACAAGGTTTATACATTTGGCATTATCTTAGACAGTATTTGGGGTCAGGCGGCGGCTAATAGTGCAGGGTTTGTTTTGCAGTCTTTGCAGTTTTCCATATTTTCAAATTATGATTACGGAGAACTAACCGTTACTCACCCTACACCACATGGCATACCTGCACCACAATTAAACCCAACAGTTTACGCCGCTTATCGTGGACATCAGTTATTTGAACTTGCAACACAATATTTAGCAAGTAGAACAAGTAACGATTACGGTTTTCCCATTGTTCCACCAAATGATTACACTTTTGCAAGCACCTATTTATCAGACTCATCATATCCATTAGTGGGTGATGGCAGACCATATCAAACGGCTATTACTTCGGAATACTGCATACATGATTTGCAGGGTCAGTCGTACATATCATTATCATTTAATCAGATTTTCGACTTTTATAAAAAAGTTTGGGGATGTGGATTGTCTGTAATCGGAGATAATTTTGTAGTGGAAAATCTACGTTATTTCTTTGACAATACAACAATGATTTTGGACTTAGGTTATGATGTTGCCGAGTTTGAAATAATGCAGGAAGTTGACGGGGTGGGTGCAAATTTAAGGCTAGGTTATAGCAAGGCAGATACTAATACCGATTTTGGTGTAGATAGCTTTATTACCGACTTGTATTTTAATACACCTGCGTCAAATGTACCTACCGTAATGGATTACATGGAATCGGGAATTACCTGCGACCAATACCAAAAGGAAAAAGCGAGGGCGCAAAGAGTTAATCAGCCAGTAGGCACAGCATTTGACCCCGCAAACCCATCAAGTAACAATAGGGCATTTGCGGTTTACATCGCTGAATCAACAGCACCGTTTGTTTTACCTAATCCACCTGATTATCCTTTTCAGCCTTACGACCCGTCAAACACTCCCGTTGCAGTTGTCCCGTATCAGATTGAAATGTATAACGGCAGTATCTTACCTTATGCGCAGGCATCAGACCCAACGGCGGCAACAGCACCTTATATAAATGGTCTTTACTACCCAGATACAGCGCAGAATGTAAAACTTAGTCCCGCAAGGGCGTTACAACGTGATACAGGTGCGTTAATCCATTCGGTATTGGATAATATGGATAGTGATAGTTTAGCGTTCAGGGCAACAGGAATAATGCAGAAAACGAATGAGGTTTTGGACTTGACAGGTATTGAAACTAATTTGGTTACAGGCGGCAGTGGTACAGTTACAAAAGAAATGTCGGATAAAGTTATCGGAGATTTACCAGCGCAGTTATTCAAGCCAATAACGGTTAAAGTGAAAAGTAAGTACCCTATCAATATGTACACTATTTTGAACACAAACCCGAATGGCTATGTGCGTTTCTTTTGGGCGAAAGAAGGCGGGTTTGGTTATGATGAATACAGGTTCTTTATAACAAAGGCTATTCAGGCGGCGGGCAATGGCATGGCTACCGAGTTTTACGGAAAACTAACGCCTGATATGGTTATTTAACAAAGGTGCAAACTGGATGCGTGTATGGGTGGTGAATTTGGTAGGAATCTATTTGTGATTGATAAAGGTTACAAATAGTATCAGACCCTAAAGAGGTGGCATAATTTGGGTTGTAATAAATGCAGTACCAACAACCAAAAGTATTAGGAGTTTCTGATTTATTTTTGTTGCACCCGATAGATAAAACGAGTAAAAGCAGTAGATATTTCATAGTTGAATTTTCACAATAGTACGAATAAATTTTAAACATGAACGCAATTACAATCAAGTCGGCTTTAAATTCGGTGTATTTTGGCGACCCAACAGGAATACCGATATTAGGGCAAGCACCTTTTGGACGGCAAATACAGCGTTGGCAAGACGATAGTAGCTATGTGCAAAAGTTTCAGTTTTCCGATGCCATAACGTTGCAGTTCCATATCCAATATGATGCGGGGGCGGCTTTACCCGCTTTGTACATTTGCGACAGATACGACCCACATACGGGTAAATTTCACGTTGTAGGCGCACCTGCTGATAATAGCTTAGTTGGTGGTACTTATGACTTCAATACCGTTTATGGTTCAGGAGCAGGTTTATATTGCAAGGGAACGCAAGTTATATCGGGGAACAACTACTACAATCCATTTGACGGAACAACAACGCCTCTATTAACCGTTACCTACTCATTTTCCTGCAACGATATAGGATTATCTACAAAGGGAACATATTATTTTCTATTTGTCAATCAAAGTTTACACCCAACAGTAAATAACTACTTATGGAGTGAGCCTGTTTATTTTACCGATATTCTGCCATATACCATATTGATTAATAGCCAGTATAATAGCAATAAATCGGGGAATATCAACACATATATTGCGTTGTGGAATACTGATGATGGTATATTGATAAATCATTATTACCCAACTTTTAATGTGCGGGTTGAGGGATATTTGATACCTGAAAATCCAAAAGGGATAAATGTGGGCTACTTGCAACAGGCTTACGACCAACAGCAGATTATGGCTTTGTTCAAGCGAATGAAAAAGCTATGTATCGGTGAAATATCGCAGGGAATACCCGATTATTTGCTCGAAACGGTTACTTCGGCTATAATAGCGGATAGCTTTTGGATAGACAAGCCAAATAATAGTTTTATCATTTTCAACCCATCCGCACAAACTTCACTAACTGATATATGGAAATTAAAGCGCAATGATGCATATGCTTTGGTTACGGGGTCGTGTATTTTGATGCAACGTTATGACGGTCAAAACGCCATTGTAACGCCTACACCTGCAACGCCTTATGCAAGGGTTTATGATGCAGTTTACGATGCAACCTACTCATAATTAGGCGCACCTAAAAATAAAACTTAGGAATAACTAATTTTTAATTATTTTTGTTCATCTTTTAATATAGTATTATGGGAGCATTTCAAACACAGGTACTTGTTGATAAATCGTTAGCGCATAGTAACGTAACGTTGAAAACAGCACCTAATTCAATCAGTCCAACAGATACGGGCGGTTCGCTTGAAAACCTTGCGGATTTGTTTGTAAGCCTCGGATGGGATGGCGACATGGCAACGCTTATCTATACATTGTTCAATCTTCGTATAGGTGCAACGGGTGGCGCAAATTCAGTTGTAGAAACGAATAAGGTAGCGGTAAAGCAGATTTCGACTGTTATTGCTCAATTGTTAAATCATACGAGTTCAGGCGAATTACATTTAAAAGACGGTACGAGTGCGTTTTATACAAAGTTTTTGGGTGTACCTTTTACGGGTAGCCTCACTGCAGACCGTACTCTTTCCCCACCTGATGAAAGCGGAACAATCGTAACGCATGTAACAAAAGATACGATTGAGGTCAATAACGGCACAGGGTACATAACGCAGGTTAAGGTAGGGCAATGTTCCGTACAGGATGCAACAAATAACCTTGCGCAATTGCTAAATAGTGGCACACCTTCACTTGTTCTTTATGATATTGCAGTAACAGGTTTTAATTGGCGGGTACAGATGCCTGCGGGTATGTTGAATAGCCGTACAATAACACCTCTTGACGCAACTGGTAGCAATCCTGTAATAGTTCAATCGGGTCGTTTAACGGGTCGGACTGCGGCGGTTGCGTCTATTTGTGCTGAAAGTGTACCCGTTGACCGTTCTTATAGGATTGAGTGCAATTTATTGATAACCGTTGCGGGAACAAACGCCTTTAAAGTAGCGGTTGATTTTACGGACGAGGGTGGAAATGCTCGGACAATGGTAATAACATTAAACAACCTTTCAGGAACTCCTGTTAATACTACCGCTTTTGCAGACGGTACAATACCATACGCAGGTATGTCAACCCAAATAAGGGCAGGCGGATTATCAATAATCACAGTAAAAACAATGGGTACGTTCACAGGTTGTACCTACAACGTAGAAGCTAAAATTATTCAATTATCAAACACATAATATGGGTAAGTATATAAAAATACTGATTGCAATTATATTTACTGCATTTTCCGCTAATGGGCAGGTGATAGTGAATAACGGCAATACAAATGAACTAATAAGGCACAACGGGGGTTATACTACATTGCGGTATTTTACTCCCCCTATGTCGTACAATCCGTATTCTGCTTATTCTAAATTCGGAATGATTTGGTTTGATAGTTCAGCTACACAGCGTTTATGGTATTTTGACGGGTACAGGCAAAGACAAGTATCAGATAAAAGCTATGTTGATAGTGTAGTATTGGCTATCGGTACAGGAACAGTTTTAAGTGTAACAGGCGGTACTAATATATCAGTAACGGGTACACCAACAGTTAACCCGATTATAAACCTTAGTGGGAATATTCCTGTTACTAATTTAAACGGTGGTACTTCTGCATCGGCTACAACTTATTGGCGTGGTGATGGTGTATGGTCAACTCCCGCAGGTGCAGGTACGGTTACTTCGGTTGCAAGCGGTTGGGGAACTAATTTCAGCACTATTACGGGTGCGGGAACGGTGGTGGCTGATAGTTACGCAGTGGCATCACGAAACAGGCTACAAAAGAATGTGGATAGCTTAGACGTACTTATAGCGGGTAAACAACCGTCTTTAGGTTATACGCCTGAAAACGTGGCAAATAAGGCTACGACATTTGGAACTTTGAATAATACTTTGTACCCTACAACTGCGGCGGTGAACACATGGGGTAATACTAACTTTCAGCCTATTGGTAGTTATTGGACTTATGCAGATACGGTTAACGGAGTAAGCACAAGGTCATGGAGGCAAAAAGGCGTAGATTCTATTACTACAAAATTTTATCCTAATACTAATCCTAATGGTTACATATCTTCTTATATTGTTGATAGCAATACGTTTTCTACTCGGAACTGGAGACAGAAACTAGGCGATAGTTTAAATATAAGTATAGCCACAAAATTAAAGATTACTGATACTGCAAGTAAATGGCTTAATCCTACTTTAGCTTCTCAAACATATCAGGCAATTGGGGATTACCCAACTAAAACTTATCTTCATAGCGTAGACGATAGTTCATCTGTATTAAAAGTATCTAAAATAGATAGCAATACGTTGGGTGGATACGTCAGCTACTATTACGCATCGACAACATTTGGTAGTTCTGGTAAAGCAGAGTACTTTTTTACAGATACAGCAAGTTCAATATCTACATATAAGGTTGCGGCTAATCCATACGTTGTTGGCCCAGAGGCTTACGTTACAGATGCCTCTCCTGCTACTTCTAATATTATACAATCTTGGGCAACTATAGTTAATCTTCCTAACTTAACATATATACCTGCTGGAATATGGGGAGTACATTTTCACGCATACAAAACTGGAGGAACAAAAACAGTTGCAATCTATTGCAATATATATAAACGTAATCTGGCTGGAACAGAAACTCTTTTAGGTACAACATCTTTATCTATACCATTAACTGCCATCGAAGTAGATATGCCAGAAATGCAGATTTATATAGACCAAACGATTTTACTTGCAACAGATAGGATTGTAGTTAAACTTGTTGAAAGCATAACTGGTGGAGGCTCTTCCCCATCGTCTATTACTGTAGGATATGGAAATAATACTAGCGCGAGAATAAGCATTCCAGCTCAATCTGTAGTAGTTAATAATTTTGTACCTTATTCTGGAGCGACATCGTTACTAGATTTAGGCAGTTATGGATTAAAAACAACTGGCGATATAGGATTAACTGGAGCTAGAGTAGCAAATATATATACTACTAATATGGCAGTAACAAATACGATTACTGGTAGTGTAAATGGAACATCTGCTAATATTACTGGAAATCTTGCTATAGGTAATTTAAATAGTGGAACGAGCGCATCTTCTTCTACATTTTGGAGAGGAGATGGCACATGGTCTACTCCTACTGGCACAGGAACTGTAACAAACGTGATAGGAGGTACTAATATTGCGATTACTGGTACGTCAACAATTCAACCAACGGTAAATATTACAGGCACAATAGCAGTTGCAAATGGTGGAACGGGTACAACTGCGACAACCTCAGTAAATACTACTCCGATTACTTATGGGTCGGATAATACGGTAACGGCAAGCGCAAATACACTTACTACAACTTCTCTTAATCCTACTGTTGTAAATAGTTCTCTAACTAAAGTTGGAACAATAGCAACTGGTGTATGGAATGGAACAGCAATTGCAGATGCTTATATATCATCAGGAACTAACTGGAATACGGCATACACCAATAGGATAACCAGCCTAACAACAACAGGGAGTAGTGGTGCATCTACACTAAGTAGCAATACATTGAATATCCCAACATATACGTTAAGTGGGTTGGGTGGATTATCTACAACTACATCTGTAAATGCAACTGCATTATCGTCAGGGGCGAATGTTACAGTAACTGCATCAGCTAATACATTAACTACTACTACCTTGAACCCAACCGTTGTTACATCCTCATTGACAAGTGTAGGAACGATAGGAACAGGAACGTGGCAAGGTACGGTAGTTAATCCTACATATGGCGGAACAGGCGTTAATAACGGCAGTAATACCATCACAGTAGCGGGTAATTTAGTTCATGCAGGAGCGTTTGCGTGTACTGTAAATGCAACAGCATCTACTAACGTAACATTACCTACTTCGGGTACTTTATATGGAACTGCATCAGGTAGTATTACTTCTTCGCAGTTACAAACATCATTGAGTGATGAAACAGGAACAGGGTTAATCGTCGGCAACAACAAACCGACATTCTTAGGAACGATTCAAACTATATCAACTGTTTCTGCACAGGCTTTTGATGGTAGTTTAGGTAATATGTTTACTAGAACATTAGCCGCATCTGAAACATTTACACAATCTAACTTTAGTACGGGTCAAAACTTTATCGTTAGAGTTAAGCAAGGTAGCGGAACGACTTATACTGTTACATGGTGGAGTGGGGTAACATGGATAACTTCGGGGGCAACTGCACCTGTTCAAACAACAGTTACAAACGGATTTACTACATATGGATTTACCTGCACAGGTTCAAATACATTTGACGGTTATCTTATAGCAACGCAATAACATGAAAACATATCTAATATCCACTTACGAAATCTTAGTTAGTTTCGGATTAACTCCTTTAGAAACTATCTACAGAGATATGACAGGAGCAGTAATATATGCTGCTCTTGGAACAGTGCCACATATTGGAACGCTACGGTATATTACTGTATATCAAGCGATGCCTTCAAACGGAATCCTTTTATTTCAATCTAATTTAAACGCTACAGATTTAGCATGAAAAAGTTTCTATTCTTTTTATTGCTCGTGCCGTATTTATCTTTTGGTGCGATAGCAATTGTAGCAAGTAATAATACACAATTTGCTGCTCCAGCTTCGGCTACATCGGCATCTATGACAACAACAGGCTCTACGTTGATTGTTATTATGTGTACATATCGTACCGCTTCTAGTTATCCTACAATAACCGATAGTAAATCAAATACGTGGACTAGGATAAATAACTATGATGGCGGGAGTGGTTTTACTGCGGGTGTAGTTGCTTACTATTGTAGTAATCCTACTGTTGGAACTGGACATACGTTTACTGAAACAGGGGCGCAATATGGGGGAATGTCTGTATTTGCTTGTTCTGGTACAAGAACAGCATCTACTCCATTAGACCAACAGAACGGGCAATATATAGCAACATTAGGAACAACAGCTACCCCAGGCAGCATTACCCCATCTGCTAATAACTGTATAGTATTTACAGGAGTAATGAATTTCAACGGTTCTGCACCAACTATGCCATCTGGATATACTGCTGGATTTACATGGACAACTGCAACAGCTTACGCTGGAGGTGCGGGTTATCAGATACAAACCACTGCAACTGCTACTAATCCATCGTGGGCAAACATGAACTCAGGGTCGAATGGTGCGGTGAATGTGGTATCATTTTTTGAACCTGCTGCTGCTGCTGCGCCACCAAAGGGAGGTTTTTTTTACAATATGCTTAATTGAATAAAAATTCAATCATTTTAATTTAGTATTTTTGGTGGCGTTTTCCATTGCGTTTGTAGTAATTATTAATATTATAAAATAGATATTTTTGAATCAGTTTTTAACAGTTTTAATTTCCGCTTGTTGTTCTTTAGGGTCTTGCGTAATGACATGGATTATTACAGTTGCAGTAATGAAACAAAGGGTGAATGAAATTGAACAAAAAATAGTTAAAATGGCTATT
>Ga0194048_10000182_pt1 | contig 28709 bp, 44 predicted proteins | sample JunL225m_MetaG_FD_161685 | JGI IMG/M metagenome (GOLD analysis project Ga0194048, IMG submission 161685) | Anoxic zone freshwater microbial communities from boreal shield lake in IISD Experimental Lakes Area, Ontario, Canada - Jun2016-L222-5m | ecosystem: Environmental > Aquatic > Freshwater >...
GTACTGCTGTAACTGCTGGAACTACGTATGCTGTAGTATGTGGGGTTGGCGGTGTTAATATGAATGCTGGTACTGCAAGTTCATTTAATACAAGCACTGTTATTGCAAACGGTGGTCAACCTGGAGGAACTTTTTCTGCACCTACTGGTGGTGCAGGCGGTACTGTAGGTGCTGGTACAGGATTTGCTGGTGGTGCTGGTGGTGCTGGAGTAGGAACTTTTGCTGGGGGTGGCGGTGGTGGTGCTGGCGGTTATACTGCTGTTGGAGGTGTTGGCGGAACTTTTACAGGAACATATCCAACATTAACTGCTGGTTCTGGTGCCGCATCTGCTACTGGTGGTGCTGGTGGTAGTGCTGGCGGTAGCGCAACAGCTGGGGCATATTTAGGGCCAGGAGGTGGTGGCGGTGGAACTTCACCATTTGGTTCTGTCGCTGTTGCTTCTATTGCTGGTACTTCATTGGCAGGCACACAAAGTAATGCAGGTCGTGGTGGTGGTGGTTCTGGCGGTGTTGCAACAACAGCAGCATTTGGTGTGCAATTAGGCGAAAAAGGATATACTGGAAATGTGAACGTCGCAGGTCAAACACCAAATGGCGGCCGATTTGGTGGAGGAGGTGGAGGAGGCGATGGTGGCAATCCAGGCGGCGCTGCTGGCACTGGTGGTGTTGGTGCGGTAAGAATTATATGGGGAACTGGCCGTGCATATCCAGCAACATTAACCGCAGACAGAGTGTCGGGTTATCCAGCCGCTGTTGGTAATCCAGCTGGTCAACAATAACGGAGAATTAATATGGCAAAGTTAATAAGCGGAACAAGAGTATATGGATCGGCAACAGTTGACGGTGCATTGATTGCAGGTGCTGGTTCAGGATTTATGAATCTTGTGGCGTTTACAACTGGTACTGCTGTTACATATACATTGCCAAGTGCGCTCCAATATGCTGGTGCTAAATTTAAAGCGACAATTATTGGAGCTGGTGGATCAGGCGGCGGAACTGCGGTTACTGCCGGTCAGATGGGCGGAGGTGGTGGTTCCGGTGCTATTGTTGTTGCTTATATAACTGTAGTATCTAGTGTTTACTCACTAACATATACCGTTGCTGGTACTACAGCAGCTGGTACTGCTGGTGCTGCTGGTGCAGCAGGCCTTCCATCATCAATCATCTATAACAGCATAACATATTCAGCCGGCGGCGGATTAGGTGGTACTCTTGCAACTTCAGTTCTTGCTGGCGGTGCTGGTGGTACTCCAAGTCCTTCAGGTTTTGGTACAGCAAACGTAATGGGATTAACAGGATATCCAGGTGGTGCTGGTGGTGTCATGGCAGCAACAACTAATGTCTTTGGCGGTGGAGGTCATACTCCACTGGGTTGGGGACAAGGTGGTGTTATGCCAGAAACTGCGGCTGGTCAGGCAGGTCAGCCTGGAACTGGTTATGGCTCGGGTGGATCAGGTGCAAGGAACGGAACTGGTGCTGCTACAACTCGCGCCGGCGGAACTGGTGCCCCTGGGTTAATAATAATCGAATACTAAAAAAGCCCTGCTATTATGCAGGGCTTTTCCATTACTGAGGGCAGTTACTGGAGGTGCCGCCCCCAGTAAATTCTACTAGCGATCCTGGACCGCAGCAACCACGTGCTTACCCGCACCCTTATTGAACTCCTGGAAGTTCTTAAGCTTGCTCGCCTTAAACTGCATCTTGTAAGTGGTCAAAGCAGCATGAACAAGCATGACCTGCAATTCAACTCCAAGATTATCCATTACAAAGCGCAGCACATTGTCAAACTGTGCATGGAAATGATCGTTACCCTTATCGGTATTGGCGTTCTTATCCCAACACTCCTTAAGCTCATAGCACAGAGCAACTGTCAGTGAATAACAAGCTGCAATGTCCTTGTTCTTAAGCTCCTTAACCTTACCCTCAAGAATGTGAGTGGGGTTAGGCATGTTAGCACTGACCTTACGATGTGCATTAAACTTAAGTGCAACACCTTCGCCAACAGTACCAGACACAAGATCAGTGAGCTCAACATCGTTAAGCTCCTCACCCAGCAACTCGCTAACAAAGCTCCACGAACGAGGAGTAGCAAAGCTCTGCCCGCTCATCTTGGGATCAAAGTTAAAGAGGTCAATCTTGTTAGCAGTAATGTAACCAACAACATCGGGATGGATCTTGTTAGTAATAGCCCAAGTCTGCCACGTATCAAAGTCTGGACGCAGTGTAAGATGAATGAAACGATTAGCAAGCGGAGCAGGCATACGATAAGTAACACCACGATCAGTGTCACGGTTACCAGCAGCAACGACCACAACATTATCAGGCAGTACATAAGTACCAACACGACGATTGAGAATCAACTGATAAGCAGCAGCTTGCGTTGCAGGCGGAGCACTGTTCATCTCGTCGAGGAACAATACAACAACAGGGTACTTAGCAGCTTCCTCCATTGTGGGAAGATCGGGCGGAGCACTCCAGGTTGCAGTATGCGCTTCAGTATTGTAATAAAGAACACCCTTAAGATCGGAAGGATCCATAAGAGCAAGACGAAGATCGTAAAGCTTGCCCTTCAAATTAGTGCAAATGTCTGCAACCAATTCGGACTTGCCAATGCCCGGAGGTCCCCAAAGGAACACAGGACGTTTACGCTTCATAGCAACTACAATTTCACGCTTGGCAGCATCAAGAGTAACACTGCGGGATTCAGTAAGGGATTCGTTTGACTTTGATCTAGTAGACATTTGGCACCTCCAAGTTGTTAACGTCTATATTATTACTATATACTCTTACGCTGGATTGTCAACCTTTGTTCTTACATAATGCAAGCGGGTGATATTTTCCGCAGCATGTTGCTTAATCTTAGCAGTGGTAATTTCAACCACATTGCCTTGCTTAAACTCATGATCACCTGCAAAGTTTACAATATTCCCTGCAGATGTCAATGCCGTTGTGTAGTACTTAAACCAATTCTTGCTGTAGATGCAGCTAAGAACTTCAACCTTACCTTCAAACTTTTCACCAACCGAACCAAAATGGATGGACTTACGCTTGAGTTCATCAACACGATCCCACGTCTTATCATAAGCAATGCTACGTTCCCAAGCATTTGGCAGACTGGCAATTAGTCCCAAAGTCAGTTGGTCATTGGACACAACAAACTCTTTATAAGCAGCATTGGCAGCACTCATTGTATATGAGTTAGCTTTACCACTCATAATATCCAACGTCTTGCTCTTGTAGTAATCAATAATCTCACGAGCACGAGTATAATCTGCTTCGCAAGTATTGAAATCGTCATCTTCAGTTCTATTCAGAACATTAATCATAATATGACGATTAGTCATCTTGTTTGGGGGAGTATTAATACCAGTAGAATTACTAACATAACACTCGTTGGTACGCTGGGCAGCAACAGCCGCAGCAAAGACATCCTCGATGGGATAGTTAGTAACAGTATCGATAATGCGTCCACGTTTAGCCATATTAAGCTCCTCTCTTATCGGAATTTAGTGCAGGGTTAAGCTTACGGATAAGGTCACGCTCGTACTCATGTGCTGCTGACTTACCACGTACGACAGCAAGTATAGTATACTCGATATCTTCCTTGCAGTCAAGCTTGCGAAGTGCTTTGCACAGGAGCCAGTTAAGCCCCTCAGTTTGGGCACGATAGAAGTGCTTGGCAATGCGACTGCGGACACTTTTGTCTACAGTGCTCTGTGTCTTTGCAGTGACCCCAATGTACGTTTTGCTGTCTACAGCAATTTGGTACACTATGTGGTTCCGATCTGTGCGCTTCTTTCTCTGTATCATACACTTATAATAGCATCTATGGGGGATACGTCAACCAGAAAGATTTTTTGCTAAGTCATTGAATTAGAAGCACATTTGGGCAAGAACTAGTAGATCCCAGTAAATTTCTGGTCCAAATCTTGCCCAAAGTAGCAGTCCAATTGTAACAAATACTATTACAATTGCAACGCAACAGTTAACCCATTGGGTTACGGCGCTTGTCTTCTGCACGAACTTCACGCTGCCACAGGGTATAAGCATAGCTGGAGGGTGTAGCGTCCCCTTCCCAAGCATGTAGTGCTGCAAGCTGATTTAAAATTAAATTGGCAGCTGAACGCTTAGTAAGCTCTTCAACAACCATCTGTTTCCATTCAATAAGAGGAGTATTCTTCCTTGTATAAACAACTGAAGTAGGAAGTTTCTCTTCAATGCGCTGCGACCAATTTGGAGTAGTTTTGCTAGCCATTTGTACTGTTCCTTGTTTTGGTCGAAAAAAGTGGAGCGGGGTAGGAGAATCGAACTCCTTTGACTAGCTTGGAAGGCTAGGACACAACCAATATGACAACCCCGCATTTTGTGTAGTTAACCATGACCACACACGAAACTATTGAGCGTTTAACCTCATTACTATTTAACAATACACTAGATTAACGGCTGTGTCAACATTATTATTTGATAAAGCCATTGCAGTTGCCATATCTGCATGAAAGAAACTTAGGTTACCTAAACCTATTAGGTGCCATGGATGAGTTATTTTTTTGTCCATAAGAATAATTTCTGACGATGTAATTCTGTTAACACGAAAATTATAGTTTTTATAGCCAAGATCGCACATAATATCATAACTGCGTTGAGTAAGTCTGAAACCATGTACCTTGTCGGGATTGTACCAAAATAAAGGATACCCCTTATCTATTTCTTTAAGACGGGGAATGATATCTCTTGCATACTGTGCAATTTCCATAGTCCAATCAAGTTTGGTACGGAACTCTTCCATTAAAGTATTTAAGGAAATACTTGTTTTCCCTGATCTAATAGTACAACACAGAACTTGTTAGTCTTAAACTTTACATTCAGTTTACGACACAAATTGATAGCATGACCGCTATTAGAAAAACTAACCTTCTTATACTTTGGTCCAGGATATTGACTGATTAAACTTGTAGTCTTAAGATTGATTGGCTTTTGATCGTAGTAAACAGCCCAAATACCTTCACTTGCCAAAACCTGTTCGGACTTGTAAGTTACTTTATTTGCTTGCTCCACTAGGATATTTGGTTTAGGTCTTGACATAACTCATTTACTTTGAATAACTGTTATTATTTATCATTGATGAAAACACCCTTATTTAAATGGTTTTCCAACCATCTCCACACTGATAACTTCTTGAGTCTGTTGCTTTTCAAGTTGACTTTCCAAACTTCTAAGATGTAACAAAAGCTCCATAATCTCACTTTGTAATGCTCGAACTTCCTTATGTTCAAATACTACTTTACCATCACCGTTTAATGACTTAACACGCTGATTGAAATTCTGTATGTGATATCCATTAAATGGAGTCATTGTATAACCTTAGCTTCTCAGTCATTTCCAACTTAGATTTAAATGGTCCTTGATATTCATTACGCTGCAATGTAATTAACTTTGGACAAAAACTCTTAACCCAACCATGTTCAAATTTAATGATATAATATCCGGCACAATGATAACTGTTGCTCTTATTAGTTTTTGTATAAATTGGCAACTTGCGTTCAACATGCCACAATGCATTATATGGTGTATGTGCAGTTGGATAGTCGTAAACTTCATTGGAAAGTTGTTTAGTAGTTTCCTTAAACTTCTTAATAAAGGTTACGTTGTACTTGGCGGAAAGTTCATTTAAATTGGTAAACATTAAATTTTGATTACCAATAACTGCGGTAACTTTATTATCCTTCAAAGAGATAGTGCCAACCCTCTTGCCATCTTCTTCTTCAAGAATCCAAAATTTATTCTCAACAATTGTTTTAGCTTTCATTTTAGTATTCAACATCCTACATCCTCATCAATACCTGGATCTTCAACTGTTACTTCTTTCTTCTTAATAGTAAAAGACCCATTCTCATTATCAATCCAAGACAAATCAGTACCCTCACTCCATCCCATTTGACTTAGCAAATCTGGGGGAAATGGTAGCATTAGCTCTCCTGTGTCCGGATCTGTTACAACTTCTACTGTCCATGAATATGGGTTACTCATACTAATTCCTCATGATAGAAATTAATCTCTAAAACATTATGTGAAGTTTCATTACTAATAACTTCTGCTACTGTTTTAACTGTAGTTTCAAGTTCATTATCATTAATATTATACATCTCAGCTTGCCCTTGATTATACTTTAAATGTCTATGACTCAGTATATCTTTAAGGATAGCTTCTGCATCATGAGTTGCTTTATTTGAATCTAATATAATTTCTGCATAAATTCTAAAATCAATTCCAGATTGATTCCTGCCTCTTTGTAAAGCAGTGGCAAACTTCCCACGTCCAATCTTCATGTCTCCTCTAACTAAGACATTAAACTCATGATCTTTAAGATGAGCTCTGCCAAAGTAAATTAGATATCTTTCGTTACCTGCTTTTTCAATTTGAGTAGCGGTTAAATTTTCATTAAGCATACGCATACGCTTATACTCTTGATAACCTTTTCCTTTAATCATTTATTATCTCCTTTGGAAGTTTCTGACTTAGTATTTCTGCTACGCCCTGTGCATTTTGACTCATACGCTCAAGATCATACTTGCCACAGAACTTTATAAACTTAGCACCAACCATGCTAACATTCTTAGGTTCAATGCTCATAAGATAATTGTCAATGTTCTGCTTAATATCCTCAGGCTGACAAGTAAGATCAATCAACGTCTTATTCTGCTCGTACTTGTCAATAACACGATGCTCAACACCATCATGATCAACCCAACGCTGAAGCATCATATTGTTCCACGCATAGCCCTTCTTATCACGATCTTCAAATGCTTCGATAAGACCAACCTTCTTAGCTGTGCCCTTAGTACGCACACCTGGATATGCACTGAATACATTATCAGTGGCATCGCCACGCATGATCTTTTCAAACAATATCCACTTTGGATCACCAGGAACCTTATGCTCCTTGGTCTTCTTATCCGTTACAGGCTTGCCCTTATCATCGTAGAAGCCATCCAGCTTAATAGTCTGATTTGTTACACCATTTTCAATAATTACATTTGGTGCGAGAAGCTGGTAAAAATCACTATCAGTACTGCAAATAATATGATCATCGGCAGGATGTAAAGCAATCCATCGAGCAATAAGATCATCAGCCTCAGCATGATCGCAACGAATAACACTACTATTAGTATTTGCATCAAGCCACTTAACAAGATCATCATACGTTTCCCAAAATAACTTGTCTTCTTCTGCTTGAGTTTTACTCATAGCATCCTTAACATCTTGTCTATTACGCTTGTAAGTTTCGGTATGACTCTTACGCCAACTCCTAGCTTCAAGACAGAAGATAACATGATCAGGCTTAACCTGACGCCATGTCTTCAACAGTGCGTTGAATGTGATGTGGAGACTCATTCCCACTTTGCTCCAGCTGTCTGCTCCTCGAGCAGCAACGTGACGAGCGCGAAAGAACATGTTTGATGTGTCAACTAGCAAGTATTTCATAATACTAATATATGCTACTATTACTGGTTTGTCAAGCTCTGAAATATAAGTTTTGTTAAGTTTTTATGACCGTTTACAGTTAAAAATCCATTTGGATTTAGTAAGTTTTCGGTATTTGCCCAATTTTGGATAGTCTCTTTAAGAAGCCAATTTGCATTTCCTGTGGGTAGTTTTTTATCATTTGAAATCATTAAATGTTTAATACCTTTTGAATCCAATATACGACACAGTTCATTAATATTGGATTCAAAAGTAGCATATGCATTGTTCGTTTCAAATGATCTCATATAGTCATACATACTATTTTTAATTATTTCATTATCAGCAAGATCATCAATATTGTTGAATATAAATTGATGATACTTTCCATCAATCAAAACTTCTCCATTATAAACAGTTGGCCAGATTATAATGACATTTGTTATATTTTCTTTTTCAATTATATTGTATGTATCTCTAAAAATTTTAGAATACGAGTTAAATTCATATGCTTCATTTCGATAAGGTTGGTGTAACAATAAACTAAGTATTTTACCAAATGAAACTGTTAAATTAACAGGATGAATTAAATTACCTCGTACTCTTTGATTCTCATCTTGTGATGACCAAGAAAAACTGCAATTAGCATAACTTGCAGCAGCAAATCCATCACCATTGACATAAATCATGATACTTCAGTCTTCCCCAATCCAAGGTCCTTTTTACTAACTATTTTAGTGCCAGCTAATGGATTTACTTTGGTTGCTGTACCTGGAAATTGATTCTCAACAATATTTCGGCATACATCATTAAGCCAATTATCAACAATATCTTCGTCAGTATTACCAACGTAGCCATGTTCAATTAGCAATTCAACAAATTCTTCATTCCAATCTAATTCAATTGATCCAAGTCTAGGATTTCTTGGATCAAAATCAAATTTTAGTATATCAACTTTTGGTTCTGCTTTTTCAATTTTCTTTTTAACTTTTGGCTTGGGTTTACGAACTTTCTTAGGCTTAGGAAGCTCTTCTTGTATAACAGGAGGAGCTTCGACTGCGGGCTCCTCTTTTTTCTTTTTATTGAACCAGTTGAACATACTGTATTTACTCATGCTAGACTTGCATACAAGTGTATTTGGAGATTTAAAATGTGACCATTGCGAGCACAATACTTTGCAGCATACTCATGATTCTTTTGATTTTCCTTCATATCCAGCAAACCTTCTTCCCAGAAGCTGATTACTTCATCAACGGCACTGCGCTCTTCCAACGAAATATCATTCTTAGTGCTACGTATTTGCTTGCTCTTCTGAGGTTCCCTATTGTAAATGTTCATAGGACTAATGAATACTTGTCTAGCTTGTTCTGCCCAGTCTGGAATGCTACTATATGGACTATCGGGATCCGCATTCATAACAAACTTCATGCAATCAGCACGGGCAATCATCTTAGGATTAGGCTGTAGATACTTTACAGGCTTGCCATCCTTTTCTAAACACTTAGGACTGACAACTAGTGTAACATAATCTGGAATATCCTGTACGATGGTTCCGTTGCTTTCAATCTGTACAAATGCAAACTTATGAGCGCAAGTTTCTAGAAATAGAGTTAGATTCTTCTGTAGCATTGGTTCGCCACCTGTAACAACAAGACCAATCTTACTAGTACCCCACGAAGGAATCTCGCCGTCGAAGTAATACTTCATTACATTTTGGATACGTTCATGTACCTGCTCGGGTGTTAGCCAGTCGCCGCCATCAAAATAAGTATCACAGAAGCTACAAGCCAAATTACACTTTGCAAGACGCAGGAACACAGCAGGTTCTCCACGATATGGTCCTTCACCTTGTAGTGTATAGAAGATGCTAGTAACATATAGCTTATCACCGGCTTTATCAAAATACTTCTGGCCGACAATTTCATTTTTTCCAAACATCATAATTCCTTATTGATTAAATTGATTAATAAGTGCTTTTCTTGCATCACGTTGATACTGATTATCAAATAGTAAAATAGTTTTACGCAACATTCCAACTGCTAGTAAAACTAGATCATTCTCATCATCGCACATCATAATCTGTGTTTCGATAGGCATCATCAATCGTTGTATACGCTTTTCCTGTGCTTCTTTATCCATTAGACCATATCCTTAAACATCTTCTTACGACCTTCAATACCAAGCTGACTATCAAAGATTTCTCTTACTCGCTGTAGCATGGCACAAGCAAGCATAAGAACATCCTCTCTGTCATCACACATCATAATCTGTTGATCAATTGGCTGCATTAGTTCAGCCATGCGATTTTGAATATCACTCATTATTATTCCTCATAAATTGCGCTGTTGCCAGCATGTTCAAATACTTCTGCTGACTTAAGACGTACACTCTGACCTACTGGATAACGACTACCGGTCTTCTTATATTCTTCAAGTAGACTGTTCATGGCATCATAACACATCTTAGCAAACATTTCACAGCCTACGCCTGGAACAATACGTAGATCGCATAATGCACCAAGTTCAAAAGGTTCCTTCTTAAGATGAGGAGCAAAATCACGTTCTTTAACAGTCTTACCGCCATCAGGTGATTCGTAAATCTTAGCCTTAATGCCAGTGTTAATCTCAGCCATATTGATAAAAAAATCTAAATGTGGATCATCAGCAGCAATTACAAGAGTATGATCAAACATAGTTTCTGACCATTCCTTAAACTGCTTGAGACCACCAAAGTCAAATACCCAATTGCGATCATCTAGTGTTTCACTCTCGAACACAAGTTTGATACCAATGCTGTATCCATGTAGTGTACTGCAATGACTATGTGTAGCACGCCACTGACGGAAACAGCAACTAAGTCCTCGGTCTGTCCCATATGTCTTAGTTGAATAATACTTTGCCATTATCGTGTAATTCCTTTACGTAGCATTTCCATTGTGATAGCGTGAGCTACACGTTCCTCAAAAACTTCATTTTGACTAATGACATGTAATGAATACTCACTGCGATCCTTAACCATGTCATAATGTCTAAATTCTAGTACTGTGCCGCCATCAGCGCCGTAGATACTCAGTGTAAGACCATGACTATCTAAACTTCCGTGCCCTGCATATTTTGCACTTGCAACTACCAAAGTACTAGGATATGGATTTGCTGGCTCATCACGAGTCTCCCAAGCTTCCTTACACTTCTTCCTAAACCAATTATTAAACCACTTCATTCTATTCCCTCATCTTTTTCCAAATATGAAATCTTTTCACGACGCAGTGTCCTGTTACGCCGACTGCGAATCTCTGCATTTTCCCAAGTCCAACACTCGCCTGTATCATCTTGGAAGACAACCCATAGAATATCGTTCTCAGGGCCACTCCAGATCATCCAATGCGCGATTGCTCTGCCTTTGGGAGTCATCAGCGGCATCGGAGGGTCAATCCTAACTACGTCTGTCATTTATCTTCTCCACGGTTTGCCAGCCATCATCACATATATTACAATAGTTTAGCGTAAGTTCCTCACCTACATCAATATCCTTATTGGCAATGTGAATATATTTTGTAGGACTGATTAGATTAGGAGTGTCGCTATGGTTAATGAATATAATAGTATCAGCATGGCGAATAAACAAATCTAATACTCTGTCATAGCAAAAGAAATAATCTACATTCTCAATAAATGCATCATACTTGTTTCTTTCAGCAGTTTTAATATCAATCCAACCATCAATAAGTGGATCATGCCGCCAGAACACAGAACCGTTTGATATTGGTTCCTTTGCAATTAATCCCAATCCATGTATGCTACTGGATGCCACTTGTGTTCTAAATAACATAGGCATTAACGAGCATATTCCTGCTGTAGCTTGATATTGTCAAAGAATTCCTTCTTTGTGCCAGCATCAGTATTAAATGCACCCTTAAGCACTGTAGTCTGTGTCAGTGAACTATGTGCCATAATGCCTCTGTTCTCACAGCAACCATGCGTTGCCTGTATATAAACAGCAACATTTTCACTGCCAGTAGCTTTTTGAATCTCACGAGCAATATCATTGCAAAGCTCTTCCTGCAATGTACCACGTCGAGCACACCACTGTGCAATGCGTGTATACTTGCTAAGTCCAATCAACTTAGTAGCAGCAATGATACCAATGTATGCAACACCAGTAACCGGCTGATGATGATGACTGCACATGGACTTTAGCTCGCTGCGAACAACTAGCATACCAGTATATGCATCACTTCCATCATTGGGGAAGCTTGTAGCTTCTGGAGCAGGATTATAACGTCCACTCATTACTTCATTAAAGTACATCTTAGCAAGTCGCTTTGCTGTACCTTTACTGTTTGGATCTGTTTCTCTGTCAATTACTAATGCATCTAAGACATGTTCAAATGCTTCAGTTGTCTCTTCAATTAGCCTGTCATATTCATCAAAATAGATATACTTTGAAATATTATCTCCGGACCAATAACGGCCGCCGTCAGCTTTAATACGATTACGAATAGTTTCTGATACGCTCATTTAATTTCCTTATGATCACGCAGTAGGTATTGCGATATGTTTTAATATAGTTTATTTAGGCCTGCACGTCAATAATTGTTTCATACAACTTTGAACCACTAAAAAAGTTTCCAGTTGATGCATCATTTAGACTTTTAATAGTACCAGGAAGGTCTACGTTGTTACTACCCATAACATTACGAATTCTTTCCATTAAACGATTCTTGTTACGCAGATAATTATCCCAATCCTTAGTCCAATCACTGGGATACTTAAAGAATGTGTCCCACATCTCATCATAGCTAAGACGATTGGGAACCAGTGGATATGTTCCAACAATAGCACCTTCGTATACTGAGATGCCCAGTGTTTCCTGCAAGTTGGCACTAAACACAATCTTACTTTCAGCAAGATGTGTATGATATTCATCCTTGCTTAACTGGTGATCCTGTGCCACAAACCATTCATATTCTGGCATTGATGTAGCAAGATCACGGAATATTTCCAGCTGCTTTTCAGGAGCAAGACGATGAGGGAAGATGATCTTATCCTTCTTTGCAGTGTTAACATATGGAGCAAGTATATCATTTAGGTATTCCATTGGCCAGCCAACAATATGAATCTTACCTGGATGCCATTCTATCATCTCATCGCTGCTTGGCTCATCAAACAAGTTCAAGCAGAACATATCAAGATGGAATTTAGTAGCAAAGAAGTTATGATCGTAGCAGTAAAACATACTGGATTCAGCATTACGAACCCATGGAGTATCACCAATCAAACGTCCTAAAAAGTCCTGGGGATCATAGCTGCCAGCGTGCCACATGCCACCTAGCTTAACTGGAATACCCAATAGTTCGCTCATATACTTTACTTGAATAACAGTTGGATTCCAAGCATCAGTGTATAAGAAGTAATCACCAGCCTTAATTTGACCACTTGCAAACATCTCAGAAATTTGCAATAGCTGTTGACTCTTATAGCTATTGGTACCGGCAAAGTTAAGGAATGCGCCGGGAGTTGTAGCCTGAGGAACATCGCCGCCACTAATAACAACAACGTCTAGACCTGCGTCTCTCATTTGCCACGGGAGATACTGCTTCCACTGTGCTGTATAACGAGTTTCAACTGCTTCGAGATCAATAATATAAACGGTCATGATGAGTATTCCTTATAATAGTTACTGGACATCCAATGTATTAAACAAATCAGTCCTTGTCCTTCTTGTTTAAATTTTACTGTAATTATACGATAATCTTTATACTCAGGATTAATTAATATAACATAATCCTCATACATCTTCAAATTTTCTCTTTGAAATAGTAGTTTCAAACCTGACAATGTAGCATTACGATTAACCCACCCATCACCTTTACGGTTGATTAATGGAAAATCAACAGCTTCCCAATCTTCACTTAACCATGGTTCCATAATACACCTAAATAAAAAGGGCTAGTTTACACTAGCCCCGTAACTCGTTTCTGGCAGGAAATAGGATTAGTGCTTCGTATTACGGACAAACGCCGCAGCGTCTTCTGTCCAGTTATTAACTACACGATCCCCACGACGGGCACGTTCAAACTGCCCATATGCGGTATTACGCTTATACAGATCCTTTTCGTCAAAGACGTGACCAAATTCTACACAAAATTCACGATATGCATCGAGATCATCGAAAGTACGAGCAACGGTACGGTTCTTAATCATATTAGAGTTCCCATTTGATGTTACAGCCATTTTCATTATCTTCACTAATTTCAATCTCTATTGCCCTGCCAGGATAACGAGTTGTAATTACTTGATACAAGTCTTCTGCAATCATTTCGCAGCTCTTGAAGTCAAGTTGTAGTGTAGCTTCATTATAAAGCTTTGTCAACCAGCGTTTAAACTGGATGAATTCAATATCCCTATCTGAATGAAATACCTCAATGGCAACACGGAAGTGAAAAATGTGGCGATGAGGATATCCGAGGAAGCTGACATCATACTCATCGCCCGTCGCCAGCTTAGGATCATCCAAAGCGGCAGGATACTTGTGGATACCTTCACGGGCGAAAGTTACCCAAATCATGCTCTTTCTTAGTACTGGCATACGGTCTGTTACCTTCTTTTTCTTAAAGAAACTCATTTTGAATCCTTATGGAAATCATTATAATCTTCAATATAGTTGTCAAGCACTCGCTTAAAGTTAACAACATCGTCGTGATTGGGAATAACATCATGCCATTCAATATTACCACGACCAATAAGGAAGCTGGTAGCCATCTTAAGCCGTTCCCAAAAATTGAGATGACCTTTATCTGACTGAAGCATGAAGTAAAGCTCTGGCTCATCAGTACCAGTTTGATCAAAATATTTTACTTGGATGATGTGTTCGGGACCATGGCATTGACAGCCAATGTAGATCTCTTCACTCTTATCAATAATCAATTTATCACCGTTAGTTAGTGTGTCCATAGTGTTATACTACTATAATGTTAGAGTGATGTCAATGAATATGTTTGAGCAAAGATGTCTTTCTTAATTACACCATAGTCATTAGGTCCATGCTTTACAATGTAGTCATTGCCAGCAGTATAATTAAGTGGTTCGCCCCAACTAGTATTGACGACACCATCATGGTCAGCTAACTTAGCCATCTTTATAATCTTTTTGGGGGTAGCTGTACCATCACCATTATCATCATATAATCCAGCAAACTTCTCAGCAGGAATAGGATACTGCTCACCCTTTGGGCCAGTGATGATCTTATAGCCGGTATCATACTTAACAGGACCTTCGAGGGTTTCTAGTGTCCCTGCTGTATTAGCAGTTTCATACTTTACTGGATTAGCCTTCTTATATGTTTCAAAGGAACCAGTTTCAAACCAGCCGTCATTGATTGATTCACTTAGCATGTCAATATACTTTCTAAAGAATTTTGGATCCATGTTAATATTTATTTTACTTCAGTATCTTTGGTATATTCATCCCAATATGTATACTTGTCATTGCTCATAAGATCATGTAGCTTATGCGTCCATACCCCGGAATTAGTTGCACCCCAAGTACGATCATCAATCTTAAGTGTTGTGTTATAGTTAAACAACTGAATAAAAGGAAGCTTAACACTGATCATTGGTACAAACTTATTAGATTCACAAAGTCCAGATTCAAGTAATCCTTCACTCTGTCTAACGTCAAGATCTAGTGTGACCCAGTATTCTGCTTCCAAACAAGGCTTAATTGTTTCTTCCCACTTAGCCCATTCTGCATAATTGTCATTGTCAATGTCTGGAAAACTTTGACTTGTGCCAAAATAGATATGTTTAACTCTATTTTGTTTTGCCTTTGCTAAGATTTCATTTACAGGAGGTGTACCAACGACAAAAAGGGTGTACATACCATGACAAATAGTATGTTCAACTTCATACCCTGTAAAGTATACAACTGCTTGACGCTCTTCAGTGTTTAATCCCATATCAAATATCCTCTGCTATAACCCACAGGACGATTTACTCCGTCTTCAAACGCCTGCTGCCATTCTGTACTACGACTATATCCCCTAGACCAAAAATTGTCAACAACTAGAATACCTTCTTCAATCCAATCCTTTGCAGTAATCATGCAGTAATGGAACATGCTAGTGCGTGGACTTGGGCAAATAATAGTTGTGGCATTCCACAGCATTTGACTAAAGTTAGTGGTAATTAACTGTTTCTTTTCGGCAGCAAGTATCCAAATACCCCCAGGTTTCAACAGTGACTTATCTAATACACTGCTATCATCCTTAAGATCAACAACAACTTCATACTGACCACGTGGCTCTGAATCTAACGTACATTCCATACGCCACAAATCTTTATTACTATTTCCCACAACATGAATATCAAACTTTAATCCATGCGTAAGTATAGTTTGGTAAGCAATCCATGCTAAAAATCCACTGCCGAGTATTAGTAGTCTTGCACCATTTCCCTGTACACTACGCAACATTGGGAAAGCTTGATTGATTATGTTAATTCCACAAGCAACTGGCTCAAGGATATACTTTGGATCAGCACTGGGTACAATTACATACTCGCCATGACGAACATTATAATAATCACTAAAAGCAGGTTCACCCCGAGTAGCAACAATATTGCCAGGTACAATACCAACGATATCTTTTCCAACTTCAATTACTTCCGCTAATCCTTCATGCCCCTGCATATGTATAGGCAATGGTCCAAAGTTACCCTGCATCATGTCAATGTCACTACGACAAATACCAGTCATAATAGCTTTGACACTAATTTCATTGTCCTTATGCTGAGGCTTTTCCCAGCTTGTTTCTACAAACTTGCCATCACCTGCTGTATAAAGAATTCTATTTTTCATCATATGGCCCTATCATATTGTGTATCCATAGGTCTTGTTCAAGTTGATTCTTCCACCAAGCATTGTTATCTATATTAGCATAAGCAGTTTCAATCATCTTCTTATATGCAGACTCGGGGCACAGTCCCAGACCAAATCTACGTTCAAAACTATAGAAGAATGAAATACTTTGATCATTTTGTGTCATGCTACGCCAATCAGCAACCAAATTAAAATGTAGATTATCAACTACCATTCTAATACGACAGTAGTCATCAACATCATACAAGCCATTGGGATCGACTACTCCGTAATCAGTATCGAGTACGTGTTCCAGCTTCCAGCGTTGCTCTTTAACATAATTGGATATATTGCAATCTTGATAGTTATCAGGTTTAATCGCAGCAACCAAACTTAGTAGATGAGGCATTAAGTCTCTGCTTACACCACCAAAGCTATAATGGCTATTGGTAAACCAAGTACCTGGACCAGGAACTCGATTGTAATTAATCCACTTTATATCAATGCTAGTGCTTTTACTAGCTAGATCTCGATAAAGTTCAATATCATCTCGATATTGATTGTTCTTAATCATCATGAATTTAGTTTCAGGGCAGGACTCAACCATAACTTCCCAGTCACGAGCCGTTCTAACACCGGGCTTTTCAATAAGCACCATTCTGCTGTGTTCTGATATGAGATAAGCTATCTGTTCATGTGTATGATTTGGAGTGCATATAAATGTTGCATCAAACATTTTATGTGCATCTATTGCTAAACCAACACTTTTAAAGTCTGCGGGCTTTATTGTATCAACTGTAACAACTTCGTGCCCAAGTTCAGTGAGCACTGTTTTGTAAAGTGCTCCAATTCCCATTCCAACGATTAAATTTTTCATATCTCACTCAAACAATGAATTGTAATGTTCTGGTACAATGCTGGCAACTTTCTTTTCTTCAATGATATCAGCTACAGCTTCTTCTACAGATTGTGCAGTTGAAAGTTCAAAATGTTTATTGTGCATGGTACTAGCATTAATAGTTCTCTTGCCAGTATAACCCCGTTGCCCGATGATGTCAATCCAAAACTTACTATGTTCCTCAATAAGATCTAAGCCACGTTGGTTACCTGCGTTCTTAATAACTTCATCAACAAGTTCACGAAAACGTATACCGGTATTCTTTTGAATTAACATACCAGGAACAACACCAAGGTCATACTGTTCATTGGCAGTAAGCACGGAATTGATATGCATCCAAACATTATGTGCCATTTGAATAGCATAGCTGAAACTGTCCCAGCTTGTCTTACCTTCCTTGCCAATCATATTAAGATCACCAGGCTTATAACAACATACATCCTTTACGGAAATATGTTTAGATATATGGCTATCCATAAAGGTAGGGATAACACCATCATTGCGAGCCACATCTCCATACGGCCGATTGTCCGTTGCATATTTCTTGTTGTCGATCCCTGCTTCCATCCCGTAGGTCCATTTGCCGCCATGTTCAATCCTTAGTTGATCGTATACTAGTCCTTTGGCATTTGCCATGAATGGACTTGCACAATCAAAACTGATAGTAAAGTCCTCGTTATGATATTTACGAACAGCACGTTGAACATCAGTTAAAAGTGTAGCCCACTCTAACTTGCTTGTGCCAAGAAAGTGCATCCAATCATGTGTGCCTTTTTCAAGTAATCCATCACGGATCATCTGTACAATACGTCGAAGCACCAAGTGAATGTCACACATATTCTGACCGCCCATAGCCCACCCATTAAAGTGTGTTTCTGGATACAGCTTTGGATCATTGAAGTCCTTCATTTGATTATACCAATCATCTGCTTCAGTATGATTTTCACCTTGTAGCACGTTTAGGAACTTACAACGTCCTGTGCGATGTTTCATCCAGTATTCGTTATTGATACGAGTACCTTTTACTGCTTCTTCGTAGGTGCTAATACCAGTAGCACGAGCACCAGCAGGGCTACGAGCGACCCAAGCGGGAATATCAAGGACCATACCGTAATCCATATAAGCGTCCATCCAACGAAGAACACCATCACGTTTAGCATGAGCCTTAGGACAGTTAGGATCTCTCCAATCACCTTCCCACACCCCTTTACCAATTTGGAACCCACCTGAATCTCCAAGTACAAAACTATTAGGGTCACGATTACGAACCATTTCTTCTTTTTCTTCAGGACGCACATCTAGAATGGCATGTCCTGCAGAATACAGACACCAAGGATAATAGAAGTAACTGATATCTGGATCGAGGAAATCTAATCCTCTGATGCCATTTTGCATTGACACAGGGATTCTACTGGCCTGCATCTTCTTCCCATACTTACAAATTTGGAAAGTATAAAAACTACTCAGTGCTGGTAAGAACACTGCGTAGTCTTTCTGTCTTAACTTCATATTATCCTGAGGTATCATTTTTACTTGCTCTGTGCTGGTAGAATATAAGTGTACTCAATTAATCCGCTGTCAACAGTGATCTGACTTGCACCATCATCGCTGAACTTAACAACAGTATCTCCGGCAAGTGTCATGATGCTTAAGAACTTAATAATGGGCCAGCACCATCCCTTAGTTAATGTGCCAGTTACATCACTCTGAAATACAAAGTTACCAGCATGGCTGCTATGATCGCCAAAGAAAAACTTCAAATCAGTTCCATCTGTCTTTGCAATGAAAACTGTTTCTTCATTGTTAGCGTTTGCTTGGAACTTAAAACGCTGTACACTAGCAAGACTGGGCTCGATAGTAACATTCCAATTCACACCCTTAAACTTTGAAGACTTCAACTTTTCATTAATAACTTCGGATGTCATGAACCTATAGTCATTCTTAAAGTCGCCAGTGGCATTTTCAAAATGGATACTGTCTGGAACTTCTACTCCATTCTTATCCTTCTTGACTAACTCAATTATGGCATTTTCCTTGTACTCAGGAATATTCAAAATTGTGTTCAACCTAGCCAAATTTGGCATTCCAAACGTGCCATTAAAGTCAGGGTTTGGAGTCTTAAATGTTCCCTTAATTACTACACTCTTATCATCAGCAATTGCTTCAACAACAGTGCTTTTATCATCGCCGGTAATCTTTACTAATGTAATAGCAATTGGCAATGTGTGGTTAATAATATCTACTAGAAAATCTTTCATTTTTACCTCTTTCAATTTTTAGTTTACAACAATTCAACATTTTTTTCAATAATTTTCGCAAGGGCGCTGCTTAATTTTATGCGAGGAATTTCTCCTGGCTTTTTACAGAGTATATAAGTCAAATGCCCAGGCTCTTTATTATTTCGAATAATTTCAAAACCTATATCTTTAAGATGATCAATCAGTTTTGATGTATTAGCTCCATAAAATCCTTTAATACTTCCATACTGTTCTACACCCCACCATCTATCCAATGGGTTGTAATTGAACAAGTATACTCCACCTGGCATTAGTAAATTGAATACGCTTTCTGCAATGTTTTTCAAATTTACCTCATTTTCAAACATTGTCCAGTGTAAACTATAAACTAACCCAAACATTTTCTGTGGCATTGGTGTCATATCATATTTAGAAATTTTATACTTCATTAGTCTTTTTTCAGCAAATACAGTATTGAACTGCTGGGAAACATCTTCCAATAAAGTATTATCCCAATCTGCAATATACAATGGTTCAGCACCAACTACACTGGGTAACAGTTTACCTGTTCCTGGAAATAAATCTAAACATGGATAATGCCAGTCGATCATAGAATCTAATATAGATCTATACTGTGATATCTCAGATTCTGGCATTTCATGTAACAAGAAGAATTTAATTCTATCCAGTCCCGATAATTCTAGTCTCTTCTCATCTAAGAATCTAGCTATATCATCTAAATTCTTTAATTCTAATTCTAACCGTGGGATGGCAAAGCTTTTAATATTATGAATAAACTCTAATACATCCCACGGTAAATCTTCACTGTAAACCAATGATTCTAAAGCTTCACAGTACGCTATATATTTGGATAAGTTAGCAGCAGACATTAATCAAACAAACTTTCAAACGTATTGCTAATATTAGTACTATTAGCAAGATCCCAATCAAGCACACCCAACAGATTTTCTACTTTCTGTGTAATAATACCTTCTTCCATCAATCCACCGTCAAATGGCATATCCTTAAACCACTGTGGCAAACGCTGCTCGTCTGTTGGATAAGCGATACTTGTCATGTCTAATGGATTACTACGCAGCTTACATACAATAGCTTTCATACCATCAGTGATCTTCATACTACGATTATCGCTGTGCATACGAAGCATATTGTTCCAGTTAATAGCAGCCCTAACATGTCCTGGCATATTAGTTTTGCCATTCTTTGTTTCGAGATCACCATAATGTGTTAATTTATTAACACGCTTAGGAGTACCTTTCTCCCATGCAGGTCTTTGCTTGAACAGTTCTTTAAACTCTTTAATCTTGTCAACGACCTGCTCTCTTGTACCACCTTCTAGAACTTGCTCTAGGATACTGCTTAAAAATTCCTGCACAACTTTTGGAGTGTCACTGCGCTTAAGGTCAAGTCCCATTGCTTTGATCTTGCCACTCTTGCCTTCAACATCCAAACGCTTGCCTTCAAGATCAATGATCAATGCAGCATAACGCTTCTTAGTAATGAACAAGCTCTTACTGGCAACAAGTTCTCTGCCGCCTTTAATGATCTTACCATTCTCATAGGGTACATGGAAAGCCTTTTCCATAAATGGAGGAAAGCTAATATTAACTTGGTCAGCAATTTGATCATATAGATTGATACAGATATCACTGTTCCATTCTGTGCGTTTAGCTGCAACATCATCTTTTATCACTGGCCATGCACTAAAGTAAACACTGTCGGTATCACCGTAGATAACAGCTTTACCAACATGATCATATTCGCCTGTTAAGCATTCATTAACAGTAGCATCCATGTGACGTGCAATGACACGACCACTTAGTGTAGTACTTTGACCAATGCGCTTATCGAAGAATCTACAGCCTGGATTAAGAATTGCACCATACAAGCTGTTTAGATTAATCTTCTTTACCAGCTGTCTCTTGTCCCAAAAGGCTGCTTCTTTTGCATCTTTGGCCTGTTTCTTTTTGGCCTGGAGCTCCTGACGCTCTTTGTACCATTGCTCAAGCAAGCCTGGAACGACACCCTGTCTGTCAAGAGTGAACAACGTCCCGTTGGCGCTAAGACTCCATGCTTGGTTGGAGTCGAACACCATCCGATATATTTGGGCCGCACTGTACGTTTCACTGTTTCCATCCTCCCAATCAATTGTAATCTCAGTTCCAATCTCCTGATTCATTACTGCGGTATATTCAATTGTGCCAAACATACCTTCCCATGCATCAGCAAAGCTGCTACCCTTGTCCATCTTATTTTTGATATAAGTATCAGTCATTATAGGACGCAACTGTCCAATGATAGTTTCAACACTCATATTCAGCGCACGGATGGCTGATGGATACAGTGAATTAATATCAATTGCTCCAATCCATTCATGAATACCTTTCTTAGGATAAGCAACATATGCGCCAGCTGCTTGAATCCCATCTTCATATCCTTTACGAGCAGGAACAACCATTCCACGAGCATGAGCAGCATTGATAATTGCCTGCTCAGTCACAGCAACAGCACCCATAGTTGTTTGTAGCAGCACGGTATTAGCATGGGCAAGTTCGTTAGCAAGTTCGATAAAGCGCAGCTTCTTATCCAGCTTATCAAGTAGTGCTGTATCCTGTCTGTTGTACTCTAGAAACTTCTTAAAGTCATCGTTGTACAACTGATCTAAGCTTCCTTCATAAGGAATCTTACGTTCATTGAGCTCGTATTCGCCAATAGCATCTAGTGCATAGCTATGCCGCTCTTCGTAGGTATACTTGCGATATAGATTCATATAATCCATATGCACCCGACCGACAATATCATATGTTTGACGCTCAAGTCCAAACTTCTCATATGTACGATCACGGGGCATTTGTCCCCACAAGCAATACCGTCTAGTATCATCCTTGCTTAGTACTCTAGCAGTGCGATTAATCATGTAAGGAATATCAAAGCCCTCACTGTTCCAGCCACTGAGGATATCGGCATCTTCAATGAGATCCATAAAGGTCTTTAGTAGGTCTGCTTCTTCCTCAAACAAGTAACAGTTAGGAATACTCTCACATATTGCCTGTGCATCTTCATGCGACATATTAGGGGGAGCAATGCATAGTGTAATCAATTGATCTAACCAATTGAGGAATACTGTTACTGCTGTGACCTTAGTAAATGGATCTTCTGGGCTGCTATATCCACGGACCTTATCAAAATCCGTCTCAATATCGAAAAACGCCACGTTAAGTTCAGGAGCATCTTGGCCAAGATAGTTTTCAGCTAGACAACGAAAGATTGGATTAACATCACTTTCAAAAAGTGTCTTGCCTTTGAACGCAGCCATTTCCTTACGGAAGTCTTTGCTGCTTCGTGTGCTTACACGTTTACAAGGCTCTCCCCACAATGTACGAAATTGACCATGTTCGTTGGGATAATAGAATACATAATTTGCGGGATAATCGTGGTAAACTCTCTTACCATCTTTACGCTCCACAACGTGGATACGTTCTTTTTCTCGATCGATAATTGCGTCGACGTACATTTCATTTCCTTAGCTGCTTACGGCCAGCCCTGCCACTTCATGAGGGTTTTGAAAGGATCCCTCAACCTTATATATAATTATTCGTCTTCTTGGCGTAGGTTATCTGTGCTGTTTAAGATACTTTCGATCATATCAAGATCATCACGTACACGATCAAAGTCACGCTTCTGAGCCATCTTAATAGCTCTCTTGAGCAAGCTGGGCTTCAATTCCATCTCTTCAGCAATGTGTTTGATGGTATCGTTAAGACCTTCAGTTAGTGTCTCAACTTCAGTCATAACTGTTGAACTCTCACTGATGAGGTTCTTTAGTTTAGCCTTTTCTTCTGCATTAAAATTACGAGTTGTCATGTTCTTCCTTTACTAATGTTTCCAAAAGCTTATATTGTTCATAAGCTGTGCGGTATTCTTCACTATTATACTTAGGTTCAATTAATTTTGCATTATTATATTCTTCATATGCGTCTTTAAGTGTGGGGTTCTCAGACATTTTCTTTTTATTAGGTACTATAACACTGAACATTTCATTTAGGATTTGGATGTTTTCGTATAATTCATCCAAGTTAATTTTATGTTTCTTAGTTTTAATTGTTGGATCATCACTGTCAATTGCTATTGTACCAGTAATTGATACTGTATTAGGACTATAGTTCGTAGTCCAACCAGATGATGTCAAAACACTATTACTAGCACCAATACTAGACATTGGCAATGTGAATACGTTGCTGATGGGGACGGCAGTAAAGCCACTACCACCACCTCCGCCTCCACCAGTTACATAAACTTTAGAATTTTGACCAGTGGACGGATAGTTATAAGTTGTTATGCCGGAATTGTTTGTTATTGATGAAGTAGTAGTTGAAACATTGGATTGTTTAGTTGACCAAAACATAAGATTACCTCAGTGTCCAAGGTTAGATCTTTGCTGGTTGACCTTCTCTTGACTTCTTATATTTTATAGCATATGAGTCAGGAGTGCAAGAAAATTTTGCAACAAAATCCTTATGAAGTTGCTCAGGCTTAACTCTAAACTTCTCAGAGATATGTTTCATTAATATATCAATTGATTCATAATCAGTTTTTGGTATATGCTTTAGATTATGCTCAAGTTGATCAACTGCGCCCCGCCCTAGATCTTTATGATTATCCTCAACTGATTTACTATAACGGAATCTTGCACCCATAAGCCCACGAGCACCAGGACTAACAGGCCATTTGCTCTGTAGTCCAACACTCATTGATGCTTCTAATATTTCCTTAAAACGCATTAGGCTTTTCCGTTTGTTTTTAGCTTTGGTGGTCCATCATTACTTATATTAAATCCTAACTTAGCAGCTTGCTTCTTATCTTCTCCTGGGCCAACATCAACTGTTAGTGCATTTGCCCAGCGTGGATCTTTAGCTTCTTCATCATTAACTGGAATATGTCCGCTTGATTCATATATCTCAATGAGCCTCATCAACAGTTCCATTTTCTCAAAGCTAATGCTTTTCTTGTTGGTTTACCATTTGGCTTTTTCATTGCACCCTTCATCCCGCCCATACGGGCACAGAAACTCTTGCGACGCTTTGCTGCTTCTGAAATAATATCTTTAACTTTCATGGCGCACCTTGTCCTCTATATTTCTTAAAACTACGCTTCTTATGTTTATTCATTGAACTTAATTTAAGATTTCCAATACCCTGGCTAGTGCCTTTATTATTCTTGACTCTTTCTACTTTTACTTCTTTAGTTACTTTACTGGCCATTTGTTGAACTCCTTTTTAATAATTATATACCGCCAACCATTTTTTTGCCGGGCTTACCTTTGTCTTTACCTTTGTAATAACCAGTGAACTTTGGACCTTGACCTTCATCTTTACCTTCATCTTTACCTTCACTTTGTCCTTTTACAAAGCCAATAAAAGCATCTTTTGATGTCATAAGATTCTTAATTGTTTCATGCTTTTCTACAGGACGCATAGCATCAATTTTAGCTAATGCTGCTCTTGCAATAGAAGGCTTAATTGCTAATGTACTACCATCTCGGAATGTTAATGGCTTACCAGTAGCTGTATCTAAATTAGATTTAAGCTGAAGTAGTATGTTTGACTTATCAGTTGTGTCGCCACGTGGTGCTACATATCCACCTAATCCTGTTTTTGGATCATATTTGTTAGCTTTGTACATAGGTGCTGCACGATCAGGGTCATGCCCAAATTTAGAAGCAGTTCTTGCTCTCATGGTTGGTGTAGAAATGCCAGATCCAAATCCTGCTTCTGCTACACTCTCACCATAGTTCTTACTACCAAATGAATCATCCTTATAGCCTGCCATATATTCAGCTATCTCTGCAGGATCGGTTAACTTTACTCTCATACGCTTACCGGTTTCATCAGTGATTACTTTATGAGGATTTGGTGGACGACCGTAATATCCATCTGCTATACCACGTGCTTTTGGACCGTAATCACCACCTTCTGATTCACCAAGCCCTTGCTTTAATTGTAGAATGGAATGAACTAACTTCCCACGCATCTCAGCTTGTGAATGCCCTTGAGCCCACCCACCTTCTGCCCAGTTAGCAATCATTGCTGCATCGTTAGGTGATAGATTTGAAAATTCTTGTGTTAAATCCTGTGCATTATATTGCCCATAACGTCCCCAAATAGCTTTTGCTTCTGGATTTTTCAATGCTGCGTCTGCATCTGCACGACTAACCATCATTCCTTCACCAATTTTCTTCTTACGCTTCTGCATACCAATACCGCCACTGGCAAATCCAGTTGGACTAGCACCCATGCCGCCTGCACTGCTTGCGCCTGCGCTTGCACTCTCAGCAACTATCTTCATACCCTTATGATCTTTACAATGACTGAATCCAGTCTGATGCGGAGCAGTTAATCTACTACCACTAAATCCTTTACCACATTGACTACAATGAACTACCTTAGCTTTTGGTTTGTCTGAACTCTCTCCAATTACATAGTAACCTTGCTTTTGATGATTTACGATATCAGTTGGCTTAACTATGATTGGAGTACCCAACGGCTGCTTGTCTGGACCAAGCTTTGCCATCTTTACCATACCATCTGCTGTTGCCATTGGACCTGCACCGCCTGTTTGTGGAGTTGCACTTGCTTGTCCTGGCTTTAGTTGCTGTGTTTGCTGAGGAGCACCTGGTGCTTGAGGCTGTTGTTGCTGCTGCCCGCCCAATGCCATCGGCTGTTGATTTGCAACATTTTCTTCAGCTTCTGGGTTAGTTGAATTTTGACCAGGACCATATGCTGCTGCTTCGTCAACTTCACCGTTGCCGTGCATCTCATAATCAAAGTAATGATAAACACTTTCTAGATAGTCAGCTGCTTTAGTAATCTTAGCCTGTACCCAACCTTCGATACCCTGCTGTTCGCTAACTTGTTGTAGCATCTTTTCTAAAGCCATTGCAGATTTGCCAGCACGATAAAGATCACTGCGGGCCATGCTAACTTCATGATCAGGGTGGTCTGTGGGAGCAGGGTGATTTTCTTTCTCTGCCATTGGCATATTCTGTTGAATTGCATATTCTTCATTTACCTTAGCAAGAGCTGCTTCTAGCTTTGCCAGCATTGCATCTGCACCAGATGATTGTGATTCAGTTAAATTTGAATTTTTAAGTTGATGAATACGGCGTTCAATGGCAAAACGCTGTGTAAGAAGTTTAACGAGGTTATCGCTCATGAATAGAATCCTGTTGTTAGTAATATTTATTGAATTTCAAAAGAATATGTGAAGTCATTTATGTTACGAGTTACTGTATTATCCACAGCAACATCAGTGATGAATACACGATTACTTGTTAAGTTTTCAATTGTTAATTCATAGTGGTTATTTTCTAAATTTAAGAAAACATTCTCTTCTAACTGTTCATCTTGCCGTAGATCTTCTGGGTAAAATCTTTCAGTTAGCATAAAGTCATTAAGATATATCCTGTATTTTGCACCAGGATACTTAAAATTCATCATATCTAATATTCTAATGTCCAGTCGTATTCTAAGAAAAACTTCCACAGATTACTTATGGAAGTTAAAAGCGCACTGTAGTTGTTTGGCTAATTCTATACCGCGATGTCGCTCTTCTTTCTTATCACTGGTTTTCATTTTATGAGCTTTTGCAAGAAGACTACGGAATTCAGTGCGTGTTAACTTCTTGCCAGCATCTGTACCAAGATAGACAGCAGCTTTACGTTTTAGTGTTCCTGTACGATAAACAGGTTTAGGTTCTTGTGAGAATTCTTCCCACAACGATATAATGAGTTCCCAGTCATGATTGTCATTGAGATTGCCGTAATTTGAAAAATGCATGGTAAACTCCTCATTTTGGAACTCCCGACTTAGCAATACTTGTTAGTATAGTTGCTACCTTAGGAAACGCTGAATCTTCATACTTGATGCCAATTCCGCCTGCTGCTTTCCACTTGTTGATGTTTGTACCAAAGTCATCAACTAGGATACTGGCCACGCCATTGTGTTGAGCACGTTCCGCTTTATTGTGCGTTAACACTACTTCTGCAGGAGGCATATCGGCAAAATGCTTGTTGATCCAAGCAATCTTGCCAGGCTTACTACGTCCATCACCAGCTAACGGTGTTGAACAAATTCGATATTCACCATATTTTTCAATTACTGTTTTTACTAATGCCCTTGCATTGGGCAACAAAGGAAGATCAATCCAAAATGTTGGATGATCTCTTACTAACTGCAATGCTTGTTCAACATTGCCGATATCTTTATAATGACTTACACCTGATATCTTAGACCAATCGCCAAAGAAATCAGCAAGTACACCATCCATGTCTAGATAGACAAGTGGCTTTGCACTTTCATCTTCTGTTATACTTTCACTTACAGCATTCATTGCTACCCAAGCTGGTCCACGATACCCATTGGGAAATTGAGCAAAGTGCTGTATAGTACGATGCCATCCTTCAATCAATTCAAATCCTTGAGGAGTCATCTTGCCGATCACAGGCTCTTTGCGAACACCGCCTTGTTGTTGAGCAAGTGCTGCTTGTGTGGCATGTCGTTCAGCATCCTTAGGAACATTCATTGGATTAGCACTGCCGCCTGCTCTGATATTAATGCGACGCTGAGTATCAGGATGTAGCTTTTCCATCTTAAATTCAAAGTTAGGAATAAGCTTCCATTGTGTTTGTGCTGACATACCTTCGCCAGCTAAACTCCTATCAACAACTTCTTTAGGATGTTCAGGTGGGTTGTGTTCCTTAGCAGTTAGCCCTCTGTAAAGCCAATCACGCAGTACATACTCTGGCCAAGTTGGTAGATAACTCTTGAGCCAGTTCAATGCACCTTCTCTTGTTTCAGTCAAGTCATAAAACTTACTATCAATTTCCTTTTTAAGATCAGCAATTGCTTCATCTTCGCTGCGGCCCTTAGCAATCAATGTCTTTAACGCACCGTCAATAATAGTTTTTGGCTTCTTAGGCTTCTTCTCTTCGATGACACTTTCCTGTGCTACTCTTTTGAACGTATACCCTTTATCACCATTAGCAAATCCAGAATCAATTAACTTATATTCTGGGAGATAACGACCAATATTCTTTGCGATCATATCATATAACTTGATACGTCCTGCGTCTGATGATTTTCCACTGAAACTTATATAAGGTGGCTTACGTTTAGCAACAAACTGCTTGACAATAGAACCTACAGTGGCAAACACACGGAAGTCATCGCCCTTGCCAGT
>Ga0194048_10000183_pt1 | contig 28661 bp, 27 predicted proteins | sample JunL225m_MetaG_FD_161685 | JGI IMG/M metagenome (GOLD analysis project Ga0194048, IMG submission 161685) | Anoxic zone freshwater microbial communities from boreal shield lake in IISD Experimental Lakes Area, Ontario, Canada - Jun2016-L222-5m | ecosystem: Environmental > Aquatic > Freshwater >...
GCGCCCCCCGATGCCGATGCCCCCGTCCTACCCGGGGTACGCCGACGGCGGCGCGATCCCCATGGGCGGCATGGGACCCGCGCAGCCCTCCGGCGGCATGGGCGCGGCGGCCACGGGCATCATACCCCAGCCGGGCATGACACCAGCACCCGGCGCAATGCAGCCCCAGCAGCAGGGTCTTATCAGCCCCTACCGCACCGGGTTTTAACATGCCCATCCAGTCTAAGGCACAGCAGCGCCTGATGCAGGGCGTTGCGCACTCCCCGGAGTTTGCCAAGAAGGTCGGGATCAAGCAAAAGGTCGGCAAGGAATTCGTCAAAGCTGGCCCCGCCAAGGGGAAGCTGCCGGAAAGAAAAGCCGCTGGAAGGGGTCGATAGAAGATGGCGTACTCGGGGACAATCAACCAGACCAAGATAACGGTCGCGCAGCTCATCGAGTTTGCCTTCCGCGAGTCCGGGAAGGCGGCGGAGGAGCAGACACCCCAGTACGTCAACGGGGCGCGGCAGGCACTCTTCTACATACTCCAGAACGCCTCCAACCGGGGCGTGAACCTCTGGATGCTGAAGAGCATCCTCTTGGGGACGCAGACCAACCAGAGCATCGTCACACTCCCCGAGGGCACGATAGACGTCCGTGAGGCGAACTGGCGCTACATCATCACGCCCCAGATCAGCTCCGCGCTGCCCACAAGCAACGTCAACGCGGTGAACCTCTTCAGCCAGACCCTCGACAACTACGCCACCTCCACCGTCCCGAACAACTGGTTCGGCGCATCGTACAGCGCGGGGCAGAGGATCATTCAGGCGGGCTTTAACTCGTACGGCGCGGCGACGTACAACTTCGTCTTTGAGACCAGCGAGGACGGCGTGACGTGGGTGGTGCGGCAGACACTCCCAGCGGTTACCCTCGCGGACAAGGAGTGGTACTACTTTCAGGTCGACCCCACCCCCGAGCACATCTACTACCGGCTCCGTGAGACGGTCGCCACCACGTTCTCACTGCGCCAGATTTCGTTCTCCTACACGCAGCAGGACATCCCGCTGGCGCGGCTGAACCGGGACGACTACTGGAACCTACCCAACAAGCAGTTCACGAGCCAACGCTCCCTGCAGTACTGGATGGACCGCCAGATCGTGCCACAGATGTACCTCTGGCCAATCCCCGACAACGACTTCCAAGTATTCCAGCTCGTCATAGAGACCCAGCTGCAGGACGTCGGGACGCTCACGGACAGCCTCTACATGCCCAACAGGTGGCTCGCCGCCGTACAGGCGCAGCTCTCCCACAAGGTGGCGCTGCAGGTGCCCGGGGTAGACCTCGCCCGCATCACGTACCTCGAGGGGCAGGCCAAGGAGTGGCTGCGTCAGGCCGAGGACGAGGAGCGCGACAAGTCCCCGATCTACCTGACACCTAACATTTCGTACTACACGAGGTAGCCATGGCCGCACAGGCAATGACGTATGACAGTCTGGTCACGGACGTTATAACTTACTCGGAGCGGAACGACGCCTCCTTCCTCGACCAGATACCGCGGCTCATCATGCTGGCGGAGCAGGAGATAGCCTCTCAGGTGAAGACCCTCTGGGAGCTCTCCCCCGTCAACACGACCCTCATAGCCGGGACGCAGGGCGCCACGCTGGTGAAGCCCGCGCGCTGGAGGAAGACCGTCTCCATGAGCATCAACGGGGCACCCGTGATGCACCGCTCGCAGGACTACGTCGCGATGTATCAGGGCGAGACACCCGAGGGTCAGCCGATCTACTACGCGGACTACGACTACAACCACTGGTCCTTCGCCCCCATACCCGACGCGGCGTACACCGTGCAGGCGACCTACTACAGCCGCATACAGCCCCTTGACGCGGAGAACCAAGAGAACCTCATCACGCGGGAGGCGCCGCAGGCGCTGCTCTTTGGCACCCTCCTGCAGGCTCAAGGTTTCCTGAAGTCGCTGGACAAGATCGGCGTCTGGAAGCAGTACTACGACACCTCCATGGCCGCGCTCAAGGGCGAGAACGCAAGCCGCGGCATAGACCGCAACACCAGCATTCAGGAGCCGTAAAGATGACCACATTCACATCCCCCTTCACGGGGGACGTCGTCCAGCCGACAGACGTAAGCTACCTCAGCCTGTCATTTAGCGCGGACGTCTCCCTGACGTGGCCCGCGTACGTCGCACCGGGCGGGGTGGACACGGCAGCGGCGCGCATCATCGACTGCGACCCGAGCGCGGGCAGCCTGATAGTCACGCTGCCCTACGGCAGTCAGGGCTCCGTTGGGACGGACATACTCTTCCGTAACGTCAGCGCGTACAGCTTCACCATTCAAGACAAGGACAACGCCAACTCGGTGACACTCGCCGCCGGCGAGGCGCGGTACTTCTACCTCGTCGAGAACACCACCAGCGCGGGCGTCTGGCACAACTTCACCTACGGCACGGGCACCTCCGCGGCGGACGCGGCCTCCTTGGCCGGGAGCGGGCTCACCACGTCGAGCGGGAAGCTGGCGACGTCCTACGGCATCGTGACCACCTCCGTGGCACCAACGATAAACAACGCCAGCCGGGCGCTCAGTTACATCTGGACGGGCGGGGCGGACACCGTCACCCTCCCCACGGCGGCGAGCATCACCCCGGGGTGGTACATCCTCTTCCGCAACAGCGGCACGGGCGCGATCTCCATGGTGCCTCAGGGCACCTCGACACTGAACGGCTCCGTTACGGTGACCTTCAACCCGGGCGACTCGGGCATGGTCGTGTTCGACTACGTCAACGGGGACTTCTACACCGTCGGCCTCGCGAACCCCACCAGCGCAACCTTCACGGCGGCCACCTACGACGTCGACAGCATCCCCGGCACCACACTAAGCCTCGTCAGCTTCGCGCCCATCATCCAGACCTACGTGGCCTTGGCCGGGACGCGCGCGGTGGACCTCGACGTGACGCTGCCCGCCATCACGCAGATTTACATCCTCTCAAACGCCACAAACCAGAACGGGTACGACGTCACGTTCCAAGTCTCCGGCAGCTCGCAGGCGCCCATATCATTGCTGTCCAACACGACGGCGGTGGTGTTGAGCGACGGCAACTTCCTGTACATCCTGACGCAGTCGGGGACAGCGACCTACTTTGTGGCAAACGGCTCCGCCGGCGCGCCCTCCTTTTCCTTCATCAACGACACCACGACGGGGATGTACCTCGCCTCGAGTGCGCAGCTTGGGCTGACAGCCGGCGGGGTCAACATGATGACCATCGACAACAGCAACCCACTCTCCCCGCAAATAAGTACGGTGGCCACGTTTAACGCGGCGCTTATCGGCGGCGGTACGTTTTAGTGGCGGAGACTCAGCAGCCGCTGATCTACACCCTCGGCGTACAGCCGGGCATAAAGCGGGACGGGACGGTCTTCGAGGCGCGCGAGTTCAGCGACGGCACGTGGACAAGGTTCCAGCGTGGCGTCCCCAAGAAGATGGGTGGCTACCGTCAGATGTTCAGGACGCCCAACGGCATCCCGCGCGGCATGGTCACGAACCCCTACAATGGGGTGAACTACATTTTTATTGGCAACAGCGACGGCCTCGACGTCTTCACGACCAGCACCAACGTGGGCATCGGGGCGGGGCCCTACGTCGCCACACTGACCGAGTTCGCGGCCAGCCCTAACAACCTCTGGCAGTTTGACCTGCAGTACGAGCCCAGCGGCGGGGCGTTGAAGGTGCTGACGCACCCGGGGCAGAACCTTGCCAACATCGACAACGGCGTCGCGACGCAGGTACTCGTCGGGGACACACTCCCCGGTGCGGGTCAGGCGTGGTCGTTCGCGGGACTGTTTGATACGGGCGGGAGCGCCCCCACGGGGGACCCCATCTCCGTCGACGGCGGGGTGTGCGTGCTGTACCCCTTCATCTTTGTGTACGGCTCCAACGGCTACATCGCCAACAACAACGTCGACAGCACCTACGCAAATCAGGTGCTGACGGACTGGAACGGCCCCCTCGCGAATCAGGTCAACATGGCCTCCAGCAAGATCGTGAAGGGCGTCCCCGTGCGGGGCGGCACGCAGTCCCCCTCGGGGCTCTTCTGGGCCACGGACAGCCTCATACGGGTCTCCTTCGTCAACGCGGCGCCGATCTACTGGCGCTACGATATTATTTCCAGCCAAATCTCTATCATGTCCTCGAACTCCGTTGTGGAGATGGACGGCGTGTATTACTGGATGGGCGTGGACCGATTCTATGCCTACAACGGGTCGGTGCAGGTTGTGCCAAACGATAAGAACGTAAATTGGCTCTTCGACAACCTCAACTTTGAGCAGCGCCAGAAGGTCTGGGCGACCAAGGTCCCACGCTTTAATGAGATTTGGTTTTTTTATCCCCGCGGCACGGAGACCGAGTGCTCCGACGCGATCGTCTACAACGTCAAGGACAAAATCTGGTACGACGCCGGGAGCGCGATCGGCTCCCGCCGTTCGTGTGGCTACACCACAGAGATTTTCCCCAGCCCCATCTGGTGTGGGTGGGACTACGAGTGGGTCTTCGGCGCGCCCCACACGATCGTGGACGCCCCGGCGGGTTCCTTCACCACGACAAGCGTCATCGGGGGCATCACCGGGACGACACTCACCGTCGCATCAGGGAGCGGCGTAAAGATTGGCATGGTGCTGACCGGCACCGGCGTCACGGCGGGCACCAAGGTCACCACCCTTGGCAGCGGCACGGGCGGCGCGGGGACGTACATCGTCAGCGCCTCCCAGACCGTCGCCCCGGGGACGGCCATCGCGGGTCTCCTGACCTACGCGGCACCGACGGCGGCTCAAATCTACCTTGCCGGGAACCAAAGTGTAGAATTTAATCCGGGGGACAGGATGTCCTTCAGCAACGTCAGCGGCTCCACCACCTACGTTGTGCAAAGCAGCGCGTTCAGCATCAACATCCTCAGTCAGGCCACGGGGGGTGTGACCCTCGTCACGGCCACAACTAACTTCTCCCCCACCCCGGCGGTGGGCACAGACAGCGCGTACTACATACTGAACGGGTACAGCGTCTGGCAGCAGGAGTTTGGTGTCGACCAGCTCTCGGATCAGGGCGAGCTTGCGGTACTCTCTAACTTCACCACCTGCGACATCAGCTGGGTGGGGGGCGACCCCTCCCACGACAGCCCGCAGGGTGTCAACCGCAGGATGCACCTGACCCGCATCGAACCAGACTTCGTGCAGTCCGGGGACATGACCCTGACCGTGCTGGGTAAGAAGTTTGCCCGGGGCGACTTAGAGTCGGACGGCCCCTTCACCTTCGGGCCAGACAATGGCAAGGTCGACCTCAGGATCGAGCACCGCGAGACGCGGCTGAAGTTTGAGTCCAACACCATCGGGGGCGACTTTGAGATGGGTCGCGTCCTCATAACCGCCGAGTTTGGGGACACCCGTCCGTGACGATACGGCAGGCCATACCGTTCCTCCCTGACGGTATGGCTTGGAGCGAATGGAACGGGAACATGCTGCACTACTTTGGTGAGGAGCCCCTCCCGTACGTGGAGGAGGTTGACTGGAGGCAGCTGGCGAGCGGGGTGGTTCTGCTCCCGACCTTCTCGGTGTACGGGGGCATAGACCCGGCCCCCTTCGAGGACTGGCGTGAGTGGGCGAGGCAGTTCATTACCGTCGTAAATGGTGACACGCAGTAGGGCGGATAACGCTGTTTTTCTGTATAAGTAGATATAGGAAGCTCACGGGAACCCAAAGGCCAAATGCAAGCCACAGACATAATTCGGCAGTCCATGGAGAGGGAGGGTCAGGGGGAGATAATCGACAAATTTCTTGTCGGGCTCGCGAACGGCATTAAAGAAAAATCTCTGGGCCTACTAAAAGAGAACGACACCGTCCTCATTTTTAAGAGTGTAGACGAAAAGACTCTGGAGGTGCACGTCCTCTCCGCGGACAGCCCCCCACAGATGAAGGACGCCCTCGCCAAGTTCTACCAGCACTTCAAGAGCGCCGGCATCGAGCAACTCGAGAGCTACACCCAGACACCCGCCATGATTCGGATACTCCAGCAGGCCGGCATCCCGGTTCAATTTGAGAAGCAGGGCAGCCGGTATAAAATAGAGGTCGAGGTGCGGTAATGGGCAGCATAGGCAATTTCTTTAGCAGCGTGGTCCAGTCGGTGGGCGACGTGGTTCAGGATGTCGGCGGCTTTGTCGGCGATGTCATCAACAGCGCCATGGAGAACCCGGTAGAGACCATCGCCTTGGTCGCGGCGGCGTACTTTACCGCTGGCGGGTCACTGGCCGCAAGCGAGGGACTTGCCGCGGCAGACGCCGGCATGGGCGCGTACGAGCTGGGTGGCGTAAGTTCGGCACTTGGTGGCACCGCGGGTGTGGGTGCCTTGGAAGCACTCCCCGAGCTGATAGACGCCGGCACAGGGCTCATTGCGACCGACGCCGGCATGGCAGGCTCGCAGACGATGCTCTCCTCGCTCGCTAACACCATCGGTGTCCCGACGGACATCGTGCAGTGGCTCAACAACCCCCTCGTCAACAACTCCGTCAGCTCACTGATTAAGTCGGGTCTCTCGGGGCGGTCGCTGGAGGACTCGATAAAGAACGTCCTCACCAGCGCCGCGGGCGCTGAGATGGGCGACCTCGCATCCTCCGTGGCCCCCGCAGACATTGCTAAACTCTCAGGGGCGCTGGCGAACTACACGACGCAATCTGTAATTAAGGGTCAGGCCCCGAGCATCAGCGACTTCGCCATTGACATGGTGACCGGGAAGGGCACCGGGTACCTGAAGGAGTTGATGGGCACCGACCTGCCCTCCCCGCTGACGGACGCCGCGGCGGCCACCGCGCGCTTTGGTGCCAACGCGATGCTGAAGGGGCAGACGCCGGACTTTGGAAAATTTGCGGAGAACTACGCCACCTCGGCGGCGGTCAACACCGGGATGGGAGTCGTGGACGCCGCGGTGGACAGCGCGGGGAACACCGTCATCAAGTACGTCAACGGCTCCTCGACCACGCTCGACCCCTCGGGGAAGGTCGTAGACCAGAGCGCCGCGTCGTGGCAGACCATGGACCCCGCCACAGCGGACGCCGCCTCACAGAACTCATACCTGACACAGCTCGCGGATCAGGCCAAGCAGGACAGCATACAGGCGCTTGTGGCCAAGGCCGACGCCGGTGAGACACTGACGCAGGCCGAGCTTGACCAGATATACAAACAGTACGGCGTGACCCCCTCGGAGGTTGTATCGGGCACCTCACTGGGTTCGTTCGCCAAGAGTCTATTCAACCGCGCCACGAGCGGGCCCGGGGCAACAGGTGCCGGGGCAACTCGGGGGCTCGGCGCGCTACCGACCGCACAACAAAACGTCGGCACATCCTCACAAGTGCCGACATCTTCCTCGCCAGACGCCACGGCACCCCTCACCGCAACAGCACCAACCTTTAACCTAGAGCAGCTTCCATTTGGCGGAGATCAAATAAAAGTGAAATACCCTTGGGACGACCCACTTCCCACCACCACGACCCCGGCGGCGACGCAGACGGCATTCGCTATGTTTGGGCCACAGGCGCCCCTCTCCTTCTACTCCCCGGGGTACGCCGAGGGTGGGGACGTCACGGCACCGGATGATATGCAGTACCAAGACCCAATGGAGCAGAGCGCCGCGCCGGAGGGTCACGACTCCACAGAGGGTCACAACCCGGAGTTCTTCTCCGAGGGTGGTATGATGCACCACTACGTCAAGGGCGGCGGGACGGGCACCAGCGACAGCATCCCCGCGATGCTGGCCACGGGTGAGTTCGTTATCCCCGCGGACGTGGTCTCGGGTCTGGGTGACGGGGACAACGACTCGGGGGCCAAGGTGCTGGACGAGTTCTTGGCGGTGATACGCAAACATAAGAGGGCGGCGGACAGCAGGCAGCTACCGCCCGACAGCAAGGGACCGCTGGCCTATCTGGCCTCGGCACAACAAAAGGTAAGCGCATAATGGCCGGACTCAATAGCATACTCTCCAACACGGAGACCTCCGCACTGACGCTGCCCAAGTGGTACGACACAGCGCAGCAGGGCGTCGTCAACGCCTCGCTGGCTCAGGCGCAGGCACCCAGCGCGGCGCAGAATTTTGCCGCGAACACTTTTGCGCCGGGCGCGACCAACCCCTTCACCTCCGGCGCGAGCACGCTCAATCAAATCGCCACCGGCGCCGCGAACCCGTGGAACGTCGCCACCGACGCCTCGGGGGTGCAGACCGTCACACCGAACGTCAGCACCCCGCTGGGCGGGCTCTTCTCCGCGCAGGAGGGCTTGCTCAACCGGATCATGCCCGACATCACGGCACCCGCCGAGGCGAGTGGTATCAGCTCGGGCGGGTTTGGGGGCTCCCAGCAGCGTTACGGCGTGCAGAGGGCCAAGTCCGCCGCGCTGGCCGACCTCTTCCAGAAGCAGATGGCCGAGGCACTTCAGGCGCAGCAGACCGGCGCGGTCGCCGCGAGCGGCCTAGGGACGCTGGGTGGTCAGGGCGTCAAGGCCGCGCTCGACACCGCGAACTTCCCCACCACACAGCTCTCGAACGTGGCCAACGTCCTCAACGCCGCGAAGCCGGGCACGATAACGACCAAGTCGACCGAGCTCGCCCCCCTCAGCCAAGTTGGTTCACTGCTCTCGATGGTCGGCGGGGGCGGCAACATAATGGACTCCATCTACGGCACCCCTCAAATTGGGAAGCCGGGGGACGCAAACTTCAAGGCCGCCACGCAGGGCATAGCGCCGCTGAAGGGCTTATTGGACAAGCTCGGTTTTGGTTCCGCGCCGACGACCCCAACACCGCCGGCCGACACTACGGGCACCAACACAGGCACCACCGGTGGTCCCACCGGCGACATATCTGGCTCGGGGGTCAATACATTAGAGCCCGCCGGGCTGGGGGAGGATGGTTCCCCCATATTCTACAACCCAGCCAACGGAGCCTATGTCTACGAAGACGGCAGCTCGTACGGCAGCCATTGGGACACCCCGGCGGGTACCACAAGTACGACCGACACCCCAGTAGACTACACTCCCTCTGTTTGGGAGTGATGCAATGACACGCACCAAGGAAAATAGATAATGTCAGACACACCAGCTGGCGCCTTAGACTACGTAGACACCACGGGGGCGACGGTCGCCGTCAAGCCCGCAGCGGCGAAGGGTAAGTTCCTCTCCCCCACCCTCGCGGGGACGCAACACCTCGACACCGAGGCCGGTAAGTCGATCCTCGAGAACATGCAGCGCCTGATCGACGAGAAGGAGGCACAGAAGTCGAGCTTCCTCGAGCGGCTCAAGGACGCCGCGGCGTGGACGACGGGGGGCATACAGGGACCCACGGAGGGTCTCGCCCTGCGCGGCAAGGCGCGTGAGGAGCAGACCACCGACATCTACAACATGCGCATGCAGCTGGCGCAGCAGCGCGCAGCCGCTGAGGCGGCCAAGCAGAGACAGGATGTGTTCTACGGCACGGCACCAGCCGGCACCACACAGGCTGGCACGGCACAGGCTGGCGGGGTTCAACAGTTCGGGGGCATGCTGGGGAGGGTACAAGACCCGCAGTATAGAGCTCAACTTTCGGAGCTCTACCGCCAGAACCCGGACGAGGCAGTGAAGCGGGTGAACGACTACCTCGCAAAACAGGCCGAGCCACACGAGCTGCAAAGAAAGAGACAAGAACTGAAATCGCAGGGGCTGTCCGATGAACAGATAAACGCCATCCTACAAGTCAACATTGCGGGTTCCGGCGCATTTAATCCGCAGGATGTTCGCACGCCGACGGGTACTGTGCAGAACACCCCGTTGGGGAGCGTCCTTAAGCCCCCCGGTGCGGCAACGGTTCCCGGTGCGGCAACGGTTCCCGGTGCGGCAACGGTTCCCGGTGCGGCGCTTGCAACTACGAAATTTGAGGACCTCCCGGAAGATGAGAAGGCCATGGCGCGGTTTGCCCAAAGCCAAGCGGATAAAGGCATCCCCGTAATGGTCACCGGAGGGTTGCCAAAACCGGTGGCGGCTGCACCTGTGGCGGCTGCACCTGTGGCAACTGCACCTGTGGCAACTGCACCTGTGGCAACTGCACCTGTGGCAACTGCACCTGTGGCAACTGCACCTGTGGCGGTGACTAGGTTTGCCCCCGGGTCAAAAGAAGCTCTCGATGCGCAAGTAAAGGAGGAGGAGGCTGCACGAGCGTTGAGGACACAACCTCAACTTAAGGGCCAAGAGAAATTATCAGAGCAGGAAGTGGAGGCCGACAAAGTTTCTCGTCAAAAATACATGGCAATGGACCCAATCACGTCCATGGAAAAAACCAACCGCATCAGCAACAACATAGAGTTAATCCGAAATAATCCAAGGGCTGTTGGAGTTATTGCGGCCCCCGGATTGGCAAACGGTATCTTTACGCTGCTGGATAACGGTATCCGCTTGGGCGATATGTCTGCAGCCGTTGCGGGGATAGAGGAGGCACTCGTCCGCACCATGCCGGGGATGGACCAGAAGACCATAGACGCACGGCATCAGATCGCAAGTAACCTCGCGCATAGCAAGCTGCTGGCCTCTCAATTGGCGCAAGGGCAAGGCTCGGTGTCGGACGCGGAACGTAAAATGTTTGCCGAGATGGGCGGCTCTGTATCACTCAGCCCCACAGCGTTGATTAAACTACAGCGCATGCTTTTGGAGCGCGCTAAGATGGAGACAGAACTTGGCGCGTTGGTTAGAACATTGCCGACGGGTACCCGGATGAAGGACTTTGAGCAGTCTAAAGAATACTTAGGGGTGCGGGATCGGTACGAAACAAACCTAAAAACGGCGCAGTCTAGCCCAGTGGTCTTTAACGAAAGCGCGGCGGATAAGGCCAAGAAAGATGCTTTTATAAATAGCCCCGAAGGGCAAAAAAGATTGAAAGAACTTCAGGAAGGGAAAAAATAATGGCCGACGCACCTAGCAAAGAGCAGCAGGACAAGAAGGCGTTGACCCAAGAAGAGATAGACGCCGCCATGACAGACGCGTGGCTCTCGAGCGAGGCAAAGACTAGCTCGGCGCCACTCAACCCCCTGATCGGCGCCGGCACCGGCGCGGCAGTATCCGCCATCGCGGGGCACGCGGTAGATTCGGGATTTAGCAACGTAGAGAAACATAGACTCGGGCTGGCGGCGCAGCAGCAGGCACTAGACACGCAGCTGGCCAACGCCGCGCGTCAATCTCGAAACAGTGAAGCGGATCAGATTAGACACTTGGAGGAGAGCCTCCGCAGGCGAGGCGGCATGCCCGCCTACATGGGGGGTATTACGGGCTCCGACGCGCTAACTACAAGGGAGTTGGACCCGCTAACGCAGGCACTGGGGCAGGAAAATGTTGGGCGAGTGACGGAGGCTGCTAGGGCCGGGGAGAGGCTGCTGCCGGGCAGCCGACTTATTGCGACCCCCGGCAGTTTAGTGGTGGCACCCGAGCAGCACTACCAAGAACGAAATCAAAACGTAAGACAAGATGAAGAGGCGTTTCATCGTGCTAGGATACGCGCCGCGGAGCAAGTAAGGCTTGACCGCGAGTTGGCCAGCATCCGCGCGGGGACGCCAATTACGGCACCCTCCGCCGCGGGCACCGGCAAGGCGTTCTTGCGGGGCGTAGGCGTTCCCGCGAAGGCTGTTGGGCGCGCGGCTATCGGGGCGCGCGGCGGACAAAACATTGCCAACGCTTGGAATGAAGACGGCAACACGACGGGGAATCTCCTCAACTACGTCACCGGAGGGGCCGAAGTACTCGCCGGCGCTATACCGGGAAAAGCGAAAATCATACCGGCGGCCATTGGGGCGGCTGGAGAACTCCTGAAGAAGCACTTCAACGACGCGGCGGCGGAGCGTAAGGCCGCCGGCGGCAGCGTGCAACACTTCGACAAAGGCGGCGTAGCGAAGAAGGCCGGGCAAGAGCTCATAGGCAGGGGCGTGGATGCCGTCATGCCGGCACTGCAAAAACTATTTTCTTCGGGGCGCGACATTAACGAGGTGAAAAGGTTATTTGATATAGCTAAGACAGACCCGTCTAGGGCCTCGCAAGAGGCTGCGGGGCTGTACCACGATGTCGGGATCGGCAAAAAAATAAAAATGCCTGTCGAGCTCATGACGAGGACGGTAATCCCCAACCCAAAGGAGCCATTGGCCCCGGTCAAAGTTAAAAATTGGGAGGACCTGCAGGGCGGCGTTGGCATGGGCGGGGGTTGGGACAAGTCTGGCGCGGGGCTGCTGGTGGACTCCAACGGAAATAAATTTAGCAAGCCAATAGAACTTCAGGCTGGGCAAGACTTTATACGCTCACACTCCTCCCTCCACCTCCCGGGGGACAGCGCCTACGGCGCGTCCGGGCCTGATGTAATCACAAGATTCTCAAATATGGCTAAAACGGCCGCCAGCCAAAAGGGTCAGGACCCAAGCAAGATTTTTCACATTCCTTTAACCATGACGCACCTCGGCTCCGACTTTAACACCATGGTCTCCGACGTGCTATTAGATCGACTAGACCCGTCAAAAATACCGGCGCACCTAAAAGATTTATTTTTTGCTGACATGCGGTCATACGTCCCAAACAAGAAGAAGCCAGACGTGATCCCCGGCAGATATTTTCCCCACATCGACGACGAAGGTGCCGTCCGCGCGGCGCTAATGGCTCCGGGGGCCGGCGAATTGCGCAAAGCATTTGCGAGAAGGTCGGCGCTCGACCAGTACCAGAATGGTGGGTTTCCAGACGTCGTCGAGGCTAGATTTGCGACGTCGGCGCCCGAGCTGTTACACACGCCGGCGGGGATGGGCGGGTTTAACATAGCCACTATGGACCCGACAGGTAAAATTATTTCTAACCCTCGGCTGCCGCACAACACCTACCCAACCCAAGGGGGCGGGGATTACTTTGGGACGCTGCCCGAGGGACAGCAGCTAAACTACAAAGACATATACCAGACTTGGGCCGACGACAGAGCCGCCCAACACGCAGCAGACAAAACTAAAGCACTGCCGAAGGACGACTGGTTCACATTCGGGAAGCAACTCCCAACGCAAAATTTCGACCAGCAGTGGCTTGACAGGGTAAAAAACACGTTGGGGGAAAATCGTCCGCGCGAGTGGGCGGATGGCGGCGAGGTAGAGCCGCAGGGTGGGCTCGACGCACTCGACAGGGCGTACGCGTAGTGGCGAAGACTCTGACATTTGCGCAGATCAAGGCCGCCCTCGCCTCGCAAGAGTCGAGGCTGAGGGACTACGCGGACCCTGTCGTGAAAAAGATAGGTGACTGGACGAGTTGGCGCCCCATGGCCGACGTCGGGCGCGACCTGAACATGGTGGCCGTGCCGGACTACGTGCAGCGCGGCTACGGCAACTTCATGTCAGGTCAGGCAAAGCGCGCCAACGAGGGTGACCTTAGGATGCGCGACCTTATCAAGGCGCACGGCATCACACTGTCTTCCGTGGGTCGTCAGGGGCTGCCGTACAACACCGCCACCAAGCAGGGCATGCCCCTGCAGCGCACGGACGAGCTGGTGCGCCCCGAGGGAGCCTTCGCCGACTGGCTGGGCACGCCACACGGCCAGCGGTACCTCAACGCCGCGGAGCGCGGCGAGGTCAGCCCAGCCGCCATGGAGGACCTGCGCACCAAGTTCGCCCCGTTCGGAAAGCAAAACGATCTCGTGAAAGAATTAAGCATAGCCGCGACCCGCCTACCCCAGAAGAACCCGGACGTGTCACAGCTGGTGGCCGGCCCCCTCTCCGACTGGCGCGGGTTCGCCAAGGAAGACCTGCGTGGCATAGACTCCGCCAAGACCGGCTTCGTCGGTTCCCTGTTGGGGCGCGGCGACCTGCCCACGCTGGACGCCCGCCAACTGCAGCTGCACACCCCGGGCGACGTCAGCCGTAAGTACGCGCGGCGCATTGGCGGCGGCGAGGAGGCTGTTGACCGGCTCGCTGCGCGCCAGAACGCGTTGGGGCTGGACATCGACCCCTCGCTGGAGCCTTACTACCAACACCTCACCCACCACGCCGTGTGGGACAAAGCAGGTAACGCGGAGACCACCCACGCCGACCTCATCCGCGCGATGATGGAGCACAAGGAGGGCGGCAGCATCCAGCACCTCGCCGGCGGGGGTAAGATTGGCGCCATCTCGGACATGGCGAAGCGGATTGCCGGCGAAGAAGTGCGGAGGGTGATGGGGTTGACCGACGACATGGTGACCAAGTGGAAGGCCGACAACATGACGGGGGCCTTCCAGAAACGCGTTCCGGAAGCTCAGGAGGCCGTTATAGCGTTAGGGAACCGACAAATATCCCCCGCGGACTACCGAGACATTGTCGCGCGGGTACACCCCGTGAGGCCTTACACGGAGTCGCCAAAGATTATTACCCCCGAGGAACTGGCAAGTGTCCTTGACGTCACCAAGGTCGGTACCGGGCTTGTAGGGTTCAACAAAAAAATACCTCAAGGCTCTCGCGTGGCCACCCGGCAGGACGTGCCCTCTAAGGATCAGTGGGGTCAAGACGTCGTGTCCCTGCACGACTCGGCCAATAACTCGTCGATCGGGTACGGCCCCACGGCCTACTTGAAGGGTGGGCTTGATTTTGTCGCGCCTGTGAAGGGCTCCCACAAGATAGCCTCCGGGATGAGTAAAACCTCCATCGCGCGGATACACGGGGACTGGCAGGAGCACGACCCCGAGGAGCTAAAACGGTACCTCAACGAGCTTATGAAGAACCCTGAGTGGGCACAGGTTGGGATGAACCCCTTCAGGCACTCCTACTTCTACGACAAGGCCGACATGCTGCCGGTCACGGGCGGGGAGGAGCTGGCGCAGCTTGGCGGTCTGGTGATGATAAAGAAGCCCATCAAAATGTCCCCAGACGACCCGCAGTTCCGCTTAGACAAGAACGACCCAACCTCCCCCACATTTAAGGACGGCGGGGAGGTGCAGCACCTCGCCGGCGGGGGAGCCGCGTGGCAGCGCGCTGAAGGGAAGTCTAAGTCGGGCGGGCTCAACGCCGTCGGCCGGGCCAGCTACCACGCCCAGACGGGTGGCACGCTGAAGCCCCCGGTCAAGGGTGGGGACAACCCACGCCGTGCGTCCTTCCTTGCACGGATGGGCAACATGCCCGGCCCGATGGCCAAGGACGGCAAGCCCACACGGCTGGCGCTCTCGCTGAGGGCGTGGGGCGCCGCCAGCAAAGAGGACGCCCGGGCGAAGGCTCGAGCCATATCGAAGCGGAACAAGTAGGCGCTACTTCCTGAATCTACTCCCCACCCAGCCCTCCGCCGCCAGCGGCAGGTCGAGCGCCCACGGCGGCGGGGTCGTCATCACACTAATTACGCGGGACAGAACCCCCTCTGATTTGTCGAGGGGCGCGAGAAGGAGCACCTCATCGTGAAAGTGTCCGATCACATCAAGACCGTCCGCGTCAAGCGCGGTCAGCGCAGCGGTAAGAAGGTCCCGAGCGGTACCCTGAACGAGGGACTGAAAGATGGACGACCCAATAAGGACGTTCCTCCCCCACTTACGGGTGAACGTGTTCTGGTTCAGGACGCTGACCCCAACCTTCACTGAGCCCCACGGGGTGGTCTGCTCCCCGACCTCAGGCTTCTGCCACGCTATCCGGCGCCCACTGGGCAGCCCCAGCCACAGCACCCCCCTCTCGTAGCGCAGGGTGCCACGCTTTGACGCGATCGTGAAGTCCGTGCAGGGGTTCTGCACCGCCAGCACGGCGAGGCGCTCCAAGTCGTACCAGCAGCTCCTCACGCCGTAATAGCTCTCACGGTACAGCGTCACCGCGCGCTCCGACTCCACCTCCGTCAGCGCGACACCCATCCCGGCGGCGTACTGAATGAGCCCGTTCTTGCCCTGACCGAACAGGCACCCCAGCACGGCGGGCTTGGTGCGCTGGCGCATCTCCTTGGTGACCTCCTCGTAGGGGACGTTGTAGAGCGCCGTCGAGGCGAAGACCTTGTACTCATCCAGCCCGTCACGGAACATCTGCAGCTTGTCTTTCTGGTTGGGTATCCAGACCCCGACCCGGTTCTCCACCGAGGAGAAGTCCGCGTCGACGAACGTCAGACCCTCGGGTGCCTTGATGGTGGCGCGCACCACACTCGCGAGCTCTGGCACCGACCCAGACCCACCCCCCTCCAGCACGCGCCCTATGACCTCAGGGACGGCCTCGTCCGGTATCTGGGGGCGCGGGAGGTTCTGCAGGTTGAGCCCCCCGCGTGAGGCGAACCGTCCCGTGGAGGCGCCGTGGTAGACGAACAGGTTGCGGATGCGGCCCCCGGACTGTATCTCCATCATCTTCGCGAACTTGGCCACGCTGGTGGAGGAGCCCAGAGCACGCAGCTCCAGTACACGGCGGGCGTCCCCCGTCACCTTCTCGTCACGCAGGAGCGCCTCCACCGTCTCCGCGGTGAGGTCCTTCGCCACCACACCGCGCGCGGTGAGCCACGCCACCAGCTTCGCGGGCTGCGTGGCTGAGAGCCCCCCGGTGAGTACATTTATTTCCCGGTGCACGTCGGCCTTGGCGTGCCCCACGGCCTCCATGGCGCGCTGTAGCTCCGCAGGGTCGACCGGGACGCCCCTGTCGTTGATCCGCTGGGTCAGGACCCACAGCCCCTGCTCTGAGGCCGTGAGGGGGGTCAGGGTGGCGGCTATGGCCATCTCGGTGCGCACGTCCTGCCGGCAGTACTCATACATCTGCTGCAGCAGGACTGGGGATTTGTTAAAGGTGCCGTCGGGGAGTGGCTTGGAGAGCTTGTTGATGAGACGCTTCCCGGTGGGGTCTTTTTGTTCCGCCACCTTGCTGAAGATGGCGGCCTCCTCGAGGCTCTGGGGGATGTTGTTGGCCCCGGCAAGCGCCATGCTGTCGACGAACTGCTCCCAGCGGACGGGGATGCCCAGCACCTCGCGGAGAATATTGCACTCAAACGCCGCGTTCCATGCGACGAATACGGTGGTGGGGTCGTACAGGAAAGCAGGCAGCGCCGCCTTAGACTCGGGGTACCAGAGCTTTACGTTGGCGCCGTTGGTGCAGTAGGCCATGCAGATCACCTCGGTGGTGACGTCCTTGGCGTAGCGGTCGAGGCCGTGCACCTTCAGGTCGACGTGGCTGCGTGTCTCAAAGTCCAGATTGACTATCATAGTTAGCTCCTAGGGCTGGCGGACAAATCCGCGGATTTAGATACTAGCAAAAAAACGGGGAGACCGCAAGGCCTCCCCCAAGGCTACCACACCACACACATTTAAATCTCGCAGACCCCCGCCGTGCAGGCCAGCATCTGGGCACCCTCCACGTTGTCGGTGAGCTCACGGAACTCCTCCCACTTGATCGTGGGCATCGCGGCCTTCATCGCCTCATACTCGGCCTCGGTGCAGGTCTCGTAGGGAGCCTGACGGTACGTCCCACCGTCGTAGGGCAGGAAGGAGACCCCGCTGATCTCGTCGAAGTGCTCCCAGACCCACGCCCCGACCGATGGCCAGTCCCTCTCCTCCACGGAGATGGTCACGGAGGGCTTGTGCTCGCACCAGTGCCGCTGGTAGGCCAGCCACAGCTCGAGGTGTTGGATGGGTGTCACCCCGTCCCGTGTGAGCCCCGCCGGGGCGCGCTGCGGGAAGCTGAACACTGTGGTCTGCGTGGGCTTGTAGACGCAGTCCTCCGCCGGCACGCCCTGTGAGATAAGGAACTGCGAGAGGGGGTCCTTCTTGTCCCCCCGCACGCGGCGGATGTAGTGCTTGGCGTGGCGGGGGTGTATCCCCGAGGCCGAGTTGACCAGCTGGCTGACCGTCCCCGATGGCTTCACGCAGGTGATGGCCGTGCTGGCGGGTATCCCCAGCGTGGCGGCCAGCTCCGCGTTGACGGTGCGTGCGTAGGCGCGCAGCTCGGCCAGCGTGGCGTCGAGCTCGGGGCCTGCCATGCACAGTGACGTGTTGTCGAAGATGCCCGTCATGGAGACACCCAAGAGACGCTCCTCCTCGGTGTTCTTCTGCCAGAGCTTGCGCAGGTACGGGAACTTGGTGAAGGTTGACTGCACCGTCCCCAGCAGCGTGGCTATGCGCACCTTGCGCTTGATGTCCTCAAATGAGTCCTCCGCGCGCACCACCACCTCGGTCAGGTTGCAGAACTGGTACGGCCGCAGGATGATCTCCGAGCAGGGGTTGGTGCCAAACTCGTGATCCGGGTCCCGGTTCTCGTACTTGGCCACGGCCTTCTTGGCCGCCTCACGGTTGAATATGCCGCGCTCCCCGGAGTGTGAGTTGTAGAGCGAGCTCCACTCCTCCATGAACTTCCCGACGCTCGGGGTCTCGTTGTAGACCGCCGAGTTGTTGGCCAGAGCCCGGTGCGGTGAGAGCTCCCACCACGGCCCCGCCTTGGCGTGGCGGATGCGCTCGTCGTCCAAGTCGGAGAGGCTAATCATCGCCGAGCGGCGCACGCCACCCACGACCACCACCTCGCCCACCTTGCACATCAGGTCGTGGCACTCGAGGGAGTGCAGCCTGCGGCCCTTGGCGTTCTTGAACATGGCCACCGCGAACTCAAAGAGGTCGACCAGTGGGGCGGGGCCAGAGGCGCGGCCACCGAAGGTCTTCAGGCGGGCGCCGGCGGCTCGGACGCGTGAGACGTCCCAGCGGGGTATCTCACCCGCGTACAGGTTCGCCAGCAGCAGCCGGAAGGACTTTGCCCAGCCCTCCTTGCTGTCGTGCACCATGATGGTGTGCTCGCTGGGGAAGAGCTTCTCGGGAATCTCGGGGAGCTGGGTGATGTACTTCGACTCCACCGAGAACCCCACCCCAGTACCGCAGAGCAGGATGAACATGGCCTCGTCGAAGGACTTGGGGTCGTCCACGGGCAGGTAGCTGCAGTTGTAGACGCAGGTGTTGTCCCTGTCCGCGCTCTTGCCGGCCGTCATGACGGCGCGCATGGAGGGCATGACCTCGAGGTTAAACACGGCCTCCTGCACTTCTTTGCGCAGGGCGGTGTCGTTGGTGATCGCGGGTGTGCGGGTGAAGATGTAGTCGACAAAACGCTCGACGGTCTCGGCCCACGTCTCCCGTCGGCCCTTGTCGTCGATGTACCGCGCGTAGCGGCTCGCTGCAATGTATTCTTGATATTGATCCATAGGTTTTATATTTGTGTGGTTGTGTGGTGTTGGGGGGCATTGGGTACTGGCTGCCCCCGGGCCAGTTTATTCAGTTACACAGCGTACCAGTCCTCCGCCAAAACGTCGGTTTGCGACGCCGTCCACGGGACCGTGTCCCCGTCGACAGTGCTCATGCTAATGTGTGGGCGGCAAGCGACGGGCCCGTTTTGAGTTCCGGGAACCAAGAAAAGAAACATCCCCTTCCCGTTCCAGCCATCGCGGGTCAGCTTATCTCCCATTTTCAAATACTCAATTGCGTTGCCAAAATTCATACTGCCTCCGAGTAGAGTACCCCCACCCTAGGGTGGGGGTTTGCCGCCTACAGGAACTTAGACTTCACCAAGGGTTTCTTTGCGCGAATTTTGTCCCCCGTCTGCTTGTTGATGCTGTTAGTCTCCCAGATGCTGCCCCGGGTGCCCATCTTGCTGGCCTTAGTGACAAACTCGAGGGCCTTGCTGATCCCCTCCTGATACATCTTCAGGAGCTCCACCGGGTTCTTGCTTTGCCAGTTGGCGTTGAGGTACAGGTTGACGCGGTCCTCCCCGTCCGACATTGACACCGAGATGTCGTAGTCGTCCGAACCCGCCGCGCTGCCCTGCACACTGATAAAGCCCAGCGTGTCGTGGTTAAACTTCACGTGGTCAATCTTTTCCGACTTTACTTTTGCTTTTGCCATGATGTCTTTCCTTTCTGGGTTAGTTAAGCGAAGTCCTGAGCCGCCGAGGAGCCGCCGCCGAGCTTGTCGCCGTCCGCCGTCTTCTGGAGGTTGTTGAGTCCCACCGCGATGCCCTTGCTGCCCTGCTGGTTGTACGGGTAGAACGTCAGAGAGGCGCGGCCGTAGCAGCCAGAGTAGAAGTCCTCGGGGCTGATGATGGCGTTCATGTCGGCGTCAACGAGTCCCGGGCGCTGTATCGAGTTGGCGTTGATGAAGTACGCGTTGGCGTAGGCTGCGTCGTCCTTCTCCTCGTCACCATCGCGCAGGCCGCCCTTCAGGCCCTTGGGCACCGTGCCGCCGAAGAACGCCGCGGCGCCAGCCTTGACCTCCTCGTAGGCTGCCTCGATCTTCTTGATGGTCTCCTTGTCGGACTTGGGGATAATGAGCGAGACCGAGAACTTGGGGGTCTTGCCCTCCTCCGAGGCGACAGGGGTGAACACGTTGGCGTAGCTAAAACGCACCTTGCCGGTCACGACTTTTACTTTTGTGGATTGTGCCATGGTTTAAATCTCCTAGTAACTACGTAAGCGCCGCACTTCAGTGGGGGACGGCGCGTCTGCCCCTTGCTTACCTACACTTATACAAACTCCGAGCCAAATAGCAAATCTTTTTTTGTCAGAAAAACAGGGTAGTTTTTCTGACATCATGCGTCGTAAAAAGCGTTGTGCTGGATCAGCGCCATCTTCATGGCCATCCCCGCGATCAGGTTCTGCACCGCCGCGGGGTCCTCCCGCATGTGGGGGGCCTCCTGCGGTATCATCATCGACGCCGAGATGAGCTCCTTCAGCCCGGAGAGCACCACCCGGTTGCGCTCCCGTACGGGCTCGGAGAACTTCTCGAAGAAGAACGCCACCTCCTCCTCCATGACGATGTACCTGCGGTCGAACATGTGCACGATCATGTCGTCACCATGTAGAGCCCCACGTTGCCGAGGGCGTACCCGAGGTACATCACCCCCAGCCCCGGCTGCCCCTTCGCGAGCTGCTCGACGGAGATGGTGAGGTAGATCAGCCCCGTGACAATGATAAGCCACGGGCTCACGCGAAGTCCTTCTTGGCGTCTTCGTCGACGCGTATGAGCTTCAGTGCGCCCTCGGGGCGGGTGATGAGCTCACCCAGCACGTGCTGTATGTGCTCCTTCTTCCCGACCTTCTCCAGCTTGGCGATGGACTTCAGGGCGCGGTTCTCCCAAATCTTGTCCTCCTCGATCCCGGCCGCTATCAGCCGCTCCGCAGCCGCCACCTCGTCCGTTATCTTGCGGTGGGTCGTCCCACGCCCGAGGTGGTACCCGGTCGGGAGCGTCCCCTCGTTCACCGCACGGTCGAGCGCCCAGACCTCCACGTCCGTGAGCCACGCCTTCATCTTGGAGGACTTGCCAAGAATCAACTCCATCTCCCCAGAATCTAGCAGGGCCGGGGCGCGGAACTCGAGCTTGGCGATGTCGTTGTTGAAGTCCGACCGCGCCCGGCACTGGCTCTTCGCGCGGCAGAACTGGCAGTGGTCACCCGCAACAAACTCCCCCACCCCAGTCCACGCCTTCTTGGCCTTCTGCTTGACGAAGTAGTCCGCCCAGTCGAGGAGCCGCTCCACGGTCGTGTGGTCGGTCGTGATGGAGTCCAGCCGGGGCTGGCATATCGTGTACTCCACCTCCGTGATGTTGGGGAACTCCTCCCGGTACTTGGCGTAGGCGCCGAGGGCGTACAGCCTCAGCTGCGGGTTGTCACGCGCGTCCACCGGGACGCCCTTCCCAAACTTCAGGTCGATGACCCGCACCTTGCGCTCGGAGAGGATCACGACGTCGGCCGTGCCGAACCCGTCGGGGGCCCAGTCGGAGTAGTCCACGCGCTGCTCGAACAGGGGGCGGTCCCCCTCACCGATCTGGCTCCGTACGTAGACGACGTACCCGTCCACGTAGGACTCGAACTCGTCGTCGTAGTACTGCGTCGCCCTGACCTTGGCGTACTCCGCGGCGTACTCCTTCCCGGTCATCTGGTTGTAGGCGCGGCGCAGCTTGATGTCGGCCAAGGTGTGCGCCGTCGTCCCCTCCTCGGAGAAGTTGAACGCCCCGGGGGGTGGCCTGCGCTCGGGGAGCGTGGCCTCGAGCCTCGCTGAGGGGGTGCAGGTGAGCCACCTCTTGGAGGAGGATGCGGATAGAATTGCGTGGGCTGTCATGTTTAGTCCTTTTCACTCTGGTTAGTCGTATAACTACTTATACAAAAAAATAGGAGCCTAGGGCTCCTATTTTTATATATTTTTTAGGTGGGGCGGATTTAGTCTTTTGTGTCCTTGAGTTGCTTTATCAGGTCGGTCACGGCGGCACCGAAGTCGATGTTGACGTCGGCCTTGACCTCCACCTTCTGCTCGCGCTGCTCCTTGTAGTCAAGCGGGAACTGCCCCCGGACGGCAATCTCCACCATCCGGGTGTTGAAGTTCTTGTTCTCCGCGTTGGCCAGCATCGTCCTCTCCCAGTGCGCCTGTGAGTGCACCAGCGCCAAGTCGAGGGTCTCCGCGAAGTCGGGGTACTTCTTCTTCCAGTGTGACGCGGTGGAGCTGGATATATCCAACACCGACCAGATCATCTTTTGTGACGCGCCGGCCTTCCCCATCTCGAGTATGGTGGGCAGCATCTTTACGTCGTACTTTGTGGCCATTTTTATTCTCTCTTTTACTGTACAGTAAATATTATATGGAATCCATCTTAATTACCCGGACGCACGACACCACGGTGTTCTCCATTCGCAAATCGCAAATTGCGTAAAAACACGGGGCGTTTTGATAACAAGGGACGCCCCGCGGACCCCCGGATCGCGGCTGTTAGGCCGCCATCATGAAACGCTCATCGTTGGCGTTTGTGGTTTTGCTCCATTTACGTCGGTCGCCTGACGCGCTGTCCGCTCCCCTACTCGTAGGCCCCGTCGAAACCCGTCGCCCCCACCAAAAAACACGCCGCCGGCGCTCTTTGGTGGAGGCGGGGGGAGTTGAACCCCCGTCCGAAACCTCTTTTGGGTCACATCAACCAGCGAAGTATAGGGGTGCCCGGTGGCGAGCTATGCCAACCCCGGGCGTCTTTATATTGATCCCCCTATAACTACATATACAAATTATTTGCCATTCTCGCCCCCCTGTTTGGCCACATGTTCTTGAACTTTGCGCACCTCGGCCAAGGCTTGGTTAATTACGACTCTCGTGATGGCGCCCGCCAGCTCCGCCCTTTTGGGGTCGAGCTTGTGGGTGGGCTCCATGGCGCTCACGAGGGTCGCCGCGGGGGTCTTCTGGAAGGGTGCGTCACTCACTGGGCACCACCATCTTCTCGCGCTGCGCGGCCTCGTAGGCCTCAATCTCGGCGGTGTGGTCTGCGCCCTGCTTCTGTATCAGCGCGATGAGCTTCGCCGACCGGACGTAGGGTGCGTCCCCGAGGATGGTCAAAATGGCGTTTGTTTCGTCCAACGAAAAACTAAAATTAAGTTGCGGCTGTTCCATATTTTGCTCCTTTTCTAAATTAAGTTAATTCCCATTTTTCTGCGGATCGTTGCTACTGCCTTGGCGAGGTGGTACCGCCAATATTTCTCCGTAACCTCAAGGTCGTCGTGGTTCTGCCCCAGCAGCATCGCCTCCACTATCTCCTGCTGCTCCACCGGCAACTCGTCGACAATGTTGCGGATGTCTAGGAGGTCATCACTGTCCCACGGCAGCCCCCGGTCCCCACTCTCGTGCAGCGGGTCGTCGTCCGGGTCGTCCCGCTCCAGTGGGTCGGGCTCCTCGTCAGACAGTCGGGGGGATGCTTTGTTCATTACATAGGTTGTGGGTTTCATTATATACTAATGCAAATTTAACGCTGAAAGTAAAGCGTCTTGTGTGTTAATTTTACCGGCGAGCACTTCAAGTACCTGCTCGTCGATTGTGTCGGCAGCTATAAGGTGATGGAGCACGACTGGCTTCAACTGTCCCTGCCTGTAGACCCGCGCGTTGGCCTGTATGTACAGCTCGCTCGACCACGGGAGGTCGAACCAGACGCAGTGCGCCACCGAGTGGGTGTTGCACTGCAGGTTCAGTCCGATCCCCCCGGACTGGGGGTGGGCGAAGAGTACGGGAACTCGTCCCTCTCGCCACGGCTCGATGTAACTGGTCTGTAGCACTCGCCCGTAGGGGAGGGCGCGCTGGAGTCGGGCAAGGCTCGACTGGAAGTTGTAAAATATGATTGTCGGCGCACCGCCTGCCTCCTCAATAATTGATTCGAGAAATTCAATTTTCGTGTCGTGTACATGTAGCGCCTCTTTCTCTTCGTTGTAGACCGCACCGGATGTGAATTGTAACAGCTTCCCGGCCAGCACGGCGGCTGTTACGGCGGTCACTGTGTCGCCGGCTATCTCCGCCACCATGGTCTTCTTCAGCTCCTTGTACTTCGCCATGACATCCGCGTCGAGCGGCAGCCTATGCTCCACATTCATAAGCGGTGGCAGCTGCAGGTAGTCCGAGGCCTTCAAGGAGACGCAGATGTCCTTTATCTTCCCCTCGATCACTGCGGCGGCGCCGTCATTGAGCCCCCACGCGTAGACCACACCCGTGCGTTGGTTGCGGTCCGTGACGTGCATGTAGGTCTGCCTGAAGCCCGTCATGGACTTACCCAGCCGCTGCCCCAAGTCGAGGATGCCCACCTGAGACCACAGGTCGGCGTAGCCCTGCGGCGTGGGGGTGCCGGTCAGGATGAACCGGCGCCTGAAGTCCTTGAGCACCCTCTTGAGCGCCTTGAAACGCTTCGAGGAGGGGTCCTTGAACCGGCTCGACTCGTCCACGATCAGGTAGTCGAACTTGGCGCCCTGCTCGGTCAGCCAGACCAAGTTCTCGACGTTGGTGATGTAGAGGTCGGCCTTGACCTCGAGCGCCGCCAGACGCTCCTTGGGGGTCCCCATGACCTTGGAGGCGCGCAGGTGGGCGAGGTGCGCCCACTGCTGGCACTCCTCGGCCCAGACCGACTCCGCCACCCGCTTGGGGGCCACAATCAGCGTACTGCCCGGGGGGCTCTCGGCGATTAGTGTCAGCGCGGTGACAGTCTTACCGAGTCCTGGCTCCATGAACAACCCCAAATTGGGGGTGATCGTACTCAAATTGGGGACGATCGTACCCAATTTGAGAACATCGAGCTGGTACTGGTGCAGATCACTTTTCTGCCTCATCGAGGAACCTTTCTATTTCGGTTGTACTCCTTAGAATCTGTACGGGGAACCCAAGCGTGGATAGTAGTTGGAACATCACGCTCTGGCGGGGTGATACCCTTCCTGTCGCGGTCTTCAGCTCCACGAGGTGCACCCGCCGGTTCAGGAACACCAGCCTGTCCGGCACCCCCGTCACGCTGCTTGTCCACTTCAGGCACAGTCCCCCCGCCGCCTTGACCTTTTTTACCAGCGCCTTTTCTATCTCCCTCTCGAGCGGGTTTTTTGATTTTGCTTGCATAGTCCCTCCGGTACATTTCAATCGCCTTCATGGCCTGCGCCACGATGTGCTCGGTCAGGTAGGCCCGTGTCTCCTCCCCGATCCTGTCGCGCTCCTCCCCGATGTGCTCGAAGACCCGCTCGGCGCAGTGCGTGGCCTCGTGCGCCACGGTGCCCGCCACCACCGCGATGTCGGTCCCGGCGGCCTCCAAGTCAATGGCGAGGACGATCAGCCCCTCCTTTGCGTCGGAGAAGTAGTGCGTCTCGGCGCACCCCTCGTCGAGGGCGTTGGCGCGGTACTCGATCTTGTGGTCCTTCAGGATGCGCTGGAAGTCCACGTCATTGAAGCAGAGCTTGATCTGCGCCGGGAAGAAGCCGCAGTCGATGTTGTAGTACGGGTACTTAATCTTTTTCAAAATACCTCCTCGTTGAAAGCCTCAAGTGAGTCGACAAATTTCTGTGCGGCGTCGCTGAACCTGACCCCGCGGTAGACGTGGCGCTGCAGGCCCCCGCTCCGGTCGAGTGAGGATATGACGCGCCTGTCCGAGGTGGCGGCCAAGAAGCGCCGCTTGAAGGAGAGGTCCGTCCCGGGGTTGATGTTCTTGGACAGCGCCCAGCGTTTGTAGCACGCGAAGACGTGGTCCTTCTCCACCACGCTGTCCGTGTCGAACACCAGCACACGCTCAAGGAAGGAGCCGATCGGGTTACCGATCTCCTCCATCAGCTCCAGCATCTCACGCCCCGTTGCAGGCTGTATGAACCGCTGCCCGTCACGCTGCAGCCTGTTGCGCTGCCCCTCCATCGCCCAGTTGAATATCCCGGGCAGCTCCGTCCCCAGCCGGGTGGCCAAGTCGATGTCCTCCCTGCCGTAGAAGCTGTTGCTCATCTTCAGGACCATCATGCGGCCCGTCAGCGCGTTCGAGTTCTCCGCCAGCTGCAGCGCCTCGTTGGAGTAGACCACGATCCGCGCCGGGAGGTACCCGTGCCACGCCTCCTTGTTCTTGCGGTTCACGGTCACGGTGTCGCCACCCACGATCCGCAGCAGCTGGGAGACGATGCCCCCCGTGTTGCGTGAGGGGGCGCGCGCGTCCGTGAAGCTGGCGAGGAGCTTCCCGAGCCACGGCTGCAGGCCGAAGGTGTCGCACAGCTCCTCCAGCTGCGGGGCGGCCGTGTTGTGCTGCCCCAGCAGGGAGACCAGCACCTTGTTGATGGTGCCCTTCCCCGAGCGGCGCGGGCCGATCACGTTCAGGAGCTTCTGCTGCCGGGTGTCACCCGAGAGGATGTACCCGAAGAACTCCTGCAGGAGCCGTATCGACTCCGCGTCGTCCCCCCAGATGTCGTGCAGGAACTTGTCCCACTCCGGGCACGTGGCGCCCGGCTCCCAGCCGAAGGGGAGGCTGTTCTGCGTGAAGAACCCCAAGCTGTGCGGCATCAGCAGCCCGTCCTCCAAGTGGAACAGCCCGTTCTGGAGGCTTATCAGCTTTGCCGCCGGGGGGCGGGTGGCGGCGTAGCCCTCCAGCCAGACGGGCGGGCGGGTGTTGGGCTGGTTGGCCAAGTGCGTCAGGGCCTTGATGGCGTCGAGGGCGGCCGTCACGGTGGCCGGCTGCGCCCTGAAGGGGACGACGTTGCCCTTCTTGTCCTGCGTCTTGCACTTCTCCAAGAAGCGGTACAGGTGCGAGCGTATGGTGGCCTCCTCGATCTCCTCGTAGTGCGTCCCGACGTGGATAAAGAAGTCGTCCGCGTAGTGCACCAGCTTGGTGCCCTCCTCGGAGGCGTACATGGAGCTCAGGAACTCCCGGGCGTGCACGAGGGGCTGACCCCCGTCGAGGACGACCTCACCCCGGGCGAGCGCCACGGTGCGCTTGGCCGCGGAGACCTTGAAGGTCAGGCTGCGCAGGGTGGCGCCGCCCTTCCGGGTGAAGCTGGACCACTTCCGCTCGCAGGCACCCGGGGTGTAGGCCCCGCAGGCCCCGTCTTGGTAGGACCACTCGTCCCAGAGCTCCTGCGCCTCCACCGAGCCACCGAACTGGTGGTGCAGCGCCATCCCGACGGTGAGCCAGTCCGTGTAGCCACAGTCCGGGTCGATCTGGGAGAGCACCTCGTCACGGACCCGCGGCATGTCGTACCCCTCCACCGGGGGCGAGTAGTCCGCGAAGTCGTCCCCGGAGAGCTTCACCGCGCGGGCTGGTATGTGGCTCGTGAGGTCCTGCGGGGTGGTCGGTATCTCGCCCGAGAGCTTGTGTCCCGTCACCGTGAAGTAGCGCCCCTTGGGGTAGACCTCCAGACCGAGGGTGTGGTCGACGTGGGCCCCGGGCAGGTCGGCCAAGGTGAAGAGCTTCACCCCGGTCCCTGAGGGGCTTACCTCCATGTACCCCTCCACGGAGGCTGCTATTTGCTGCAGTGCAGCATTTGTGAAACGGTTGCTGGCGGTGTCGTAGCAGTCGTCGAGGTCGATCCCGACCAGCTGGTCGGTCCCGTCGAACACGAACCCCACCCCGTCGAATTTCCCGGAGGCGTAGGCCGCCTCGGCCTCGATGTAGCCCGTCCACGTGGCCGGGTTGGTCGAGGAGGCGGAGCGGCCCGAGGCCTGCAGGGGGAGCTTCGACCAGCGCGCCTTGTCGCCCTCCCCGACCAGCACGTGGCTCCAGAGCACCCAGCGGGGGACCTGCCTGAGGGGGAGCGGAATATTATTAAACTGCACCGGGAGTGCGGTGGGCTTGTTGTTTGTCTGTGTCTGTGTGGTGTTTTGCATGTTCAGTCCCAAAGTGCGCGGTAATATTTGCCGAAGAGCTGGAAGCCTTTGGCCTCCCGGGCTCTTAGCGTCTCGTCAAACTCAATCCCGTCTGTCACCTTGTCGCTGGTGCGCTGGAAGGCCCATATCATTTCGTTTAGTATCCAGTCCCACCGGACAAAGTGCAGGGCGTCGGTGTCCCACTCATTTTCCTTGGGCGGGGCGCTGGTGGAGCGCAAATGCTCAGGCACGTCGGCGTCGTCCGTGAAGGGGGCGCCGTGCTTGTTCGCCGCCAGCTGCACCAGCATGGGCAAAATGATGAGCGATAGGGTGGAGTCCATCGACCACGTGTCGTAGGGGTCGATCCGTACCTTTATGGTGCGGTGGCGCTTTGACTCGACCCACTCGCACAGTTTGGCGAGGCGGGTCTCGGCGAGGCGCTCCCCGATGCGGTGCCGGGTGTCCTCCCCAACGCCAACGTGGCGCAGGAGGTCGGCGATCTGGTAGGGTCCAATCCAGTTTATGTAGGGGCCAATGTAGACTTTCATGGTGCTCTCCGGTTAATGACACACTTATACAAACTACGAAAGGGCTGTCAAGGGGGTGTCGGGCTTGCTAGGC
>Ga0194048_10000185_pt1 | contig 28626 bp, 28 predicted proteins | sample JunL225m_MetaG_FD_161685 | JGI IMG/M metagenome (GOLD analysis project Ga0194048, IMG submission 161685) | Anoxic zone freshwater microbial communities from boreal shield lake in IISD Experimental Lakes Area, Ontario, Canada - Jun2016-L222-5m | ecosystem: Environmental > Aquatic > Freshwater >...
CGCGGACCATGCAGATGAAGCTCGTTATGCAGAACGTAAAGGAGCGGCGTATCGAGGCTCGCGGTCACACCATGCGTGAGACCGTTCACCTTGATCTTCAACTTGCTCGCCATTCCCCCTCCAATCGAGACGTTGAGGTTGATTACAGACGGATATACGCGCTTTGGGGTCAACCTGGATTTCCGGGGCCCCTGTTTTCTGCGTATGCCGCGTCCGGAAGCGCGCCAGGTCGGTTGGACACTCGCAATAGTCCGTGGAGGACGAAACAAAGAGGGAGGGAGCTTCGACCCCCCGAAGCTCCCTCCCCTGTCGAACGACGTACCCGGCCGCAGTGCGTCCGGCCCCCGGTGCTAGCAGCGCTTCGTGATCCGTCCCTGGATCTGGGCTGCCACGCTCTGCGCCTTCTGAATGCGCGCGGCAGCGGTCGCTGCATCCTTCACGTGCCCGCTGGCGATCCGCTCCTGGATCTTGCTCTCGTGATCCTGAACGTTCGCAAGGCGAGTCTTCGCACCGTCGCAGGTGAACTTCGGGCCAGGCTTGCCGTTGGCCGGCCCCTTCGCGGCGGGCGCGCCGGCCCCGGGTGTCGTGGTCGTCGTCGGAGCCGGGCTATCGGCGGCGAAGGCCGCAGCGGCCGACACCGCGAGGATTCCGAGGCCGAGCACGATCCCGCGAATCATCTTCTTCTGCAGGTTTTTCATCTTCGGAGACTTCCTTCCAGCGAGAGGAGTGACGATGAGATCGTCGCGCGCGAACCACAGCAGCGGTTCATGGCAACGTAAAACGCCGGTAAAGCGCGCGGGAACGGCCTCGCCGGCCTGCGGGGCTACGCTGATGTCATGGCGCGCTACACAACGAGTATCCGGTCAACCCTCAGCGCCGCAGACGCCTTCGAGTACATGGCCGACTTCAGCAACGCGCTTGTCTGGGATCCGAGCGTGAGCGTCGCACACCGTGTCGGCAGCGGGCCGCTCGCCGTCGGAGCCGAGTTCGAGCTCGTCGCGCGGTTCGCGGGCCGCGATGTGCCGCTGCTCTACCGGGTCGCCGAGATCGACGTGCCCCACCGGATCGTCCTCGAGGCGGTCAAGCCGGGCTTCGCCTCGCGCGACACGATCACGGTCGAACCTTCGGATTTGGGGTCTGTTGTCCACTACGACGCCGTGCTCGCCTTCAGCGGCAGCGGGCGACTCTTCGACCCCCTGATGCAGCTCGTCTTCAACCGCGTCGGTGCCAAGGCCCGAGCGGGGATGGCGACGGCGCTGAACCCGTGAGCCCGGCGCCCGGCGCCCGGCTCATCGACGCGATCCTCGAAGCAAGCGTTATCGGAAGCTTCACTCGGGTCGGCTACCTCGCCCGTCGGCGGCTCTTCCGCTGGGAGACGCTCTCGTCGCACCGCCTCGACGGACAGACCGCAGTCGTGACCGGAGCCACGTCGGGACTGGGCCGGGCGGCCGCCGAGCAGCTCTCCTGGCAGGGTGCCCGGGTCTGCCTCGTGGGACGTGATCCGACGCGCACCGAGACAGCCCGTGCGGAGATCGAGGCGGTCACAGGAGTTCCTGTCGAGGCCGAGATCGCCGATCTGTCGCTCCTGGCGGACACCGCGGCGCTCGCGCAACGACTCGCAGGCCGCCACACCCACCTCGACATCCTCGTGCTGAACGCCGGCGCGCTCACGCATGCCTTCACCGAGACGAGCGAGGGAAACGAGGTGACGCTGGCGACGCACGTCCTGTCACAGTTTGCCCTCGTGGCCGCCCTCCGCCCGCTACTCGAGGCGTCGTCGGCCCGGGTGATCTCGGTCGCGTCCGGCGGCATGTACGCCGAGCCACTCGACCCCGCGGGGCTCGACCCGGAGCCGTCGACATTCGACGGAACGAAGGCGTATGCACGCTGCAAGCGAGCCCAGGTCACCTTGGCTGAGATCTGGACACAACGTCTGGCGGGAACCGGCGTGCGTGTCGTCACGATGCACCCGGGCTGGGCCGATACACCGGGACTGCGCGAGGCGCTCCCCGGCTTCAGCCGACTCCTCCGCCCTCTCCTGCGCACCCCGGCAGAGGGCGCGGAGACGATCTCGTGGCTGGCCTCGGCTCCCGGTGCGCCGGGCGACGGAGGCGGATTCTTCCTCGACCGCCGGCCGCGCAGCAAGCACCGCCTGCGCCGGACCCGACGAGCCGACACGCCGGCCGCAGCGAGCGCCGTCTGGGAGCTGTGCGCCCGGCGCACAGCTCCGTACACCGCAGGGCTCGAACCAGCTCATCGCTGAGCCGAATCGACGACCCTCCATCTACCACTCTATCGGTGTATAGTGTTGTCTCCGTCGCGACCGAGGAGACTCCGTGCCACTTCCTGCCCCACTCTCAGATGAGCTCGTTGACCTGATCGCCAGGCGGTTCCGCGTCCTCGGCGAGCCGATGCGGATCAAGCTCCTGAACGAGCTGCGTGACGGCGAGGCAAGCGTCAACGACCTCGCCGGCGTGCTCGGCGCCTCACAGCAGAACATCTCGAAGCATCTTGGCGTCCTCACGGAGGCGGGAGTCCTGGTGCGACGCAAGGACGGGACGAGGATCTTCTACCGCATCGTCGACGACTCGGTGTTCGCGATCTGCGAGCAGGTCTGCGGCTCCCTCAGCGAACAGCTGCGGGCGCTGAACGACGTCGTCGCAGGCGTTCGCGCGTGACCTCACGGACTACGAGCCCCGTCGGACAGCTCGGCCGCCTCGGCGGCTGGACGGCCGACCACGTGCGAGCCGTCTCACTCGCCTGGGTGGTCGTGGCGATCGGCTTTGGCATCTCCGAGTCACGCGTGGGCACTCGGTGGCTGGCTCGGGCAGAGCCTGCCCAAGGCGACCTTCGGGCATGACTGGCTAGCCGCGCCGTCCTCGGCTAGCCTGCGGACCGATGGAGAACACCGCACTCTTCTTCCACCTGCTCGGCGCGTTCCTGTTCGTATCGGGAAGCCTCCTCGCGGCGATCGCGTTCGAGACCGCCCGACGCCGCACCTCCGTCGGGGAGATCGCGGCGCTGCTCGGTCTCGCGCGGATCGGCGCACTCCTCGTCGCAAGCGGCTTCGTGCTCGTGCTCGTCTTCGGCCTCTGGCTCGTCAACCTCGGCGACTGGGGCTCGGGTGCAGGCTGGATCAACGGAGCGATGGTGCTGCTGTTTGTCGCGGTCGTGACAGGCGCGATCGGCGGTCAGACGCCCAAGCGTGCACGCCGGCTCGCGACGGAACTCGCTGTCGAAACGAAGCCCGTGAGCGCCGAGCTCCGCGCACTCCTCGACCACCGCGCGTCGCAGATTCTGAACTACGCCTCGGGGCTCGCCCTCGTAGCGATCGTCGTGCTGATGGTCTGGAAGCCCGGCTCCTAGCCGGGCGTTACGACCCGCTCAGGCGACCACCGAGACCGGCGCTCCGCCGGCATGAGACTCCTCGTCGGCCTCGTAGAGCTGCGGCGCGACGAGCGCGATCAGCTCGTTGAGGCCGAGCTCCGGGTGCCTGCCATGCGCAACGCCCAGGTAGTAGGAGAGGATCGGAGCATTCGTCTTGTGCCCGCCGTCGTGAGCCGCAACGCCCGCCAGGTCGAGGAAGTGGTCGATGTCAAGATCCTCCAGCCGATAGAGAGCAGGGTCGTCGCCGACGCCCTCGCTCAGCCTGGAAAGCGTTGCCTCAAGCCACTCGTACATCGGGGGATCCTTTCGATCGACGGACGGGACGGTGGAAGTCGAAGATCCGGTCATCGTCGTGCACCTTCGTGGATGGCCGGGCGGCGGCGGTTCCAGATCACACGCTGATACGGCCGCCAGAGATAGCTCACCGGGTAGGTGACGATGTGGACGAGCCGCGTGTACGGGAAGAGCACGAGCAGCAGAAATGCGCCGACGGCGTGCGCCTTGACCGGCCATGGGACACCGGTCATCGTCGAGATGTCCGGATGGAGCGTGATGAGCGACCGGAGCCACGGAACGACGGTGTGTGGGTACCACGCGCCACCCCAGCGATTCGCAATCGCCACGTACAGCCCGAAGGCCGTCTGCCCGAGCAGAACGACGAGCAACAGCCAGTCGGCGTGCGAGGTCACCCGGGCGATCCGGTTGCTGAAGACGCGCCGCGCACAGAGAACGAGGAGCCCGAAGAGCGCGAGGAAGCCGAGCGCGATCCCCGTCCCCTCGATCACGTAGAGCCGAACCGGCGGCCCGAGGAGCCGTGCCCACGTTCCCGGCGCGACGAACGCGGCGAGATGCGCACCAAGGATGAACAGGATCGCGTAATGCCAGGCGTTCGAGCCCCAGAAGAGCGCGCGGTTCTCGAGGAACTGCGAGGAGTGACTCGAGATCGAGAACCGATCGGTGCGAAAGCGAACGATCCCACCGAGCACGGCCACCGCAACCGCCGCGTACGGAACCGCGACGAACAGGAACAGGTTGAACATCGCTTCTTCCTCCTATCTCGTCGTCGCGAGCTCGTAGTGGACGTCGTACTCGCTGACCGGCGTGTCCGGCCAGAGCTGGTCGCAAAGGACGAGGCGGACGGCTTCGAGGACGCGGAGGTAGATGCGTCTGCCGGTGTCACCGTCGAGCACCGCGTCATCACCGTTTCCCGTCATGCGTCCGAGGGCAGGAAGCAACGCCTCGCCGACGATCTCCTCGTTGACCTCATCGTCGTCGCACACGGCAAGGAACCGCAGCATGACAAGGACGTGATCAGGAAGCTCGCCGCCCGCGATCTCGAAGCCGTGGGCCCGGTACCGCTCGATCAGGCCGACCATGAAGCGACTTCGACGGTACGTCTCGCCGAGCAGATGGTGGCCGACGTACGGGTAGCAGGTTGCCTCGGTGCCCGACATCGTGTCGAGGTCAAAGGCGCCGGAGTACAGCTCCTGCATCCGGGCCGTCGACTTCGCCTCGAGGTCGGCCACGAACGCCTCCAGCAACCTGCCTGCCCGGGGCGTCTCCCTCTCAACCAGCAGCTTGCACGCGCGGACGGACTCCGCGAGTGACGGCTGCGGATAGTCGAGGAGGTCGGCGAGAAGGCCGACGAGCCGACGACGCTCGGTATCCGAGATCACGGCTACCACCTCCGCTCGGGCGGCTGGCGGAACCCGAAGCCGGCGTCCTGCTTGCGGGTGTAGGGATCGACGAGCTCCTCCATCGACACCTCGCGTGTCCCTGGCGGAAGCACGAACCGCTCGTCCGAGGTCGGCAGAGCCGTCAGGCGGAAGATCGCCTCAGCTTGCTCTGCATCCATGTTGCCAAGGCGCATCGCGGTGTCGTGCTGGTCGGCCGGCACGTCCCCGACCTTCGTCGAGCGCATGTGAACGCGAACGGCGAAGAGCTTGCGGTAGACCTCGGCGATCACGTCCTCGTTGCCGGCCGAGAACAGGGACGCCATGAACTTGATCGGCACCCGTGCCCGCTCCTGAGTCGTGAACTGCGGCATCGGCCCCGCGCTCCCCGTGCCCTCGACGTCGTAGCCCTCCTTGCTCATCGCGGAGAGCACCGGAAGCATCGGCGGCACGTAGAAGAGCATCGGCAGCGTCCGGAACTCCGGATGGAGCGGCAACGCGAGCCCCCACTCCTTGACGAACTTGTAGACCGGCGAGTTCTGGGCGGCCTTGATCTGGTCGTCCGTGATGCCGTTTTCCTTCGCCGCCGCGATCACCTCGGGGTCACGGGGATCGCAGATCATGTCCCGGTGGGCGTCGACGAGGTTCTCGTCGTCGACCATGGCGGCCGGGACGATCTTGTCCGCGTCGTAGAGGATCAGTCCCATGTAGCGAATCCGACCGACGCACGAGTGGAAGCACGCAGGCGCCTGGCCGGTCTCGACACGCGGATAGCAGAGAACGCACTTCTCGGACTTCCCTGTCTCCCAGTTGAAGAACGTCTTCTTGTACGGGCAGCCGGAGATGCACATGCGCCAGGCGCGACACTTCTCCTGGGAGAGCACCACGATTCCGTCCTCCCCGCGCTTGTAGATCGCCCCGGTCGGGCAGGCGGCGACGCAGCTCGGGTTGACGCAATGGTTGCAGATCCGGGGCAGGTAGAAGAACACGAGCCGCTCGATCTCCTTCAGGTCGGCCCGCTCCTCGGCGGTGAGCACGTCGAGGTTCGGATCGTTCGCCGCGTAGAGGTCCGACCCGCTGAGGTCGTCGTCCCAGTTCGGGCCCGCCTCGATGTCGATCGGATCGCCCGTGACGAGCGAGACAGGCCGGGCTGTCGGCTGATCGTCGCCTGCGGGAGCATCAAGCAGGTCGCCGTACCGGTACGTCCACGGCTCGTAGTACTCATCCATCGACGGCTGATTCGGATTGGCAAAGAGGTTCACGAGCGTGCGCCCGCGCCCCTGGAGCTTCAGCTTCAGCCCCTTGCCGTTGCGCTCCCAGCCGCCGCGGTAGGCCTCCTGGTCCTCCCACCTCGTCGGGTACCCGGTGCCGGGTTTCGTCTCGACGTTGTTCCACCACATGTACTCGGTGCCTTTGCGGTCCGTCCAGACGTTCTTGCACGCGATGCTGCATGTGTGGCAGCCAATGCACTTGTCCAGATGGAAGACCATCGAGACCTGAGCGCGGATGTTCATGCGGTCCTCCTCCTCACCATTCGAGACGGTCGAGTTTCTTGATGACGCAGTGCGTATCGCGGTTCACGCCGATCGGCCCCCAGTAGTTGAAGCCGTAGGTGAACTGCGCCTGACCGCCCGCGAGGAGCACGGGCTTGAGCCGGGTCCGTGTGAGGCTGTTGTGGGAACCCGCTCGCTTGTTGCCGCGGACCTGGGACTTCGGCATCGCCATCGTCCGCTCGGGAGCGTGGTAGATCATGCAGGTGCCCGACTGGACACGTGAGCTCACCGCGGCCCGGGTGACCATGCTCCCGTTGTCGTTGTAGACCTCGACCCAGTCGTTGTCCGCGATCCCGATCGTGGCTGCGTCCTTGTCGTTGAGCCAGCAGGGGTCGAGGCCGCGGGAGAGCGTGAGCATCCGCAGGTTGTCGGAGTACGTCGAGTGGATGTGCCACTTGCCATGGGGTGTCAGGTACTTGAGGACGAGCGACGCTCCCGGCTCTGCCGCACTCTCGGTCAGGTCACCCATCCGCACCTTGTTCAGGGCCGGCTTGTACGCCGGGAGGTTCTCGCCGAAGTCGACATAGAACGGGTGATCGACGTAGAGATGCTGGCGACCGGTAAGCGTGCGCCAAGGCACGAGCCGCTCAACGTTGAGGCACCAGGCGGCGTACGGCCGCCCGTCGTTGACGATGCCTGTCCAGCACGGACTCGTGAGCGTCCGTCGTGGCTGCGTCTTCAGGTCGGCGAAGTTCATCCGGACGCTGCGGGTGCCCTCGGCGAGGTCGGCAAGCGGAAGCCCGATGCGCTTCTCCTCCTCGAGGAACGCCTCGTAGGCCACCTCGCCGTTCGACTCCGGCGCAAGGCCGAGGATGATGTTCGCCGCATCGAGCGCGTCCTCGAGCGCCGGGTAGCGGTTGCCGCCCCACTCAACGCAGCGGGTGCGCCGGGGATCGGGCGAGCCCCCGACGGGGGCTTCGAGCAGCTCGTCGTAGAAGCGCTCCATCGGGATGTGCACGCCGTTCGCGCCGATCCCCTCGGAGCGGAGACGTGGTCCGAGCGAGACGAACTTGTTGTAGATCTGGGTGTAGTCCCGTTCGACGGTGATGAAGTGCGGCATCGTCTTGCCGGGGATCGGGTCGCACTCGCCCTCCCGCCAGTCGAGCACCTCGGTCTGCGCGAGCTCGTCCGGCGTGTCATGCGAGAGAGGCCGCATCACGACATCGAGCACCGGCCCGTCGAACGCATCCGGGGCAAGCTCGCTGACCTTCTTCGCGAGGTTCTTGAAGATGTCCCAGTCGGACTTCGCCTCCCACACTGGCGGCACGGCGGCCGAGAGAGGATGGATGAACGAATGCATGTCCGTCGAGTTGAGATCGTTCTTCTCGTACCAGCTTGCGGTCGGAAGGACGATGTCGGAGTAGAGCGCCGACGTATCCATCCGGAAGTTGATGTCGACGACGAGGTCCATCTTCCCGCGCGGCGCCGGCTCTCTCCAGACGACGGTCTTGACCTTGCCCTTGGCCGACTCCTCGGCGATCTGGTTGTCGTGCGTGCCGAGGTAGTGGCGCAGGAAGAACTCATGGCCCTTCGCGCTCGACATGATCGCGTTGGCCCTCCAGATGAACCACACGCGGGGCCAGTTCTCCGGGGCATCCGGATCGTCGACCGCGAGGCCAAGCTCCTTCGAGACGAGGTCCTCGACGACCTTGCCGGCGACACTCTCAGGTCCGCCCGCGGCGGCCGCCTCACCGGCGACATTGAGCGGGTTGTGGTCGAATTGCGGGAACGACGGCATCCAGCCCATCCGCACGGACTTGGCGACAAGGTCGGCGGTATGGCCGTTGGCCCACTTCGTCTCCGACGGCACCGAGTCGTACTCGGCGAACTCGCCGTCGTACCGCCACTGATCGCTGTTCATGTAGTGGAACGTCGGTGACTGCGCCTGGCGCGGCGGCCGTTGCCAGTCAAGGGCGAACGCGACCGAGAGCCACGGCGCCTGCAGCGTCAGCTTCTCCTGCCCCACGTAGTGGTTCATCCCGCCACCGTTGACGCCGCAGCAGCCGCAGAGGATCAGCGCGGTGATCGGCGCCCGGTACGCGAGGTTGCTGTTGTACCAGTGGTTGATCCCGGCTCCGATGATCACGGACGACTTGCCGTGGGTGACCTCGGCATTCGCCGCGAACTCGCGGGCGAGCTGGATCACGGTGTCACGCCCGATCCCGGTGAACTGCTCCTGCCAGGCCGGGGTGTAGAGGGCGACATCGTCGTAGCTCGCTGCGTGATCCCCGGGGAGCCCGCGGTCGACGCCGAACCGAGCCATCAGCAGGTCGTAGACAGTCGCGACGGGCACCGGGCCCTCGCTCGTCTCGATGTACCTGACCGGCACACCGCGGAACGAGCCGCCGCCCGAGACGAAGTCCTCGAACTCGACGTTCAGCACGTCGTCTGAGCCGTCGATGAACGAGAGCGCCGGGTCGATCGGCGAGTCGTCGGCAGCGTCCTCCATGAGGAGGTTCCACTTGCCCATCTCCTCGCCCCAGCGGTGGCCGACCTGGCCCTTGGGCATCCGCGGCGAGGAGCTTCCCTCGTCCCAGACGAGAAGCTTGAAGTCGCCGTTCGCGGCATCCGCGTACCGGGTGAGCAGGTTCGAGCGGAGATAGCGGCTCGGCCGGAACGTCTCCCCGTCCCGCTCGAGCCGGACAAGGAATGGTGAGTCGGAGTACCGCTTGAGGTAGTCGACGAAGTACGGCACCTGCCGATCGGCGTGGAACTCCTTGAGGATGACGTGATTGACGGCCATCCAGAGCGCGGTGTCCTGGCCGGCACGTGTGGGGATCCACCAGTCGGCGAACTTGGAGACCTGGCTGAAGTCCGGGGAGAGGACGACGAACTTCGTCCCTTCGTGTCGCGCCTCGGCGATGAAGTGCACGTCGGGCGTCCTCGTCATGCTGAGGTTGGCGCCCATCGAGACGACGTACTTCGACTTGTACCAATCGGCGCTCTCGGCGACGTCAGTCTGGTCGCCCCACACCTCCGGGAAGGCGTTTGGCAGATCCGCGTACCAGTCGTAGAAGCTCATGTTGACGCCGCCCATCAACTGGAGAAACCGGGAGCCGGCAGCGTAGGAGAGGTACGACATCGCCGGAATCGGAGAGAACCCGAGGATCCGGTCAGGTCCCCACTTACGGGCGGTGGAGAGGCTTGCTGCCGCCACGATCTCGGAGACCTCCTCCCAGTCGCCACGACGGAACCCGCCCTTGCCGCGCGCGGTCTGAATCGTCGACCGCTTCTCCTCGTCGGCCATGATCGACTCCCAGGCCTCAACGGGGTTGGCGTGAAGCGCTCGGGCCTCGCGCCAGTAGTCGAGGAGCACGCCGCGGATATACGGATGCTTGATCCGGATCGGGCTGTAGAGGTACCAGGAGGCCGAGATGCCTCGCTGGCACCCACGGGGCTCGTAGGGCGGAACGCTCGACTCCAGCATCGGGTAGTCGAGGGCCTGCATCTCCCACGTGACGATTCCGTCCTTGACGTACACCATCCACGAGCACCCGCCCGTGCAGTTGACGCCATGTGTGGACCGAATGGCCGCATCGTGCTGCCAGCGGTTGCGGTAGAACTCCTCCGCCGCGCGGGTCTTTGGTTCGACGAGATCCTGGATCCAGCCCATGGCGTTAGTTCCTCCGCATCGCGGTCGGGGATGAGACGAGACGCTTCCTGACGACAAGGCGCCGCTTGGGCCAGATCAGGAAGGCAAGACCGAGGAAGCCGACGGTGCCGCCGATGCCGATCACGACGAGCACCCAGCTGCGGTCGGGCGGCCGCTGCTTACCGACCGTCGTCGCGAAGTAGGCGGCGAGGTCAGCCTGCTCGGCGGCGGCAAGCGGATGATCTTTGTAGAGGGCGATCATCTTCGGGAAGGGCAGGGTCGTGAGCACCGACGCCATGCCCTTCGCCCCGCCGTACTTGTCGTAGGCGCCGGTCAGGTCGGGGCCCACGTTTCCGCCACCAAGCGCACCCGCACCCGCAATCGTGTGACAGGACATGCACGCCGGGCCTCTCTCAGCGAGCCTGGCAGCGCCGCTGAAGAGACGCTTTCCGGCGGCCGCGTCGCCTGCAGCGACCTGAGGCGCCGGCGAGACAACCGGGTCTGCGGGTGCTTCCGTCGAGCCGCCGCCGTCCTGCGACTGAAGGTAGGCGACCACCTGGTCGACCTGGTCGGGGCTGAGTGCCGGCTTCGGCATCGCGAGCCCGTTGAACTTCTTGACGAGCGCATCGATCGTCGGATCGCCGGAGGCGATCTTCGCGGCCGGATCCGTCATGAACGCCCTGACGAGCTCGACACCTCCAGCCGCTGCGGTCAGCCCCTTGAGGTCGGGACCGACCGTATCGCCGCCGCCAACGGTGTGGCACGAAGCGCAGGCCTGCTTGAACACGGCCTCGCCCGGGTCGGCCGAGCTCGCCGGGGCGGCGGACGCCGCGCCGGCGAGGAAGAACACGGCCGTACCGGCCACGAGCTGGCGGAGGATCCGGGTCAACACGGACACTCCGCATTCCGCCGGGCGTAGAACCACCAGTTGAGCGGAATGTTCAGCGCGTAGAACACGGCAGCCCCGATGAAGAACGGGATCGCCGACCCGGCAGAGGCGATCACGGTGCCGATCAGGGCCGCGAAGAGGAACGGTCCGTAGGCTGCGATCGCCGCCGTCCAGCCGAGAACACCGCCGGCCTGACGCGCCGCGAAGATCATCGGGATCTGCTTGAACGTCGAGGCATTCCCGATCCCGGCGAAGAAGAACAGCGCGAGCATGAAGAAGAGGAAGCCGTCGAAATCACTGACCGAGCTCGGCTTCAGGAAGAAACAGGTGCCGATCGCGGAGCCGAGGAGCCCGATCCCGGAGACGGTGGTGACGCGCGCCCCGCCGAAGCGGTCGGAGATCGGCCCCGCGAGCACTCGAGCCGCCGAGCCGACGAGCGGCCCGACGAACGCGTAGTGCAGCGGCACGGGGGCACCTTCGAACCCGCCGTAGGTCTTCTTGATCAGAAGCGGGAAGATCGTCGAGAAGCCGGCAAACGAGCCGAAGGTCATGATGTAGAGGGACGTCATGATCCAGGTGTGCTTCTCCTTGAAGATGTCCGCCTGCTCGCGCACGTTTGCCCGGACAGGAACACTCTTGAGTCCGAACCAGGCGATCAGGGCGAGCACGAGCACGAAGGGAATCCAGATCATCGCGGCGTTCTGAAGCCAGACCTGCTTGCCATCGGCGTTGTGCTGAGCACTACCGATGACGGCGAAGCCTATGACCCACGGGGTGACGAACTGGACAAGGCTGACGCCGAAGTTGCCGATCCCGGCCTGAAGGCCGAGCGCGCTTCCCTGGAGCCGCTTCGGGAAGAAGAGGCTCGTTGAGGGCATGAACGATGAGAAGTTCCCACCGCCGAGCCCGACGGCAAAGGCGAGCACGATCAGGAGCCAGTAGGGCGCCCCGGGGTGCTGGAGCGCGAACGTCCAGCCGAGGAGCGGAATCAGGAGCAGAGCCGTCGAGATCGCGACGACCTTGCGTGTCCCGACGATCGGGACGAGGAAGGTGTGGATGATGCGGAGCGTGCCGCCGGCGAGCCCCGGCATGGCCGTAAGCCAGAACAGCTGCTTGGTGCTGAGCGAGATCCCCGCCGAGTCAAGCTTGACGGCGATCGCGCTGACGAAGAACCATGTCGCGAAGGCCATCGTGAGGTTGCCCGTCGTGATCGACATCGTCCGCCAGGCGAGCTGCTTACCGCCGTTCTCCCAGGCAGCTGCGTCCTCGGGATCCCAGTGCTCGAGCCATTCGGAGCCCCTTCTCTGTGCACTCATCGAGCGGCCTCACTTTCGAGAGATGGATGATTGAGCTGCGGGTGGCGCAGCATGTGCACGACGACGACGTGCAGCCAGACAAGGCACGTGACCGCGAACAGCAGCAGCACCAGGAACGTGCTCTGAGGACGGCCGGTCGACGACTGCGTCCAGGCAAACAGGAGGGGGAGGACGAAACCGCCGAGACCGCCGATGGAACCCACAAGGCCGCCGACCGCACCGACGTCCCGCGGGAAGTAGTCCGAGATGTACTTGTAGACAGATGCCTTTCCGAGCCCCATCGTCACGCCGACGAGAACCATCAGCGCTGTGAACGGGACGACTCTCATCTTGAAGCTGAGTGCGGCAAGTGCCCCGCACATCACGATGAACGCGGTGTAGGTGATGACGCGGGCACCGAAGCGATCGGAGAGGTGGCCGCCGACAGGGCGAAGTAGGCTGGCCGGGAAGATGAAGAGCGCGGTGAGGAAGCCGGCGTCGTGGAGCTCGAAGCCGTAGACGTCGACGTAGTACTTCGGGAGCCAGAGAGAGAGCGCGACATACGCCCCGAAGACGACCAGGTAGTAGAGACCAAACCGCCAGACGCGCAGGAAGCGAAGCGGGTAGACGAGCTCGCGGAGCGTCCGTCCCCTGCCAGGACGCGGGTCGACCTTCGGGCAACACGTCCAGGTCACGACGGCCATCACGAGCAGCGCGACGCCGTAGGTGAACGGGACGAACCGCCAGCCGCCCGGGACGAATCCGCCGATAACGCCGGCCGTCCCGATCGCAGTCACGAGCGTCGGGGCGATCAGCTTGGTGATCGAGGCCCCGACGTTTCCGGCGCCGAACGTGCCGAGTGCGAACCCTTGCCGCTCATGCGGAAACCAGGCCGCAACCCAGGCGATCCCGGCGGCGAACGAGGTGCCCGCAATCCCGAGCAGGAAGGCGAGGAAGACGAGCATATGGTACCCGTGCGCGTGGCTGATCAGGAATGCCGGTACCGAGGTCACGACGAGCAGCGCGGTCATCACCTTTCGACCACCGACGTGATCGGTCAGCAGGCCGACCGGGACCCGGAGCAGCGAGCCCGTGAGGATCGGGATGGCAACCAGGAACGCGAACTCGCCGTCACTCAGACCGAGCTCCTTGCGAAGCGGGATGCCGACGATCGCAAACATCACCCACACCGCGAAGAACACGGTGAAGTCGGCCGTGGCCACCGTGAGCACTGTCCGACGGCTCCGACCGCTCGCCGGGACAGCGGCATTCCACGCCTGCGACTGACCGAGGGAATGGACGCCGCTCATTCAGTCGACGCTAGACGCGTGGCCCGCCGCTTACATGATCAAAATTGCTCAGTCCGCACAATCGCGCCGACGCGGGCGCTGGTGGCCCTGGGACCCTGCTACTCCTGCAGCGAAGCCAGCTCAGCTGGCGTATTTGCGTTTGCGAGACGCGCGGGGGCGATCTCGACCAGACGGACATCGAGACCTTCGAGGACGTCTCGGATCTTGAGGGTGCCGTTGCGTAGGCAACGCTCAAGGGTGGGGAGCGACGACTGGGCGTAGGCACCAGGGAGCGGCCCGCTTGCGACAGTCGCAGCGTCGGCGTCACCACACGCGGCTGCCAGCAGCCTGAGGTCGGCCGGCTCGAGGAGCGGGCAGTCAACAGGGATCACGACCGCCACCGGACTCCGTACGGCTCGTAGTCCCGCCACGATCCCCGCGAGCGGTGCACGAACGTCGGCCCTGTCGTCGAGCACGGGAAATGGAAGGTCGAGCTCGTCGGCCTTCCCGACCGCGATCCGCTCGCCAAACGCCTCCCCGAGCAGCCGCCAGGCTCGCTCGGCGAGCGTCTCGTCCCCGAAGCGCGCGAGCGCCTTCGGAGAGCCGAAGCGACGGCTTGCTCCGCCGACGAGCAAGATGCCGGTAACGGGCTCGACGCGAGGAGGACTCATCTGATGCATCTTGATCATTGCTCACGGAGGACGCAGCGTGGAGTCTTGTCCACGATGCGCTCACGGAATGCGCCGGCCATGAACCTCGGGGGCACGCTCAGGAGCGCGAGCTGACTGTCGGTGCGTCGCCACCCGGTTCTCGGCGCCCGTCCCCCATCCTCCAGATCGGCCGGGCGACTGGTCGGCCCGCCCGCTTCGTCATCGTCGCCGGGTATGCGGCGAGCGCGGTCGCGTGCTTCGGCGCGGCCGCGATCACGCTCGTCGTCGCCGTCCCCGACCTCGTCGCGGGTGCGCCGACGAACGCACCGGTGCTCCTCGCTGTCCACCTGCTCGGGCTGGGGTTTCTCCCGTTTGGAGTCGCCGGCGGCGTGCTTCACATCCTGCCCGTGCTGATGCGAAACGGTGCGCCCGGTCGGCGAGCCCTCATCGCGCTGCCGCTGCTCTGGGGTGGCCCTCTCCTCGCCGTCGGGATCGCGATCCACCAGCCCATCCTCGCGTACCCGGCCGCCAGCGTGGCCGGAGTCGGCGTGCTCCTCCTGCTCGTTGAGGTCGGCACGCTCGTCAGGCGCGCCCCGAAAGGCCGCGTGGTCATGGCGAGTCGGGTGGGCGTCTCGCTCTCAGCCCTGCACGCAGCAATGGCCTTCACGGCGGGAGTCATCGTCTTCGGCTCGGGAGGGCTCTTCGGGCTCTCCGAAGGAGAGTCGGTAACGACGCACCTGAACCTCGCCGTCCTCGGCTGGCTCACGATGCTGATCCTCACCGTCGGCCGGACACTCGGACCGATGCTCTCCCTCGCGCCCGCAGCTGGTCCTCGCCGCTACCCCGCCGACGAGATCCTCGTCGGCGCCGGGCTCTGGCTGATCATCGCCGGCATCGCAGCCTCACGCGCGCTCGCCGTTGTCGGTGCCGCCGTTGTCATCGTTGCGCTCGTTCGGTTCGGGCTGCTCATGAACCGGGTTCGCCGCGGCCACCGGCTCCACGGCCTCGAGGCCCCGCTCCTCCACTTCACGGTCGGCATGGCCTTCCTTGTCCAGGCGGGAGCCGCAGGGCTCTGGCTGCTCGGCCGCAAGACGCCGTCGCCGCACATCGAGGAGATCTACGTCCTGTTCCTGCTCGGCGGCTTCGCGACGGGCGTCACGCTCGGCCACCTCGGGAAGCTGCTGTCGCTCTCCGCCTGGGTCTCCTGGCCCCCGGGGCCACGACCAGAACAGGTTGCGCTCTACCCGCGCAGGCGCTGGGTCGGCGAAGCGTCGTGTTTCGCCGTGGGCGTTGAGCTTGTGGCGGTGGGGGTCGTCGAGAATGTCCAGGCCGCGGCGTACGCAGGATCCGGACTCCTCGTTGCTTCGGCCGCGCTGGCGGCCGTAGCCATCCAGGCGACCTGGCGTGCCGGTGCACCGGCACGCTGAACCTCAGATCAGGCCGAAGGAGCGGGCGCGCGCCACGGCCTCGAGCTGCGAGTGTGCACCGAGCGCGACAAGGAGGAGCCGCACGTGGTTTCGGACCGTCGTCTCCATCAGGCCAAGCCGCGCTGCGACCACCTTCACGGGCTGTCCTCCACCGATCAGACCGAGGATCTCGCGCTGTCGGGGAGTCAGGTTCGGCGGCGGACCGAGTCGAGCCTCGGCGACCGGTGCGACCTCCTTGCACGGCGCCTCCCTCATCAGGTGAAGGAAGCGGGGTCCGGACTCGCTGTGCGCGGAGATCGTCTCGAAGGAGAGCCGGCTGCGGCCTGTTGCGGTGCGTGCGAAGAACTCGTCCTTCGGAACTGATCGCCCCTCGCGCAACTGGCGTGCGCGCGAACAACCCGCGTGACACACCATCGCCCCCTCGTCGTCCTCGCCGCCGATCACCTCCCAGCACTGTCGGCCGACGGCGTCCTCGGCGGCGATTCCCGTCAGCGCCTCAGCTCCGGGGTTCCACAAGATCACCTCGAGATCGCGGTCGAAGATGAAGAGCGCCGCGGAGGACTCGTACCCGCTTGTCTTGCGGCCGGTCACTCCTTCAGTTTCACACTCGGCGAATCGCGGGCCATCGGCACGACGCCGCAGGATGCTTGCGGTCAACTACCGGCCGTCGATGCCGCGCGATCAGGCCGAAACGGCAACGCGGGGACGTGAGGGAACATGGGCGCAGTCCGGCTCTTCGGCAAGCGGGTCTCCCGTCGCGGCATATGCGCGAGCGCGGCACCCACCGCAGACGCCGCGGTAGTCACAGACGCCACAGTCCCCGCCAAGGCTCGTCGGGTTTCGAAACGCCTCGAAAAGTGGGGCGCTCGCATAGATCTCCGAGAACGGCCGGTCACGCACGTTGCCGACGGAGAGCGGGAGGAACCCGCATCCGCAGACATCACCCACGTGCGAGACGAACGAGAAGCCATTCCCCGCAAGGCAGCCGCGCGACATGGTGGTGAGCCTGGCGGAGATGCGCTCGGGCCGCGGCTCACCGCGCTCACGGGCGCTCTCAGTCTCGATCCGGCGGAAGTGCGGTGCACAGATCTGCTTGACCGGGAAGGGCGACTCCCGCTGCAGTTGGTAGAGCCACTGAAGCACCTTCTCCTGCTCGTCTGCCGGAAGCTCCTCGCCTGCGAGTAGGCGCCCGCGGCCAGTCGGAACCAGGAAGAAGAGCTCCCACGCCCCAGCCCCGAGGTCCCCGATCAGTTTGTGCATCTGTGGGAGAAGTGCAACGTTGCTACGCATCACCGTTGTGTGGATCTGAACGTGCTGGCCGGCTGCGCGGAGGTTTGCAAGGCCCTCGAGCGCTCCGGCGTAGAACCCCGGCGTCGAGGCGAACGCATCGCCGCGTCGTGCGTCAGGGAAGTGCAGGCTGAACGAGACGGCATCGATGCCGGCCGCCCTGATCTCGGCGCACTTCTGCGGCGTGAGAAGGCTTCCGACATCGACCGAGAGCGCCATACGCAGCCCAAGGGCATGGCCCGCCGCTGCGAGCTCCAGCGTGTCCGAACGGGTGAGCGGCTCGCCGCCGGTGAGGATCAGGACGGCGCCCGGATACGCGCTGGCGACGTCGTCGAGGAGTGCGAGCCCCTCTGCGTGCGTCAGCTCGGCGGGGTGCGCGTGGTGCTGTGCTGCGGCCCGACAGTGCTTGCACGCAAGCGGACATGCGCGCGTCACCTCCCAGGCTACGACGACCGGCGGGCGCGCCGCTGGCAGTCCCTTCCGGGCCGCCGAGGACGCCGTCTCTCTGGTCATCTCCTTGAGGCCAGCCATTGCAGATATCGAACCGGCCCCCGCCGCGGATGGCCTGATCAACATTGATCAGGCGGCCCTTGCCGGCCGAGGAGACACTCCTCATCTCAGGCATCGCGAATCGCAAGGGAGGTACCCACTGACCCCATCTGTGTGGAGCCCCGTGACCGCCTCAGCCGGACGTGAGTGTCCGGGCGGAGGCGAGAAGAGACCGTACCCGGCCGAGCTGAGTTCGCCCTCCTGGATCTGCCGTGGCTCTCTCTACCCGCCCCTGAGCGACACGGGGCCTGCTTGTAGCACCGCGGAAATCCGCCGTCCCTCCGGCGTCCGGAGCAGCCGTTCGACCTCGCACCCGCACGGCCGCTCCGCCGCCGCAGGGCACGGCGCCGATCGTTCCAAACCTCGTCGTGAACGACACTGAGACGCTCAGCGAGCGTCAGCGCGAGGTCCTCGGCCTGCTCGCCGAAGGCCTGACAGCCCGTGCGATCGCCGCGCGTCTCGGCATCTCCGAGCCGACGGCGCGCAACCACATCCATGGCGTCCTTCGCCGGCTGAACTGCCACTCCCAGCTTGCGGCGGTCGCGCGTGCCCGCGAGCGCCGGCTGCTCTAGCCGCCTCTGGACCCGTCGGCTCAGAACCCGGTGTCGATCGCCGGAGCGGCGTCCGGCACCTCGCCGTGCCCGAATGCGGTGTGAACGGCCGGTCGCAGGAGGCCCGCGCCGAGCGATGCCGCGGAGACGGCGAAGATCGCGCCCACGATGAATGCGACGTGGTAGCCGCCGACGAGCGAGACGAGATCGCGGTGGCCTGCGATGCGAAGAGCGTCGGTGCGGGCCGAGGCGATGCTTGCCAGCACGGCAAGACCGAGCGCGCCGCCCATCATGAACGCCGTGTTGACGATGCCCGAGGCGAGCCCTGACTCCTCGGGCGCGACGTCGCCCATTGCCGCGAGCAGCATCGGGTTGAACGCGATTCCCGCACCGAACCCGAGCAGGATCATGCTGGGCAGGACGTCTGTGAGGAAGCTCCCATCAACTGGCGCGCGGGCGAACAGGATGAGGCCCACCGAGGCTAGCCCGAGGCCGACACCGAGAGGGCGACGGATGCCGAAGCGCATGACGAGCTTCGCCGAGACGCCGATCGACATCGCTCCCATGATCAGGTTCGACGGGAGAAAGGACAGGCCAACCTGCATCGGGCTGTAGCCGAGAACCAGCTGCAGGTAGAGCGCCGAGAGGAAGAACCAGGCAAACATCGCCGCCGCCCAGAGGACGCCCGTGAGGTTTGCGATCGCGACGTTCCGCAGCTTGAAGAGCCGAAGCGGCATCAACGGCGCCGCGACCCGCGCCTCGATCGTCAGGAACGCGGCGAGCAGCGCCACGGCGCCGCCGAGGAGCCCGAGCGTCCGCGCAGAGCCCCAGCCTGACTGGTTCCCGTTGACGATCGCGTACACGGCGAGCATGAGTGCGGCGGTGACCGTCACTGCACCGCCGACGTCGATCCGCTGTGAGCTCGACGCCGTGTGCGCGCCCGGAAGGAGCTTGAGCGCCAACGCGACGACCACGACACCGATCGGGATGTTCACGAGGAAGATCCAGTGCCAGTCGAGCGAGCCCGTCAGCACGCCGCCGAGGAGCACGCCGATCGAGCCGCCGCCCGACGCGACGAAGCCGAAGACGCCCATCGCCTTCGCGCGCTCCCCCGGCTCGGTGAACAGGTTCATCATCAGCGAGAGCGACACAGCCGAGGCGATCGCGCCACCGACGCCCTGAACGGCGCGTGCACTCACGAGCAGACCCTGGGAGCTTGCGAGCCCGCAGGCAAGCGAGGCGACCGTGAACAGGGTGATCCCGGCCAGGAACAGGTTGCGATGGCCAAGCAGGTCACCGAGCCGCCCCCCGAGAAGCAGCAGCCCGCCGTAGGTGAGGAGGTACGCGTTGACGACCCAGGCAAGCGACGTGTCGGAGAACCCGAGATCCGCCTTGATCGACGGCAGCGCGACGTTCACGATCGTCGCGTCGAGCACGATCATCAGCGTTCCAAGACACAGCACGTACAGCGCGAGCCAGCGGCTCCGGCCTTCCAGGGTCATCCGTTCGTCCTTCCTCGTTGATCGACCGCGGGAGGATAGACCTCCGGGCCCGAGCCACCGCGCTTCAGGTGCCCCCGAAAGGGCGCTACATGCAGCCGTATCCGCCGGGGTTCTTGTCGCAGTCGCTCGGGATCGACGAGCCGCCACCGGAGCTCGAACCGCCGCTCGAGCTCGAGCCTGACCCCGCACTCGCGCCGGAGCTGGAGCTCTTCGAACCCGACGAGGTCGAGCTCTTGGAGCTGCTCGACGCCGAGGCCGCCTTCGTCACAACCGTCCCCGAGGGGGCCGAGATCGCGTGCCACACTCCACCCTCACCCTGGCCGGCTACGTCATCGGCCTTGTGATCGCCGGAGTACAGGTAGAGCGGCATGCCCTTGTAGGTCACCTGGACCTTGCCGTCCGGGCGCGTCACCGTCGCAAGGAGCGCCGAGGTGACGCCGGTGCCGGCGACGGGCTTCACGCCTGCGGAGACCACGAGCGGCGGCCAGTTCGTCGAACACGATCCGGTGCACCGAACGGCGCCCTTGGTCTCGAGAGCGTTGTGGTAAAGCGTGCGGCCGGCCGAGCTGACGAGGATCTTCCCGAGCACGCTGTTCTGTGAGCTGCGGACAGAGGTCGCGGTAGCCGCGACGGCACCTGCGGTCACGCCGAGGCAGACGAGGAGCACGAGCCCCGCCAACCGACCTCTCATCTCGCGCCGAGCGCTCACTGCCCATTCCTCCTCAGTCGAACCCTGACAACCAGCGTACGCCCCTCGCTGAGCTGCGGCAAGGGTCGGCCCGGCCTTGCCCCTACCGGACGTTTGTCCAGCTCTGGCCACCGTCGGCACTGCGCCAGACGGAGCGGTCAAAGCCGACGGCGTAGGCGATTTCGGGCTTGCTCGGCGAGTAGGCAACCGGGCCGAACATCGTCGTCGACTGCAGAACGAGACGCCAGGTCAATCCCCCGTCGGTTGACCTGACAACGCCGATGCTCGTCATGAGCACCGTCTTCGCATCGTCCGGCTTGACGGCGTACTCCATCACCATCTTGCCGCCGCGCGAGTCCTTGAACCCGGTCTTGCTCCACGTCGTGCCGTCCACGCTCGTGAACGGGCCGCTGTCCATGTCCCCCGCGACGACACGGCCGCCGTCGGTGTAGGCGAAGGCCCAGGGTGCGACACCGAGCTTCTTCGAGACGAGCTGGAACGACGCTGCGGTATCGGTCGAGCGGTAGAGCGCTCCCGTGTTGAGCAGCAGGTAGAGCGACGCCGGATTCGCCGGATCGACCGCGAGCGCCTGGATCGCGGTCGCGATCAGGCCGGTCGGATGCACCTCGCGCCAGGTCTTCCCGTCGTCGGCGCTGATGGCGACGACAGGAGCGCCGTCGGCGACGGTGCGCCCTGTTCCCTTGCGCGCCACGGCGCCGGTCACACTCTTGGCCTTCGCCCCGGCCGCGACCATCGACGAGCCGAGGTCGACGATGCTGGTCGTGTTGATGCCCTTGAGACCCGCTGGCTTCCAGGTCTTGCCGCCGTCGGCAGAGCGTGTGAGTCCGCTGCTCATGCCGAGTACGACGACGTTGGGATCCGACGGGCCGACGGCGACCGCCCAGTACCAGGGGTCGAACGGGGCTGTCTGCGCCACCGTCGCCGGCGCCACGGTCGGCGTCGTGACCGGCGTCGGCTTCGAGATCGCGCCGAGCGCCATGAACGCCGCCGCGAACATGGCGACCAGGCCGGCGATGAGCAGTCGCTTGCGCACGATTGGCGTCATGTCGTACCTCCTCCGAACGTAAGCCGTGCCGAGGCCATCATGGCTCGCGCGCGGTCGACTGCTGGAACGAGCCGGTCGCCTGACCTTCTGCGTCAAGGGCGTAACGGTGGATCGCCTCGTAGCGGATCTTCGACTCGCCAAGAAGCCGTGCCACGTCGGGCTCGTCCTCCCAGAGGAACGCGACGGCGACCCCGCAGTTCGGGCTCACCTCGCGTGGCCCGGGGACGAGCCTCGCAGAGAGACCGGCCCGTTGCAGGACACGCTCGGAGCGCATCGCGTGCTCCGAGGCGAAGAACGAGACAACGCCGCCCCAGTTCATGCGATCGCCCGCGAGGCGGCGGCGCGAGCGCGCTCGGCGATCACGCGCAGGCCTTCGACTGCGGTGTCGAGATCCTGCTCGGTCGTCTCCATCCCCCACGAGAGCCGGAGGGTTCCCTCAGGCGCCGTCCCGAGCGACCGATGAGCGGCGGGAGCGCAGTGGAGCCCGGCCCGGGTCATCACGCCCCACTCGTCGTCGAGCATCCGAGCGGCCGTCGAGCACGGGATGCCGTCGATCGTGACGGAGGCGATTCCGACGCTCCGATCCGGATCGACCGGCCCCTGCATCGTGATGCCGGGGACATCGGCGAGCGCGTCGCGGAAGTGCCGCCCCAGAGCCGTCGCGCGAGCGTGAATGAGGTCGAGGCCCGTCTCGTGGAGGAACTGGGCGGCGGCGCCGAGGGCGACGATCCCGGTCATGTTCGGCGTGCCGCTCTCGTAACGGTCCGGGGCGAAGTCGGGCTGATACTCGGACTCGGAGAGGCTGCCGGTGCCCCCGCGCAGCAGCGGCTCGATCTCGACGCCAGGCGCCAGGTAGAGCAGCCCTGTCCCTGATGGGCCGAGAAGCCCCTTGTGGCCAGGCATGGCAACTGCGGCCGCGCCGAGCGCGGTGAGTGAGAGCGGGACGTGGCCGGCGCTCTGCGAGGCATCGACGATCAGGTGATGGCCTGCCTCGCGCGCGATCGCCGCCATCTCTGCGATCGGCAGGAGCACGCCGGTCACGTTCGATGCGTGGGTGGCGACCGCGAAGCAGTCGCCTGGGGCACGGAGGCGCGCGGCCCACTCGTCCAGGTCAATCTCACCGGTGTTGCCGTCGGTCGCGACGACCTCGACCGTGCAGGCGCCGCGCTGCTCGAGGCCGCGCAGCGGGCGCATGACCGAGTTGTGCTCGAGCGAGGTCGTGACGATCCTGACACCGTCGACTGCCATGCCGGAGATCGCGAGGTTGAGTGCCTCGGTTGCGTTCTTGGTGAAGATCAGCTCGTCGGGTGACTCGGCAACCAGGAGGTCGGCGAGCTGCTCACGGGCAAGGCTGACGGCCCGGGAGGAGGCGATCGAGCGCCGATGGCCGGAGCGGCCGACGTTGCCACCTGCCGTCTCGAGGAAGTTGAGGATCGACTCGAGCACGACGGGCGGCTTCGGCCATGACGTCGCAGCATGGTCGAGGTAGACCTCGCCGATCACTGTGTCCAGCCGCCGATCGTCGGAGAGATCCAGCTCATGTAGATCACGGCCGCGAGGTAGAAGCCGGCGAGGAAGGCCCAGGCTCCGACACGTCCCTGACCTGCGAGCACGTGCTGGCGGAGTGGGCAGGCGCCGGAGAACGTGGCGATCAGCCCGAGCAGGATGCCGCCAACCAGCACAGCGATCACCGCGCGGATTCCGGACGGCGTCGTCCCGGCCGCGAGCACCCCGTGGGCGACACGGCTGCCGTCGATGAGGTGGAGCGCGCCGAAGACGACCCACGAGCCGACCAGCATCGCACCGACCCCCTTAAGGAGCGCCGTGTCGCGGACGAGCACGTAGTCGCGCAGACCGCCGATGGTGCACATCCGGGAACGCTGCGCGAGGTAGCCGACGATCAGGCCGACGCCAAGTGAGGCGAACGAGACGATCATCGGCGTGCCGCCCAACGCATCGAGAGGGTCGCAACGACGATCCCGGTAGCAACGCCCATCAGAGCGAGCACCGCAGCGACGTCCCCGTACCCGGTGCGGATGATGATCCGAGTCGGGCAGCCCCCGACAAAGAGCGCGGCACCCATCGCGAGCGCGCCGAAGACGAACTGCCGGACGTTGCCGCCGAGATTGATCGAGCCGAACTCGCCGTTTCGCCTCGAGGCGAGGAACGAGCCGAGCACGAGCCCAACGACCGTGAGAATCGGCCACGATCCACCCGGTGACGCGACGTAGAGCTTGGCGCCCTCGACGTGGTTCAGAAACCAGTCGGCGAGGTCACGGCCGTGACAGGCAGAGCACAGCCCGTAAGCAGTCGGCGGCGACATCTTTCCCCACTGGCCGACAGCACCGGCAAGCGCGGCGGCGGCGATCCCGTAGAAGATCGGTGACCGGGCCCAACGGCTCATCGGCGGAAGACTACGAGATCGGTCGACGGGGTAGCCGGGAGGCAACTCATGAGGCGCACGACGTCGACGCGCCGCCTGCCGGCGTTGCGGCAGCAGAGTCGGTCGGTATGAGTCGAAGCCCGCCGCCGAGAACGAGTGCGGCGACGAGGAGGCTCGCAAGCGCATGGGCCCGAACGGGCCGTGGAACGATCTTCGTGATCAGCATCGCAGGTCTCGTGTCCTACCACGCCTGCACGAGCCTTCCTCGCACGCGGTCGCCGGGCGCATGAAGGGCTCAGACCACATTGAACTCGTGCTTCTTGCCGGCCCCCGACGTGACGTACCAGCGACCCGCCTTCAACGTCACGATGGCGGCCTTCGTCCCGACGAAGGCCGAGCCCGTGAGTTCCCTCGACGACCCCTTCGCCGTCGTCAGGGAGAGGCCGCGCTTCGTGCTGCGATCGGTGATCGAGAAGCGGTAGCGCCCGGCACGTAGCGTCGAGACGGACTTGCCCTTCGTCGTCAGGGTGACCGAGCCGTTCGCACCGAGAGTTCCCGCGACCGTGCCGTGGAGCGTCGCTGCGAGCGCCGACCCAACGACATCCTGCTGGGTCGAGCCCTTGCCGGTCGTTGCACCGTAGGGACTCGCGGGAGCCGTGGGTGTACCGGAGGCAAGCGTCGAGAACGTCGTGCGGGTCACCGACGGCTGGTTGAGGTCCTGGGCCGTGTAGGTCGCGTTCGGCTTGAAGTACGTCCCGGGGAGCTCGTAGCTCGCGTCGCAGCCGAAGTCAAGCGTCGTCGCAAGGTTGACCCCGGGGCCGGCGAGCTGGAACTGCACGTAGCCCTTGCAGCCCGTGAAGTCGGTCGCCGAGTACTGGTTGTCAACCAGCTTGAACATGACCGGCGTACTCACGACGACCTGGTAGGTGCCCGGCGCGATCGACGTCACCTTGTTCCCGGAGTCATCCACGAGAGAGAACTGGCAGTTCATGGTGTAGACGGCGTAGAGCGACGGGACACCGCTCGGAGTCGAGGCGCCGGCCGACGGCGCGAAGACCGCCGCCGCACCCGTGACAAGCATGGCGCCGAGGGCGCACCAACGCCGGCCTCGCGTCACACTCACAGTCGATCTCCCGAGCTCGTCACCCGTCCACTGTATCGCCGCTCTTGCAGAATGTCTCCCCGGCAGCATCACCGCCCGCAGGACGGTCGTCCGACGCGGTATCAGGACGCCACGTCGAACGTCCGGGCGACCCCGCGCCCGGAGAAGTACGTCCAGTGTCCCGGTGTGAGCGTGATGGTGACGCTGCGGTGACCAACCCATGCCCCACCAGTGAGCACCTTCTGCTTGCCCTTGCCCGACTGGAGCGCGAAGGTCGAGTGTGGGTCGCTATCTGTCACGGACACGAGGTAGCGACCCTGTTTGAGCGTCGTGACCGGCTTGCCCTTGAACTGGAGCGCGGCAGCGCCGCCCGCACTCAGCGAGCCGCTCAGCGTGCCTCGCAGAACCGTCGCGATCTTCGAGCCGATCAGGTCGGTCGACGACACCTTGCCCCAGATCGTGGCGTACGGACTGTTCGGTACGACCGGGGTGCCAGAGGTGAGTGTCGTGAACGTGGTTCGGGTCGCTGACGGGAGGTTCAGATCCTGGGCCGTGTAGGTCGCCCCGGGCACAAACGCCATCGAGGGGAGCATGAGGTAGGCGTCACAGCCGGCGTCGAGGGTCGTGGAGAGGTTCACACCGGGGCCGGTGAGCTGAAACTGCACCCAGCCCTTACAGCCGGTGAAGTCGCTTGCGGCCGGGTGGTCGGACGGCTCGACAAGCTTGAACATCACCGGCGTGCTGACGAACACCTGGTAGGTGCCAGGCGCAATTGCGGTGACCTTCTTGCCGGAGTCATCGACGATCGAGAACGTGCAGTTCATCGTGTACTCGACGTAGAGCGTCGGGAGCGCTCCCTGCGTACCCCGGAGCGCGGCGGCGCTTCCCACCGGCACGAGGATCGCCGCTGCCGCCACTGTTGCGAGGCGCCGTGCTGACCGCACCATCAAACCGCCCTCCGAAGTCGTTGTCCCACTGTATCCCCCTCAACCCGAGACCACGAAGGAACTCGTCTTCCCTCGCGCGGACGAGAACCTCCACTGCCCCGCCTTGAGCACGACGGTCGTCGTGCGCGTCCCGACGTACAGGTCGCCCGTCAGGATCGTCGCTGCGCGCCCGACCATCTGGATCGCGAATCCGCTCCGCTGATCCCGGTCACTGAGCGCAATCCGGTACCGGCCCGGCGCAAGGGCGGTGACCGGCTTCCCGGCCTTCGTGAAGGTCGTCTGGCCGCTTGCTCCTACCGTCGCCGTGAGCGTTGCCAGGATCGGAGCCGCCGCCGTTGTCGTCACCGTCTTCGATCCGACGACGTCAGTCGAGGCGGTGCCGGAGCCCGTCGAACTCCCACCGGACGACGGGCCGGAGGGCGAGGTTGGTGAGCCAGTCGCGGTCGTCGTGAAGACAGCACGCGCGACGGTCGGCTGATTCAGATCGCGCGCGGTGTAGGTGGCGCTTGGCTGAAAGGTCGCCTTGAGGATGTCCTTGTCCTCGTCACCGTCCTGGAGCGTCGTCGCAAGATCGACCCCAGACCCTGTCAGCACGAACTGCGCAGACCCCTTGCACGCGGTCATGTCATACGTCCCGGAGAGATCGATGATCGAGAAGACGACAGGGCTCGTCACCATCACCTGGTATGTCCCGGGGGCAATCAGGGTCACCACCCTGCGGCTGTCGTCGGTGATCGAGAACGTGCAGTTCATCGCGTAGGCGACGTACAGCGTCGGCAGCACGGCCGCCCGGTTCGCGCCCTCACCGGTCGGTGAACCGACGGCGACGACGGCAGACGCCGTCGCAACGAGCGAGAGAAGCCGTGCGCGTGCTGCCATTGCAAACCTCCGGTCGGATCGTGCGGTGGGTAGTCAAAAGGGGAGGGGCCTGTCTCCAGGCCCCTCCCCGACGTTCACGCCATCTGTCTCGGGCCTCGCCCTAGAGAGAACCGGCGAGCGTGCCTCGGACTGCCGCTGCATTCATCGGTGCCTGACGGATACGTACACCCGTGGCGTCGAAGAACGCGTTCGCGACTGCCGCCGCGATCGCTGTGGTCGGCGGCTCGCCGGAGCCGGTGGCGATCCAGCCATTCGCGGCTGCGGCGGTGTTGCCCGCACTCACGTCGCTGGTCACGTCACCAGGGACGACGGTCGTGTACTTGCCCGGGTGGACGTTGACCAACGTCAGCTTCGGGCTGTCCTTGAACCGGAGGATCGGGTACGTCACCCAGTCGAGGCTCGTGACCCGCTCCGTGTTCCACGTCGGCATCTCGTACAGCGCACGCGAGAGGCCCTGGATCGCTGAACCGCTCATCTGGTTTGTGACCAGCTGCGGGTTGATCGTGATCCCGTTGTTCTGGGCGACATAGATGTGCTTGACGACGATCTTGCCGGACTTCTTGTTGACCTCGATGTCCGCCACCATGCCGGTCTGGCTCGATGCGAACGTGCCGAAGGCGAAGCCGCGACCGGTCACGATGTTGCCGGCCTGCTTGACCGAGTTCGCAACCTTTGGCTTCCAGCCGGCCGCGATCGTTGCCGCGTCCATCGTGGCCAGCCAGCGCTGCCCGAGAAGAACGGTCCCGTCGATGTTCGACCGGCGGAACGCGACCGGGTCCGTGTTCGCCGCATACGCAAGCTCGTCAACGATCTGCTCGCTGGCGAAGTACGACTGCGGCGCGTTTGGAGCACGGAGAGCGCTGATCTTCAGCGATCCACCGTACAGCGGCTGCGTCTTGGCATTGACCCGCCGGGCATAGCCCGTGTTGTAGACCGCGCTGTCGGACGGGGTCGGGCCGCCGTTCCCCGGAACTGCCGCCCACGTCGCCGTGCCGAGCAGCTCCTTGGTGGTGTCGATCGTTGTACCGGCCTGTCCGTATGCGGTCCAGTCGGCGGCCACGATCTTGCCGTTGGCGTCAACGCCCATCTTGACGTCGTACATGTGCGACGGGCCGTAGCTGTCCCAGCCGTGCTGATCCCAGCGCATCCACTGCATGCGGACCGGCTTGCCGATCTTCTGGGAGATCATCGCGGCCTGCTCGGCGCACTCGCCCTGCTGACCTCCACCGAACGAGCTTGCGCCCTCGTACCAGATCACGCGAACCTGGTTGCCGTTGGCGAAGCCAAGCATGGTGGCGATGTTCGGCGGGATGCCCTGGAGCGACTGGCCCTGGACATACAGCGTTGCACTCGCCGCCTTGACATCGGCGACCGCGCAGTGCGGGCCGATCGGCACGAAGTTGTTGTAGTGGTACTTGTACGTCGCGGAGACGGTCTTGGTGGCCGTCGCCATCACGGTCGGCACGTTGCCGCTGTCTGCGGTGAAGCGTGCCGGGTTGAGCGTGTTCGTGTCCGCGGCGGACCGCATCCACGACCAGTAGTTGCCCGATCCGGTGAACTTCGGATCGCTCTTCCACACAACCTTGAGCTGCGAGGCGGCCTGGATTGCGTCGTACTCCTTCGGGGCCGTGACCGCGAGGAAGTTCGCGATCTGCACGACCTGAGCGCCCGGGATATGGGCAATCGAGGACGCGTCGACGCTCACCGGCTGGTTGTTGACCGACGAGTTGGCGCCGGCGCCACGCGGGCGGACGCTCCGAGCATGAACCATCCCGGGAATGCGGACGTTCTGGATGTAGGTGTAGGTGCCTGCGACCTTGGCCGGGATGTCGATCCGCGGGAAGGACTTGCCGACAACCTTGTACGAGCTGACCGGCTTGGCGATGCCTGCACCGGGAAGCAGTCCGGCCGACGTCG
>Ga0194048_10000186_pt1 | contig 28616 bp, 39 predicted proteins | sample JunL225m_MetaG_FD_161685 | JGI IMG/M metagenome (GOLD analysis project Ga0194048, IMG submission 161685) | Anoxic zone freshwater microbial communities from boreal shield lake in IISD Experimental Lakes Area, Ontario, Canada - Jun2016-L222-5m | ecosystem: Environmental > Aquatic > Freshwater >...
GATGCGCTTACACGCTCAGCGTTGTCAGACGCATTGAACGCTTCTTTCGTGTAGTCATCTGCGCTTGGGTCGTTTTGAGCGTGCGCTTCAGCAGCCATCAAATGTGCTTCAGCAGCAGCGTTGTGTGCTTCGCCTTCGCTGAGCGTACGCGAGTTCTCTGAGCGGTCCGCATGATCGGTGCCGACCGCGTCGTGATACGCGGAAAGCGCTTCGTGGCCCATTTGCGCAACTTCGTTGCGAGACATGCTCGTCGGGTCAGCGCCACCGCCAGAAGTCCACCGACCGTTTTCGTCACGTGCCTGTTCTTTCAGCATGTCGTTCGCCTTGGCAACTTCTGCCCTTACCCCTGCTAACCACTCTTGTGCTTCTTGAAGTTTGCTCATCGTTAGTTCCTTTGAAAGTAGAGACTTGGTAGTCACTCTATCAACTCTGCGCATGTTTGCTCTGGAGAGGTGATCCGTTGCCAAGTCGCGATGCATTGTTGCCTCGTGATTGTTTCCTGCGTCTCCGTGTGCTTCCGCTGCTCTCATGTGCGCTACGGCTGCTTCTAGGTGGGTATTGATCTTGTTTTCGTGGCCCTTCGCCTTTTCGCTTGCTGCGGTCTTGGCGTCTGCTCTTTCCGAAAGATAATCGGCTCCTGCGTTCCTGACCTTCGTATCCGTGCCACTTCCAAAACGACCACCAGAATCCCTCATGTGCTCTGATTCTTCCCACAGTTTGAGCATTTGAAGTCTTTTCTGTAGCGCTGTAAGAAGTTGGCTTGGTGATTCCTGCATCAGGATCCCTATGAGCGGTTGGCCCAGGGGACCAGGACCAGTGGCACACCGGCAGAGGTTGCTTCTCTTGCGTTCTCCTTGGAGTTGTCAATCAGAATGTCCACACCATTGTCGTCGCACCATTTTGCCTTGCCCTTTGAACCGCTTCCATCAGGACTGGCGACAATCGTCATGCTATTCCAGCAGTTTGAGCATCCGAGTTCGTCGAGATACTGAGACTTTTTATCCCAGATGTCTTTTGTTGCCGTGTCTTCTGCGGTTCCCGTGAGGACAACGACGCTATGACCAGCAGCCATCAGCGCTGCCATCAAGGACTGCATCTCTTTGGGGTTTGCGTCGATGGTGTTGTCTAAATCAACGGCGACTTTCATAGATACCTCTTCGTTGCGCTGCGGGATGTTGATTATGCTAGCGCATTTTGCCAATAAGACTGATAGTTGCTAAGTATGTCGGACTCGGCGTCCTTCGCTCCAGGGAATAAATACGGGTACGCATGCGTGCCCTCCGGAAATCCCAATTCAACTCTTCGACCATAGATCATGTCTGGTGCAATCTTCGCTTCCCATCCCAAACTTTTCTTCAAAACGCTTCGGACCATTATTGACCCCTTCAGGTCGGTTGAAATGCTCTGCGGCCTATCGAAGACGGTCTTTGGGGTTCCGGCGTCGTGTCGTGGTCCGAACCTTTGCTTGGCGTACTTTTCAATAGAGTGCGCTCCGAGTGCGGTTGCATTCATCGTGGCGTAGTCAACCCTGCTCAGGAGTTCTTCGATGGCCATATTGAATTCCTTGACTCCGGTGACTACGAGTTCAACCTTCATTGGGGCTCCTCAGTTGCTGGCTCTTCGTCAACCTTAACCGCCTGTACATCTGGATTCATTTCGTCTGGTTGCTCAACCTTCACTACCGGTAAATAGGTGCATCGGCAGTTTGGATGTTGCGGGATTCTTGGATCTGGCAATGGGCTGACCTCGTACGGTCCTTCGGCCTCGTTCTCTTTGCAGTTGTTTCCAGGTGGCTTGTCACAGGCATCATCTTCTGCCATCCAGTCAAACTCTTCGATGCCGTTCGCTATGTAGGTATCCATGGTCGCCTGCCCCTGCGCTCGCGAGGTCTCCGTTGCTGCGATCATCTCGGCGTGATCTGACACCAGGGCTTCTCCGGTCACGGGATCTGGAGTTGAAATGTTTTCAGCGATCTTCGAGGATGGCAGTCCATTGTCCAATCCGTAGGCGAGTGCGTTGCCGAGTCGGTCAAGAATTGTGTCGAATATTCCTTTGATTGTTACGTCAGAGTCTTCAAGCAGGATTTCAAGCCCACCATCTCGAATGAGATTGGCTGCGGCTGATTCCCCTGGCCCCCAGATTTCCCAATCAATTTCCCTCTCGGCTGCGGCGATTGCCGTAGGGACCGCTGCCGCTGATCCAATCTGACTTGTAGCGCTATGCGCCCCACTCACATAAGCATCCGCCCAGAGATAGTTTAGGACCCTCCTGGCGTCTTCTGGAGAGATCCTGATGTTGGACTTGACCGCTGCGTTGGCTATACGTGCTGATGAGATTTCAGAAGGCAATCGGTTCGCTGCGTTCCCTGAAGCCTTGTTGATGCTGGCCATCTCCGCTTCATACTTCTTCTTGGCCTCTGCGATCGCTGCCGGTATCCCGCTGACTCCCCTTCGTAGCGCTTCTGCCATCTTTGGTTTGTAGTGGGCAACGATGGCTGCGTAGTAACGACGGTAGGGCTGCTTTGCCCATGCTGATTTCTTTTGCAGTCTGGCGATCTCTTTTTCGACGGCATCAATTTCATCCTGAATGATACTGCTGGCCGAAATGTAGAGAGAATCAACAAGAGACTTGTTGGCATCCTGCTGTTTTAGTTGCTCAAGGATTTCTTCTGGTATCTTCACTCCGGCTCTTGAAATGTTGTCCGTGATTTTGTTCATTTGTTTATTCCCCCATCGTGGATAACAGACATCGCATCACGCCAGTCCCCACCGAGAACGCCGAAGTAACCCTTATCGGCAATGTGCTGGCTATATTCATCCCAATTGTAAGTAACGCCAGTGTAGTTGTAGTTCTCAGGGTTTTTTAGCGTGTTGTCAATCACGTTCCCCTTTTGGTCAACGGCCCATGCGTGCAGGAAGCCAAGGCCAGGCATATCTTTCGACTCGCATACGCCTTCGCAGTAGTTGAGTTTCCCACCACGTCCGAAGTTGCTGTCCATGACGATTCTGCTTGCGTTCTCGAAGCAGTTCTTCGGTTGCCCCATCGCAAATCCCTCTGGAAGTTTCTGCCCTTTGAACTGCGTACCATATTTGGCTACGTAGTCTCGTGCCCCAATGGGGTCGTGCGTGCCAAGAACAACCACGCTGCCCATGTCGATTCCACCACCGCTCCCAAATCGCCCGTGAGCATCTCGGGGGTGCTTCGACTCGTCCCATTCTTTAGCGAGGGACTTCGCTGCGCTATAAGCCTCAACAAAATAATGGTCGAAGGTCCCATATGGGGTTTGCGTGTCTGGCGGATAAATGCGGGCTGAGTATTTTGCTCCTTCCGGCAGAACACTTTCCCCCATCTTCAGATCAGAAAGACTCTGCTTTTGCCAGGGAACTCCTGTATCGGTGATGGACGGGAAGGTCATCGTGCCAACAACACCATTCGGGTTAAAGAAGCAAACGAGACACGACACTGGGCCTGAAACTTCGGTGGCTCTGTACTCATCGGCGACGCCCCTGTCTGGGCTGCTTGAGGTGATGCCACCGAGTTCTATGCGAGTAGAAACAACATCATCGCTTGCAGTCTTTCCGTTGCCATAGCGGTCATAAAGTTCCTGTGCAGAATCGAATGAATCCCCACGCCAAACCTCGTTGAAGGGCAGTTTGGTTGACGAGGCCTCCTCCTGAATCGCATTCGCAAGTTTTTTGTATTCTTCCACTTCTTTTGGTCCCAACCGATTCCCTTCAGAGTCTGTGGTCGGATCGACTCCCCTCAGGGCATCGTTGATGTTTGCAGACTCGTAGGCCCATTCATCCCAACCATTTGGGGTTACCTTTCCGGAGGAGTCAACCAGAGCGTTCTGCTGATCACCACTACCTTCCCCAAATCTTCCGCCAGCCCCACGTGGATGTTTTGATTCATCCCACGATTTGGCTGCGGCGTTTTCTTTGTTGTGGCTCATGATGTCTGCCAGTAGTTCTTGACCAACCTTGGTCTCCCATATTGGGTTTACCTCGTCTAGATCACCTGGGTTTGGTTGGTTCCTTGCGTCAACCTTCACACCAGGTCGTGCCTTGAGCATCTTTGCCAAACTCATATTGGCTATCTCTTTGCACTGATCGAGGTCCCACGTAGATGTTCCGCCATACCCTGCGTATGATTCGCCCATCGTGCGACCAATCATTTCGTGGTACGGGCGAGCGTCTGGGGTTGCCTCACTCGACACGCCAACGTGGTTTGAAACCGCCACCGTTGCGAGTAGGTACTGCAACGCTGTGGCTGCCCCAGGTGTTGTTTGGTTAGAACCAAGTTGAGCAACGTACAGGCTTTGCATCTCGCTTGCGTTCGGGTCTAGGTTGTTGTTGTCATACACCTTCTCAAAGTTCATGGCGGCACAAACATTTCCCTCTGCATCTTTTGCCACCAACACGTTCTCTCCATTGGCTGCGTCGTCCATGTAATCAACGCCTTCGACCAAACGGTGGGCCTGATGGTACATAGCAGCCTGACCGTCTGGATTGGATATTGCGTTGCCTTGTTGGATAATTTCTTCGTAGCGTTCACTGATGGCGTCGGCTTGGTTGCCTGTGTCTTCACGTACTGCGTCTAGCGCCTTTGGCGTCGTGCGCTCGTCGAGAATCTCTACAGTGCCACCAGCCTCACGAAACTTCTTAACCTGTCCGCCAATAAACGCCAGGTGCTCTGGTTGGCTAGCGCCTTGGCTGCCTGCGGTAGGCCGTTCTCGCACCATTGTATCTCCACCACCGCTCCCAAATCGTCCGCCCGCACCACGAGGATGTTTGCTCTCGTCCCATTCTTTAGCGAGGGACTTCTCTGTCTTTTCTGTAATCTCAATATCGGAGGGCGACCACGCAAACCTTCCTCCCGTTTCACCATTTTCTTTTTCAACGAGACCTTTGCCCATTATACCCTTGGCGGTATTTACGAGAGACATTTTATAGAGGGTTTCACGTCCAAACTTGTCATAGTTTTTTTGAATGTCGTCAACGACAAAGGTGCTTCCCCTTGGAAGTATGACCTCGGCCTCCTTATCTCGATTATTTGGAAGCGCATTACTGCCTTCGGGGATTTTGATTTCAACCATTGATCTCTCGGTATTACCTGCGAAGACTTCGGCAATGTGATCTGTTAGAGATGTCGCAACATAACCCTTGTCGGTAAATGTTTCTCCAACCCCCAAACCCAGGTCAAATTTTACCCCCCTAAATGTAGTCATTGGCTCAGTGGTTATTGAGCGAGCCATTGCTTTGTCTATCTGGTCTATTCCCTGCATAACCCCATTGGATGCCTTATCACCCAGGTCGTTTCTCAGCGCCAAATTTATCGACTCGGCAGATCCGGACATGTGGGCCTGTTGCGTATAGGCTCTTAACGCATCTTCCTCAAAAGAGGTTAGGGGTGTTGTCATCCTGAATGAGGATTCAAACTTTTTCTGTGCTTCTTTGTTTGCCTGACCAACAATCTCAAAATACCTTCTTCTACCAGCCCTTTCGAGCCCTAGATCCGCCGTTGCGTTTAGTGTTCGCTGCCATTCCTCCACTCCATTACCGCTCCCAAACCTTCCGTGATCATCTCGTGGGTGCTTGGATTCGTCGAAGTATTTAGCCATGGACTTTTCCATCTTTGAAATAGCAAGATCAACAAGCCATTTCGGTGCGAGCATGGGATCACCGTTTGATTGATTGAATGATTCACGAAGTTTCTTTGCTTCTGGGAAACGGGCTTCACTCGTCAGTCGGGCGACCGCACGTGAGAAGTCAGGCTGCGTTATGTCCATCAGTAGCCCTTCGCATTTCGGTCGTATGCTCCGTTGTTGTCCCGTATGTTAAGCGCTCCCCTGTTCAGAACAATCGTTGATCCGCTCTCATCCACCATCGCATCGTAACCCTTCGTAACCGCCCAAACGGAAAGCATGGAAGTTGTGTCGTAAGCCGCATCGGGGAAAGTTCCATCTTTGTCAACCAATGGTTTGAATGCGCCATCCTTGTTGTATTGGGATTCGTACTCTTTCATCACATCTGTATCTCTGATTTGGTTGAAAACTTTTGCGTTGGGATCGAGGACCATTTGATACATTCGACCAGGAACAGTTCCTCCGCTCTTATCATCAAGAGAGTTCCCGGACTGCTTCAGGTAACCCTGGGCAAGAACTATGCTTTCTGTGGTGTAAATCCCATTACCATTCACCCCACGACCAATGAACGGTGTCTCTGCGTTCAAAAAGTTGTTGTATCGCCTGACCATTGCCTCTTCCTTGCTTCCCGATCCTGCTATCAGGCCATCTGCTGAGATTCCACGATAGAGAACCTTTCCTCCATTTTCCTGTACATTTTCCTGTACAAACTTCTCCCAATCCTTTTCGGGAATGAGCGTTGGCTTTCCCAGAAAGCCCTGCTCTCGCATCACTTCACGCAATAGTGAGTCAGATATACCCCCACTAAGAACATTGACGTCTCCCTCTGGTTCACCTTGAGGCCAAGCACGCTGTTCGATTTTGTCCAAGACGTCAGCGGTGAAGTGATCGGCGTCGTGCTTTGGTTCACCCGAGTCTCCAGTTGTCCACCGTCCACGACTGTCACGTGGTTCGCTGGGGTCGTACTTGAGAAGGTTGATTATTTCCCTTTGAACGAGGGCGATCTCTGATTCAAGAACTTCTCTTGCTTCTTTATAGAGCGCATCAACGAGCGCCTTCTTTGCGTTGCCGAGATCGGCGATTTCATAACACTGTTCTGCCGTCCACCTTGAATCCAGATATTGGTCAACATCTCTTCCGATTGAGAGGTGGTAGTCAAGGCTCCGGTCGGTTGCTTCACTCTGCACTCCGACATCCAGCGCTGCGGCACGACTGGCCAACTCGTACTGAATAGCCGTTGCCGCACCTGGTTCGCTGAAGGTGCTGCCAAGGTAACCAACCTTGATGTATTCTGGATTTTCGTCCAGAGCATTTCCACTCAAACCCGTTTTGTTGTTGGTGACAACTTCGTAGCCGAGCGCAGCAACCACATTGTCGTGTGCGTCTTTGGCGAGTATGACGTTGTGACGAAATCCCGTATCCTCGGGCTGTACCCCTAACCCTGGTGCCCCAACGCTCATTCCAATAGCAGCCCATCCAATGTATTTCATTCCAAGTTCAAGATTCTGCCCTCTGGCGTATCCGGGCTTGTCCTCCATATCCCAACCGCCGTTTTGAACCATCTCCCGAACACCATTTTGAAAGTCTCTCGCTATCTTTTTCATTTGGGTTCTGTCTTCTTGGTTATTCGTTAGAACCTCTATGTGGTTGCCTGGCGTGTCAAAGAACTTGTTTGCTCTCCTGGCGATTGTGTCGAGATATTCCGGAGAATTTGCTCTCGCTCGCAGTCGCGTCTTCTCCTGAGTGCCACCACTGCCGAACCTGCCGTGCGAGTCCCGTGGCTGGTCAGGGCTGTACTTCTTTACGTTGTCGCCGAATAACTTTCGCCACATCTCCTTGCCGTCTGGCGTTTCCCAGAATGGGTCAACCTCGTCAGGATCTGCGAATGGTTCGGCTGGTTCCTTCTTGGACTTCTCAACGACGATTCCCGTCTCAAGAAATGCCTGGGCCTCCCTCTTGAGCGTTAGCGGTGCCGGGACCCAGAACGGAAGCCCCTCATCCCGCCTGAGAGCCGTTCTAAGCCCTTCAACGTCGCCCATCGGCAAAGCCCGCCAGACCATGTAACTTTTCAGGTCAGTGACGCCTGGGAGATCCCACGTGCCAACCTTGATCCAGTCGGAGCCAAGAAGCGTTGAGTCGGGGTAAATCATTCTCATTATTTGGGCTCTCCGCTGTATTTAGGCATGGAATCGGAGATCCTTGCGATGAACAAATTCCGAAATGTAGTCAACAATTTCGGTTTGCTTCACACCCCCGAGTACGACAACTTCTTTTTCTGAGAGACAACCGTTTCCGGTATATGGGGTTGAGAAAATATCACTAACGGGAACGTCAACCTTCAGCATGCTCCCGACCCCTCCAGTAACTTCATTGTCCATGAAATCCCTTGCCGTCCCAGGGTCGGTGGTAAAACTTGTCAAGGGTCGGAACCGTGCGTCCATCTGCTCACCAACATCTCCAAATCTTTGATCTACCCCCCTGAGAAGAGAAATCATGTCACCAGGGGTATATCCGAGATCTGCAAGTTTGCTCTGCGTGTCTTCGTACTGGGTTCGAAGAAAGTCCCTGTAAACACTTCCGTTCTCTTCGAGGTTGCTTTGAACCATGTCGGCGGTGCTCTGGGTGAGTGACCAGGGGTGGGTGTCCCTAACGCCAAACTCCGATTCAGCAGATTCTTGAATAGCCAATGATTGTATATCGCTGTCATTGGATGATCTTGCCCAGGCCTGAATGAGGTTGCTCGCTGCTTCGTTGCGAAGTTCTTCAAGAAAGGCGGGATCTTTGATTGCCTCTGAAGATCGCATCCATCCAGCGTCTCTCAATTCCGCATCAGCAAAACTTGAGTAGGGAGAAGGATCAATGTTATAGGAGTTTCTGGCATCTTCACTTGAAAGACCCCTCAACATGCTGGTTTCGGCGTCTTCAGCAATGTTCAAACCATTCACCCTGAGAGGAGAAATCATGTCACCATTCGTTCCTATCGTCAGGTATTGAAACGAACTGGCCATCCCTTCGAGTCCTCTATTCTCCGGGCTTTGCTCACTTACAAATAAGTCGCGCCTTGAATCCAATCCCGTGTCTCCACTGCCGTAATGAATATAACCATGCACGTGCACTGGAGAAGCAAGAAGCATGTCATTCGTCGACGACTTCATTTTGCTTGCGATTTCTTTGCTCACTTCGGACTTGAGTTGTCCTGCCCTTATGTGCGAAGGAATAAACTGTCCAAAAGTTTTGAGTGTTCCCAACTTTTCCTCTAAAACCTCTGGACTGCTGTAATCCGTTCCTCCGTGGGTAGCGAACCTGCCGTGAGAGTCTCTCGGGTGCTTGTCCTCTTCGAAGTACTTGGCGAGTCGCTCGATCTCCGCTGCTACGGCTGCGATCTCTTCTGTGACTGCTACCCGTGCTTCTTTGATGAGTTCAGCGAGTTGGTAGGACATGATAAATACAATCTAGTGCGTTCTTGCCCCGTGGATTGTTTCAATCCGCTTGCCGACTGCTGTCCTGTTCAGTCCAGGAACTTCCCCTGCGTCGCTTCTGCTGCGACCCTGGAGTAGCGGTCAAGTGCGTTGCCCTTTGGAGTTCCCGATCCCTCTGAACCTGGGGTGCTCTTGATTTTGTCCATCGCTGCTCGAATGTGCTTGTCGGCTTCGGAGTAGTTCTCTTTGTCGATGTGCTCTCTGGCTTTATCGAGATGGGCATGTGCTTCAGACAGAGAGGAAGATTTGCCACCACCTTTGCGCGGACCAGAACCAGGCCCACCCTTCCCCAGCATTTGCTTTTGTGATACCTGACCCGCTCGCTCTGCTGCTGCATTGGCTCGATTCAAGGCGTCTTGAGCGTCTAGTTCGGACTCAGCATCTCGCGTGGTTGCTTCTTCCTTCCCAGCGTTCACCGTCATCATTTCATCGAAGTGGTCTTGTGCTGAGTTTGCGTGATCTCTCGCCAGTGACTCGTGGTAACTGGCATTTCCCAATTCCGCAGCAGCGGCATGGGACTCAGCAGCATCGGCGTGTGACAGTAGAGCGGTAAAGTGAGCGCCCGAGGTATCCATTTGATTTCCAATCTCCTGAGAGTTGGCAGTCTGTGAATCCTTATTGGCAAACTGTGAGTTTTCGGTGGCATTATTGGCGGCTTCCCTGTACTTTGAACTGGAGTCGCCACCTTGAGCGTCTAGGCTGTTAGCGGCATCTTCTCCGTGACGAATTTGTACCGCATCCAGAGCATCTTCATGGTGAGCACCTGCGCTTATTGCGGCATCATAGGTGCCCCTAGCCTCTTCAAGCCCGTCACTATTCCCCGATGAACCCGTGCCACCACCAGAAGTCCAGCGACCGTGATCATCACGTGCTTGGTCCTTAGAGAGGAATCTCGCCAGTGGGGTGATTCCATTCTTGTCAGGAACTATGAGTTCCCTGAGGCTCAGTCCCTTTGCTGCGACCCCTTGAAACTCACGGTAAGCAGTAACGGAATCACTAACCGCTTCCTTGGGTGCTACGTGCGAAATGTTCTGACCCCACTCAGTGCCATAGTAACTCCTATCGATAACCGAGGTTGACTGCCTGCCGCCACGTCCAACCTGAACAATGTCATCTCTGCCATTTGTACGGATGATTCCGTAGTCACCCATCTTTGGTGGCCGGTCAACGGCATTATCCTTGATTGACTGAACTGCGGCAACCCGTAACGCTTCCTTGCCTTTGTCATACGTATCTTCTTGGGCCTTACGGTCAGTGAACGCCTGCTTGATATCGCTCGGCTCAACCTTCACGCCTAAGTTACTAGTCATCTTCTCGGACAGACGCTGTGCCTGCCCATCGGTTAGTGGACGATCAACGCCTCGTTCTCCCGGACTAAACTCGGCTCTAAGGTATCTTGAATCAGCCGCCGAAAGATGAGAACTGTAACCGGTTCCAGCCGTACCAGCACGCTCACTCTGCGACGCTTCTGCCCTGCCACCACCAGAAGTCCACCGTCCACGCTCATCTCTTGCCTGGTCTTTTTCAATAGTCCCCTTGGTGATTCCAAAACTTTCATCAGCCTTCGCTTCAGATGCGCTGGCCTTTTCGGATGCTGCTTGGGCTGCGGTGCTGAGTTCTGCTGCCTTTGCTTCCTGGGTTGGCGTATAGGCGGTTTCTCTCGCTGTACCTGCGGCGTCGTGCGCTCGAGCGGCAGCGAGGTGATCGTTTGCGGCAGCGTCATAAAGGCTAATGGTTTTCTCTGATCCCGGTAGTCCCATTTCCTGTATTTGCATTGACGTGTTGTGAAGTTCATCCAACTTGTCTGAGTGGAAACCGTTTTTGTCGTAGTGGTCTTGCGCCTGTTCCTTCATACTGAAAGACCTTTCAGTCCGGCTCATTGACTCACCGCCTGAAGTCCAGCGACCGTGATAATCCCTGGCTTCTTCCTTGCCTAGAAGGGAAGCAAGAAGGGTTTTGCCTTGGTCATCCCGCTCAAGAAGTTTGCGAAGTTTGGACACTGGGTCGCTGCCCAGGGATTTGTCAGCGTTGTTGTCATCGTCAAGTGACATTTGAATACGCATGTCAGTCTTCGTCCACTTTTTCGGATCGTATGACCAGGGTCGCTCTTTCAGGTTGGAAACTGGTCCACGCTTGGCATTTTGTGCCTTCACTCGGTCGAGGATTGCCTGCATGTTCTCGTTGACGTTCACACCCTTCGCCTTGTCAGCCTTTTTGATTTGCCCGAATGATTGTCGTGGGATTCCTGCTTCGTCTACGTAGTTGTTCATATAGTCCAATGCCTCTCTTGCTGGCATATCAATCTTGATATACGACTCTTCAACCTTGGGGTCTTCGAGTGCCTGGGTAGCGAACGCTGCCCATCGGTGGTGGCCGTCGAGGATTGCGTTGTCATTCGAGATGAGGATTCTGTCCCCATCTGGCGTGTTGTCCTGCATGTGGAAGTCCAGGTTTTGGCTACGGTAAGCGTTCAAGATTCCAGCGGACGTGCCGAGTGACATTTCACCCTGCGTTGGATGAAGTTCCAGAGGACTGATCTCTCCTCGCTGAACTCCGATTCCCTGATCCTGGAGGTGCTGCATGAAGCCAGCCATGTTCTCGTCACCGATCTGTGGCATTTCATTGCGAGGTATTCCAAGGTTTGGCTGGTCGAAGGGAGATGAAGCACCATCAAGATGAACGGAAGAAAGGTTCGCATCAACCGGCATGTCAATCTTTTCCTTGTAGAAGGGTGCGTTGATCTCAGAGACGTGCTTCATCACGTCGTCAACCTTCGTGGGGTCCATTGTTATTTTGCCGTCTGCCTTGAGATGAGCGACGGTCGCAAGGGAATCCTTTACCTCTGGTGCGATAGAGGGGATGTTTCGACCTGGCTTGATGTCTGGATCTTTCGTCGCTGTTCCCCCACTACCAAATCTCCCACGATCGTCACGTGCTTGGTCAGGGCTGAACTTCATCAGTTCGTCTAGTTGCTTTGCCACGATTACTTCCCGTTCTGGTCTCTCGGCAGCGGACTTCATTGATAACTTAGCATCAGCAACGTAATAACCCTCGGTCCTTGTCGCAAGGGTGTCGGTTACTCCTTGGAGTTTCATAAGATCGCTGGCCACGCTGTCCTTGTGCGCCTGCTCATCTTTTGATCCAGAGGACTGCGTTCCCCTTGAGTATGAGTCGGCCATTCTTCCATAGGCGAAGGACGAATCTTTGTATTTGTTCGCACTTTCGTACATGAGATCGGTGGCTTTCTTCGTGTCGCCTGCCGTGAAAGCCTCTTTACCTTTTTGGTTGAGAGAGAAGGCTTCTTCGTTTTGCGTTTTGATGTGGTTCATTGCCTCTCGGTTTACGGGACCACCACCCATGCGATTTGCCAGTTCATCGTGCTCTGATGTGAGTTTCTGGTGAAGTTCTCTCGTAACGCTTGGATTCTGCTTGCTGTCAACCTTGGTATCAACCATCGTTGTTGAGGAGCCAGCACCGAACTTGCCTCCATCACCCCTGGGGTGCTTTGCTTCGTCCCACTCGCCCTTCTGCGCATCCTTCGGGGGGTATGGGCCCGCCCATTCAAGGCTCAGGTCTGGCTTGTAGTCGGCGGGAAACTGCCCTTCTCGGGTGCTGGTCATGCCCCCACCGCCCGAAGATAGACATGATTGTATTTCTCATCCCAAGTGTATCCGTTGTCGTCCTTAGCGCCATATTGCACACGATCGATGACAAACTGGCCAGCCACAACAGACTCTTGCTCTGAGTCATTTACATATGAGTTCCCTCTACCCGCCAGGTCAAAGGCCAGAGTTCCAGCCGGTAAATGAAGGATAGTGCCGCTGGTGCCGCCATATCCGGCTGCGTATGGATCTGCAGTAAAGACGTCAGGAGAGAAGGAACTGGGAGGGAGATTGACCACGTCTCCCTCTCTACCGACAGAATCTACCCGCAGACCTCGATACAACTCAGTCGAAGAAGGCTTCCCCTCGAACTCAACGGCTCGGGCCATGATGTCTATATTCTCGGGGGAGACTTTACCCTCGATTGGTCCAATCTCGTTCCACTGCGCCAAGGCTGCATTTACCTGCGCCTCCGTGGGCGGGACCCTCGAACCCGCAGAGGAGCCAGCACCGAACTTGCCCCCAGCGCCACGAGGATGCTTTGATTCGTCGAACTCCTTCTCAACTGCGAGTTTTCTTGCGAGATTGCTTTGACCGGTTTCGTCCCGTTCGAGAAGTTTTTGAAGAGGGTTCGTCATGGTTTTCAAAATAGCACGAGAAGGAGAAGACGCACCTTGGCGTCAGACCCCCACCTGCTTGCGCACTTGCTCTAGCAGTCCGTATGTGGCCCGCAACTTCTCTAGTTCAGGAGCGATCATCTCTTGAACGATTGATTTCGCTGCTTCCTCTTCGGCTACCGGTTGGTCAAGACCTGCGGCAATGTCATCTGGATCTTCGAGAGGATACGACTCGTCTGTTTGGTCAGCATGTTGCACCACGATTTTGTCACCGGCCTGCAACGGCATTGGTAGTCGCACGTATCCGGTTGGTGAAATGAACGCCGTGTCGCCATCTGCTTTTTGCGCTGAGTCAAGTATTGAGTTGACCCAAGACTTCGCTGGTTCGCCACCCCATGCTGCCCAGGCAACACGCCCAGGACTCGGGTAGCCATCCTCGCCAGGGCTCCAGCCCTTTCCCTGGTCGTCAACTGAATGACGAGCAAGGAAACTTGCCATACGCTTGATGATCTCAAGAGATACCGGACGTCCTGCTGCTAGATCGCCAGCACGTCCCCGTCCAACTGCCGTGAACCCATCTCCGGCTTCTCCGTTTTTGATCCATTCAACTGCTCGTTGTGCTTCCTCTTGTACGCCCTTTGGTGGCGTGAAGGAATTTGAGTCCTTGCTGACTGGCTTGTAGTAGTCGCCACCACGACGCTTGTATTCCTGGACTACCCATCCATTGGCGACGGCTGAAGGGTAGACGTCAAACTTGCTCTTAGCCTCACGAATTACCCTGTCGTAAAGTTCCTGGTCGCTTGGTTCGCCCTTCCTGTTGCTGATTATTTTGTCCCACTTCCCCTTCTCTGCCTTCTCGCCAGGCGCTCGTCCGGCAGTGGCTCCCGTGGCGTCCATGTGGCGAAGTTGACAGAATCCTTCAGGGTTATCAATGTGCTTACCGGCGATAGCAACGCACGCATCGAAGTCACCCTCTTCGCCCCAGTTGATTTGGCCGTCGGCTCCTTCGTTGTACCAGTCAATCAATCCCTGTGCGTCGCCTTTTTCGATCATCGATTCAAGTGACTTTGTTGCGGTTGCCGTGATCAGTCTGTCAGGAATGGCATCGATCATATCGGCTGCCTCGTACAACCTTCGTTGAAGTTCATCGGTGTGACGGGGCTTGATGTTGGAGAAAGCCGCTGGACTCTCTGCTGCGTCCCTTAGATATCTTGCGGCCTTGTCGTAGTGCTCTCTGGTGTCGGAGGCGAGGTACTTCTTGTCTGGGTTTTCACGAAGCACGTTTTCACTTGCGTACTTAAGACTTTGTCTAGCCTCGGCAATAGCATCCTTCGTTATGATCACATCCTGAACCTGTCCGTTTTGCGCTCTCTCGGGGTGGTGGTGTGAATCAACAAGCATTGACAAATGGCTTGCTCTCTCAACCGTTTTACCCAGATGGCTGAGGATATCTCCATGTGCTGAGGCCCATCGTCCCTTTGCGTCCCTGACCTGATCGTCTTTGAACTTGAGAAGCAGTCCTTCACCCAATTTGTTGAGAAGATTTAGGTTGCCTGCTCGTCCCGCTTTGTTGAGTTCTTCTGCTGGCTCGGATGGGATTTCCTTGAACTCGAAATCCCTCCATGAATTACGGTCAATGCGGGCCTAGGCGAACTTTCCGAACGCTGCGAGTTCTTTCTCGGCTGCGATGTCTGGTTGCTTTGGGTCGTCTTTGGGTTTGACGCTTGTTTTTGTGCCTGAAGTCTTAGTATTTCGATCACCCTCGGCGCTAGCACTTCCGCTAGCAGATCCAGATCCAGCAGGTTCATTAGAGTCTCCCTTGCCTCCAGTATTTCCTCCGCTCTTGACTGGCTTGTTGGGTTCATCGGTTACTCCTGCGTTCGGTCCCTGTGGCGCTACTGGCGTCGGTTGTCCGGCACCTGCAACTTGTTGTTGCTGTTGAGCAAATGTACCAGCAAGAAAGACAACTCCCGCACCTGCGGTAACACCCAACTGGTCTGCCTCTTGTTCCTCCATGAGAGGGATTCCACGCTCGGCTCGGATTTCGTTCCTCGTTCGGATGCCTGCGCTCACGTCAATCTGGTCAGCCTGCGCCCTGGTGATGTCGTCTTGTTCGTTTCCTCCACCAGTTGCTGTCATCGTCAACTCGGGTCCAACGCCAAGGAATCTACGTGCGAGGTCGTTGATGCAGTCGATGAGGAAGTTCTTCAGTGCGTCAGTTGCGTAGGCTTCGTACTGGTCGGACTGTCCTTTTTCGTGACCGCCACCAAGAGAGGACTTCGGGCCGATGCCCAGCATGTTTTGAGGGATTCCAAACTTTGCGCCGATTTGTTGAACCAGCCATTGGTCGTAGGTATTCTTGTAAGCCTCGTCAACGCTTCGTAGTTGATCTGCCTTCATTCCTGGACGAAGGAGCATGAAGTTCTGTCGTCGCTGGGTTTGTCCAGCGAACTGATCGTTGTAGGTGCGCTCGTAGTAAGCCAACTGCTCCGGCGTCCATGATTCTGTACCGTCTGTCGTGACAACCATCTTGGGCGTTACGCCATTGGAGTATTCAGCGTGAAGCCATGCTTGTCGTTCCATGTAGATCGTGGCGATGTTGATGCACTCTTCGACCTGTGAGTATCCATAGATTGAGGATGGGCGTGGGCGTCGAATGTAGTACGCCAATTGATCTTCGGTGTACGCATCTGGGACAGTGCCGTCTTCCGCAACATTCTCTGCTTGGAACTCTCCACGTGGGAAGCCATAAAGGATTTGCTGATACGCAGGACTTGGTGGGCGAGGAATGAATCCTTGGTTGTCCAAAAGAATCTTGATCGTGCTGGTGTCAATGGTGGAGAGACTCATCAGTTCGCCCTTGAGGTTGTACTCCGGAGATACTGCGATGCCGTCGTAGACCAGGTGAGAGTAGATGATGTCAGTCAACCATTGGCTGAACGTGAAGCCCATTCGCTTGTCTGGATACTCGAAGAACTCTTGAACCCTCTGAAGTTCGTCTCCATACTTCTCTCGTGCGAGCGCTGCGGCTTTGGCGCTATTGGTGACGTTCTCTTCAACCATGATTTGCTGAATGATTTGAGGACTGAAGCCCCATGACCACTCAAGACCAACGATCGCATCCTGTACAATTTGGATACAGCGTTGTACGATGTCAACGTCTTCTGCCAGTCCCTTCAGTACAGACCAAGGAACCCTTCTGTCAATGAGGTTGATGTTGGCTGCGATGAGGTACTGCGTGCGTCGTGCGAGTGTTCGGCCACTTGGAGTAAGTGGATCAATCGCATCCGGGAATAGTGGATTTGCTGGGCCGAATCCTGAGTCAAAGATTCCCTCTGGTCTTGGCAGTGGCTGGAAGCCTGCGCCTGGTCCGACCTGGTTGAAGGGGGAAGATGGATTCACCTGTGGAACCGCATACGTTGCGCCAGATGACATCTGTGAAGCCATTGCTACCGCAGGACTCATGGCCTTTTCGATTCCCGCTTCGATAGCGGCATTCATATCGGCTTGTCGGCGGTCTCGTCGCTTGCCCAGAATCGGTATTGCCATCATCTACCTCTTGTCTTAGTCATCTTCCAAACGGTGTCCACCGCTGCGGGCCAAACTGTTGTATTGCGTCCATAACCTGTTGGTTCCGATTGTATGTCATATCGTCAGCGGTGCGCCCTGATGCCAAACTAAACGGCTCAGGAGTAAGCACAGGGTCCTCTGGTGGCTCATCGGTGGGCATGTCCGCACCACACTTCGAGCACTTCAAGTTTCCACGCTGATTCAACTGCCCACAGGAACACTCTACAGCCATTGACTCAATCCATTCTTTACCACCAGAAAACTTTGTAAGACCAAGTTCAACAAGACCCCAGACAAGAGCATCAAGACGGTCGGGGCTTTCACCGGAGTCAGTTGTCCAGGTTGTCAGTTGGTCTTCAAGGATTGGGAACGAACCGCAGTGGTGGACACGTCCCTGTTCGTAGAGCGCTGCGACTGGTTCGGCTCTTGTCCTTTTGCCCTGTCGTGCGTGAACACGCTTGAATGGTGCGCCAGGAAATACGGTTCGCATGACAGATTCGACCATATCGCCACCCTGGTTTCCTTCAGCGACGATCCGATCTGCCTTCCACTTGTGGAAAACTTCGGTAACAATGTTGGCCCAGCCGTCCGGCGTGTACTTTCCTGATACATCATCCAAGACGTATCCATGCTTCTTGCAGTTGGCCAGTTGGCAGGTTGCCCCAGCATCGGGCAGTTCGATGTGCGGTCCTTCTGCTACCACAATGATACCGGTCTCGTCTGAATCGTCTCCTGATGTGATCGCGGGGTCAACTGCCACAACTATTCTCTTCAAACTGCTGAGGGTTATGGTCACGCTTCCAACTCTACTCGCAGGTCGTCGATGTTTTCTAGTGTCCAAAGAGCACCATCAACGTCGGTGAGGAGTTCTCCCATTAGTTCCTGTCGTCCGATTCTTGTTCCTTCATAGACCGAAAGCACCTGCTCCTTGAACGATGGTGCCAGGTTCTTGAGGTTCGCATAGGTCGTGTCGTTCGTGATGGCAGTCGATTCTCTCTCCATTATTTCTCGGATCAGTCGAACTCGCTTGGGTGTGGTGGTGACAAAACACTTCGGGCTCGCACCGAGACGAAGGCCAAGCATGAGATTGTTCCATGAAGTATCGAGCACGTCCCCTTTTCTAGAGTCGAACCATGCTGCGGTCTCATCGCACCAGGCTGCGTCGTGCTGTGGGCCACGCAACTGCGCTGGCGCTGCCGCTGAATAGGTGAAGGCTTGAGCACCGTTCGGCCAGATCAACCGGCGCTTCGTTGGTTCGTGTGCAGGGCGCTCGTGAGGTTCGCTACAGGCCATGATTCCTGAGTCCCCGTAGATCATGACATCACGGGCATCAGCAGGTGTACGGGCTATCAGGGCTATGCGCTTGCTGCCTTGGTTCCAAACCTGGTCCAGCACCCACTCAGCGCCTGCTCTCGTCTTTCCGGTACCACGCCCCCCAGAGAACAACCAAACGAGCCAGTCCCTATCTGGAGGCCTCTGAGAAGGCCTTGCGTGACGACACTCGTGGGTGTGTGGCCCCTCCAGGGGATGAAGGCACCAGTGGAATCCGCCCTCGTGTGGTTCGCCATCGCAATCAAGATTCGGACACCACCACCGCCTCGATAGCCGGTTGTTTGTTGCTGCTCGGGTCACCGCCTGTAAGAGCGGAGACAAAGAGGACTCTGAACTCATCAACTCGGTCATTCAAACCCATCGCTTCCAGCGCTCTCGTCTGCGCTTCGATCATTTTTGCTGTATCGCTTTCAATATCATAAACCACCATCTCGCCCTTTGTGAGCACTGGTGCGTTCAATCCAAGAAGTTTGGCTCGCTGTGCCTGAACCCGAAGCAGACCATTCGCTGCCTCCATGCGTGGTCCTTCGTCGATGAGGCGAATCTCTTCTCCCGTGTCTTCATCTAAGAAGGTGACGACCCTGCCATTGTTGCCAACCCGATAGTGGGTCTTGTTCATGACGCTGTGGTAGAAGCGTTCGAGCCGATCGATCTTTCGCAACTCCATCTTTAGGACTTCTTCAGCGCCTTCCTTTGGGATTTCGTCCACAGCCCTGCGAACGGCCTGGTGCGCTGCCTGGCGAGAGACGCCCATCGCCTCACCGATTTGCTGATACGTCCATCCGAGTGAGCGCATCTCTGCTGCCCTGTTGTCCAGGGAGATTTGTTCCGGCGTCCTCATGAAGTCGCCATTGGGTGCGTGTTGTGTCAAGTCGCTCATGGTGTCAAGTTAGAATCGTAGTTTAGGTTTTGTTCCCCTCTGGCGAATCATCACATGGGAGCCTTCTGGCCAACCGACCTTGGGCTTGTAGGCAACCCAATATGGATAGGTCTTGACCATGTAGGCGCACTCCTCAATCTTCTGATCCATGCGCTGCTCCTTCGACCCATAGCCTCCTGCGCTGTATCTGGCGCAGTCTGGAACAAGCCACTGGTCAACGATGACGTGGCGACGAGCGGTGAGGTTCACGGCAGCGAAGCAGTAATCGTCCATCGTTTGAACATTGGTATCGAAGCGAAGTTCTGACTTTCGGACTACGAGAGCCCTCCCATCTGCCAGGACATTGACCTTGTAGTGATTGTTGCGGTAGATGGGATTGTCTATCCCGCACCATCCTCCAAGCCAGGAGCCGTTCTTCTCGCAGACAGCGGTGAGCCCTCTTGCCCTTTCGAGAAACCTCTTCATGGTGATGGGTGTGTCAAACCTCTTCTTGTAAACCTGTTGATTCTCCGTGTTGATTGGCAGAGGCGAAATGGCCCTGTCGTAGTTTCTGAGTTCAGTGATTGTTTTGAGGTCGTCAACCAGGAAGAGTGCCCATTCACCCTCTTCGAGCATGTCAAGGGCATAGTTGCGGTTGTTGGCGAGACCCTTCGTCTCTCCCGTCGCCTGAAGTCTCTCCTCTTTGACGAGACCCCCTTCAACAAAGGATTTCTTCTGCTCCTCCGTATGACAGAGAACCGTGTGCTCGATGCCCTCTTTCTCAAGCATCGCACTGGTCGTGATGCTGTCGAAGCGGTCATATGTGAATACGAATACCTTCACTACTTCGTCGCTGCTTTTTGTCCACGTGTGATCTCCTCTTCGTACGTGCCGCATTTGGCGAAGCCTGTTTTGGCGTACCAGACGAGCGTGTATCGATAGGCATCTGGCTTTCGCTTGACGAGGGGTGTGACGCCGTGCCATGTTCCTTGGCCGTCGAACATTGTTACGGAGCCGTCAGGAACTCCTAACGTCACACCGTATTCCGGGAGATTGAGATTGCCACCACTCATATTCTTTTGAAGAGTCAGCATTGAACTCCAAGATCCGATCACGTTTGCTTTATCAAGGTGGTAGGGGAGAGCAGCCGTGTTGTTAATGATTCCACTTGTCCAGGGTTTTTTAGCGATCAACCAGTCGTCAAGTATGCGGGATTTCACCAAACTGCTTGTCGCTTCTGCTATTTCTGGTTCAACCCTTGTGAAAAGTTCCCACTGATAGTTCGTTAGGGACTCAAGAACGTCTGCCATTTCTGGATAGTTGGTCATGAATCTGCTTGGCGCTGCTGCGTACCTTCGACGAAGAGGCTTTGGCTCCGTGAATCCAAATGTGAGGCTTGGATATTTGATGCCAGAAACCCTCTGCGCTCCCTTTGTGCTGGCTCCGGTATCCATCCACTTTGCTGTGAACCTCAGGCAACGAGCGAGGTATCTCTGCTCAGCAACCGTATCTTCGGGCAGGAGGCATTGAAAGGCGATGGTCTCCCCCGTCTCACCGTCAATAAGTTTGACGTCTTCATCGACTCCTGAGAGGTCAGGAGCCTGATGCCTCCGTGAAGTTGGCTCCCAGGGTTGCCTGACTACCTCAAGAGTTAGCATTGCCCTGGCGAACGAGGATCGAAACTAGTTCAGCGTTGCTTTCTGCTCCATTTGATGCCCTCAGATCGTTCATCAGGCCGATGAGTTCGTTGTACTCCTCCTCCTTGTAGGGAAGAATGATGCTTCGAACCCCTGCGTTTTCCCAGGCTTCTTTGCGTTCGGCAGATGATTGTGCGTCACCGAGAAATCCTGTACTGCCGTTCAATTTGAAAAGGAGATCCTCAAGATCGTCTCCATCAAAGCCCGTGCCCTCAAGAAAGTCATCCTGCTCTGCCAGGTCTTGAAGCAGGTCTGAGAGGATCGCCTCGTCGTAGGTCGCCATGTCGCTCACCCTGTTGTCAACAAGAAGAATCCTCAACGCCTGATCGTCGTCAACGTCAATAATCGTTGCTTCAATCGTTTCCCAACCGAGAGCGTTTGCTGCAAGGAGTGTGTGGTTACCGGCGACAACATTCATTGTTGACTTTTGAACCACGATTGGGCGGTACTGACCGTGTGCTTCGAGACTTTGGACAATGGCCCCGACATCCCCCTGTCTGGCGTTATTTGGGTGCGTGTGAAGTTCGGATACCTTCAGTTTTTTGATACTCAAGTCGCTTACTTTTTCCACCTGTTTATTCCTTTTCGCTGGTTGATTCGGCATAGTGTAACCATACACCTCGTACAATAAAAATCAAGGTCTTTCTAATCGTTAGCCCAGGTCATGTGGTCGTCCGTGCAATCTTTGTTTTTGCATTGACCCCGAACCTGGTTTGCCCTGTAAATACTGCTTTCATTATTTTCGTGGGCTCTGAGTTGAAGACCGTGCTTTCGACTCCAAAGTGGATGGACGGTGGCCCATGAGTGGCAAGGTCGGCAGAGCGAGACGAACAGTTCCGGTGTGAGCCAGGAGTTCTTCATCTGTGAACGGTTGATCAGTTCGTGAACATCGGTTGCTCGGACCTGACAAACGCCTTCAATCTTGGCCTCACACCTGGGGTCACCCCGCAGTTGCTTCCGGCGCATCTCCTGACGCTCTGGAATTTGCTCTGATCTCTTCTCGGATACTCGTCGAATGGGACTTCTTTTCATGGAACCCTTCGACAAGTGTGACAGGAGACGTGGCCGTAAGAATCGGTATCCCAATCATGCTCGCAGTTGCTGATCGGATCATGCCGTAGACCACAGGGAACGCAGCGTATCCGGCCTTCTCCTGCGGCCTTATGTCCAGTCTCCGTCTTACAGAACGGACAAAAGTAGGTAGTGCTCATTTTTCTCCTTTCCTTTATTCTACTTTAGTATGTGAAGAATGTCGTCCCAGTCTCTCGGCCTCCAAACATAGGCCTCGGCGACCGTGGCGAGATCATCAATCCAGGTTGACTGCTCCTTTGAAAGCCTTCCAACATCACTTTTGATCTCAGCAAAGATGAGGCGGTGTGGTCGTTCTTTCGCATTGAAATCCCCACGAACAAGAACAAGATCGGGAAATCCCTTGGCGTCGTAGCGAACAGGTGTTCGGTGATTTCCGTTGGCGTTCATCGCTGAGCCAAAGTGGGCGACCGAGTATCCGTAGATATGCGCTAAATCAACTACCTGGTTCTGAAACGTCTTCTCGTCCATACGAGGAAACCTTAGTCGCCAGAGTCATCTTCTTCATATATTTCCTCGGATGCTTCTTCCTGGTCTTCCCAAAGAAGAAGGGCAATCAACGCATAACTGGCAAGATCAACAAAGGTGTCTCGTGCATTTTCGTTTGTCAACTCGTGGCCTGCCGCAAGTGTTTGGAGTCTCGAAACTTTATCTTGCAGTCGAATCATTGCGCCGATCCATGGGTCAACCCCATAAAGAACGGAACCACGAAAGTTGAAAAGAGGATCGCCGTCAATGAATATTTCTGAGTCTGACCACTCCGAAAGTCCGTAATCATGGCTCTTTTTGGCATGCATTTCTGAAAGTTCAAGAAGAAGATCGAAGAACCTGGCGTCTCCTGCTTGTTGGAATATCGTGTCGTCTCGTTCGTCCATGGGGACAACACTACGCCTTCAGTCGGTGTCCTGTAAAGCCCTTCTTACTTCCCTTGCCATACTGGAGTCCCCCATGCCGGAGTTTTCAATGACGTTGATCATCTCTGCATCGAGCCAGTCTGCGACCGACTGCGGAAGAACTATTTTTACTTCGCTTTCCCGATCATCGTCAGCCAACGCTTTTGAGGTGAGCAGGGAATCTCGCAGTTCTTCAACTAGTTGCGGATCTCCGGTTCGAAGCCATTGTTCTGCGGTGATCGCTATTTCAGAAAGCGCCATATATTCAGACCTCGGCAACTTGATAGTCAGTTCTTCATCCATATTGACCTCTCAAATGTTTCTTTCCCAATCTTCGGGTGAGCCTAGTCGAACGTGGTGAGAGCACGGGTCGTCACCGTTCTCCCATGCCCGAATCTCCTTCGGAGTCAGTGGCCCACCATCGTGCGTATCGCAAAACTGCTCGCTACAGTATCCATTTTTTATTCCCATTTTTAGCCACTTCTCAAATTTCATTACTTTTCTCCTCGCTCTGCGCGTGAAGATCCTCAAGAAGTTTTCTAAGCCAAGTGGCCTTCATTCCGTTGCCACCGGCTTGCTTTTCTACCCACGCCATAGTTTCGGGTTTAAGTCTTACGCCCATCTGTGGGTCCCTTACTGCCATTGCTCTACCCTTTTCTTCTCTCGTTTGATGCGATGTAGTTCTGCGGCACAGGCCTGGGTAATATTTGCTATCGGGCTTCCAATCCAACGTTCATTCTCCGCATACATCGCTAAAGCGATTCCGTACTTTTCCAGGAACTCAGCATCGCCCTGTTTGATGGTGATTGTTATGGTTTCCGTTGAGTCGCTCTTTGCCGATTCACTGTATGGATGAGAACCGTCAAAGGCCGAAGCACAATCTCTCATTTATTTCCCTCCGTGGTAACTTCCTGTTCCGCTGCTTGATGTCGGGCCACTCGTTCCCGGTGCCGTTGGCGTTCGGCTTGGTACTTCTCTTTGGACTGCTTCATCGCCCACTTGGGTCCTGGTGTTTTCTTGCTCATATAGTTCCCACTCTTTCATCTAGTGCCATTTGAAGAAGGGCGTTTTGGCAGGAGAGGCATCCAGTTTGCCTCCTAAGAAACTCAGCGGTCAACAGGTAAATCTGGCGTGCTGCTTGTTCTGTGGCATCGAGTTTCATTTCCTCAATCCGCTTCAATCTTTCGAGTTGTTTCAGTTGGTGCTGATGTAAGTTTTCTTCCACCGGTTCTCCTTTTTAGTTCGGGCCTTGGTAAGAATCCCAGTCAAAGTCATCTTCTGGGGGGTCTGGGTCTGGTTCCTCAATGTTATGGCATGAACAGTCGCAGTTGTCGCAACCACATGCCGGTGCTGGGTGATCACAAACTTCGCCATCAACGTTGATCGGTGAGGGCTCTTCGAGTGATTCACAGGGGCAGTCTTCACACCAGTCTGGTTCCATCTCGCCAACGTGCATCAGGTCACTTGTGCTCATGCCAGGCGGATAGTTACTTGGTGCCATTGATTTTCCCCTTTCTGGAAAATACCACCGTGTTCTTTCCATATTCACCAGAGTGGAACTTGTTATAGGTCACTTCCCACGCTGCCTCGGCACAGTTCAAACATTCATTCCTGCCTCTCTCAGAGTCTGGATAAACGTCTTCTGTTCCCTGGCAGGTGTCACACTTCTGCTCAACAATCAACTTGTTTTCCCTCCTTTGACCTTCGGTTCTGCGTTCGTACTCAAGCATTTCCAGAACCCAGTCTTTGAGTGTCGCCATTCTTTTCCTTTCTTCACGATAGAGAGACCACAGTTTTTACAGGATTCCGTCATTCATCCCTTTCTAGGTAAAGTTCGAAAAGTATAAGTCCAATAAGCACTAGGGCCACCCAATAGATCATCGCTGCTATCTCCTTGAAAAATGGCGGCATCAGTCATGCTGCCTCCCACAACGATAACAACCGTTGGCGCATTGGCAAGATGGTGATGAAGGCAATCTGAGTATGACCAAAGGCTCATCCTCTTCTTCGAGTTGTTCTTCTGCCAACTTTTTAGCCAAAGCCCATCTGTCTTCGTCATTTCCTTGGCCAAGTTGCTCGATGCTCATGCTGTTCACGTTGTAAAGGATCACGAACTCTCCCGGCTCGGCGCTGCCCCAGTTCCCATCTTCGGCCACATAAATAGTTGCGCTCATACTTCCTCTTCCTCCTTGCAGTCGCTGCTGCTCCAATCGCACTTAGTACAGAAAAGCACGAAACACTCAGACGGTGCGCACTCGGCGCAATCTAGCCAACGTGCTAAAGATCCACACTCAGAGCAACTTGGTTCTCCGTGATCACTAAGCCTTTCTTCTAATCTTTCTATTCGGTCGAATGGTCCTTCACTCATTTTTGTACCTCCTTCTCTTTTTTTTGATAATCGGGTTGGTTTTGAATTTCGCAGTAAAGGCAAGGCATCGGCCATCCGGTTCCTTCAATGAAAGCAAGAAGTTCTTCGTCGGTTATTTGAATCCACCGTTCCTTGCCTTCTTCCTCCCAGAACTTTTCTGCGTGATAGAGGCAGGCTATTTGCCTGTCAACCAGGGATTCCCACCGTTTCCCAACCTCAGGAATAATCATTTGCTTCCTCATGGCGATAATCAACCGTCCCTTCTTGGCCAGACGTACTCAAGGTTTGAAGGCAGGTCTTGTTCGAAGTATTCGCCGTAGTGCTGCGGATTCTTTCGCAACAGATTGCTGCGGTGGCTCCGGTGAAACTTTGAATCCCCAAGCCAAACAGGATCTTCTCCGTCAGCAGGGAGGTTGGCCAACAACTTTTCACGGCAGGTGTCCTTATAGCCTCTCCCAATCCATTCATCACAAACAGCAACGCCGTAGCAAATCAAAGATCGAAGATAGCCACGCCACATGTTTACGGCAGGATGATTTTGCCAGCCATAGTCGGGTTGGGTTATTGCTTTGACAATTTGAAGGCATTCGACCCGCTGTTTACCAAGTCGCTGCCGGTCAAGAACCGAAGCAGAGTGCTCGAATGATTCATAGGGAAGAAAGGTTTGCATTATTTTTCCTCTCGGCTCACTTGTTGTTTCTTCGGTTTCCGCACAACACGGTCAATGAGAAAAGTTCGCCAGGCAGACTTTCCATGGCTTCCGCCGATGACGGTTACTTCATCCGGCCTTGCGCTGTCGTGCTTGTCAACCCAGATCACTTTGAATGTTGCGCCCTGCTCTCCCTTGATTCGAACAAGATCCCCGTATTTGATGTTGCCAGATTCTGTGACTCGTTCGGCTGTCACGGTTGTTCCCCCTTCGTGGATATCGGAAGCAATACGTCTCGCAGGGTGCTGGTTGAAAGGGTAATACCCAGCACCCTGCGAGACCTACTGGTCTCGTGGCTGAGCCGTGGCCCAACTTGCCTATCCATAGATTACCTTTCCGAAGATAGATTGCTGGAGCACCATGTCGCTGACACAGGAATCCCAACAGTCATCATCAAAAGTAACCGGCTGTCCACAATGGTAGTGGCCTTTTTCGATAATTTCGCCGTAAGCCTGCGCGAGCATTTCGGCAGTGACAAACTTGCGATGCGTTTTGCCATCCTCGCCTTCGTGCCAGACACCAACCTCTGGAGTCGTTGCGTACGAACCGTAGGAGTAGCGAAGAACCCAGGAACTTGAGCCACGGAAGATTCCGCAGAATACGTTGTCCATGATGTCTTCATCCTTCACTTCATGGGTGATTGTGATGGTTGCCACGGCTATCCCTGCCTGACCGTTTTGAAGGCCACCTCTTCTTGGCTCGCTGCGGCTTGCGCCTTACGCATCTTCCTGATTCGGTTCACAGTGGCTCGTGCTGATGAAACAAGGCCGAGTGACTCCATTCCAAATGCGGCTGTGCCCATCTCTGAATAGTGCTTGGCGTCGCTCATGATTTCGCTGAGTTCAGCCTTGTTACAGAAAACAAGAACACCCTTCCTGCTGCTTTCAAGAATTTGGCCCGCTGGCAATGCTCGGTCCCTGTGGTCGCCATAAAACGTTTCTGGCAACCAGATTTCAATTGTCCGATCAGCCATGTAGTTTTCAGACCAGCATTCTCCGTAAAACTGCGGATCGTCTGCCGTTGGCTGAACCTGCCTTACAACTTCACTCCGGTTCACTGTACCCATACCGATTCCCCTTTCAAAGGACTCATTTCATCAGGAGCGCTTTGCCCCATGAGATCATCATGTCATAAGTTTGACCCTGTGTCAAGTATCCATAGGGGTCATGACTTGTCGCGGCCCTACGTTGAAAGGCCTCAGAGACCTCCAGATAGCCCCTCAGCGCCTGCTTCGTCGGTCCTTGGGGGGTTGCCCCCAAATTCATTTCGGTGGCCTCCTGGGTTTCTGCTCTCATAGTTCTACCGGTTCTCTGGTTATTCCGGTGGCGTCGATGAAGTTGATGTAGTCGTACGATTCGGTGACATCGCCCCAACTCATATCTCCCGTGATTACATAATTGCGATCATGAAGATTGAGGCCAGCGGTATCTCGCCAGATAGCCCCTTGTGTAAAAAGAGTAACGATGAAATCTTTCGACCAGTTGTAAAGACGCTCTCGCTCCTCTTCATCTGTATTGTCGTCGTCTCGCATAATTCCGTAATCCTCCCAATCAACATTGGCGGACAGAGCCCCCTCCAGTCGATCAAGAACGATTTCGGAAAGCCGTTCACAAGGCACCGCTGGTTTTTCGTCTTTCGACATAGGCCACTCACAGATTGCGTAAATGAAGTCTGCTCCCATTATTTTGCCTTTCTGTTTGATATTTCACTGGTTTTCCTAACGCTCCGTACTCCGTGTCCGCCCCGCAGTCACAACAAACTTTGGCTGTGCAATCAATCTCCATCATCTTGCAAGTTGCGCAATCAAGGAATCGCCAGCCCGTCGTGCCGCCGCAGTGAATACATTTGAAGTTGGTCATGCTGGCACCCCGTGATCAGCACAAACCGCTACAACATCAAAACGGTCACCGCCGAGTTTTGAGTTGCATAGTTCGCACGCTCTCATGGAGAAGTGCCCCTGTGCGTAGTCGTCGCTCTCTGGGTCACCTGCGAACGGCATGCTCAGCATGTTCATCTTCTGACGTGCAATGTTCACCTGCGCTATACGCATTGGCGGTAAGTTGTCGAGTTCACTTGGCACGAAGTGCTCTACGAGTAGACAGTCAATACACACACGCATGTTGAAGTTTGAGGTCAGCACGATGCCCACCCACAAAACAACCAGCGGTCATCCGCCACCTTCAAGGCGATGGCTGGCCCCCATTTGTCTTCGTAGGTTTGAATAACGGATTCTCCAATTTGATCACCAAGCAACTTTTTCATCGGACCGTGATCCTGCCAAGCGCTACTCAGTTCCTCAAGAACCTGGTGTGCGGTCACGCCATCGGGGAGGTGGTATTCAGTGAACTCCCCCTTTTCCGCAATCGTTCCGGTGTATCCATTGTGACCGTGATACCATAATGCGTCATCAACGGCTTTTTGGAATGCCCGTTCTACCGTCTCTCCTGTTTCTTCTACCTCAAATGACTCTGCTCCCATTATATTCTCCGGCCGATCATTGTTTCACCTTCGGCACGTTGGTACTGGAAGAAAAGATCATATGCGTCCCGCTGTGCGTCACTCCAGGCAGACTCTCCGTAGTAAACCTTTCCGGTGCGTAAGCCATGAACTTCAACCCATGCTTTTTCACCTTCTTCAACATGCACAACTCCGTAGCCAATTTCGTCTCTTACTTGTCTCATTGTTTTTCCCTTCTGTTGGTTACCACCACGATGAGTAGTAAATCTCCATGTCGCTTGCGATTGCGTTTCTTGCTTC
>Ga0194048_10000188_pt1 | contig 28601 bp, 45 predicted proteins | sample JunL225m_MetaG_FD_161685 | JGI IMG/M metagenome (GOLD analysis project Ga0194048, IMG submission 161685) | Anoxic zone freshwater microbial communities from boreal shield lake in IISD Experimental Lakes Area, Ontario, Canada - Jun2016-L222-5m | ecosystem: Environmental > Aquatic > Freshwater >...
AACATTAGGCTATTCAGCAGACTTTTACTACGGATTACTAGATGAAAATTTAGGAATTGTAGCTATTGGCAATTTAACTATGACAGGAGAAGCCTACCAAAAGTGGTCTCAAGATTCTTATGCTTGGGATTGGGTAGCTACTACATTAGGTTTAACTATTACAGGGGAATATGTTGCACCTATTGTTGAAACAATTGTTGAAAGTCCTACTGCGGAAATTATAACAGAATAATCTTATATTTGTAAAAAATCAATATTATGATAACAATCAACGAACAACAACTAAAAGATTTAGAAGCATTTATCAACACTATCCCAACTGCTTACGGCTTACCACTATTGCAGTTTTTAGGTAAATTGAATGCAGAACAAAATCCTCCAGTAGAGGATGCAAAAGTAGATTAATGCAGTCAGTTGTCATTTTCATAGCAGGACAAGCCATATTTATCATTATCGGCTTAATAAGTATTTATGTTAAGGTTAGCCTTAAACTAAAAGAACTTGAGGTAAGGGTAAGTATGGTTGAGAAACAAGATGACATTATTGCTAAGAAACTTGACCTAATCCAAGCTACATTAAATGGTTTGGCTATTGCTTTACAAAATAAGCAAGACAGAGAATGAAAGAGATTGTAATCACATTGTTGGTTGCAGCCTTAATCCTTTTCATTTTTAAGGGTAATTATAATAAGATAGAACCTATTGTTATAACCCAAACTGATACTATTTATAAGCACGACATTACAAGAAAATTTATTAAAGGGGATTCTATCCCTTTTGTCGTTTTGGGCATTGATACGACCACAATACACGATACAATACGCATAGTTCAAGATTATGCGTACGTACGAGCCTATTCTGACACTATAAAGGTAGATTCAAGTACTTTTATTATAAACGATACCATCTCTAAAAACAAGATATTAAATAGGGGATTTTACGCTGATATAAGTCAAAAAACCATAAAAGTGGAAACTATTAGGACAACACCATCCAAAAATGAGGTTTATTGGGGTATATTAGGCGATTTAAGGGCATCTGACAATAAATTGGGGATAGGACTAGGCTTAGGGTTTAAAACGGCTAAAAATAGCCTATTTACAATATCGGCAACAACTAATCAATATTCAATCGGATACTATGGTAGAATTTATTAAAAATATGTTGGCAGATGAACGAGGTTCAATCAGCCACAAGAGAACTTTAGCTTTTATAGGGTCATTCATCCTATTTGGAGTTTATTGTTTTACTAAAGATCAGCATTTAGCAGACCTTATTTTCTATTTAGTTTGTGCTTGGTGTGGACTTGCAACTATTGACAAATTTAGCAAATGAAACAACAAATAATCTTAAAGGCAGCTTTAATACTTTGGATTATTTTATTAATAATATTCTTATGTTAAGCAAAAAAGCAATAGACCTTATCATACAATTTGAAGTAGGAGGTAGAGCATTTTATGAGAAAAAACTTCAATCCCCTATTTGGGCTGGTGGAGAATCTGGTATTACAATAGGTATGGGATATGATTGCGGATATGTTAGCGAAAAGCAATTCTTTCAGGATTGGGGTAATAAACTTACTCCTAACTTTTTAGAGCCATTGAGAAGGGTTATTGGACTTAAAGGGGTACAAGCCAAACAAATGCTAAGAGGGGAATTAATGCAGGTTAAAATCTCATACAATACTGCCTACGAGGTTTTCGTTAAATGTTCAGTACCTAAGTATTTTAAATTAACTAAGGCAATATATCCACAATTAGAAGAACTTAATGAGGACACTCAAGGTGCATTAGTTTCTATGGTTTACAACAGGGGAAACAAATTGGAAGGAGATTCAAGGATAGAGATGAAAGCCATTGTTGAAATGGTTAAGAATAAAGATTACGAAGGGATTGCAGAGGAAATAGAAAAGAGTAAAAGACATTGGGAACATAAAAATCTTGATGGGCTGGTAGTGAGAAGGGAAGCAGAAGCAGACTTGGTAAGGGATTCATACGCATAACAAAAACCTAAAATATGGCAACTCCAAAAACGCTTCAAACCAAGCGTAGGCGACTATTTTTTGACATAGAAACAAGTCCCAACATAGGTTTGTTCTGGGAGGCTGGTTATAAAAAGAACATTGATTACTCAAACATTATTCAAGAACGTGCAATTATTTGCATCTGTTATAAATGGGAAGATGAAAAAGAAGTTTACTCTTTACAATGGGATTCTAAGCAGAACGATAAAGCAATGCTTATCAAGTTTATTGAAGTGGCAAATCTATCTAACGAAATGGTTGGACACAATGGCGACAAATTTGACTTGGCTTGGATTAGAACAAGATGTTTATTTCATCACATTCCAATGTTTCCTAAGTATCTAACTATTGATACATTAAAGGTAGCAAGACAAAAGTTTAGATTTAATTCAAATAGACTTAATTACATAGCCGATTTTCTAGGCTTAGGTCAAAAGATTAAGACAGAATATTCTCTCTGGAAGGATATTCTTTTGCACAAGGATAAGATTGCAATGGAGAAGATGATTAAATATTGCAAAAAAGATGTTGTTTTGCTAGAGAAAGTATTTTGTGAATTAAAGAATCATATTGAACCTAAAACTCATTATGGAGTTGTATTTGGTCAAGATAGAGGCAGTTGTCCAGAGTGCGGAAGTGATGAGTTGATCCAAAATAACAAAGTAGTAACTGCATCAGGATTAACAAGAATACAGTATAAATGTAAAGTTTGTAATAAATACCATTCAAAAACCGATAAATAATGAAAATGCCTAAGAACTGGAATAAATTTAATATAGCCGAACAAGAAAGTTGGTTGGTAAAGAAGTATCAAGAAATGATTAGCGAAGTAGAATCAGTTTCTAAGATGTTAGCTAAGTTAAGAGGTGGACAAAGGATTGTAGTAAAGGAGATTGAAAGACCAGATGAAGCCTTATTGAAATCGTGAGAATTAAAATCATATATCGTAAACTTGGTAAGGAACAGGCTTACGGAATATCCTCTAGTGATGGGGTCATTGAGATTGACCAAAGACTAAAGGGCAAGAAGCATATGGAGATATTGATCCACGAGGTATTACATTTACTAAACCCAAAGGATGATGAAAAAACCATAATTCGCAAAAGTGTAACTTTGACTAAGATTCTGTGGGCTGAAAATTATCGTAGAATAGATAATACAAACGATGAGCCTTTACAGGATGGGTCAATTTAGGTTGTTTTTTCTTGGTTCATAGGTTCTCCTCAGTGTAAAAGCTGGGGAGTTTTTATTATATTTGTGTATAGATTATACTAATGGTTCGGAGGTGCATTTTTATGCTGCCTCCCTTTTTTTTGCCTTTTGTCAAGTTATAACTTTACTAATTTACTTTACCCTTTAAAAGTAAAATAACAATATTTATATGTTACAAGATATAACAAGCCCAAAATTAACAATTAACAAATTTTGTCACAATTATTTGAAAATCTGTGGCATATATACCCTAATTATGTTACAACAATTAACAGAATAACCCCTTACTATTTTACATATTGTGTCAAATCTGCTTGAATAATTCGGAAAAATTCATGCAAATGTTCCCAAATTGGTTACAAAAGTTCGCTAATAGAAAACTTTATCAATCACAAAAGTTACCTAATAAGGCAACTTTGAGCCGTAAATGACCGATAATAGCCTCATTTATGACCGATAAACGTTAACATAACTTTAACTAAAATAATTTAAATAATTTATTGTTTGTATTGTAATCTTTATATATCTTTGTTGAAACAAACCAAAAGTATATGAAAACAATCATTAGCTACAAAGACAATTTCTACCCCTACAATTTTCAATTTATCCCACAGGGAGGCGACAACATTTTTCTTGACTACGAATTAGATGAAACAAGATTCTTTTTAGTAAAGTTTCGCACTATTGATGTAGCCAACAATCAAATTATTTTATCAATTGTAAAAATCTAATTATGAAACCAGACAGTTTTGAAATCAAAGGAATGAAAGCAGTAATAGTAGTAGTATTATGCTTAGTAATAGCAATGTTAGCAGATAACTTATAAACCCAAATAAATGAAAGTAGAAAAAAAAGAAGTGGTCTGCATTAGACTACCTGAATCAATCAAAAAGAAAGTAGATGCCGAAGCTAAAAAAATGTATTTAGCACCAAGTAAATTAGTGTCCATAATTGTACAAAAATATTACGAAACCAAAAACCAATAGTATGAAACTAGACTATCAAGGGAAACAACTAAAGTTACACAAAAGAGCAACTTGTTTGCTGGAACTTTTAAAGAAGGCACAAAGCGAACAATGGAGACAGGAGAAGCTATTAGCGGAATGGAGATCAGCAGGAAACTTTGATAATGTCCGCTTATTTACTCACGAGAATAATTACCTGATAAGGATTGCAGAATTGAACGACATACAAAAGAGAATCCTTAAAAGCTATTATTGGCTTATTGTAGAATTATATTCTATAAGTGAGAATTTTATGTTACCTATAAATCTTGTACAATGAGTTACATAGATAATACTAAAGTAGATTTACATCGCACTATTTACATTTTAGAAATGGAGAATGAGATGTACAGAAACCAAATTAAAAAACTTAAATTAGAAATCAATGAATTACTGGACAATGCCATCATTAAAGGAAAGGGAGAAGGCTATGAGAAAAAGGCTTGATTATGCCGATACGATAATAAAGCAGGTATGCGAGTATTATAAGGTATCAAATAAGGACATTAGAGGCAAAAGCAGAAGGTTTATCCACACCAAGCCTAGATTTGTAGCCATTTGGCTAATTAAGGATGAATTAGGGCTTAAATTGACCGCTATTTCGGAGATGTTTGGGCGAAATCATACAACGATTATACACTCCCTTAGAACGATACAAGATAGCCTATCGCAGAAGTATGATACAGATATTTCGGATGACATAAAAGAAATAAAAAAAATATTGAGTTATTAACAAAAAAGTCTTATTTTTAATTATTATTTACCTAAAAACCATAGTATGATTACCTTACAAACAAATTCACTTATCAACATTTACAAGGCTTTAGCATCCTTTCAACAGGATTGCCCTGTAATTCACAAAGGGACAACTGGTCATAATTACACTTATGCCGATTTCCCTACAATTCTTGAAGTAATAAATCCGATACTCAAGAAACACAATTTAGGTTTTACCCAACTTCTTATTGAAGATGGATTAAAGACAATTATCTTCCATACTATTAGTGGGGAGGCAATTGAATCTAATGCAACAATCCCACAAATTACTCTTAGAGGTATGAACGAGTATCAATCCTTTGGTAGTGGAATTACCTATTACAGAAGATACGCTTTAAGTGCTGCTCTTGGATTGGTAACTGATAAAGATACCGATGCCTCTGGCGAAAAGACTGCTTCAGTATTTATTAAGAAACACAAATCAATTCTGGACCTAACATTAGCTATTGATATGTGCGAAAATTTAAACGAATTATCTAAACTTCATTCTTTGAATAAAGATTTAATGAATGATGGGATTACTGCATTATTCACTGTTAAAAAATCTAAATTATGATTGACCAAAAACTACAAAAACTAAGAGAATTAGTTGAGTATTACAATTGGAAGTATGAATGTACCCGCCATATTGGTAAGCATTCATCTTGGGATGATTTAATACAAGCCAAGAAAAACCTTAAAGAATACAAAGCTAAAACCTATCCAGTAACAAGATTATTAACCCCTGCTCAACCATTTTTAAGAATGAATGATTGGACAGAACAATACGAAAACTATGAATGAATTTCCTAGCATTGATTTAATGATTGGTCAATTAAATAAATCAATCACAGAAATAGAAGAAACATCTTTGTCAAACGAAAACTTTGTATTAAGAACATTAAACGCAGCACTAAGACTAGCATTAGATATTAAGAAAGAAGAATTAAATTATTTTAAAACTAAAAACAATTAATATGGGATATTCAACTTGCTGCGGAGCAGAAACCGATATGGAAGAAATAGGAATATGTCCTGAATGTATGGAACATTGCGATTTTGAAGAAGATGAAGAAGAAGAAATACAAAATGATAAAGATGCAGAAAACCAAATAGAAGAAGAACAAATTAATAAACAAAACAAATAAAAATGGAAAAGAAACAAAACTATGGTGCTTGGAAAAAAACAACATCAAAAGGCGAAGTGATTGAATTTACAATTGAGGACAAACGCTACTCAATGTGGTTAAATCAATACAAAAAGCCAGAATCTAAAGAACCAGATTACAAGATTTACCCTAATGATTACAAGCCAAAAGCTGAAAACAAAATGGAATATCAAACTCCAGTAAATCAACAAGAAAGCGAAGATGACTTGCCGTTTTAATTAACTATCTAAAAACAAAAACTATGAGCCAAAACAAACAAATAGCAGATTACCTAAATAAAGGTAAAAAGCTAACTACATTAGATGCCTTGAGTAAATTCGGTTGCTTTAGATTAGCATCACGAATTAATGATCTAAGGAATGAAGGGATGAAAATATCTACAAAGATTATCAAACTAGAGAATAAGAAGCAGATTGCCCAATATTCAATAAAATAGGTTATCTTTGCCATAGGTGTAGGATACCTAATTTTAAACTTATTGGCTCGAAGCTGAACCCCTAATCCTACTGGGGGGAATGCCTAGAGCCTTTTTATTTTATGAAAAGCAATTCATATTATTTCAGCCACGATTATAACGCTGCAAATGATACAAAAGTCCTTTTTTTAAGGCATCAATTAGGGATGGAGGGTTATGGGATTTATTGGTATTTAATTGAACAATTAGCAAATGCAGGGGGAAAATTACCTTTAGAATTAATACCTGTTTTAGCTATGCAGATGCATTGCACAGATGTAAAAGTTAATGGGGTACTTATGAATTTTGGTCTATTTACCCTTGATTCAGGCGAATTTTGGTCTGAAAGATTACAGAATCATTTAGAATTAAGGCTAAAACTAAGTGAAAGTGGGAAAACAGGAGCAAATAATAGGTGGGGTAATAGGGTGGCTATTGGGGAGGGTAATGCAAAGGAAAGAAAAGAAAAGGAAATAAAAGGAAAAGAAAGTAAAGTAAATGAAATTAAACTAATAGATATAGATTTTAATAAGTTTTGGGATATATACGATTATAAGAAATCTAAGGACAAAGCAGAAAAGGCTTGGAAAACTTTAAATAAAGAAGAAAAGGCTTTAGCTTTACAAAACGCACCATTATACGTTAAGTCAACACCAGATAAACAATTTAGAAAGCATCCAACAACATACTTAAACAATAAAAATTTCAACGATGAAATCATTGAACGAACTATTAGTACAAAACTTACCTATGCAGAACGTGAGTGGGAGAAGTTTAAGCAGCTTGGACAATGATGAACTAAAGGTATTTAAGGCTTTAGAATCAATGGGTATTAGACAATGCTCAAGAATTGAGGTAGTAGAACATCTAAAAACTTGCCTTGCATTAAGTGGCACTCAAATGCCTACAAATGAGATATTCCAGCTTTGCGTTTCATTTGTGATTGAATCATATGGGCAATACAAACTAAAAGAATTAGGAACTGCCTTTAAGATGTTTGCAGAGGATAAATTTTCTATTGATAAGCATATAAATTTTAGCCCTAAATTAATTGGGGAGGTAATGAATGCCTATAAGAAAATAGCCATCCAAGTAAGAAACAAGATTGAAGTAAACGAAATAAACGAAATATCAGTGCAAATAGATGAAGAACAAGTAATGAAAGATGAAGCGGAGTATTGGAAAACATCTAAGAAAGATTGGCGGTTTTTAAACTATCAATGTTTTGATTATCTCTGGAAGCGAAAGTTAATTAAGATAAGTCCAGATAAGGCAGAATTAATAAAAGCTAGGGTAAATGCCTATAATTTGGCACAGGCTAGAAAACCTGAAGATATTTTAACAGATCAAGAAACTATTAGACAACAATGCAAAAAATATTCATTAAAACTTTATTACGATAACGAGTTATGATAGAAACATATATACCTATGGAAGATGTACTTATTAGAGTAAAATACCATCCTGATATTACAAAAGAAGAAAAGGCACAATTTGAAGAACAAGTTAAAGGCATTTATATGTCTGATAAAAGAAATAAGAAAGTATTTAAACCTATAACAAAAAACCAACAAAGAAATGAAAACAGCAATGGAAATGGCATTAGCAAGGATTGAAATGCTTTATATAGAAAAAGATAGCGTTCATTGGGAAATGTTTAAGAATGATTGTATGGAAAAAGAAAAAGAGCAGATAATAGATGCACATTTAAACGGACAATCAGACCATCATTTTAGTTTAGAATCAAAAATGGCAGAAGTAGAAAAATACTACAATAAAACCTATAACCAAAAAAAATAACCTATGAAAATTGCAATCGGAATCTTATGTATTTTCCTAATATGGATAATCTATGAAATTAAAAACGCACCCTATGAAAATTAAACCATTAGAATTATTAAAGTTCTTCTTTATTTCAGTACCAGTATTCTTAGTTGTTTACTGTTCTGCAATACTTTACATAGAAATTAAAGAATTTATAAAACGATGATATATCAACTAGAAAAAACAATAGATGTATTAACTCCATTAGGATATGGCAAGGCAATAGCTTGGATAGACTATGGATCAGATACAAACACAGTATGGAAAGTTGTTTTATATGATACTGGTATGGTAAGGAACTTTTATGATGATGACATACTTGTTTACCCTAATGCAATGGACGGCGGCAAAATAGATGAGAATTATTTTAGTAAAAATATCCCTAGTAATAAACAATTTATTAAAGGATTAAAGAACCATTTTAAACCTAATGAGTAAAATAGCAGGACACGAGAACGCACAACCAATAAGAATGATATTTATAGACACAAAAGAAGAAATAGAATTTAAATCAGTCGCCTACGCAAAAAGAGTAACAGGAGTAAATGAATACCAAATAAAGGAATCTTTAAGCCCTATAAAAAAGAAGCGGTTTGATTACCAAGATCGAAAAATAACGTTTCGTATCAAAAAGTAACTTAGTTTTGCATTATGGCATTACCTACGATTCCCAAATTAACGGCAAAGGCTCAAACAATATTTAACAGATATATCCGTACAAGGGATTCACAAGACGGATTTTTTACTTGTATTTCTTGCGGTCAAGTTAAAGGACACGAAGTTATGGATGCTGGTCATTATGTCCCAGTCAAAGGAAGTTCTGCATTAAGATTTGATGAATATAACGTAAACGGAGAATGTAAATCTTGCAATGGATTTGACCAATTTCACCTTATAGGCTACCGAAAGAACCTTATTGATAAAATAGGCGAAAGAATGGTAATGCACCTAGAAAGCCAACATAGATTAATAAAGAAATGGTCTAGGACAGAATTAAACTACATAATAGAAAAGTATAAATAATGGCAAAAGGATTAACAACAGGCAAAGTAAACTTTGGCAGTAGAAAGAAAGGTAAATACAAAAAAAACTCTGGTCCTAAAGACAAACCAACAAAGAAATATGTAAAACAAGGAAGATGCTAATAAACGAAATCAAATCAAACCCTAATAATCCTAGAATTTGCCGTGATGCTAAATTCAAATTATTAGTTAAATCAATTCAAGAGTTTCCAGAAATGTTAGGATTGCGACCTATTGTGATTGATGAGAATAATGTTATTTTAGGAGGTAATCAAAGGTATCGTGCTTGTATAGAAGCTGGACTTTTAGATGTACCCGTTATTCACGCAAATAATCTTAGCGAAGAACAAAAAAAGCAATTTATCGTTCGTGATAATGTTAGCACAGGAGATTGGGATTTTGACCTATTGGCAAACGAATGGGGTATTCAAGATTTAGATAATTGGGGTTTAGATATACCAGCTTTTGCAAACAATGACATAGAAGAACCAAAGGACAATGCCAAAGGTGGCAAGACTTGTCCTAATTGTGGAGTAACTTTGTAAGAATTAAGAAAGAGATTAGAGAATATGGCAAACGAACAAAATTTAATACCTGCTCAAAAAGGGGAAATAAGAAACCCTAATGGCAGACCGAAGGGAATACCAAACTCAAAGACTAGATTGCTAAGATTGTTAGAATTAGTCCAAGTAAAAACAAACCCAATTACAGGAGAGAAAGAGGAGTTTACTGTGGCAGAGCAATTAGATATGATGGTACTGCAAAAGGCATTCAAAGGAGATTTAAAGGCTTATCAGGAGATACTTGATAGACTAGAAGGCAGAGCAAAACAAACCAATGAGATAGAACTATCTGGAGGACTGCAAGTAAATTGGGAGGAGAAGAAAACTTACGTTGAAAAAACAGGAAGCCTATAATGGAATTATCCATAAAACAAACAACTGCTTTAGACCTATTAGAAGATAAAACAACAAATGAGATTCTATTTGGAGGAGGAGCAGGAGGTGGTAAGACTGCATTAGGTTGCTACTGGCAACTTAAACAAAGATTAAAATATCCCAATACAAGAGGACTAATTGGGAGAGCCGTGTTAAAAACCCTAAAAGAAACTACCTTAGTCTCCTTCTTTCAGATAGCTAAAATGCAAGGATTAGAAGCTAACAAGCATTTTAAATTTAATGCTCAATCTTCTACAATAGAATTTCCTAATGGTTCTACTATCCTACTCAAAGACCTTTACTCCTACCCTTCCGACCCTAACTTTGATGAATTAGGTTCATTAGAGATTACCGATGCTTTTATAGATGAGGCTAATCAAGTAGATGACAAGGCTAGAAATATTATCAAATCAAGGATAAGATTTCAATTAGACCAAAATGATTTAGTACCTAAGATTCTATACACTTGCAACCCAGCTAAGAATTGGACTTATTCGGAATTCTACAAGCCACAACAAGAAAATACAATATCTAAGAATAAAAGATTCATTACTTCCTTAATAGATGATAATCCGTACATATCTAAACATTACAAGGAGAACTTGCTAACTTTGGATAGTGTCTCAAAAGAAAGGCTTTTATTCGGTAACTGGGAGTATTTAGATGACCCTGCTCAATTAATAGATTATGATAAAATACTTGACACTTTTACCAATAGTTTTGTTCCTGTTGGTGATTCTTACATTACTTGTGATGTGGCACGTTTTGGTAATGATAGCACTGTTATTGGTATATGGAATGGGTTTCGTGTTAGGTTTTATCAATTCAATGGTAAATCAGTTGTTGAAGTCGCTGAACTTATAAAGAACTTTGCAACAGAACATAAAGTTCCTTCATCAAACATTGTTTGTGATGAGGATGGAGTAGGAGGTGGAGTAGTAGATATTCTACGATGCAAGGGCTTTGTAAATAATAGTTCTCCATTAATAAATCCTATTACTAAGCAAAAGGAAAACTTTGATAACTTAAAGTCTCAATGCTATTTTAAATTAGCTGATTTAGTAAACAAAGCAGAACTTTACATTCAAGCAGATGGGAAACAAAAACAATTAATCATTCAGGAACTAGAACAAGTGAAACAAAAGTCCGTTGATAATGATATGAAGAAAGGAGTAATACCAAAGGATAAAGTCAAAGCTGCAATAGGTCGTTCTCCAGATTTTAGTGATTGTTTGGCAATGAGAATGTTCTTTGAATATACTCCAAGATTTCAAGTAAGTGTATTTTGATGTAAAAATCATAACTTTGTTTAAATTCTAATAATATGGCATTTTTTGACTTCTTAACTAAAAAGAAGATAAACACTCTATTACCTAATATTCCTTTTGATACAAGTGTCGCTATTCAACGAGGAATCGTTACTTGGCAAGGTGGTGATTCAAGAGCATTCGTAAGAGATGGATATATAGCTAACGATATTGTTTATTCAATTGTAAAACTAATTACTGATAAAGTAAAACTTGCTCCATTTCACGTTTATAAAGTTAAAGATGAAGTATCTGCAAAAAGATATAAGGCTTTAATGAAACAACCTGATAAGATTGCAAATTGGCAAGAGGTAAACAATTTACATAAGAAAGCATTTGAGATTTATACAGGAGATCAAAGATTAAACGACCTTTTAAAATATCCTAATGGAGAAGATACTTGGGCAGATTTAATTGAGCAATGGTGTGGATTTAAGTTAATAACAGGAAATTCATTTATATATGGAAAACTTATTGAAACAGGAAACAATCAAGGAAAGCCGTTCGAACTATTTGCTTTACCTGCTCAGTATATGGCTATTATTGCAAACATCGAAATGTTCCCACCAACCAGAGTGGGATATCAATTATACTATGGAGCAATGTGGTCATTTGACCCAAAAGAAATCTTACACGACAAATACTTTAATCCTGAGTGGACAGTTACAGGTGGACAATTATATGGACAAAGTCCTCTATTAGCCGCAGCAAGAACTTTAACTAGAAGTAACGAAGCTAAGACTGCTGCCGTTGCATCATTCCAAAATGGTGGTCCAGCAGGAGTTTTATTTATGAACGATGAAAGATTTGACCCTACAAGTGGACAAGCACAAGCTCAAGCATTAAAGAGAGCAGTTAGCGAGAAAGGTGGAGCAGCTAATTTTAACTCTATTGCAGTATCAGGTTATAAAGTAGATTGGAAACAAATAGGACTTAGTCCAGTAGAACTTAATATTATTGAATCAGAGAAATGGGATATGAAGGCACTTTGTAATATTTACGGAGTACCATCTCAACTATTAAACGATTCAGACAATAAGACTTATAATAATCAATTAGAGGGAGAGAAAGCATTGACTTTACGTTGTGCTATTCCTTTGTTGGATGCATTGACTGATAACTTAAATAGAAAATTGCATACTGATTGGGGATATAGAAATAGCGGATTATATGTAGGATATGATATTCAAGTTTACCAAGAATTAGAAGCTAATAAGACAGAACAAGTTGCTTGGTTAAATACGGCTTGGTGGATTGCTCCTGCTCAAAAGAATGAGATTATGGGTATTAAAACTCCAGATTATATTCCACAAGAGGAGATGGAGAAACTTTATATCCCTTCATCTTTACAACCAACTGACCAATTTCAACCTTTGACTATTCCTGACAATTTAAATCCGTAATATGAATAAGCACGTTTTAAGAATTTTATCATTACTTGATGAAATTAAAATAGAATTAAAAGCAACCACAGGGATAAATAGAAGTGGAGTTAGTCAAGCTAATTCTTTAGTAGCTGATGGCAAGGTAAAAAAGCCTAGTTCTTGGATGCCACCAAGTGCTGTCGAAGAAAATGCATACATAGAGAAAAACGGAATGGCTGCTTATGGCAAATGGTTCTTAGGAATAGATGCACAGGCAGACCCAGAGACTAAACAACATTGGCATTATATTTATACGAGTGATTTCGTTAATGTGGATAGAGCAGCTTTAGTAGCAATAAGACAAAGAGCAGGTCAACAAAAACAAACCGATGTTTTTAACGCTGCTGGTAAAATCATAGAAAAAATTGATGCATAAATGATTTGGCAAGATTATAGAAAACTATATGCCAACGCATTAAAACAATACTCACCTAAGTTCAAAAAAGAACTACAAAATCAGGTGAATACCTATTGCCGTACCCTAGACTACAACAAAATTAGCGACAAAGCCCTAAAAAAGACCATTTACAAGCTCCATTTAGCTATGGGTACTAAGATGGCTCAAATAAGTGAAAGTGTCGTTAAAAGGTCTGTAAAGGGGGTTTATGTGCCTTTTGAGTTTAAATCACAAAAGACAGATGCTTTCCAATATGCTATTATCCAAGTCCTTCAAAATGATGGATTAGACCAATTAGCCTCAGATATTACCAATACGACCAAAGAACAGATAAGAAGATTCTTAATTCAATCAGCAGAGCAGAACTTAACAATGCCTGAAACAATAGCCTTGCTTAGGACATCTGGAATAACAGATTATAGAGCCGAACTTATAGCTAGAACGGAAACAGGCAGGGCTGCAAATATTGGTTCAATGGTTGGAGCAACTAGCACTGGACTTGTAACTATCAAAGAATGGATTTCAGCAAGAGACAACCGAACAAGGAGAGAGCCAAGAGACCATACTGACCACTTAAATATGGATGGAGTTAAACTTCCTATGGAGAAACAATTTCACGTTCCTAATAATCAAGTAGGCTTAGGTTATGAATTAATGGACCACCCTTGCGATTCTAAAGCAAGTGCTGCCAATGTTTGTAATTGTAGATGTACTTTAGGATATGAGGCGGTAAGAGGTGCAAATGGTAAACTTTTAACTTTAGTAGATAACCCTCCAATGGGTAGAGTTGCAGTTATTTGGAATGCTCTACAAAATGTAATAGGACAAACAATAGGAAAACTTATAGCATCATTAATACAATAACAAAAAAAATAATAACTTTGTCAATATGAAAACATACGCATCAAAAGATACTATTGTTGAAAAACAAGATATCGGTTACGAAGTAATGGATGTTGATACCGAAACTCGTAGAGTTAAAGCAGTTTGGGCAAGAACAGGAAACATAGATTTAGATAATGACATTATAGTTCCTGAAGCCTTTACTAAAACTCTTAAAGAAAGAGGTCCAGCAGGTAAAAACTTAATATGGTCATTGGTAGATCATTGTGCTGAAATGGAAGCCGTAATCGGTAAGCCTGAGCAATTATATATTGAGGGAGATATGCTTATTGCAATCACTCCAATAGTAGAAACTGAAACAGGAGAGGATATGATTAAAATGTATGATGCTGGACTTATTAATCAACACTCAATTGGATTTAGCACAATTAATTCAAGCGTAGATAAAAACGGAATAAGAACAATAAGTGAACTTAAACTTTACGAAGGAAGTGCGGTATTATGGGCAGCAAATCCAGAGACACCAACAATCTCTGTAAAAAGTGAAGTTAAGAAAGAACAATTAGCAAATAGGCTAGAGAAACTCTTGAAAGCGTTTAAAGGTGGTCGTTTTACAGATGAGACCTTTGCGTTGATGGAGATTGAAATAAAAAGGATTCAATCAGAATTATTACAAATTGAAATCGTTAAAGAAATCACTCAGACCGAGCAATCACCTGAGCCGATAATTGAAGAAATTAAAAATAATGATGCACAAGTCCTGAAGGCAATAAAAGAATTTAATAAAATATTTAAAAAGTAAAAATGGAAAACGTAATTAACGAAATGGCTGATAACCTTAAAGGTTTTCAAGCTAACATCGAAGCTAAGTTAGAAGAAACTAAAGCTGAGATTAGAGTTGTAAGAGATGAAGCACAAAAACAATTTGATGCTCAAGCTGCTGCAACAAAAAAATCTGCATCTAAGCAAATAAAATTCTTAGATGAAGTTATCATCGAGAAATTAGATGGTAGATTAGATGAAATGGAAAAATCAATGAAATCTAACGGAAAATTCCGTGTTGATTTATCTGATGTTAAGACAATGACTTTAAGTGGTTCATTAACAGGAGATGCTCAAGCATCTTATGCTCCTAATGCTTCTATCTTGCCAAGTCAAGCAATTAACTTCCGTGATTTAGTACCAACTGTAAGAAGTGAATCAGGTCTTTATGTATTCTACAAAGAGACTGCTACAACTAACAACATTGCTGCTCAAACTGAAGGTTCTGATAAAGGACAAAATAGCTACGCATTAAGCGAAGTTAAAGTTGTAAACGACTACATAGCTGGTTTCTCAACTTTCTCTAAACAAATGGCTAGAAGTTTACCTTTCTTGAGTACAACTTTACCAAGAATGTTAACTAGAGATTTCTACAAAGCTGAGAACGCTGCGTTTTTCTCTACTGTTTCTGGTGCTGCAACTGGTTCTACAACAACTGCTGAAACTGTTGATTTAAAGCAATTAGTTGACTATATTGGCAACCAAAAGAGTGCAAACTTTGTAGCTTCTTTTGCTTTAGTAAGCCCTTCTCAATTAGGTCGCTTATTGAAAGAAACTATTACTTCTGGTTACTATGCTGGAAATGGTAGTGTTATTGTTAACCCTAATGGTGGTATCACAATCTGGGGTGTTCCAGTAATTGCTGCATCTTGGGTAACTGATGATAAAGTACTTATTTTAGATAACAACTTCTGCGAAAGAATTGAGGTTGAAGGAATGGCTATTGAGTTCTCTTATGAGAATGCTAGTAACTTCCAACAAAATATGGTTACTGCTCGTATCGAGTGTTATGAAGATATTAACTTAATGCAACCAACTTCAGCTATTTATGCTGACTTAGGAAACGTATAGTTCTAATCTTACATAGATATAAAGACCCCTTGCTTTTTAGTAGGGGGTTTTTTATTATAAATAATGTAAATTTGTAAAAAAGATATATGGCATATTCTAATTTTATTATAGATTATACTTTAACCGATACAGGTACAGTTGTTGAACCTGTTACACTTACAGAGGCTAAATTGTATATCAGAGTAACTAATTCTGTTGATGATAACCAAATCTCTTTAATGATAAAACAAGCAAGAGAAGCAGTTGAAGTAGGTACAGGATTGAGTTTAATAGCTAAGACTGCCGTTGTTTGGTTTACTAACTTTGATGGTAATTTTAACCTTCCTTATGGACCAGTAAATAGTTTTACTTCATTATACGACCAAAATAATAATGCCATAATAGCTGCTGATTATACTTTAGTAGGAGGTAAGTTCCCACAATTACAAAGACCTCTTTTTAGGAATTTAAAGGCTACTTATACTGTTGGATATACAACTATTCCTAATGACTTAAAGATTGCTATTTTAGATCAAGTGTCTTACGATTACGAGAATAGAGGATTAGATTCAGATACAGGAATTTGTGAAAAGACTTGGAAAGCCTGTCAACGCTGGACAAGAATAAGCCCAATATTATGAAAATAGGAAGCAAGAAAGGTAGCTATGTAGATGCAAACACAATGTACTCTGAGATAGGCTTATATGCCCCTACAAGGGTCTCAGATGGTCAAGGCGGCTATACAACTACATTTACCTTACAAGGTGTCGTATTTGGTGATTTTCGCCCTCAAGAGCAAAATAGAGCATTATTGGAATTAGAGTTGAGTTTTACTCGTTCTGCTAAGTTATTTATCAGATATGATGTAACTATTACCGATGGTTACCAAATAGAAGCAGAAGGCGAAATGTACACTATCCATTCTATTAAGGATGTAGAGAATCAGTTTAGATTTTACGAAATATTAATGTACGCATAATGGCATTTGACGTAAATCTTACAGGAATGAGTGAGATTCAGGATGCAATTAAGAATATGTCCGAAATAGTCTCAAAAGAAGTTTCTAATGAAATACAAGCCTCTGTAATGAAGATTGAATCAGATGCTAAAAGATTAGCACCTACTAATTTTGGCAAACTTCGTGGAGCAATCAAATGGAATAAGGAAAGCGAATTAACTTATTCGGTTGGTGCTTACACTTCTTATGCTGCTTATGTTGAATTTGGCACTGGTCCATTAACTACAATCCCTAATGGATATTCAACTTTTGCATCCCAATTTCAACAAAAGACAGGTGGTAAATTTAAAGATATGGTCAATGCCTTAACTTTGTGGGTTGAAAGAAAGGGTATTGGAAGCGGTAAAAAGTCTAAAAGTATAGCTTATGCAATTGCATTAAGCATATTAAGGAAAGGAATGAGACCACAACCTTATTTAATACCAGCTTTTGAGAAAGAACAAAAACTATTAATAGAAAGACTTAAAAATATATTAAATGCTTAATCCTAACATAGAAATAAAAAAATGGTTTTATACACATTTAGTATCTGCAACAGGACTAGGTGTTTATGATGGTTTTGCTCCTGAAAACATAGGCAATGAATACATAATTTTAACAGGTAGAACATCAAGTCAGGAACAAGGGAAAGCAGGTTATACAAATTCTATTACTATCATAGTTGACATTGTTACAAAAAATGCTAACTTTGGCTATAAACGAGCCGAAGAAATAAGTGATTTGGTATTGGCGAATATAAACTCGGATACAACAATAACTCTAAGTAATGGATTTACTTCATCTGCTTTAAGTATTGGAAGTGTAACGAATTTAGATGGATTAAACCCTTTGGACAACGTTTTTAGAACATTAATAACATATAATATAATAATAACTCAAAATTAAATAAAATGGCAGAAACTAAAGTATCAGCAAGGGACTATATTCTCTTAGCAGATTTAGCTGGTGGTACAACTTTTATACCAGTAGCTTGTTTAACAACAAACTCACTTACATCAACTGTTAACACTATTGATGCAACTTCAAAATGTGGAGACCAATTCCAAGCAGGTCCAGCGTTTACTCAATCTTTCAAAGCAGATGGTTTTGCGATTGATGAAACAGGAACTCCAAGTAAAGATTCTTACCAACAATTGTATGCTGCTCACGCTGCAAGAACTCAATTTACCATTAAAATGGGTAAAGCAACTCCAGCAGCAGGTGATGTTTACTATGGTGGATTATCAACAAGTACAGTATTTATTAGCAACTTTGATGTAACTGCTGCTGATAAAGATGATGTAAAATTCTCTGCTACTTTTGTTGTGTGTGTTCCTCCTATTGCACAAACTGAAATGGCATAAAAAAAATAAAAAACTATGTTTGAATTAAGACTGAACAACAACACAATCCATTTAAAATGGGGTACTTGGGCAATGCGTGAGTTTTGCCAAAGAAACAATATAACAATTGATAAGTACTTTGAATTACTTGGTAAATCGCAATTTGATATTGACTTAATTGTTCAATTAGTATTTATTGGTTATAAGTCCGCTTGTAATTCTTTAAAAATACCAATTGATCATTCAGAAGATGAGGCTTGTGATTGGATAGATGAAATGGGGACTATTTTTAGTTCTGAAGGGCAATTGATAGATTATATTAAATATATAATTGAAAACACAGTTAATTCTGTAAAAACAACTGCAACAGAAGAAAAAAAAAAGCCTAACAAATCTAAGTTGGGATGATATATTAGTTAAGGCTGCTGAATGTGGTATAAAGCCTTATGAGTTTTGGGATATTACTTGGAAAGATTTTTCCATTATTGTAATGGGGAAAGAAAGACAGGAGTTAAATGAATGGGCGAGGACAAGAAACCTCGCCTATATTATATACTTAACTAATACAATGGAAAAGTCTCCTAAATCATTAAAGGCATTTTGGCATATACCAATGCTAGATGATAATGAAGAAGAAGAAAAAAGAGAAATGTTGACGGATGACCAATTGGCTAGAACATTAAAATTATATGGAGTAAATTAAAATAAGATGCCAGAGTTAAAAATTATAATTTCAGCCGAGAACCAAAAGGCACTAGAAGAATTAAAACAACTCCAAGATAAATTATTCCAATTACAGGAAACAGTTAAGAATTACAAAGGGGACTGGCCTTTAACTCATACAATTGAAACTGCAATTCCTAGAATACAAGCTAGGATTGGGGAATTACAAGGTACTTTAAGTAAAGCAGGAGTTGCATTTGACAACTTTGGTAATAATACAGAAAAAATAGCTTTAGGTAGTAATAAGGCTGGTTTGGCATTAAATGACCTTTCAAGGATTGCACAAGATGCTCCTTATGGATTTATAGGTATTTCTAATAACCTTAACCCAATGATTGAATCATTTAATAGGTTAGCTGCAACTGAAGGTGGAACTAAAAAAGCATTAAGTGCTATGCTTAATGGTTTATCTGGCCCTGCTGGTATAGGCTTAGCAATAGGTGCAGTTTCAGCATTGTTAGTTGTATTTTCAAAAAATATAACTGAAGCATTTGAAAAACCAGTGGATAAATTAAAAAAATTAAGAGAAGAATTAGCAAAACTTAATGAAGATATTTATAAAATTGCTGGTGCTGCTCAATCAAATCAATTAATTGGAAGTATATTATCAGAAAAAGTATCTAATCAAAAATTAGATATTACGACTAGGCAAAATGCTATTATAGAATTAAAAAAATTATATCAAGATAATAAAGATATACAAGATTTAGATATAAAAAGTATAGATACATATACTGCAAATTATTTAAAATCATTAAATAATAAGGCGGCAATTCAACAATTAGAAATTGGTAAAGAAAAAAATTATACTAGTGCATTAAGTGCTGCTAATGCTGAATTTAAAAGAATTACTGAAGAAAGAGATAATTTAATTAAAAATACTTATGCAACAACAAGGCAACAAGAACAAGGCAAAACAACTCAACAATTAAGAGATGAAATAAAGGCAAATTATGTTGATATTTTAGCAGGTGCTCAATCTGATATAAATAAAGCAAAAGATTCATTAAGTAGAAATCTTGATGAAGTATTAAAATTTAAAATTCCGCAAAAAGAAGATAATAAAGAATTTAAAAAAGCATTAGATGAAAAAATAGCACTTTTAGAATATGATATTAGAAAAACAAATGAATGGGCTAATGAACAAATTAAGATTCACGATAAAATAAGAATTTCTGCAAGAAAGGCTTTTACTGTTGATTGGGCTGATATGTTACCATCTACTAAAATAGATAAATCACAAGCTGGATTACCTGATTGGTATATGAAGCAAAGAAATCAAGAAAATCCTTCAGAATCTAAAATAGATAAAGAACTTCCTGCTTGGTATAATAAAACAATTGCTTTACAAAATGAAAATACTATTAGTATAAAAAATCAATATAATGAATATAAAAAATTCTCTAATTTGCTTTCAGGAGAAATAACAAATGGTTTAATGTCTGCTTATGATGCTATGCAAAATGGAGAAAATCCAATACAGGCTTTAGGAGATGCTTTTGCTAGAATGGCAGAGCAAATAGCTTTTGCAGTAATTGAAGCTAGTATATTTGAGGCTTTATTAAATGCTTTTCCTGAATTAAAAGGAGTATTTGCAACAGTTGGTGCTATAAGTAATGCAGTTTCATATTCTGGACCTAGAGCAAGTGGTGGAATAACTAATGGGGCTTCACTTGCTATGGTAGGCGAAGCTGGACCAGAAGCAATTATGCCTTTAAGTAAATTAAGTAATATGATTAATAGTACTTTTAACGCTGGTGCAATGAGTGTTAGTTCTTCAGGTAATAGCGGTCAATTTGTATTAAGAGGTCAAGATTTATTATTGGCAGTTAATAGAACACAAAAGGCATCTAATCTTAAAGGACAATCAATTAGTTTAGCATAATGGCTTACGGATTAAGATATACAATTACTCAAAGATTAAGAAATGGGAACGACCAAACTATTGATATTTATGAGAAAGATTATACCGCAGGTATTATTAAAACATACTATCCTACATCTATAATTTTACAACCTAATTCTAGTGTTGAATATCCTAGTCCTTCAATAATATCTAGCCAATTAAACTTTTCTATATTATTAGAAACACAAGATGATTACGACCAATTCCCTAATGTATTAAGTCAAGATGATAGAAAATATTATGTAGTACTAAAAGAAGTTGATGTAATTACTTGGAGAGGGTTTATATTTAATGACTTTTCGCAAATGGGTTTTTCAACAGGTATTACTCAAGCTGACTTTATTTGCGTTGATGGTATTTCTTTTTTACAATCTATTGTTTATGAAAAGGATAGAAGTATAAATCAATTAATTAGTCATTTAGAATTCTTTTCTATTGCATTAAATAAGATAAATTATCCAGATACTATTACTTTTTATTCTGCTTGTTCTTATTTTGCAGAAGGGATGTCAAATAGAACTGATAATGTTACTAATGAACCATTTAGCCAAATTTATCAATATATAAGAGATTTTGTAGGAGAATCATACTATGATATCCTTAATAATATAATGGTATCATTTAATTGTAGATTATTCCAAGCTAATGGAGATTGGTGGGTAGCTTCAATGAATGAAATGGCTGGGACTACAAATTATTACACAAAATATACTTTGTACCCAACTCCTGTATTAGTTACAGGTGGTGTTTTAAACAATACTATTAATATTGAGCCTTACGCAGAAGGTAATGTTCACTACATAAATAATAGTCAAACAAAAATACTTAAAAAGGGGTTCTATAATATTGAAGGTAGAGGTGCTTTTGAAACTGCAATAAACTATATAGACAATGCTGATTTAAAAATAAATAATGGCATTTTAACCGCACAAGGATTTGTAACTGCAAAAACAGGAACAGGTAATGTTACTTTATATACTAATACAAATGAACAATTTGATTCATATTCTTTAAGTGCAGGTTCTTCTGGAACTGCAAGTGTAGAAACAGGAGATGCAACTACTCCATATGATTACTTACCTTATATTGGAGATATACCTTACAAATTAAGTTTTGATGCAATTACTAGTCTTGTTGTTGTTTATGTACAAGTTAAATTAATAACTGCTTATGGTAATGCTTGGTTAACATCAACTAATACTTGGAGTTCAACAGTTCAAAATATTACAATTCCTACAAGTTCAAGTACTTTTTCTGTTGATATTCCAATTTATTATGACCCTCTTTACTTGCCATTAAGTGTGCCTAGAATGGGGTATTTACAAATAAAAATACTTTGTAGTGTATCTGGTAGTACTATAAGTGTAAGTAATTTTGTTTTACAAAGAGGTTCGTATGCTCAAAATGATATTAAATATATTCAAGCTAATTACAATGCAGTAACAGGATTAGATTCTACTTTAAAAATATTTGAGCAACCTTATGGGAATAATTATCCTACTAGCTTTGATTATACAACTAATAAAGGCGTTTTAAATGATTCAACTGGCAAATATTTAAAGAATTGGTACACATCAACAACTGCAAATGCTCCAACAAGTGCAGCTGATTTGGTTACATTTATGACCTATCAGAATATTAGAAACTTAAATCAAAATATTGCAACAATAGAATGTGATTTGGGTTCATTTAAAGATTCTGGAGTAGGTTATATTTATTTGGATAAAGTATTTACTACTACTGATACAGTTACAGGAAACTTATCTTATACAGGTAAAAAATTCATAATAAATAGATTAAGTCAAAATGCTTATGCAGATGAAGTTAATTCAGTTCAATTAATAGAAGTTAGTGAAAGAGAATTAGATATTTTAATTATTCCTACATACATTACTGATATTACTCAATTTGGACCATTTTGGTTTGTAAATTATACTAATAATATAACTTAACTTTGACATATGGCAGACAACGTACAGGGTAAAAATATTATGCTTTATTATCACGAACCAGCTTCGGAGACTTATCCTACTGGTAGAGATATAGCTTTTGCGTGTTCAACGAATTGTAGTTTTTCAGTTAATGTTGACCAAAAGGAAGTAACTAGCCAAACATCGGCTTGGTATCGTGAATACAAAAATGACATAGCTTCTTGGACTATTTCTTGTGATGGTCTTGTAACTTTAACTGGTTATGGCTATCTTTTCTTATTACAACAACAACAAAATAGAACTCAAATTCTAGTTAAGTTTGTTATTGATAATGGAGCAGATGGTTTAGTTATTATAAGCGGCAATTGCAATCTAACAAGTTTACAAATAAATGCTCCTTATAAAGAGATTGGGACTTATGCAGTTTCATTACAAGGGTCAGGTGCTTATGGTACAACAGGAACAACAATAAATCCTTCAGGAGTGGTAGTAGTAGCAGGTGGTCAAGTTTATATGAAGCAATATGTGGCAGCAGGTGGAGAATCTACAATTACTTGGACAGATATGATAGGAAAAACTTGTCTAGGAGTAACTAGAGGTGGTGTTGAGGTAAGAGAAATTGTATCTATAACTCCAACAGGAGAGCAAGTTAAATGGGATGTTGCAACAGGCGTTCTTACATTTGCAAGGGTTTTAGAATCGGATGAATTTATTAGAGGACTATTTCAATAATTAATATGAGCAATCAGATACAAATAACAGGCGGTGCGAAAGTAAGGTCATTAGAGGGAGTTATAACAGGAACGAGTGGTGTTTTATCAAGTGTTCCTTTAGGTGCTGCTAATGGGGTAGCTACATTAGATTCAGGGGGTAAAGTTCCTGTATCTCAATTGCCTGCTTCAGTAGTAACTTATTTAGGTACTTGGAATGCAACTACTAATACTCCTACTTTAGTGAACGGAACTGGTGATGCTGGTGATCTATATATTTGTAATGTTGCTGGTACAGTTAACTTCGGTGCTGGTCCTATTACTTTTGCGGTAGGGGATTGGGTATTGTACGGAAGTGGAACTTGGCAGAAATCAAGTGGACAAAATGGTACAGTTACCAGTGTGGCTGCATCAATCACAGGAAATTCACTAGGAATAACAGGAAGCCCTATTACCAACGCAGGTACATTGGCTTTTGCTTTTGCGGGTACAAATTTACAATATGTAAATGGTGCTGGTAATTTGACCACATTCCCGACCTTAATCTCTAGCATAGGTTTATCTATGCCAAGTGCTTTTAGTGTCGCTAATAGCCCTCTAACGGCTAATGGAACGATTGCAGTAACAGGGGCAGGTAATGCTTCTCAGTATATTCGTGGAGATGGTTCTTTAGCGGCTTATAATCCTAGTAGTGGCGGAGGAGGTTCAAGTCAAACATTTTATTTTAATGGTGGTGTTGCTTCAAGTGTTGTAGGATATGAGCAAATGAGTACAACTGCTAATACAGGTACAAGTGCTGATTTTAGTATTAGTGCAGATGGATATATAGCATCTTTTTTAACAGATGTAGGTTCGCCAAATCAATTAAATATACCAGCAGGTAATTGGAACTTTGAGATTTATATGAATTCTAATTCATCAGGTGGAAGTCCTAGTTTTTATGTTGAATTGTATAAATATGCTTCAAGTACATTTACTTTGATAGCTACAAGTTCAGCAAATCCTGAATATATAACAAATGGCACTTCGGTAGATTTATATATAACTGCTTTAGCAGTTCCATCAATAGTTTTAACAGTTACCGATAGATTGGCAGTAAGAGTTTATGTAATACATTCTAGCAAGACAATTACAATGCATACTCAAGATTCAAATTTGAGTTCTGTTATAACAACTTTCTCAACGGGTATAACTGCGTTAAATGGTTTGACTGCTCAAGTACAATACTTTGCGACTGGCACAAGTGGAACTGACTTTGCAATTAGTTCATCAACTGCTACGCATACTTTTAACTTACCTACTGCATCTGCTAGTAATACAGGTAAATTAAGTTCAACAGATTGGAGTACATTTAATGGTAAGATTGGCGGAAGTGGTTCTAGTGGACAAGTAGCTTTCTTTAACGGAGGTTCTACTTTAACTGGTAGTACTAACTTTTATTGGGATAACTCAACCTCAAGGCTAGGAATAGGCACTAATACACCTAATGCAAGTTTGGGTATATTAAACTCTAGTTCAACAGGATTACAAATAAGAACTTCGGACACATCAAACCAATATCAAGCGAATATCTATTGGGATAGTTCTTATGGTATGGTTTATGGTTATAATAGAACTGGTGCTTCTACTACTGCTCACAATTTAACTTTTTACAATGCTTTAGGTGGTTTTTTATCAGTACCAGAAAGCAGCAATAATAACATAGGTTTTAATACTTTAAATCCACAAGGTTCAAGTGCTACTACTGTTTATGACTTTACTTCAATAAGCACAAGCGTAGAGATTAGATTGCACAATCCAACAACAGGATATACTTCAACAGATGGTTCTTATATAAAAGTAACTCCTACTGCTTTAGTAATAGCTAATGTGGAAACTGCTAGTCAAATATTAATCAACAATGGTGGAAGTGGTGTTGTTACTATTGATGGAACAAATAATGTGGCAATAGGGAATATTGGGGTGATTCCTATGACACAACAATTAACTGTTGTTGGTTCAATTCAAGCCTATGGAGGTTCTATTTATCAGACTGTTACATCAAGTATGTTAAAGGCTAATTCATCAGGACAAATAATTGCTGCGGTTGGCGGAACAGACTATGAATATCCTTTGACTTTTTCTAGTCCTTTAGTAAGAACTACAAATACTATTTCAATTCCTGCTGCAACGACAAGTGTTAATGGTTATTTGACTTCAACTGATTGGAATACTTTTAATAATAAGGGAAGCGGAACTGTTACTTCTGTTACAGGAACTGCTCCAGTTGTTTCTAGCGGTGGTACAACTCCTGCAATATCAATGGCGGCTGCTACAACATCGGTTAGCGGTTATTTAACATCTACTGACTGGAATACTTTTAACGGCAAGTTTACTTTGCCTTCGTTGACAAGTGGTTCAATATTATTTAGTAATGGTTCTACTATTGCTCAAAACAATACAAGATTATATTGGGATAATACCAATATGAGATTAGGTATAGGTACACAATCGGTTTCTCAATATGTAACGTATATAGCTGCAAATGTGGGTGAAAATGCAAATGCTTGGTTAGGTATTGAAAACAAAAACACAACAGGTTCTACTGCGGTAAGATTACTATTAAATGGTAGTACAACAAGTGGATTCCAATATGTGCAATCTACAAATATGACGCAAGTTTATGCTAATGGAGGACCTATTCAAATAATTAATAGTAGTAGTCTAGGTTTAACAATAGCAAATACAACAGGTGCTGCAACATTTGATTCAAGTGCAACTGCTACATCTTTTGTCAAAACTGGTGGAACATCAAGCCAATTTTTAAAGGCAGATGGTTCAGTAGATTCAAATAGTTATTATTTAGCATCAAATCCTAGTGGGTTTACTTCTAATACAGGAACAGTTACTTCGGTAGCTACATCTGCTCCATTAACAGGAGGTACTATTACTACTTCAGGAACAATAGGAATAACACAAGCTACAACAAGTACAAATGGTTATTTAAGTAGTACAGATTGGAATACATTTAATAATAAAACAACATTACCTTCTTTAACAAGTGGTTCAGTATTGTTTAGTGATGGGAGTACAATTGCTCAAGACAATACCAACTTCTTTTTTGATAATACTTATAAGGCTTTAAAAATAACTTCTTCTTCTAATGGTTTAGAAACAGGGAATCCTTATCCTTTGCACGTTAAAGGGGTAAACTCAATTATAATGGCTGAGAATACTAATACAACTGGAACTGCTGCCATTAGAATAAAATTAAACTCATTTATTCAATCTACTTATCAATATTCTTCAACTACTGGAGCAACTACGATTTCAAGCAATTATTCTGATTTAAGATTACTTAGCGGTAGTGGGAATGGAATTTGGATTGCTAATAGTACAGGTAACGTTTCAATAAACAATTTTACAGATTCAGGCTACAAATTAGATGTTACAGGTACAGGAAGATTTACAGGTAGTTTATCAGCTAATGGAGTTATGTCTTTAGGAGATGATGGAACTTATGGTTCAACATATAAGACTTTAGGATTAACAGGGAACTCTAATGGTTCACATAGAATATTTGGTGGAACTGCTGATAATTTGTATGTAGCGGCTGCAACAGGTAGAGGAATATATTTATGTACTAATGGTACTACTACTCCAAATTTAACCATAGCCTCAGGTGGAGCAGCTACATTCTCTAGTAGTGTTCAAAATACAGGATTATTAAAAAGCATTAATACTTATGTTTCAGATACAACTGTATATCAAAAATTTAATGATAATACAGGATATGATTTGAATTTTGGTGGTACTGCAAGTGGGTTTAAATGGTTACAAGTACAAGATGCTAGCGGTTTAGCTTCATATGCAAGTTTATTATTAAACCCATTAGGAGGTAATGTAGGTATAGGAACAAGTAGCCCTAATAACTTATTAGTGGTAAGTGGTAGCACAGGCAGTATGAGATTAGAAGCTACTTCAACAAATCGTTCTGCTATTACGATTCAAAATACAGGGAATGCATTATATATGGGTATTGAAAATAGTTCAGGAACATATTTTGGTGCTACTGCATATTCTGCAAATTTTCAAGCTGGAAATTATCCAATGATATTTTGGACTAACAATACCGAAAGAATGCGTATTACAAGTGGGGGTGGCATTAATATGCCAACTGTTTATTCATCTTATTCATCAGGTAATGCTGCAAATGTTTATATGGGAGCAGGTGGTGCTTTGTATGTTGGGATTTCTTCTATTAAATATAAAAAAGATATTAGAAATTATGATAAAGGTTTAGCTGAAGTATTAAAAATGCGACCTGTTTATTATAAGGGTATATCTGATTATGATGGAGATACACAATTTGCAGGTTTAATAGCTGAAGAAATAGAAGAATTAGGTTTAAAAGAATTTGTTGTTTATGAAGAAGATGGAACACCAAGGTCATTAGCCTACGCAAGTATGGTAACAATATTGACTAAGGCTATACAAGAATTATCTGCTAAAAATGATGCTTTAGAAACAAGATTACAATTATTAGAAAATAAATAAAATGAAAACAATTTCACCAATCACAAGTTGGAACAACGGACAAGTAGTACAAGCTACTATTCTTAACTCCTATGCTACTAATGTAACATTAGGCTATTCAGCAGACTTTTACTACGGATTACTAGATGAAAATTTAGGAATTGTAGCTATTGGCAATTTAACTATGACAGGAGAAGCCTACCAAAAGTGGTCTCAAGATTCTTATGCTTGG
>Ga0194048_10000189_pt1 | contig 28351 bp, 29 predicted proteins | sample JunL225m_MetaG_FD_161685 | JGI IMG/M metagenome (GOLD analysis project Ga0194048, IMG submission 161685) | Anoxic zone freshwater microbial communities from boreal shield lake in IISD Experimental Lakes Area, Ontario, Canada - Jun2016-L222-5m | ecosystem: Environmental > Aquatic > Freshwater >...
ACCCGGGAATCTCCACGCTGCCGGAGTGTTTTACTTCTTCGGGAGCGTACCATGCGGAGGCTTTGCCAATCTCACGGAGCGCGCCGGTTGCCGCTGGAAAGTCCTCTACGGCTTCAGCCTTGCCCGCGATTCCTTCGAGTCGATCCAGCCACTTCTCTTTCGTGAGGTTGAATTTCTTCTCCGCAGTTTCCGAAACTCTCGCTTTCAGTTCTGCAACCCTACTGGCCACATGCTTTGCAAGCGCCTTGCCTTCGGTCTTGCCCGTTTCGTAAGAGCACTTTCCGCCGCTGACATACTCAGCATAAGCCTGACTCGCGGGCATTCCCAAAGCCACCGCTTGCGCGAACGCTTCGTGTTTCTGGTTCTTGAGTGCTGGCATAAGCGATAAAGCGGAACTCGCAGGCAAAAGTCAAAGCCGAACGTCCGATGCAGCGAACTGCTTCGCCAAGGCTCATCTGTCGCTGATCTCTTTGTTAGGTGTCTCGCGTTTCGGTGTCATAGAAAGCACTCCCCGGATGGACAGCTTCCCGAAAACAAGTCGTCCGGCTTGGTCAGGTCGGCATCCCGCAGCGGTTTGATTGCGCTGTGCAAATATGCGTTTTCGTCGCGTTCGCGGATTGATTTCGTTCCTTTCTTGCTCGCCGTCGCCTCATCAGCGACATTCGGTAGATGCTTTTGGTATTCGCCATCTGCGAAGTATTGTTGCCAGTAGTGCCTTGCTTCGCCCTCCACCGATTCACGGTATGGGCCTTCCACTTCCCACAAGCCTAGGCGACACTTTATTTCATACCGACTGCCTTTGGATTTTCGCACGACGCACCTGTCGAACAAGCTCACTGGAGCTAACGTCTGCCCCGCGTTGCCGTTTCCTACCGTTGTTTCAGTCGTCATATTTTTGGTGTCGCTGTGGCCGCGCTGTCTGGCAGCCGTAGCTCAGTTCGGTTGTTAGCCATCATGGACGCGCCCAGAGTTTTCACCGCATTGTCCACTTCGGCCTTGAGTGCCTTTTCCGCCTCGCGGTATTTCAGTGCCTCATCGAAGTTCTGCTTTCGGATGTGGTGTTGCTTCGCGAGCGTGAGAAGCATGATTCGGTCTTGCACGCTTCGCGCTTCTGCATACAGGTCTTGGAACGTGATGGCTAACCATGCGCTGCACCCAACAGCCGCCCCGCCTTCCGCTCCACCCGCCCCATCGGGCGCGTGATCCTTGACGTTCGGGGGATAGGGAAGCGGTCTCCAGTGCGTCGGCTTGTAGTCGTCATCTTGTTCGCAGTCGCCATCCCATCGTGATGCGTTGGCGTCCCACCAAAAATGCCCGTAGCATCTTCCCCACAGCCAGCCCTCTCCATTATCAGAGCGGTTGCCGACTATGATCCAGTCGGGGGGAGCGAATAAAAATACGATCTCGTCAAGGTCAGGCATTCTATCGGCGCACAAAATCCACCCCGAACCAGCGGATGCAGGATCAACAGCCTCGCTGTCTGGTTTTTGTGTATCAGTTGCTTCGGTCATATTTTCAGTGGTTTGAGGGTTGATTCTGATTTGCCTGATCCTTGTCGTGCGGCGCATGTTTCAGGCAGCGGAAGCACTTTCGCAGATTGCCATCATGTGGAAACCACGCGACGCCGCCCAGTGCGTGTACACCGTTTGAAGCTGCCGCGCATGCCGATTGGCCGTTTAGCAAAAAGTGCGCCGAGTCGTGGTGCAGGCTTTGCATCCAAGCGCCAGCAAAAGGGGTTTCATGTTGCGGTCTTTTCTCTTCGCAATGGGGTGTTTCATCCATTCTAGCGCACCACGTTTTTACGGTGCCTATTGACAGGCAGAACTCGCGAGCAACGAGGCGAAAACTTTTGCCCTGCCTCTTGGCGGTTACAACAAGGCGTCGAAGGATAACTGGATGCGCCCTCATCCGTGCCTCCTGTTCCAATTTTTGATGAACTCAGACAGTGGCAAGCCTTCGCCATCGTTGATGCGACAGGCGCATTTCTCATGCTCGCATTCGATGAACGCACAGCCGGGCAGGTAGCCGAGTTGCGGCTTGGCATCGCGCCTGCGCTTGCACTTGGCCGTCGTGTTGAAGTAGTTCATAATGCGCTCAAAGTCGGTCATTTTCCATCCTCCGGCAAAAGTCGCAGCGTGAGCGTTTTACCGTTCACCCACCACGCGAGGCCATGCTTGGCGCTGAATGCGTCCAGATCGACACCCTTGGATGCTGTCGCAGGCAGGCTCATCACATGCCCCGCCTGCTGCGTTTGCAGCACGGCCAGGGCGGATGTGAGAGCGTTGGAGATTGTGATCATGTCAGAACTCGGCTCCATCGTTTTCGCCGCCGCGCATTGATTGCCATTCACCATAGCAGAAGGCAACACCTCCCGACCTCAGCCGATCCACGATGCGCGAGCCGAGCCACTTGCGGATTGCTTCAGCGGGCGCATTGCCGAGGAATATCGTTTGCAGTCCGGCCTTGTGGCGGCGGTCAAGGATGCTAAATAAAATCTCCTCGCCGTCCGCTGGCAAATCACGAAGGCAAATCTCGTCCAGCACAAGCAGTTTTGCGGCCGCATACTTGTCGGTGACCAGTTCCGTTTCGTCCGTCTTGTAGGATCGATGGTAGACCGAGAACAGCCGGGCGCACTCCACCCATGCGACGCTTTGACCGCGTGCCAGCGCCGAGATTGCCAGAGCCGCCGCAAGATGGCCCTTGCCGATGCCGGGCGTGCCAGCAAAGCCGACGTTGCGCACCTCGCCAGCCTCGAATTTCTTGGCAGCTTCAAGGAACTTCATCGGCGAAACGCAGCCGTCGCTCGCCTTCGTTGCTGGACGATTGACGCCAAAGTTTTCCAGAGTCGCGTGCCGGACATCAGCCGGGATGCCTGCGACCTCGATTCGCTTGGCGTGCCGCTTGGCGAGCTTTTCGCGCTCGCAGGCCGGGCATGTCCAAACTGGTTCAGCGGCAGCGCGGGAAGCCTCCCGGTTGAGCATGGCGGCGGTTCCGTGAGAATCGCACAAAATAGCCTGTTGGCAGGCGTCAAGCATTCGCTCGAATGCCTCGCTTTTCGCCGTGATCGTCGCGCAGAGCCGGTCAAGACCCGCAAAGGTGAAGCAGTCGTTCGGTAGTTCGTTAGCGAAGTTCATGGCTAAAATTTTCCAATTTGGTCAGGGGTTAGGCCAGCGGTTGCTGTGGCGGCGTCATAGGCGGCATTGCGCGGCCTTGCGTGGTTTGCCGCGTGTTCTGGCTCTCGTAGCCCTTGCCAGCCTTTCGCGATGGTATGCAGCAGGCAGGCCACGGCGCGAAGCTCTCCCATCGCCGCGAGTTCGGCGAGTTGTTCGGCCTCCATCGTTGGCTTGAGCGGCTTCTTGATCTCGGAGCGATGGCGTTTCCACTTCGCCCAGGCTTCGGCAAAAGCTGGCGAGTCGAAGGGCAATGCCAAAACCGGAGACGGAGCCGCAGGCGACTCTTTGTTTACAGCTTTAGCTGTAATAGGGTGGGTGGTGGGTGGTGGGCATTCCTCATGCAATGCTAGCGGCATGCTGTGAGGATGCTTGTGCATTGCTTGTGCATTGCTTGTGCATTGCTTAGACCATCGAGATTCAGCCATTTTTTTCCCCTTTTCTGCGGCCTTAGCAATGCGAGCGCGTTGCTCGTCGCGGATCGTTTCCAGCCGCTTGTTCCTACGCAGTCCATCGTCACCAGTTGGAAACTTAGAAAGCAGATCGTCAGTGACGCCTTTTCCCGCCAGTCTTTGCAGCTTCGCCAAGTCGGAAGAAAGTCCCTGCTTGAGCCATTGATGGCAAAGCAGCCGGAGAAATGCAAGTTGCTCGGCGTCGCTGAGATCAGCGACGCCAGCTAGCCAACGCTCAGGGTAAAAGTCGAAAGCGGGCGCGTCCTTCATCACGTATTCGCGCCCCTCCCGGCTTTAATGCCCGTCTTGCCACGAAACTTCTCAGCGGTGTCGAGCTTCCAATTTTTGGCGGAGCGAATGACCCAGGCGAATGAGCCGTGCATGATGATCTTTGCCTCATGCGTCCGCTGCTGCTCTCGGAACGCCCGAATGCAGCAAGCCTTTTCGTGCTTCGCTATTTCGGGGAAGGTGGAGTTGACTCCGAACGGCCCGGCGATGGCACGCATGCCAGGGTAATGCCTTATAACGGCGGCATCGACGCCGGGAGAGTTTTGGAATGGACGAGATATCTTCATGATTCCTCCCCTTTCAGGTAATTAATGATCTCGGCTGTCGCCTCTTCCCAGCCTTTGCAGATGCGGACGCGATAGCCGCATTTCGCCAGCCGCTCGCGCCAAAGCGTTTGCGCTGGCGATAGTTTGCCTCCAACGCGCCGCTTCATCTCGATGAACAGGCCGGAAGCGCCATGAGCAGGCCACGCAAGAAACAGGTCGGGAACGCCGGGAACGACGCCCTCCGCCTTGAGTTGCGCGGCGACAGCAGGATGCCGCATGCCGCCGTTTGGAATGGCGAAGAGGTTGTTGAGTTCGGGGATCGTCGCCCGCGCCAAGGACGCCCATTTGATGAGCGCGGCCTGCTCCGCGTGTTCGGTGGCGAGAGAGTAGGATTTCACTCGTCGCCCTCCCCTCGTGCTTCCCAGCAGTCTTGGCAAAGATCGCCATCGGCGCATGATCCTGCTGGCCTGCTCTTGGCAGAAAACGGCTCATCGCAGTCAACGCAGGCATGTGCATGATGGTCGTCGTGTTCGCGGTCAGTTGGTAGGTTGTCGCTCATGAGCGTTTCAGCCCTCCTGTTTTGGCGTCTTCATAGCCACGAGCATACGCGTTGCGGCGGATTGTCTCGCGGGTGGAAACAATCTCGTCTTGAAGCTCCTGTACTTTGCGCGTGTGAATAATGCTGGCGAAGAAGCCGACGAGACAGCCGCCAAAAAGTGAGCCGAGGAGGAAGATAAGGGATTCAATCACGACTCGCCTCCTTCCAGTTGACCGACTTCCACCAACTCTTGCTTGTCGGCCTTGCGACCCAGAGCGCCAACACGAGTCAGCGCTTCGTTAAGCCTATCCTTCGCCTCCTTGGACGTAAGGCTATAAACGATGCGCTTCGGCGTCTGTGACGCGATGCCAGAGCGTTTGCGCACGGCTTCTTCGAGTGCCGTGATGCTCACGCTGGCAGCTGCCAGCATGTCGCCGTCCGTGATTCCAAACGGTGCCAGGGCAGCGAAAGCCACCTGCGCGTCGGTGACCTCGCGGTTACCGGGCTTCGTTTCGATCTTCCACCCAGGCATTTCGCCAGCCGTGACACGAGCGCGGAAAGCGCCCTCAATGGCGCTCGCCATACTCTTAACCATGGCAAGGCCGCGATATGCGCCGAGCAGCCGTTGCGGCGAAAGCTCCATCGCTCGCGCAAAAAGTGCCTCGCGCTGATTGTCGCCATGAATCAGCGTTGCCGAGTCCAGCACTTCGACCGTTTGAAGTGCGGCCAGCTTGAGCGCAGGACACGCGGCCTTAGCCTTGCACCACTTGCACCACTCGCCCGCCCTCGCTTGATCTGGCGTCGATTCACTCGCGGCATTGAGCGAGTCGAGCAGCCAGCTTTTCGCCAGCGCCAGCCCGTTCTCGTTGTAGTCGCTCACAGTCGGCTTACCTGCCCACGGCTGAACAACGGCGACGCGAACAGCCTCGACCTTGTAGCGGCCCGCCACGAGCACGGCCAGGGCGGCAAGCTGCGCATTATCCACGGCGGCGGCGGTTTCACCCCTCCCCGTCTTGTAGTCGATCACGAGCGCCTTATTGTCCTTCACAAGAACCATATCGGCTTGCCCGGTAAAGATGAAGTCAGCGGTTGATTGTGGCGTAACGTCCAGCACACGGCCAAGAGCGGTCATACCAAGGCGCTGCTCTCGAAGTGTTTGATCTGGCGTCACAAAGCCGTTTGTCTCCGCCCATTGAGCGACGACTTCCCCGGCCTGCTTGGCGCACATGTCGAGCGTGTCGCATTCGGCCATCGTGAGTGTGTCGGCGCTCGCGAGTAGCGCCAGGACGGCGTGAATGCGCGTCCCGCTAGCGGCAACGTCGCTTTCTTCTTCCGGTGGAGCAAGGCGCTCCAAGTCGAAGGATGGCGGGCATTCATGGAGCCGTTGCATACCGGAAGCGGAGGGAACCCCGCGACGTTCATTGAGTGAGTGCATTACTTCAACCCCCCTTTCACAAGCTTGATGATGGAAGGCCAGAAGTGTTTTGCCTCGCTCAGTACCTCGTCCGGCGCATCGTCCGGAGCAGGGAAATCGCCGTCTGTGATTTGGTTGCGTTTGAGCACGGCCAGCGCATCCGACCATTTCACGCCGCTCGTTTTCACGAGTTCTCGAATTTGATCGGGCAAAGAAACAGGCGCAACCTCCATCAAGTTCGGTTGAGCTTGCGCAGATTCCACGATGGTCGCGGGAGCTTCAGCTTTTGGCTTTACCTTCGCGGCCTCCTTCGGCTTCACGACTTCGACGGGAGCGGTAGCAGCAGGAAGCGCGGGCGTTGTTGCCTTAAACAGCTTCGACTCGCTGGCCTGCGGGGTGACATCGCGTTCCGGCTCCTGATCTTGAGCTTCTTCGGTGGAACGGAAACCTTTCAACGCATCGCCAAAGCAGTCACGCAAAGCGAAGGATCGCGCACGATTCCGCAGCATGCGAAACGGGTATTGCGTCCAGGGGCCAGCCTTGCCCCAAAGATTTGCCCGCTTGGCGTCAGCCACAGAAAAGGCGCTTTCGACTTCTTGACCGTCGCGACGCTTCACACGGCAAACGGCGGCGGTGTCGTCCTTGTATTCCGAAGGGTTCCGCGTCGTGCGTTGACCGGCGATTTCAAACCATTCCTCGAAAGCCTCCATGTCGCCAGTGCCTCGGCAAACGGCAAGCTGCGCATCGCCCCAGATCGTCGGACGACCGTTGACGACGGCGATATTTTGAAGCGCCGCCATCGGCGACAGGCCGACTTCAAGCCCCATTTGCACGGCGACAAAGATGGACTGCGCTGACTCCATTCCCTTTGGCGCAAGGCCGGACTTGGAAACGGTTTCCGCGAATCGAACAAGATCATCGTATTGAGAGATGACGATGCCGCGATTTCCGAACGCGACTGGCGCACGGGTGGTTTTACCCTCTTGAACCGAGGCGAGTTGTGTGTTTTCGTTGCTCATGTGGTGGCGTTTGGTGGTGGTGTTTGGTGGTGGTGTTAAGCCCAAAGAATAAGGGCGACTGAAAGGAGAAGGACGAAGCCGAGAACCCATGCGGCCATCATGCCGCAGGCAGTGAGGCTAAACTCTTCGGCGGCGCGGTCAGTAAAAGGTGCAGTTTTCATGGCTTAACCTCCTTCTGCTCGTTGGCCCAGATAGTCCAGCGTGCAGCCATCATCGCGACCCCTGACAACTTATGATCAAGCTCCGTGACGGTGGACAAGAAATCGTCCACGACGATCAAAGCGCCCTGCGTATTGCCCATGTCGTGGTCGCTGGCAGCTTCGCGCAGTTGACCGGAAGCCGTGCCGAGAAGTTCGAGTAAGCCGTGAAACTCGCAACGAGCATCAAGCAAAAGGTCTGAGCTGAGTTCGTTCACTTCGCGACCCCTTTCTTGGCAGACTTCGTGATGAAGTTGGTGACGAGCTTCTTAAGAAGCGATGATGAAGATTCGCCAAGTTGCGCCGCGAGAACGCGGAACGTCTTGTGCTGATCCGATGGGATGTTTGTGCCGATGTAAATGAGCTTCATTGTGCTCCATCTATTTCACATCGGCCCGTCCCCGTCAATCGCAGATTTTATCTTTTTGCGATTTTGTTTTTATAGGCTTGCTTGCCTTATGGCATATCAGGTTCCAAAGGTTGCAGCCCCATAGCAGTAAGTATTTCCCACGGCTTCTGCGGTTCGGTGCCCAGGTCGTATTCGTGGCACTTGGCCCACGGCAAAGAGGCCACGAGCTGACGCAGCGCGGCGATTTGGTCTGGAGTGAAAAGGCCACTGGCCCAGTAGTGCGTAGCTGGGGCAGCGCCGGAGGGACTGCCCGCAGGCACAAAGAGAGTGGCCGCATCTGCGGGCGATAAACTGAAGGGCGGCACCTCGGCCATGGCGCGAGCGTTGGAAAGGTGGTCAGCCGTGATGATGATAAGGATGCGCGTCATGGAATGCTCGTCCCCCATTTCTGTGCAAGGTAAGTCCACATGGAAGTCACTTGGCCGCTCGTCAGCGTGCCACTGCCTAGCACCAGCTCACCGATCCTGGCGTTGAACCACAAGCCTGTGCCTCCTCCACGCGCAAAGATGCCCGAAGGAAAGTTTGCAAGCCGCCCGTCGTTGCCTGTGACTGGGTAGTTACCCGTCAGCCCTGTCTTTGAAATCGGACTGCCATTGTCGGCTTGGTAATGCACGGAGGTGGTGTGCCCTTCCAGTCGTATGGCTCTGCGAACTCCATTGGCGAGGGTGATGCTAGACGACATGGCTCCGGCACCTTGGTTGATGTTGATCGTGCTGGCCGCATTCGTTTCGAGGAGACGATAAATGACCGGCGATTGCGGGAAGTCATTCAGCGCCCAAAGCTCTTTCCCTGTGCCCATCGTGACCGGGGCCGCCACGATAAATGCCCACCAGTTGAGTTGCTCACCTATCGCGGCTCGGGTCATCGCATCGTCCACGCCATCGCCCTCAATGGCAGGACGCCCATTGATGCCATTAAAAACGAACGTTGGGCGCGCCGTGCCGCTGCTGATGTAGTGGTAATTATTCCCGCTCAAGTCAGTAAACTCAGCGACCGGATCACCATTGCTCAGAGCCAACCGTGTGGCATCGCACCAGATCAACGGTGCAAGCGACAACGGCGAGAAACCACCGCCGCTAAAGCGCGTCCTCGACAAGCCTAGTCCGTTGGCAAGTGCTGGCATGGTTTATTCCTTCCACAGGATGACTTTGCCACTGGTGAGAGTGATAGATGATCCACGGATGGGGTAGTAGCCACCAGCTGGGAAGGCGAGGCCAGCTGTGCCAGCCGTATCTTGATCGTAAGCGCCTTCTGGGTTGCCAGCAGCTGGAGCGACGACGGCAGCAACAACCGTGTCAGCGAGCACCGAGAAGCCATAGAAGGCGTAGGGCGTAGCACTTGTGCCGGTGACTACCTTGTAGCCTTTGGAAGCGTGTTCTCGTGTCATGGATTGATGGTGATGGGGTTTTTAGCGGAGGCTTTGGCGCGTTCATCGAGTGCCACAGGGACGGCCCCGACGAGCGCGGCCTTGCCGGTATTCAGCCAGCCTGCGGAGTCGATGCCGAGGAAGGTTTTTTCGCCGCTCGCCGTGGTCGAGCAGGAGCAAAGTAGGAGAGCCAGACACGGGACGGCGATCCTGGACGCCAGTTTGGAGAGTCCAATCTCAGCGCCCCAGGAGAGCGCAGAGCCGACGCCTGCGACAATAGCCGCGCTGGTGGCAGCATCGACGCCCTTAGCCAGTAGCCACGTTGCGAGCGAGGCGCAGGCGATGGTGACGCCTTTGAGAATCTGGCGGAATGCCCAGCCGTTGCGGGTGGCGATGAAAGGAAAAAGGAACTCTTTCATGGAGTTGTTTTTGATTTGTGCTGGATGGAGAAAGTTTCAACGGAGAGCTTGCCCGCATACGGGCAGTTTTCGACCTCGCAGGTATTGACCATGCGCGTGATGCCGGAGTGAATGCCGAGTTGTTGTGCCATCTGCTCAATCAGCGGCTCCTTTTTGTTTCGCCACCTTTCGCACTCTTGTGATCTCTTCCACAAAAGGCCGAACAGAAAGCACAAGGCCGTTGTCACGGTTCCCAGGGCGGCGATAGCGGCGGATTCAAGTGTCATCGGTGAAAATGGGCGGAACTCGGGATGAAATGTCAAATCAGTTTTCGTCAGCGAGGTTTTGAATCACCTTTGCCGCGTCAAGCCCCGCGTGAGCCATAGAGGCAACGCCCGCTGCAGTGTCGTTGAACATCCCAAGGGTTGAAAGCAGTGTGTCAACGTCGCGCATGTCGGCCTCACCGCTGGCAACGTCTTTGAGCGCAGGCCATGCCCAGGCCACGCCGGAGAGCATGCCTTGGTCGCCCATGAGTTCCGACGCGAGAGGAACGCCATGGAGCGGCCCCGTCAGAGCGGCGAGTGTGAGGCGTTCGACACTCCATTTTTTCTCGTCATCGTCGCCTTTAGCCTCGCGCCAAAGACCCTTTAAAACCTGAGTCATCAAGCCGCCGACGCCGAACACGAGAAACGCCGTCTTGGCGAACTGTGCCGGTTCGCTTGCGGCCTTCGTTGTCGCCCAGGCCATGAGCGCGATTTTCTGGCGAGCTTCGGAAGCGTAGGCCCAGGAGACTTTAGCGAGCGGATTCGTGCTCGTGAGTTCGGCCAGCGAGCGAGTTGCCATGCGGGTAGGTTGCGCTACCTGCTCCGTGTCGCGTTCTGCTTCCGTGTGGGCGTGTTCTTCGAGTTCCGCGCCAGTCAGGCCGAGAGCGCGGCCCGTGCCTCGATGGTAGTCGAGAAGCAGGGCGTAGGTGCCAGCGGTAAAAAGCGCGTCAGTGCCGCTCAAGAGTTGGCCGAGGGCGCGAGTTGCCCGCTTAATCTGGTTCGGCCTCGTTGCCGCCGCAAGGCTGTCCATGGCCTGCCGCACGATCGGAGGCGCAGATTTATAGCGCCGCTGGATGAACGGCGAGCGGATGGCGTCAGCATAAGCAAGGTTGCCCGTGAGCAGCTTGGACATGCCGACAAGGTAGGAGCCGAGCGGCATCTTGACCGATGCCGCCGCGAGCTGCGTTGATTGAACGAGCAAAGTTGAGAACCGGCCAAGCAAGCCGACGCTCGCCGCCCGTCCCGTCATGCGCTGAAGCATCTTGTTCATTTCCAGCGAGGCGGAGGCATCACGGAATCCGCCTTGTGCAATGGCGTCGATCCACTTCCGCAGAGCCGTTGCCGCTTGCTCTCCGCCCTTAGCTTTTACCGCATTGAGCACTTCGCGGTTGCCGAGAATAGCCGACGACTCAAGCGCGAGGTCATAATACGCCTTCCAGTATTCAAGCTGCCGCGTGTGCATCAAGAGCGTTTGCAGTGCATCGCGAAACTCTGGCTCTGCGATCGCGTTGCGTGAGCGTGTGCGCAGGCTCCCCGGCGTGAGGATTGAACCGCTGGACATGGCCGCGCCTGAAACCGGGTCGATTACCTCGCCAGCTTTCGCTTGAACGGGTTGAACGGTGATAGGCGCATAGTTGTCATGCGCTGGCATGTTCACGCCGTAGCGGCTGCGATAGAGCGGATTCAATACGGCATGTTCAGCGCCGTATTTCTGCATGATCCAGGCCATCACCTGCCGAGCTTCGGGTGTGAGTTGCGCGGTGATCTCGTCAACCCAGGCTTGATCGTAGCTCCACAATGAAATTGGCTTACCATCCTCGCCAAGCTGGCCTTCCATGTGTCGCCGCCCGTCCTCTTGCCGCCACATGAGCAAAGCCTGAATTGCGCCGAGCTGCGAAAGCTCGCCCTTGGCGGTTTGAATCGTGCGTTGCGCCATGTCGAAACGCAGCTTTTCGCCATCGAGAACCTTGCCGCCAGCGAGCGCAGTAAACAAGTCTTGAATCTCGTCGGCAATGGCTTGATTCGCGTCCTCGTATTGGCCGGATGCCTCGCGCTCCGCATCGACCAGTGATTTTACGCGGTCGGACTTCGAGCCGAAAGCGTAGCTCAGAACCTCATGGAAGGACGACAGCGAGAGGAATCCGCCCTTGATCTTGCCAAGCATGGTTTCCGCCTCGCGTTCTGCCGCGTCGCGCTCTGGCTTGATTCCTCGCTTGCCTGTGTCAGCGATGAAGTCGCCGCGCATTCCGGCTCGCTCCTCGCGCTTCTCGATCTGCGCCAGCTTCCATTTCAGCCATCCACCTTGATAGATGTCGCGCAGGGTATCAAGTGCCGAATAAACCCGGCCAGCGTCCGCATGCTTCAAGTCGCCCACAAGCTCCACGATGCCGCGCTCCGTGATGGCAAGCACCTCTTGTTCTGGCGTGAGTGTATCGCCAGCGATGAGGGAATCCAGCCTTGCCAGTTCACCGGCTACGGCTACGGCGTCCATTTGCGAGGCACGTTCAGCGGCAGCGAAAAGTGCGTGCATGTCGGCATCCTTGCCCTTGCCACGCTTGCCCGCCTCACTGTCAGGCCGCGCTTTCTTAAACAGCTTTTGAATCTCTGCGACGCCCTCTTTCTTGAGCCACTTCTCAAGCTCGACATTGAGCTTTTCAATTCGGCGCTCAATCTCTTGCAGCATGGCCTCGTCAGTCGCCAGCCCGGCGAGTTTGACGTAGCCACCGACGCGGGCGCGGACTTCGGGCGGAGCCGCAGCAAGAATGCCGTCAAGGAGACGCAGAGCGCCCTTGAGCATGTCGCGTTGAGCCTTCGGACTCGTCGCCTTTTTCTTCGCGCCTTCCGCCCACTTGTCGGCCTCGGCACGGCTGGAGTCCTTGGCGTATTTCTGCGCGGCCTTGTATGCGGTCACGGCTTCACGATGCGCGGCCTTGTTTTTGCGGGTCGATGTAATGGCAATATCAATCGCGTTCCACAAGTCGGCAGCACTATCGCCAGCCGTCAAAGGCCCGCCGTTTCCATCCGCGCCCTCGTGCAAGGCTTTCGCCATCTTGCCGGGAGTGATGCCAACGCCTTTCGAATACCACGCAGGAGGAAGCCAGGGTGCGCCCTCGTATTCGTCCATGTTTTGCACGCCGTTCTTAATGGCGGTTGAGCGAGACATGAGCTTTCCATGATCCAGCATGGCAGCGATAAGCGGGTCATCCGCCAGCGAGGCCGGTTCAAATTCGAGATTCAACCGTCCTGCTTCGCTCAATCCGTCCAAGTATTCGTTCATTCGCGCCTCATAGGCCAAGGCCTCACGCATCCGCGATTCCTTGCCGATGTCGCCAGCGCCGCGAATGACGGCGGCTTTCTCGATCCACTCCGCGCCGAGTTTTTGCGCCCGTGCCTTGGCAACCTGCGCAATCGCCATGCGCAATTCAGGGTTACGCTGGAAAGGGGAGAACGCCGAAGACATTCGAGAGGCGAAGTCGCCGGATCGGATGGAGAAGGTTTGACCTACATTTGCGCTAGAAGGTCCGCTTTTGCGTCCTTGTCGAATTCCAGATCGAACACTTCTTTCGGAGTCAATTGCTTGCCCAAGATTTCCTGCCATCCCTGCCTCGCTTCCAACAACACTGGAACCCACTCTTGCCCATTCGGGTGGAGTGATTCCCAGTTCAAGGATTCGAGATCTAGCAGATTCAGCATCTGGTGAAGATTCCCATATATCGACAATCTTAGCAACAAATTTTTTGTTGCGCTTCATGGTGTCTGGAAACAATCCACGAATTGCCTCCCAGGTGATGGACTGCATCTGACGCGGGAGAACGCCACGTTCTGCTGCTGCCTCACGGAGTGCCTCATGAAAAAGCCAATATAAGCCAGAGTTGCCACCTCCAGCCATGCCAGCCTTGCCAAAGTTTAAAGTCGTTAAATATGCACTGCCCCCCATCGGAAACAAAACCGCAGCATTGACTGCATGAGTGTCCACAGTGGCATCCCCAAAAGGAGATGTTGGTGAAATGATGTTGTTGTAAAAATTGCGAATCTTATGCTCAGTTCCAAGTGTCTTTGAAATGTTTTCAAGACTGCCATTCTCGTAAATGGAAATAGCTTTCACGATAAAAGCGTAGGACTGCCAAACCATTTTCTTGTTTGAACCATCAAGGTTTTTCCGCACTCCCATTGATTCACCTTCGGGAGTTAGCACATCATGCGTCAAACCGTGAACGTGAGTGGATAAAAGCCTAACCGCAACCGCCGCCAATTTCCTGCCACCTTCAGACTTGTCCGTTAGCAAATCAGCAATGGTGCGACCATCAATTAATTTGAGCGCATCATTGAGATACTTTCCATTCTCGGCAGCATTGACCATTTCATCAACTGCTCCGCGCATCCCTTTATTGGTAATTACAGTGTCCTTGTAGTTTGCCATGATGTCAGCAAACCGCTATCCCATTGCTACATTTTGGAACCAATCTTTCATCGGGCTGAAGACTGCAATAATTGCAGACGACTGCTCAACGGTCAGATTATATGAATCACGAATTCTTTCAGCGATTAGTCTTGCCCCATCATACCAGTGAGTTGATCTGACAACGTAATCCGGCGATAACTTTTCAAAAGCATCATAAAGCGCCAAAAGATTTCCCTTTTGGAAAGCGATGAATGCTCTCATCCTCTCTGTTGGGTCGGTCAAGTCCGTGATATATTTTGGAAGGGGGACGCCGTCGATAAATTGGGTTAGCATTCCCATCTGCTTTTTTAGTCCCTTTGGTGTCACCGTGGCAATTCCGTTGTTGGTGTCTTGCGTGGTCGGTTTGACTTTACCTTGCCATGCTGTCCCAACTCGACTGCCGTCGTTAATTGGATCTTCTTTAGCGATGCCATCAAAACGAAACCGAGCATCAGCTGAAGAGACGGCGCGGAGGGAGAAGGTTTCGATTGCAGCGTCCGGCGTCCATCCGTCTTTCCATTTTTGGATAAATCCGGCGAGCTTGCCAATCTTGGCATTGCCCATGGAAATAGATGCGCGCTTACCGTCGTCATCCTCCATGTCCAAGAAAGCATTTCCGTCCGACTCAATCAGCAAATCGGCAAGGCGTGACTTTTGCGCCGCCGTGATGCCATTTCGGCCATGCAGCGTAATTGCTCCACTTTGGTCAATGCGGACGGCCCCCATCCTCATAAATTCAACCATTGGCATCCATGTCTCTTTGTAGGGTGGCATGCCTTCCCACTCGACCTCGCGATGATCGGTTCCGCGACTGCCCTTCATCCAATCCCTTCCGCCATCGGCAGGGAAGTAGAAATCGCCACGGCGCACATACCCAGCGTCAGCACGACCGCTGAAATCCAACAGTCTGCCGTCTGGAAGGATATAACCCGCCTCTGTAATGTCGCGAGTCAGCCCGAATCGCTTCACGGCAGACTCAAATGCATCCTTTGCCGCAACTGCATTGACCGGCATTTTTGAAATTGAAAACGTCTCTTGCTCCACCGGCTTCCCGTTCTCTTCGAGGATCTTCACAAGCGACTCATCGAAGATGACGTAGTTGCTCGTGCCGCTTCCGCCGTCGCGAGAGTTGCCGTCGAGGTAGCGAATGCCAGGGATGCCGAGGGAAGCGAGGTGTTCACTGGCTTCCTTGCCCCCTAAAATTTGTTTTCCAAACCCACGATGCGCCCCTGCGCTAATGTAAATAGAGCGACCATCCTTCCCATCGAGTCCAGCGGCTACTAGGATCGCCCTCACCTTCTCACTCTGCTCCGACAGCGGCTTGTCCCAGTCCAGAAACTCAGATTCATCTGGCAGGAGTTCGACGGTATAGAGGTTGCCCTTGATAAACTCCGACGGTTGGGGTATTTTGCCCACATGATCGAACTTACCTGCTCGCAATGCGGAAACATCTTCACTCGAAAGTTTCTCCAGCCCAGCAAATCCGGTTTGCGCTTTTGCTCCCGCGATTGTCAGCGCGGCGGACAATACATTGACGGCCTCAACTCCGCTGGATACAGGATTATCAGCGTAGGAGGAAAGCAGATATACGAGCATCGTTGGATTGCTTCGCAAATACTCGGCAGAGTATTGCTTTCCTCCGAGCATGTTCACCACATCAACGGGAACAAGTCTGATAACCGCGTCGAGAATCTCAAGGTTGTCAAAAATACGGACCATTTCCGCCACGAACACGGACCGCGATGGAATGTCGAGTTGGCTAAAACGCTTCGAGATAAGGGATTCGGTTACAAGCGTCTTGCTCAAATTCTCAAGGTAAACGCTCTCACGATCAGAGAGGCTTTTATCGCTCGCGGCTGGCATTCCAGCACGCAACCGCGCTTGAGTCGCACTGTCGCCACTCAAATTCTTGCGGTAACTCTCCGCGACTTCGCGGCTAGAGGCCATATATAAACCGTATCCGTAAGCCTGCGCCCCTTCGCCCGTGCCGATTTTGCTCGTGCTAAACTTATCGACCTTGTGCGGAGTCCCATGAAAAGCTCGAATTGAAAATGTCGTAGGCCCGACAAGCTGCGCACCGTCTGGCATTTGAACGATCTTCGAGGCGTCGGCAGGAACGGCGCGAGACATCGAAAACGTTTCGCCATTCGGCCCAGGATTCTCTTCCGAGTAGGACGTGCCACCCACGTTCAGCGCCTCGTTCGCGATGGCTTCCGCGTCTTTCGCGGCTTCGCTCTCAAACTTGGCTTGCGAGTCGATGCCGAGTTGGCGCTCTAGCTCTGCCGTGATGTCAGCGCCAAGTTTGCCCTCGCGCTTGAGCTTTGAGAGCTTCGCGGCACGACGCCAGACGGCATTGAAAAACTGCGTCTCCGAGTTCATCGCGCCGCCCATGCCAGCCTTGAGTACGTCCGCGAAGATCCTCCGCGCTCCACCCTTGCCGATGGCCGCGCCCTTCTTTGATTTGCCGACAAGGTAGGATTGACCGAGTGAAGACCACGCTTCGATCAAGTCGTCGTTTTGCAATTCGGAATCGTCCGCCACTTTGCGGAAAAGCGAATCGCCGCTCACACGCTCATACTCGCGGAGCTTTGTCAGCATCCACTCGCGCCCCGGCTTGCTGGCTACAATCTGCTTTGCGTCACCTTCGAGCTTTTCCTCGACCAGCGTCAAGACGTTTGCGCCTTCATAGAGTTTGATCGTCGTCCGCAGAACGCCGTCTTTGAACTCGTTCGAGGAGCTGCCAAGAATTTGCAGCGAAGCGAGGTAATCGGAGGTTGCCTTGTCCGTGGCAACGGCGTTGTCGAAAGTCTCCGCCTCGTTCACTGGTTCCGCCGCAGACTCGCCGACTGCCGCGCCCTGTTGCACGCGCCGCTGGATTTGCGATGCGTCAACGCGGCCTTCAGCCACGGCCATTTGAGCGGTCATTGCGTCCGGCTTGAACTCCACCGCAAACTCGCGGCCCACTGCCGAACCTCTCTCCAGTTGCGCTAAAGCTTCGCGTGTTGCGAGATGCACTTTGCCAAGTTGATCCGTCGCCCATTGCCACCGCGCCGCGTCGGCTTCCCTGTGGCTGTTGAAGTCGGCGGTTGAGCCGTCGTTGAACGTGAGCTTCCAGGCGTTTTCCGAGGCGTGAAGCATTCGAGGCAAAATGCCGCGAGATTCTAAATCCTTCTGTGCCGCGATGGCGTCGCCTTGCAACATCCGCATGCGCTCGCCTACCGTCTTGGCTGCGGCCTCGATGCTCTGCGGAGTGCCAGCACGAGCGCCCCACAACTCCCGCGCCTTGCTGATCTTCGCCTCTTCCGTGGTTTGAAGTCGAACCTGGTTCGCTTGCGCAGCGGAATAGCCAGCAGCCTCTAGCATGTCCTGCGAAGAAATGGCGGCAGCGGATAGATTCGCCTGCGCGGCGGTCATCATGCCGCCGAACACGAGCGCCATGGGTGCAATCGTCCAAAATAGCTCTGGAAAGCTCTTCTTCACATTTGCGTTGATGTTGTTCCAAAGCTCGCCCATGCCAATCTGCGGCAAGGATTCATCGAAGGCAGCGGCAACCTTTTCGATCACAGGGCCAACAACATGAGTTTGAAGGTTTTCCTCCGTCAATTCTAAACCCAAAGACGCGAGCGTATTTTGACCGTAGCGAACAACGGCTGCGGTAGAACCTGAACGAATGGGCTTTGTCAATCCAGATAGGACGCGCTGAACAGCAGGGAATCTGCCAAGCTGCGTCATGTTTGACAAGCTTTCGATACCTGCCAAAAATGGAGCTTCGATCATGCCTAAAGCGGTCGCGTCCTCGTTGTCCCATCCCTCCGCCCGCAAGTCTCGCCTGCGCTGCTCCGCAAAGTCGGCGGTCATAATGGCCGAACCGCCAAGAAAGCCCGTCGCGGCGGAAACCATCATAAACGGCGCAACGGCCCCCGGCCCCTTGATAAGTCCCGTTTCAACGGAGTCATTCAGCCAGGAGATAACCGGCTTCACCGGATCAACGCCACCGGCCACGATGCCCGCAATCTCGTCATACATCTCACCAATGCCCTGCCGTCTCGCAATGCTCGCGTCTGTGGCGGCAAACTCTTCCGGCTTCATGGTGTTCGACAGCATGGCGGGCAGGTTCGCCAGAACGTCACCAGTCACGCCCGCTTGCGTCGTGAGCGTGCTTCCCATGCGAGCCGTCCCTTTGCCGAGTTCGGAAAGCATCTGGCTCCAGAAGCCCTTCTGGTCATAGCCCGCCGCTTCCGCCTTCGCGCCGATGATGGCGTAAACCTGCTTTCGATCCCTTGGCTTCATCGTCGCCAGCGTCGCCAAGGATTCCTCGAATTGTGCGGTCATCTCACGGCTTGCTGGCGCTGGCCTTTGCCCGCCGTCGCCTTTCGTGAGTCCTGTATTGCTCTCAATCTGTTTCAAAAGCACGTCTGCAAATTCGAGGTGTTCGCCAGCGCGTTCCCGCGCCTGCAAAAAGCCACGAGTGAACTCGGTAGAGTCCGGCATACGGTCAAGGTTCTTGGCCTGCCACGCTTGCAGCGACGGAATCACGTCGTCACCACGGAGCGCGGCCTTGACGCCTTCCGCCTCGGTGTCCTCTTTCTGCTTCACGCGCTTGATCTCGTTCGCGGCGGATGCGTGGAAAGCAAGATCGTCTAAACCCTTTGGAGCTTGGAGGAATCGTGTCGCGTAGTCATCGCGCCAAAGCTCATACGATGAGCCGATCTCGTCCGCTGTTTTGCCGTAGCGAGTCGCGAGATAAGCGGTATTTGCCACTCGCGCCCGGTCGGCGTCTGGATTCTCGGAGTAGGGCAGGACGGCAGCGAGCGAGGGCGCGGCGGCATCTACCGTTTTTAGGTCATCGAAGAACCCGCGCAGGCGGTCAGAATCAGCTTGTCGCGCCTGCGCTTGCGACGGCCATTCAGGCTCGCCGTTGTCGTCCTGCTGCTGCTTGTAGCGAGCGAGAATATCGAGCGCCTGCGGGCGTTGCGCCTCGTCCATGGAGTCCATTCCACGAGCGAGAGCGAAGGCGTCATTTTCCAAGATTCGGGGCATAGCGTTTCAAGATTTCGTTGAGGTCGATCTTTGGAGCGCCAAGCGCGGGCAGCAATGGATTTGCAGCCGAGCCGGTTTCGCTCGCCGCCTGCTTCACGAGCGTCATTTTGGCGAGTTCGGCCATGCGCTTCATTGCGTCTTCGGGCGTGACAACCTTACCGGATGCCACATCCTTTTCGAGCTGAACGCGGATCATACCGACTTGAGCGGCCACACGGTCACGCTTCGCAGGGTCATCCTGCATTACCGGCTTTACCTGCTTTGCGTCCTGCTCTTTGACTGTCGAGGTTCCGGTTTGAACCGGCCCGCCCATCCACGGCAAACGACGCCACCAAAGGAAGCCGCTGCTCGTGTCTGGAACGGCGGTCTTGATCGTGGCCTCTGTGACAACCGGGTTGCCGTCCGGCCCGAGCGCGGGTTTTTCAAACTCACCCAGGCGCTTTTCATCGAAGGCCCAGCGGTGAAGTTGCGCCAGCGGCTCCTTCAAAATATCGGCCTGATTCGGCGCGGAGAACCTTGCATCGAGACGCTTTTTTAACTGCTCCGCATAGGGGCCGGAGAATCGCGACTCAATGCCCGCCTCAAGTTGAGCGCGAGGCAGGCCGGAGCCGTCGTCTTTCAGGTTGTCGATGGACGCAACAGCGGCTTCGTATTCCGCCGTCGAGTTCATCCCAGCCTTGTTGTGATAACTCGCATTGTAGAGCTTTGCCACGTCACGGGTCAGCGGGTCGAGTTCCTTAATGCCGTCGAAGGTTTCGCCTTTTTTCACTTGGCCGAGTTCGATGCGCGTCTTGATGTCGCGCCATGCGTCGGAGCTTTGACCGGCCAGGATATTCTTGGCCTGAACTTTCATCGCCTCCCGGTCACCAATAGACACGAGCGAGAACTTGCCTGGATCATCAAGCTCTGTGAGCGCCTTCTGCGGCTCTTGCAGGGACAATGCTTGGAACTCGTCTTTCTGCGCGTTGACGGCGTGCGTTGCGTCGATGCGGGCAAGCTGCGCATTGCGGTCGATGTCGTTCAGATGGGGCGATTCGGATACCATCGCCTTAGCACCAGCCACGTCGCGCAGGTCAAGCGCCGTTCCCACTTGCTTTTCTAACTGGTTGAGAGCCGCGCCCTTGGCTTTGCCGTGAAGGTCGAGGCGCATTGCGTCGCGTTCTTCCGGCGTCGTGTAGTCCACGGGGAGCAAGCTCAAGGCGGACTCGATGCCGCCAAAGTCTCCCGCCTCCGCAGACTCGTTGGCGCGATTGACGACAGCTTGCTTTGCTCGCCCGACCGACCGCTTGAACGCCTCGCCCTGAATGGAGATGGCGTGATTGTCCGACCACCGCCCAAAGCTGGAAGTAAGCCGAAGTCTTGCGCCGTCCGTGAGCTTTAAGCCGTCCATGTATTCTTGCATTCCCGCTTGTCGTTTCTGCCATGCGGGTAGCCATTGCTCCTGATCCGTGGTTGTCTGCTGGAACTGCTGGAACTCCATGGCCTGCTTGCGCATTTCGCCTTCTGCTTCAATTAGCTGGCGCGTGTCGTTTGCTTCCTGCTGCTTTTGAGCAAGTGCGACCATGACATTGCCCACCTTGCCAAGTGCCTGACCGAACGCCTCCGCGCCTTGACCGGCAGGCAAAGCCGAAGGCAGAGGAATGCGCGAGCCTTGCGGAGCCTGCGGAGGAACGCCGCCGTTGTAAAGTGGAACGCGAGCCATAGATTAAAGTCCAAGGCCAGCAAGGCCGGTTGCTGCATTTCGCGAGCCGATTACGCCCGCATCCGTTGCCGTTTTGGCACGCCCAAGCATGGAAGCACTTCCAGCCAATGAGGCCGCCCCAGAAAGCAGCGTCGCGCCCGCCTGCGCCTTGTAGCCCGCTGCCTGCTGGTTGCCCATAGCAAGCGCATTTGCCTGCTGGTAGCCAAGGCTGCGCTGCGCCGTGTCGTTCAGGTAACTAAGGTCGTTAAGCTCCTGTTGCTGCGTTACGGCAGTATTCGCCAGAATGTCGAGCGGAGTTCCGGTGATCTGAACACCTTGCCCCGACATTTCCGCAAGTTGAGTGCTGCGAAACCGCTGCTGCTCGATGGCTTTGCGGCGCTGCTGATCGGCTGTTTCATTCTGCTGCTGTTGCGCCTGTGCCGCTAACGCTGCCGCTTGTGCCTGTGCGTTTAACTGCGACTGTTTGGCCTGCTGCTGCGATGCCGAATAATTGGCGTACGTACTGCCAGCGAGGCCAGCAATGGCGATGTAAGCCAAAATGGCGTCATCTATGCCGAACAGGGCGAGGTGATAAAAGAAATTCATTGGCCGGAAATCTCCGCCTTGAGCACAAAGCCCAGGACATTGAAGGGTGTAGGGTCGGAATGCTTGAAAGTCAAAGTCAGCGCGTCCAACCATTCGGGAGAAATATGCTCGTCAACGCGACCTGTGTAAACGCCCGAGGTGCCGGATGGATAGCCGATGGCGTCGCCGGTCAACGCTGGATCATTGCTCAAGGTGCCGCCCATAGACTTGTGAAGGATGAGTTGCAGACGTTGTGCATTGAACCTGCGGCCCTGCGATGTGCCGTCCTGCAAAACCTGCTCGATGGGCATTGGCTGCAAAGTTGATGCCATCGGCAAGCCAACAAACATCGTTGTTGCTGCCGTGCCGAGAGTGATTGCACCACTTGCCACCGTCTTACTTTCGATGGTCGTTCCCGAGTGCCACACCTTGACCGCCTTGGCTTCAAGATGAGACATGCCAGAAACCGCCGTGCTCGATGCCTGCGTGATCTTCTTCGCGCAATCGAGATAACAGAAATCGGAGGCTGTAGAGAAATCAAACTCTGCTGCCGTTGGATAGAACCGTTCGATATATCGCTTCGTTGTGCCGTTGATCGTGCGCTTGACGATGCACCAAACGCGATCCGCGTTGCCGCTACTCCGCACCGTGGCCACGGACTCGAACAGCCCGTCAGTCGTGCGATTGAACCATGCCGCAATTTGATTACTGCGATTGTAAGAGAAGCCGATAAGTTTACCCGCCCCCGTGACGCACCACAGAACCGGGTCAGGCTCATTCTGGAAGGCGATTTCTTCAATGCCTCCGCTAGTGATATGCTCCGCCCTTAGCGTCATGTCCGGCGCTTCGTAATTGTCGGAGGCAAAAACATAAGCGAACTCATAGACCTTTCGCCCCGTGAGCGAAACCCACAACAAAGCGTCCCGCGTCTGAATGGCGCTCAGTTTCTTGGAGCCGGAGCGGTTGCGTTGAATCGCTTGAATGTTCGTTGGCTTCAAGACTTCGGAGCCGTCGCCGCCTCCTTGCACTGTCCATTCTTCGCCCTCGGTGCCGATGACAAGCCCTTGCTTATAGCCCGCGATCCACTGCACGGCGTTTGCCTCGTTGGAGTTGAGCGTGATGTCAAAGGCGTCGCCGTCAGCGTCGCCCGTGGCAAAGTTGAAAAAGTCATCTACCGCCGAGCCGCGTACCTTGTTTGGTTCCTTGCTGGTGCCGCCAAACCACAAGCGCAGGTTGTGGATTCCCACGGCGGCAGGATAGCCGTTGTCGTCGGAGAATGCCAGAGTGTAGAAGGTCGTCGCCGCCGCACTCAGCGCCATGATGGGCATGATGGCCTTAAAGTTGAGCGCCGACTTGGCTGTAACAACGGTTGAGCTTGTGAGTCCGACAACGGTAAACGGCAGCTTGAGCAGAGAGGTCAACGGCTCAAGTTTGGCGATACTCGAAGGCCCGCAGGTGTTCGTCAAGGTGTAGGTTGAAATGCGATAAAATGCACCGTATAAAGGTGCGGTGTCCTCATAACTTACCGTTGCGGAAGTCGCGCCTTCAAAAACCCACTCTTTCACAATCTCAAACGTCACACCATCCTCGCTTTTTTGCAGTTGAATACTTCCATTCGGCCCCGTGTTGCTCGTCCATTGAGTTGAGAACAAAAAACCACCTTGAATAAACACGGCGGCAGTCGGGCCGATGGCCCCGGCTACTGCGTCAAGATACTGGATTATTCCGCGTTGCGCCGAAGACTTCTGGTAAATAGCAGGCTCAAGCGTAAAGCCGTCATCTACCGCCAGCCCAGTAAAGATCGTCGAGGCTGAAGCGGTCAGGTTGTAAATCACTTCTTCACCCGTCGCTAGCCGCCATACTGTTGCCCAGTTTGCCCCAATTCCAGGCTGTGTGGCTGCCGCAGAAGTGTGGTTTGAGGTGCAATAATAAACCACATTTGAGACATGCCTCAAATTGCCAACGACATAGGCTGTCGTTGTTGCCCAGGCGGCATGAGAAATCGTTGCCGTAACCGTGCCGCCCTCGCCTGACAGCGGATGTTCAGCTAGGGGCGGAAAAGTAAACGTCACGTCTCCCACCATGAAGGAGTTTGTAACGGCGGTCGTCGCTGCGTCACTCCAGGCGGTGTTTTGAAAAAACTCATTCGTCAGCGAATCGACCGGCACGCTTTCAATAATAATCGGTGCATGGCTGGGATGCACAATAACAGTCAGGCGGTTGATTTGACGCCATTGAATGTCGGGCAATTCGGCCTCTGTGTAGTCGTTCGGCCATTCAATGACTCCACCCGTTAGTGCGTAGTATTTTGAAAGGTTGGCCGCAAACGTGCCACTGTCCGTTCCGGTGTCAGCCGTGCGAATGTAGTTCGTGCCCGAGTTGGAGACGATAGTGCCCTTGGTTTTAGCGCCAGTTGCCCACGCCGGAACGCTGTAGCCGGATTTGATCTGGAGATATGCCGGTTCGTTTTCTTTCCAGAAACGGAAGTAGCCCGCACCGACTTCGACGAGGTAGTTTTCTGTCCGGCTTATTTTCAATGGTAGAAGTCGCGTCCGCTTGGTGGAATCCTTGACTTCGCCGACGTACTGCGTTCCCGGCATTTTGAATGCTCCGCCGTAGGGACGAACCATGAAGTTTTCCATTTGGACGCAGGCCGAACGGTAGCCTTCAAAGTCAACGCGCCCTACCATGAGCGGCGACAACTCGCCGTTATTAAAATTTACGTCGAGATAGTGAAGCGCGGGCATGTTCAGTGCGTCGAGATGAAGCCGCGACGAGCGCGAACAAGTTCGGAGTCATAGACCGGCTGCAATGCTCGGCCCTTCCCTTGGCGTGCGTCGCGTTGCTTGGCGGCAGGCGCAATCATTCGCTCAAACTGCGATCGCAGTTCTGCCGCCTTGCCAGCAGGCCCAGTCAATTCTTGCGCGAGGTAGGAGGCGAGCACAAGGGCAAAGGCGTTAATGAACTCCTGCGTCCAGTTCGTTGTCGTCGTTTCCTGAAAAACGTAGTTCAAAAGAATCTCGTCAGAGTCACAAAGAATCTTTGAGCCTTCGACTGCGTAGCGTTCCGAATCTTCCTCGTTGCCCTCCAGGCTGTTGATCTTGTTGACGCGCAGGCAGTCGGCAGGCTTCGCGTGCTGGTAGTTCCAGCCGAAAAGAGGGGCGAGAATCCATTCGCCCGTGCCGCTCGTGTGCGATCCGCTGAAAACGGAGTCGTCGAGGTCGAAGACGCTGGATGAAATTACCGTCACATACCAAGTCCCATTTGCAGCCGGGCAGCCTTCCACGTCTTGAAGGTGAATGCGGTTTCCAGTCGTCAGACCGTGAGCCGTTGCTGTGACGCGAATTTCATCACTCGCGCCAGCGTCAGCCAGGGCGACGCCTGATAGGTCAGTCCAGGTCAATGTAAGCCGCGCCCGCTTCGTGGCGAAGTTCCACGGATGCGACGCAAGCGCCTCATCACGCGCCGCCGAATACCACTTGCGGCAAACTCTCGCCTGCTGCGTGGCGTCCGTGCTCATCACGCTCATTTCCTTGGCGGAGATGAGAGAGAGAGCAAGATTTGCGATTTCGGTTTCAGTCATGGCTTTTCAAAGAAAAGGCCCCCGCCGCCCACATGAAAAAGACGACGAGGGCCAGAGGACTCCACCAACCACAGAGGAGATTTTAGGCGAGTTCGTAGGCGAGGTTCCAAGTCTGCGTATGCGACACAGGAACGGTGGCGGTCGTCCAGGTGACGACGATCCAAACGTCCTGCGTGAAAGACGCAGGAGTGAGGAAATTAATGCCGATGGTGCCAGCTTCAGAGAAGAACTTGCGGCCAGCTGCGGAGCCGAGGGCAAGCGCTGTTCCGAAGGCGTTATTGTCCACCACAACCGGCGTTTCAGCGTCGGTAAAGTAGCCGATGGAGCCAGTGAGGGCGTCACCAGGGTCGCCGTAGTCCACTGAGCAAAGCTGCGGAATGAGGCGAGCACCTTTCGGCAGTCGGATCAAGTACAGCGGGTCAGCGGTGGCGGCGGTGTAGCCGGTTTTGCGAACCTGAACGAATTTCAGGTTGCCGCCGTAGCTTTTCAGGTTTGGGGCCTGCGACATGTCAGTGACAGCCGCAAGTTGAAGGGTTCCGAAGTCGGAGAATACGTTAGCCATATTGTTAGAGAATAAAGATTGAAGAAGGGTTGAAGAACGGGGGCCGTAAAGCCCCCGTTCAAGTTTGGATTAAGGGCTTTCGTCCGCGTAGATGCGGACAACCTTTTCATTCTGCGTGCGAACAGCGCCGCAGCGATAGACGCCGCGAATCTGTTTGCAGTGACGACGGGAGGGAAGCACGTCCATGTGGACATTGCGCCCACCGTCCGCGAACTTCACGCCGGACTTGTGCCAAGCGAAGCAGGTGCGAACGTCGGTCGAAGTGTTCCGAGCAAGGCGCTCCGTGCGGACGAACTTGAAGCCGAGGAAGCGGTCAACCTTGCCGTCCACCAGAGCTTTCACGCTGGCATAGTCTTCGCTCGTCATCTTGTCGATGAGCAGCATGTCTTGAAGCTGCTGCGCGGAGTGCGAGAAGAAGCGGTCGCCGTCTTCAACTTCGGCGGCATCAAGAAGTTTCTTGGCGCGGGCGATCTTTGCCAGCGTTATGCCACTGTTCGCGGTCGAACCGCTGGCGACGTAATCTACAGCAATCGAGAAATTGGTGTCAAAGGCGTCGCTCGTGGTGCCGTTCTCGCCGATGTAGCGAGTAGCGCCAAACGCCTGAATGATCACGTCATCCTTGGAGCGATTGGAAGCCGCGCCCATGGAGGCGACTTCATCGGAGTCAGGAAGGCTGATCGTGCCGAGCTGCATTTCGTCGTCCTCATCGAAGACGATAACACGCTCGAACTTGCGGCGGAACAGCCAGTAGGAAACGCCGGTCGAGTCGCCGTCGGGCGTGTCGCCTTTGCGCTCCGTGACTTCGGACATTTCGCCGATGTCGAGTTGATTGAACTTCCGGCGCTTGCCGGTGATTGTGGTGGAAGTGACGGAATCGCCGAGGCGAGAATCCGTCTGTTGTGCGAGCATGTCCCAATTTTTGGAAAACTCCGTTTCGTAGTAAGTAGTGAGTGCGTCAGACATGACGTTAAAGAGATTGGATTTTGCGAGACTGGCGCTTCCGAGTCGTGGAATTGCCGGGTGATTTACCCTCTCGCGGGTGTCTCTTTCGAGGCCGCTGCTTGGCTCTCGCGGGTGTCCTTCATCGAAGGGCCGCTCTGACTCTGGCGTGAAGGGGTGGAACTCCGCGCCGAATGTCAAACAGAAAAAAGCGCCACCGGGTTACAAGTCCGGTAGCGCTCTGCATTTCGTCGAAACCGCGTGAGGGTCGATTCAGCGCGTTTGCTTATGCGCCACTGTTTATCAATTCCGCGAGACTGTCAAGCCACCTTCACGCCTTTGAGCCGCGCCATAAGCGCCGCCGCCTCCTGCTGTCGAGATGGCCCTTCCTTGCCCATGTAGGCCGCGTGCCACGGGTTGTTCGTATTGCGGCGAATGTCTTCGGCTTGTGCCGCGCCATCCATGATCGAGGATGATTTATCGGATCCGACGAGCTTATCTGGAGAGATGAGCCGGGAGACGGTCAACATCGCCTTCACGAACTTCGCATTGTTTGCCAGCTCGTTGTCGTTGATGTCGAAGCCGACCACTTGCGCCGCCTTTGATGCAAGGCCCAAGTTTGCTTCAAAGTCCGCGCCCCAATCTTTTCGCAACTCCGCCTCTTGCGACTTCACGAACTCATCGAGCTTTGATTGCCCTGTTTGCTGGAGCTTTGACATACGGGCAGCATCAAACTCGACGAGCTTTTGAGCAGCAGCAGGCGTGATATTCAGCGAATGCGCCAGCTTGGCGAACTCGCCGACTTCCGCATCATTCCACGTCAGGCCATCGGGCAGCTTGTCAGGCTTCGCGATCTTGTAGTCCTCAATCTTGGCGGGGACGCCGAGCACATCGCGAATCTGCGCATTGAACCTTTCCACTTCTTCCGGCTTCGCATCTGGAGCCGGAGCCTTGATCGTGGTCTTCTGACCGATGAGCTTCGATGCGTTGGCATGGCCGCGCATGAGTTCCAGTGGGTTTGGATACTTGGCGAGAGTCGATGCCGATGGCTTCAAGTCGTCAGGTAAGCCAGCATCCCAGCCAGCTTTAAAGTTGCCCTTGTCATCGAGCGCGGAACGGAAGTCCCACGCGGGAGAGCCGCCGTCGCCGTCGCCTTGTTTCTGCTGTTGTTGCTGGCCTCCGCCGCCGTCGCCAGAACCGGCACCCTTGCCGAGCAAAGTCGTGGGAGTGCCTCCGCCATTGCTGCCGCCGTCGCCGCCGTCGCCTTCAAGTAGGAATCGTGGATAGAGTTTCATGGGTTATGCGTCTCCTTCGCCGGTAAAATCGTTTTCTTTGCTGATGTCTTTCTTCTCACCGGGGAGGCGGTCTTGCAGCTTTGCCTCGGCTTTCGCAAACTCCGCGACCGTAGCGGGAATGCGGCGGTTGTCAGCATAGCGCACGGAGATCTCGGCAGGCGTCGCGTGAGCTTTGAACCATGCGACGTACTCGGGCGTCTTGTCGCCCATCGCTGGCAGCTTTGCGGGTGGCTTCGGAATCTTGCCTTCGTCAGCGAGCTTGTGAAGGCGCTCGACGGCGGATAGGTCGCGCTCAATCACGGGAGGCTGAACGACTGTGGGCGCTTCTGGCGCGTCCTGAATGAGTCCGCGCCGCTTCATCTCGGCGGCAAGGTCATCGTCTGACATGTCGGCAATAATCTGCTCTTTTTCGCCAATGAGAAACTCTGCCTCGCTGGCATCGAGCACAGCTCTGGCCTTTTGGATTTTTTCGACAGTCAGTTGTGACTTTTCTTCTGACGCATCGCCGACGATGAATTGCAGATCAACAATGCCCGACTCTTTGCGAATAGCGCCCTTGACAGTTGGCCCGACTTTGACGGTCAGGTGACAGGTGGAATCTTGAATGATGCCGATTTCGTCGCCGTCATTCGTGACAACGCCCTCTTTAATTTGGATGTTCATG
>Ga0194048_10000190_pt1 | contig 28234 bp, 27 predicted proteins | sample JunL225m_MetaG_FD_161685 | JGI IMG/M metagenome (GOLD analysis project Ga0194048, IMG submission 161685) | Anoxic zone freshwater microbial communities from boreal shield lake in IISD Experimental Lakes Area, Ontario, Canada - Jun2016-L222-5m | ecosystem: Environmental > Aquatic > Freshwater >...
CCCCTCGGTCAAGCCCCCTTTCCATTCCCTTGCGATTGTGGGCCGCTTTGTTTGTTTAGGACTATGTCTGGCCGCCCTGCCTTATTCCTCGATCGAGACGGCAATCTCATTCGCGATCACCATCATACGTGCCGGGAGGACCAGATTGAGCTCATTCCTGGGGTTAAGGAGGCCCTGCATGCCTGCCTGCGGGAGGGGTATCTGCTCTTCGTACTCACCAATCAGAGCGGTATTAATCGCGGTATTTTTTCTTGGGACCAATATCAGGCCTGTAACCGCCGCATGCTCGCGTTACTTGAATTGCCCTCGCCAGGTATCTTGGAAATCAAGGCGGCCCCCGAGCGGCCCGACGAGCCGTCTCTTTATCGTAAGCCCAGCCCGCGCTTCATCCTGGAGATGATAGCCCAGCATGGACTCGATCCGGCCCGCTCGTGGATGACCGGAGATCGGCCTTCCGATTGGGAGGCTGGCTTTAACGCGGGCGTCCGTTCGTGCGCGATGCGCAGCGGTGCGGCTAAACCCGAAGAGCTACAAATGGCCGCCCAGCGGGGCTTTAGCGTCCGCGATGACTTCCCTGAATTCGTCCGGGTGGAATTGGGATTGGTTTTCTAAACCAACAAAAAGGACGAACCGGGTGGTTCGTCCTTTGATCGCCTGGGGTCTAGTTTAGGCCTTAGGCTTTTCCTTTTCGCAGGGGCACTTGCCTTCTTTGGCCGGCTCATCCGCTGCGACGAGAGCCTTAGGCTTCTCTTTTTCGCAGGGGCACTTACCGTCGTCCTTTTTCTTTTCTTCAGCGACGATTGCCTTGGGCTTTTCTTTTTCGCAAGGGCACTTGCCGTCATCCTTCTTTTCTTGGGCGCTGACAAAAGCAGCCGAGACGGCGAGGATGCCGACGGTGAGAGCGAGGAGTTTGAGGAACTTGGAGTTCATGGTGAGAAGTCCCAATCTTCTCCGAAATCCGAAAGGTGTCAATCGGCTCGAGGCTAAACCCGCCAAGGAGATACCCCTATCGGTCGAGGGCATCTCGGATGGTTTTTAAGTCAGGGCTAATTCTGCTTAAGCCGCTGCCTGGCAACCAGTTGCTACCGCTATTCCCAAGGTATACCTGGCCTTTTTTAAGACAGGGGAGGTCTTTGATGACAGCAATTCGACCCATTTCGGCAATCTTCTCCGAATTAATCCTCATGGGCTCATTCACGGGCGAATTTTGAATCCAGAGGACTGCCTCCGGATTGGCCGCCGCCAGTAATTCCCAGTCAAACTTCACCCAGGCACCCTTGGTGAGGGCTGATTGCAGGGCGGCGACGGCGAGGGGTTCGGCGAGATAGCTGTCCGGCCCAGCCATAACGCCGTCCCAGACGACAATAATTTTCCGGCTTAACTTGGCTGGGCGACCCCTGAGGAGGTCTGCGATTCGCTTTGCCTCATCAACCCGGCCGGTCGCTTCACCGAGGAGGAGGATGTCTTTGCTGCAGGAGCTTCCGGATTCCGGATTAAGGGTGATCGTGCGCAATCCAGCCTTCACACATTTCTCCGCCCAGAGCGGATTAGCCATGCGTGGGATAATCACGAGGTCTGGCTTGGTTCTGAGTAATCTCTCGAGGTCGGGAAGAAAGACGTCGGCATCGCGCGCGGCCAGATGATCCTTAGGCAAGGGGCACCAGCGTGTGGCCATGACAATCTCAGCGGAGCATCCGAGGTCGAGCAGGGTCTGCGTGGCGCCTGGGCTGTAGCTCGCGATGCGGTGTTCGCTGGCGCCAAGGGCGAGGCAGCCCGTGAGCCAAAAAAGCAACGCACGCATTAGACCGAGAGCAGGCGAGCGAGGCGCATCGCTGAATCGAAACTGCCGCGGTCCGCTTTGCCTCGGCCGGCGAGATCATAAGCGGTGCCGTGGTCGGGGCTCGTGCGCACATGTTTTAGCCCGAGGCTAAGGTTGGCGGCCGCCGAAAAATCCACCGACTTCAGCGGCGCGAGTCCTTGGTCGTGGTACATTGCGGCCACCGCATCGAATTCGCCCTGCAGATGGCGGTGGAAAATCGTGTCTCCAGACAGAGGCCCGGTGACGTCGTGACCTTCGGCGCGCAGTTTCTCCACGGCGGGGCGGATGACGTTGTCATCTTCCTTGCCGAGCAGGCCGCCTTCGCCGGCGTGAGGATTAACTCCGCAGACAGCGATGCGGGGTCGTACATCGCCGAGTTTCTGGCGGAGTTCAATCAGGGCGAGGACGGTGCGGCGAATGGCCTCAGGGGAAAGCGCGGCGGCCACCTCATGCAAAGGGATGTGCCACGTGACTAGCCCTACGGTCATCTTGCCTCCCGCGAAGGCCATCACGGGGTGACCAGTCCAGCGATCGGCGAAAAATTCAGTCTGTCCGGGGAAGGGGTAGCCCACGCCCGCTAATCCTTTTTTATTAACCGGTCCGGTGACGACGGCGGAAAATCTTCCGCCGGTCGCACCGCGGGCCGCCAACTCCATTGCTTCGATGGCGATTAATTGCCCGGCATCGTCCGGCTTGCCTAGCTGGGCGGCGTAATCAGCGGGTCCGACCGCGAGTCCTTGGCCTAACCGGGCAATCCAATCGGCTGGACCAATCGGGACAACCATGGGGGCCAGTGTTGGGTTGGAGTTTAACCAAGCGGCCAAGAGCTCCGGTCCAACGCCAGCGGGATCTCCGCAGGTGACCGCAATGGGCAGGGTGCTCATTCGGGTGAAGCAAAGCGCCCGCGCTTCCCTCCTAGGAAGAAGTTCAGAAACTCTTTTCCTTCCATGGTGGTGTACTCGTTCGTATCCAGCGCGACTTGCGCGAGCGTCGCACACGCACCGTGCTGGGCATAGACTGCATGGTAGGCCCGCTTAAGCTCGGCGACACCTGGAGCGCCCACCGCTCGCCGCCGCAGTCCAATGAGATTAAGGCCCGCGAGGAGATTGCGACCGTGGGCCAAAGCGTTCGGGGGGACATCCTCAGTGATGACGGCGTTGCCTGAAGTCAGGGAGCCCCCGCCAATCCGGCAGAACTGATGTACGGCTACGCCGCCACTGATAAAGGCTTTATCTCCGACGAGCACGTGGCCGCCGAGCATACAGCCGTTCGCCATAATGACATCGTCGCCCAGAATGCAATCGTGGGCGACGTGGGCGCCAGCCATCAGGAGGCCATGGGCTCCGATGAGGGTGTCGTTCCCGGGCTTGGTCGCACGATGAATGGTGACGTGCTCCCGGATGATGGTGCGGTCGCCGATTCGCACGCCTGAAGCCACCTTGCGGTCAAAGCTGAGATCTTGAGGGTCGCCGCCGATCACGGCGAAATGGTCGACGGTTACGCCGGAGCCGAGTTTGCTTCCTCGCTTGATGATAGCGTGCGCGGCGATGCGACAGCCTGGACCAATGATCGCGCCGGCTTCGATGATCGCAAACGGCCCGACCTCGCTATCGGCGGCGACGTCGGCGTCAGGGGCGAGGATGGCTTGAGGGTGAATCACTTGGAGTTATGGCCAGATCCGAAGAGCTCGAGTTGGGCGGCCTTGACCATATCGTAGATGCGGAGCAGTCGGAGCAACTGCAACGTGTCAGACTTGGCATAGCTCTGGTTAGATTCCACTGCTTGGACGAGGTTTTCCAGAATGGTTCTGAACGTGAGCACGTGGTCGACGCCGCTTTCGCGGAGGAGGGTGATACTCTCTGAGCGTTGCGGCTCTTGTGCAGGGATGCCCGGCAGTACGAGAATCTTGGCGAGCGGTTGGCCCTCGAGTGGAGTGAGGTCTGCGAAAGCTTCCTTGGCCGCCTCAACGGCTTCTTTGCGGACGAACTCGAGGAGGTCGCCCTTTTTGATCATCGTGGGGGTGATGGCTTTGGTGGTGTGCCATGCCTTCACGGCTACGACCCCGGCGGCGATGCCGGGTAAGTCTGAGCTGAAGAGTTGAAAAGGGGTTTCGCCCCCACGACGTGGCGAGGGGTTGATGACTAGTAGGTCGCCTTCCTCATCGGCACGCTTCCTCCGCGACTGGACGGCGTACTTGCGGGATTGCCGCACGAAGAAGCCGTTCATTTCGAAATACTCGCGGACCAGACTGTCGTCGAAACCCGCCATTGGCGCAAGGATGCGTCCAAATGGTAGGCCTGGTCAACCCGTCAAAAATCAGAGCACGAAGTCCGCGGGGGCGATGGCCACGGTGAACTCGCCCTTCAGGGAGCCAGCTTTCATTGCAGGAACTAACTCCGCCAGGGCAGAAGTCCGGATGGTCTCGTGCAGCTTGGTGAGTTCGCGGCCGACGCAGACCACGCGCTGGGCCCCGAGTTCCTCGAGCATCTCATCGAGAAAGTCACTGATGCGGTGGCAGGATTCGTGGAGGACGACGGTTTCGTCCGCCGACTTGATCGACTCGAGGAATCGCCGCCGGGCGGCTGACTTGGGGGCGAGAAAGCCCACGAAGCGAAAGGCGTTGGTGGGTAGGCCTGAGGCGGAGAGCAAGGCCACGATGGCACAGGGGCCGGGGAGGGGCGTGACGGTGAGGCCACGCCGACGGCATTCGCGGGTGACGCGAAATCCAGGGTCGCTGATGCCAGGCGTGCCCGCGTCGGTAATCAGTGCCACCTTGGCCCCGCCGGCGACTTTATCGGCAATGAGCACGGCGACGTCTTTCTCGTTGTGCTCATGGTAGGCGAGCATCGGCTTAGAGATTTCCAGGTGGCGAAGCAGGCCACCGGTCACGCGAGTATCTTCGCAGGCCACCACATCGCAGTCGGCGATAGCTTGGCGCGCGCGCGCGGTGATGTCGCCGAGGTTGCCCAAGGGCGTGGCGACAACCCAGAGGCGCCCAGACGCTCCGGCGCTCTGGCCAGCCGCGCCTAAGTTACCCGAGGGCATTAGCGAAATCCTGCACCCCGCTGAGTCGAGACGCCAGGTAGGCCTGTCTGAAAGCCGGAGGGCGAAGACTGTGGCAAAGTTGAATCAGCTGGCTTTTCAACGGTCTCACAACCCGCCAAGCCCAGCAGGCAGGCAAGCAGTGCGAGAGCGAAAATCGTCCGCGGGTGCATTAGTTGCTAGCGAGTTTGTTGGACGGGACCAGGGAGACGATACCGCCGCGGGCGAAGGCCTTGAGGTCGAGATCCTTTTCAAACTGAATCTGTCCGAGTGAAAGCGAAGCTTTGGCCGAAGCGATTTGGACCTTGCCGATGCGCTTGCCGTCGACCTTTACGTCAAACAGGGCCTTCTCCTTGATACCGTTGTCTCCGCCGACGGAGAAGGCAATGACGCCAGTCTTGGAGTCGATATCGACAATCTTGGTGAGGATACTTTCCGTGGCGGCTTCAACGGCGGCGGCCACGACAGCGGTGCCGGGGGCGGCTTCCTTGCCGGGTTCGCCGAGAGGGTCGCGAGAGAAGCCGAAGGGGTTTAAGTTATCCATGGCATTGGCAACCTTGGTGTGGAGCGCGACGTATTTGATACGAATCGCTTCAGCGGTTTCCTTTTCCTTGGTGGCCTTGGCTTCGGTTTCGGCGAGCTGGTCCTTAGTGAACATGGCGGCGACTTTTTCGGTAGCCTTGACGAGTTCTTCCTTGGCGGTTGCGAGTTCGGCTACGGCGCCATCTTTTTTGCTGTTGGCATCGGTGAGCTGGGTGACGGCTTCATCGCGCTTGCGGGTGAGTTCAGCGACTTGAGTGTCCAGGGCTTGGGTCTTCTCGCCTAGGTCCTTGATTTTGCCGTCCTTGTCCGCCACGGAGGCGAGGAGGTCTTTCTTAGTGGTTTCGAGCTCGATGATGGCGGCACGCTTTTTGTCGATCACGCCTTTGGCTTTGGCGATGGCCGTGATGCGCGCATCGAAATCCTTCGGGGTGGAGAGCAGCGTGTTCAGGGGGGTGGGCGCCTTGATTTCTTCGTCTGCACCTAGCGTCTGGGTCTGGGTGATGGCGTCCGACATCTTGCCCTTCACGAAGAAGGCGCCACCGACGGCAATAGCGGCGAGGACGATGGTCAGGATGCGGATGAAGGCGTTAAGCTTCTTGTTCATGGGGTAGGGGAATGGGTGGGAAAGGCTTAGGAATGGGTGAAGAGTGTCTGCCCTGGATCGGGGTATTCCTGTGCGGAGACGGGACCGGGGTTGGACGCAACGTGCAGAAGAACTTTAAACACCAATTCCTCTTTGCCCACAAGACCAATTTCCTCGCAAACCTGCGTGGCTGTGAGCGATTTCCCTTTGAATTTGGCAAGCCCCGCGAGGGCTTGGGCACGTACCTTCAGGGTCTCGGCGGCAGCCTTTTTGCCGGCTTCGACCCCGGGCTGGTGATAGGCATTGATGCCTAGAAGGCTGGCGTAAAGGCCGACGGCCCGCTCGAACAAGGCGATGAGCATGCCGACGGAATGGGCGTCCACCTGCTTGATAGTCAGGGTGATGCTGGCGCGGTCGTTGCTGGACAGCGCGTCGCGGGTGCCGAGGAGGAAGGACTGCAAGTAGTCGCCAGAGGAAACCCCAGGCTCGACGGCGACCGAGGGTCCCTCCCGGTCTTTGAGGACTTCGATGAAGACTGCAAAAAAGTTATTCACACCATCGCGCAACTGCTGGACGTAGGCATGCTGGTCCGTGGACCCCTTGTTGCCGTAAACCGTCAGGCCCTGCAGGACCTTGCGGCCTTGGAGGTCGAGCTCTTTGCCGAGTGATTCCATGACCAACTGCTGCAGGTAGCGCGAGAACAGCAGCAGGCGATCTTTGTAGGGAAGGACCACCATGGCCTTGCTGCCGCGCCCCTCGGTGAGGTGATGCCAAGCGAGGGCCAGGCGGGCCGCCGGATTCACGGCAGCGTCGGGTACACGGGTGAGAGCGTCCATGGCCTTCGAGCCTTCTAGTAATCCTAGGATGTCGATGCCCTGCAGTGCCGCTGGCAGAAGACCCACCGGGCCAATCTCGCTGGTACGTCCGCCGACCCAATCCCACATGGGGAAGTTCGCGAGCCACTGCTCGGCCTTGGAAACTTTGTCGAGCTGACTGCCTTCGCCGGTGACGGCGACGGCGTGTCGGGCGAAGGAGAGGCCGGCCTGTTGCCAGCGCAGGGCTGCTTCAATCTGGCCGTTACGCGGCTCGGGTGTGCTGCCGGATTTCGAGGTCACGATGGCTAGCGTGGTGCCTAGCCGTCCAGCCAAGGTGTCAAAGACGCGGTCGATGCCATCGGGGTCGGTGTTGTCGATGAAGTGCACGCGCAGTTTGTCTGCTTTGGTGCCGAGCGCATCGGCCACGAACTGCGGGCCGAGCGCTGAGCCGCCGATGCCGATGCACAGCAAGTCGGTGAAGTCGCCCGCCGAGCCTTTCACTTTTCCTTGGTGCACTTGATGGGCGAAATCTAGAATCGCGGCGACGGCGCGTTTCACTTCAGCGGCGATCTCAGCGTTAGGCGCGAGTTCCGGCGCACGTAGCCAGTAGTGGCCGACCATACGTTTCTCGTCGGGGTTGGCGACGGCACCTTTCTCGAGCGCCGCCATGTCGGCGAAGGCTTGGGCCAACGCGGGGGCGATTTGGGCTTCGAAGCCGGCCGGAGCGGGGGCTCGGCTGAAATCCAAGGTGATGCCGAGGTTAGGGAAATTCAGGAGGTGTTTCCGGAAGTTGTTAAAAGAGTTTTCCACGGGATGGATGTTTTCCCGCCCCGCCGTGGGTTTGGCAACAAAAAGGGCGGGTCGCGATGGCGCCCGCCCGTCAATTTCCGTCAGCTAAACCGACTTAGTCGCCGTCCGTGATCGCGCCATCGGAGGCCGAGGAGACCAGTTTGGCGTACTTGGCGAGCGTGCCGCGCTTTTCCTTACACGGCGAGGCCTTCCACGACTTGAGTCGCTGGCTGATTTCGTCCGCTGGGACGACCAGGTTGATCTCATTCTTTTGCGCGTCGATGGTGATGGTGTCGCCATTCTGCACGATGGCGAGGACGCCACCCACCGCCGCTTCCGGAGTGATGTGACCGACGACAAAGCCATGCGAGCCACCCGAGAAGCGGCCGTCGGTAATGAGTGCCACGGTTTTGCCCAGGCCCTTGCCCATGACGGCGCTGGTGGGCCCAAGCATTTCCCGCATGCCGGGTCCGCCTTTCGGCCCTTCGTTGCGGATGACGATGATGTGGCCATCTTTCACTTCGCCATCGAGGATGCCGCGCAGAGAGGCTTCTTCAGATTCGTAGACGATGGCCTTACCGGTGAAGGCGCTGCCTTCCTTGCCGGAAATCTTCGCGACAGAACCTTGCGGGGCGAGATTACCACGCAGGATGCGCAGGTGGCTGTCAGCCTTGATAGGGTTTGAGAAAGGTCGGACGACATCCTGGTCGGCTGGGTAACTCCCGACGTTAGCCAGATTCTCGGCGACGGTTTTACCCGTGACGGTCATGCAGTGTCCGTGGAGTAGGCCCTTATCGAGAAGCATCTTGAGCAGCGGCTGCAGGCCGCCAATACGGACGAAGTGTGCCATGTTGTACTTGCCGCTCGGTTTGAGGTCGGCGAGCACGGGCACGCGGCGACCGACGCGCTCGAAATCTTCGAGGGTGAGTTTGATGCCCGCAGAATGGGCCATCGCGATGAGGTGCAAGACGGCGTTAGTGGAGCCGCCGAGCGCGATCACGACGGTGATGGCGTTCTCAAAAGCGGCCAGCGAGAGGATGTCGGACGGGCGGATATTGCGCTTGAGTAACTCGAGCACGGCCTTGCCCGCACGTTCGCAGTCGGCGAGTTTATCCTTAGAGTTAGCGAGCTGCGCGGAGCTGTCCGGCAGGCTGAGGCCGAGAGCTTCAATCGCCGAGGCCATGGTGTTCGCGGTGTACATGCCGCCGCACGAGCCTTCGCCCGGGATAGAGCACGCTTCGATTTCCTTAAGTTCGCTGTCGCCGATCTGCTTGCCGGCGTGTTTGCCCACGGCTTCGAACACGGTGACGATATCGGCGGCTTGTCCGCGGTAAAGGCCAGGCAGGATGGTGCCGCCATACACGAAGACGGAAGGGCGGTTGAGGCGCGCCATAGCCATGACGCAGCCGGGCATATTCTTGTCACAGCCGCCAATGGTCACCAAGCCATCAAAGCCTTCGGCGCCGGTGACGGCTTCGACAGAGTCGGCGATAATTTCGCGGGAGACGAGCGAGTAGCGCATCCCGGGTGTGCCCATGGAGATCCCGTCCGAGACCGTGATGGTGCAGAAGATGACCGCTTTGCCCCCGGCGCCGTCTGCGCCCTTGGCGGCCTCGACGGCTAGTCGGTCGATATGCATATTGCAGGGGGTCACCATCGACCAAGTCGAGGCGATGCCCACGACAGGCTTCTGGAAGTCGGCGTCACTGAAGCCTACGGCCCGGAGCATGGCCCGGCTGGGGGCGCGGTCGGGGCCGTCGACGACGATGGCGGAGTGATGGCGGCAGGAGTTGGCTTCGGTCATGGGTGTGAAAAGTCTGCGGTTGTCAGTCGGTTGCCGCCCCCTAATAAGAGGGCAGGGTGCGGACACTGAGCCGCCCCGCCGTTGCCGACAATCCGATTTAAGACCCCTCGTCCCGTGGAATTCAACCTCAAGAAAATCATTAAGGCCCTCCTGTTCTCGACCTCCGAGGCGGTGTCCATCAAGGACATCCAGAAGGTCGTCCAGCGCTACCATGCCCAGGCGGCCGCCGAAAGGCAGCCCGACCTGCTCGAAGGCGCTGGGGAGCCGACCATTCTGCCCGCCAGTCAGCCCGTGCAGGAGGTCATCCAGGATATCATCGACCAGGTGCCCACCCTCCTGACCGCGACCCAAATCCGCGAAGCGGTCGATGCGCTCGAAGCCGAGATGCGCGAGGTCAATGATGCCTGCCGTATCCTGCAAGGCCCCGAAGGTTTCCGCCTCGTAATTTCTCCCGCTTACTCGGATTGGGTCCGCCTCCTTCGCGGCGAGCCTCGTCCGCAGCGCCTGAGTCCGGCCTCGCTGGAGACGCTTTCCATCGTCGCTTACCGCCAGCCGGTGACGCGCTCGGAGATGGAAGCCATTCGTGGCGTCTCTGTCGACAGCGCCTTGAACCGCCTGCTGGAACTCGAACTGGTTGCCGTGACCGGCCGCGCCGAACTCCCCGGCCGTCCTATTCAATATGGCACGACGGATAAGTTTCTCGACTTCACTGGCCTGCGTTCGCTTGGCGAACTGCCTGCCTCCGATGTGCTCTCGCCCGCTCAGATTTCCGAGTGGATCACGCGAGCAACCACGCCAGTCAATATCGGTGACTCCGAGGTCGGCTTGCCGCTCGACGATCAGTCCGCCGCCGTGGTCGCCACGGAGAATCCGCCTGAGCCTGAAGCCCCTACTGCATGAGCCTCGAAGAGCATCGCCGCGAGGTTGACCGAATCGACCGTGAAATCCTGAAGCTACTCGGAGAGCGTCTTCAGGTGGCCCGTGCAATCGGCGAAGCAAAGCTTAAGTCCGGTGCGCCCGTCTACGCCCCGCAGCGCGAAGAGCAGCTCCTACGCACCTTAACTGAAGCTGCGCCCGGTATTCCGGCCTCCGGTCTTCGCGCGGTCTTCCGCGAGGTCATCTCTCTTTCCATCGGTGCACAGATGGCCAAGCCTGTCGCCTACCTCGGGCCCGAGGGTTCATTCACGCAGCAGGCCCAGGTAAGAGCCTTCGGCTCCAGCGTGCCTTCGCTGCCGCTGCGTTCCATCGGGGATATCTTCGCCGCGGTTGAGTCAGGCGAGGCTTCCTATGGCGTGGTGCCCGTGGAAAACTCTACCGAGGGCGTGGTCAGTCACTCGCTGGACCTCTTGGCCGAATCCGATCTCAAGGTGGTGGCCCAAGTCACTTTATCTGTCGAGCAATGCCTCGTCGGTCATGGCCCGCTCGATGCGGTCACGCGCGTCCTCTCCAAAGATATCGCACTCGCGCAATGTCGTGGCTGGCTTTCTCGGCATGTCCCCGCCGCTGTCTTGGTCGAGTCGGATAGTACCGCGGCCGCGGTGGAGATTGTCGCTCGTGAACCGAAGGGCCAGGCAGCCGTTGCTTCCGCCACCGCCGCTGAGTCTCGCGGCGTCCCCATCCTCGCCCGCGGCATTCAAGATCGCCGCGATAACGCCACGCGTTTCTTCGTGATCGGCACAGCGGCGAACACTGGCGGGGCAAAGGATGAAGTCACCAGTGTTGTGCTCACCCTCAAACATGAACCGGGGGCACTCCAAGGGGCACTCGCGGCTTTCTCTGATCGCGGCATTAATCTGATCCGCATCGAGTCTCGCCCGAGCCATCGCCGAGCCTGGGAGTATCTCTTCTTCATCGATTTCCCGGGACACTGGGACACCGCGGCCGTGCAGGCCGCCGTCACCGAACTCAAGGGTCGCTGCGAAGTGGTTAAGTGGCTGGGTAGCTATCCTCAGTCAGCCGGATGAGCCGTCGCGCCCTGGGTGGCGTGATGCTCGCGGTGTCGCTCGCCGTGGTCCTGTGGTCTGCGTTCGCCTGGTGGCGGGCGTGGTCGGCTCCATTGGTACAGATTATTTTCCGGCCGTCCTATACGGTGGAGGGCATCTCCACGGGGACGCCCGTCCGCGTGCAGGGTGTCGTGGTCGGCCAAGTTTCCTCGGTTGGCCTCGATGTGGACACCGAAGGGCGACTCCGCCCGTCCGTTCATCTGAGCCTGAATCCTGCCACCCTGGAAGATCGCGGTTTCGCGGACCGTCTGCGCGATGATCGCCTTCACGAGGAGGTTGAGCGCGGCTTGCGGGCGCGTCTCGTGGCGGTGAATCGGGCGTCCGGCCTTTTGCAGGTTGAACTCATCTGGGATCGCCAAGCGGTTGTCCCCAGCGGGCTCTCTCGTCATGAGATTCCTCCTGAAGTTGCCGTGCCCGCCCGGGCGGTCGATCAATTTGTGGCGCAGCTCGAGGCCCTTGCTCAGCGTGATATCGCTGACCTTGCGGCGGGATTGGAAAAGGACCTCGATGGCTTTTATCCGGCCACTGACCCGGAGAGGGCTGCTCGTTTCTCAGCCTCGCTCGTCGAGCGTACCGCGGCCGTCGTCGTCGCGACCGGCGATGATACGCTCGGGACAAAGAGCCGCCGCCTATCGGCAGCCTGTGCTCGGCTCCGCGAGGCGGTGGATGCCGCTGACCGCAGTCTCAATGATGAGACGATTGTACTGCTCCAGGTTCGCCTAGCTGACGCCGGGGCGGCGTTGGCATCCTTCGCGGCCGCCCTCGAAGGATCGCGGGCCGGGATGGATTCGGCTTCTGAGCAGGTCTCTGGTCTCTTTCGTTCCGTCTCCGAAATGGCCCGTCAATGGACCAAGAAGGCATCAGGGCTGACCACGGAACCCAAGCCCCGCTGAGGGAAGAGGCTTGCGGCGGACCCCGGTAGCGGGGATAGGTGAGGGACTTTACCCGCCATGGCTGACCCGACCGACAAAATGGAATCCATCATCAACCTGTGCAAGCGCCGCGGGTTTGTTTTCCCTTCCTCCGATATCTACGGTGGCTTCAACGGTTTCTTCGACTACGGCCCGCTCGGCGTTGAGTTAAAAAATAACATCAAGCAGGCCTGGTGGCAGGACTTCGTCCACCGCCGCGATGATATCGTCGGTCTCGACTCCTCGATCATCCATCACCCGACGACCTGGAAGGCCTCGGGGCACATCGATAATTTCACCGACCCGCTCGTCGACTGTAAGGAGTCGAAGATGCGCTACCGCGCCGACCAGTTATTCTTCGCCCCGGTGCGCGTCGCTGGCGAGACCATCGGCTACGTCTCCGTGCTCGAAGATGATGGCATGCAGGCCAAGGCCGATGAAATGGCTAACGACATGAAGCGTAAGCTCGCCAAGCAGGGTGCGCTCGAGCCAGTCGTGCTCAAGGATTACACCGAATCTAAGCCCGAGGAGCACGCGCTCATCCCGTCTCCCGCCACTGGCAAGCCGGGTTCGCTTACGCCCCCTCGCTCGTTTAACATGATGTTCCAGACGTATGTCGGAGCCATGCAGGACGCCTCCGCCACTGCTTACCTCCGCCCGGAGACAGCCCAAGGCATCTTCATCAATTTCAAGAACGTCGTCGACACGGGCCGCGTGAAGCTTCCTTTCGGCATTGCGCAGATCGGCAAGGCGTTTCGCAACGAAATCAATCCCCGCAACTTTATCTTCCGCTCCCGTGAATTCGAGCAGATGGAGATCGAATATTTCATCTCCCCCGCCGCAGATTGGGCTACGGCCCACCAGGAGTGGATTGATGGCTGTCTCGCTTGGTTCGAGTCGATTGGCATCCCTCGCGAAAAGCTTTCCCTCTACCCGCACCCGACCGAGAAGCTGGCCCACTATTCGAAGGGCACCACGGACATTATGTTCGAGTTTCCGTTTGGCGTCCAGGAGCTACAGGGTGTCGCCGCCCGCGGTGACTTTGACCTGACCCAACACAGCAATGTTTCCGGGCAGAAGCTCGACTGGTTCGACGAGGTCGCCAAGGCCCGTTATATCCCGCACGTGATCGAGCCCTCTGTCGGGGTCGACCGCGTGTTCCTAGCCTTACTGACGACGGCTTATCATGAAGACGAGGTCGAGGGTGAGAAGCGTGTCGTGCTCCGTCTGCCGGCGCGCGTGGCCCCTTTCAAGGCCGCCATCTTCCCGCTGGTGAAGAATAAGCCCGAGCTCGTCGAGCGCGCCGAAGCGCTCTACCGCCGCCTCAAGAAGCGCCACAACGTCTTCTATGACGCCGCGGGTGCCATCGGTCGTCGTTACCGTCGTCAAGATGAGATCGGGACGCCTTACGGCATCACGATTGACTTCGAGACCATCGAGAAGGACGCCGGCGTCACGGTCCGAGATCGCGACACGCTCGCCCAGGTCCGCATGACCGAGGATGAGTTGGTGCGCTTCCTTGACGATAAGGTTAACGGCTGACCTTCGGGCTCGCCGCTAAATCTTCCGCCAACTTGGCCAGGCGTCGTTTTCCGCAAAGGGAAGCGGCGATGGCGAGGTTTTGGAGTCCCTGCGGGAGGTGGGCGAGGTATTCGGGGCGCCCCTTCTTATTTCCGAGGAAGCCGTAAGCCCCGCAGGCCTGCAGGAGGCGCTGGGTAGCAGCGACATGGAAATAGTAGGAGAATTCGTCGCTGGAACCCTGCCAGCCGGAGACTTCACGGGCGTGGTCTTCAATTTCAATGCGCCAGAGATCCATGTCCGTCCGGCGGAGATAGGGGTCAAAGGCGAGTGACGCGTAATCGTAGAACATGCACCCTTGGCGCATACCCTGAAAATCAATCAGCCAAGCCTGATGGTCGCGCACCATAATATTTTGCGACTGGAAGTCGCGGTGGATGATCACGGGGGACTGGGTGCTGAGATCTTTTGCCAGTGAAGCCATTTCATCGAGTACGCCGCGGTCGACCTTGCGGCCAGCGATGACGTTGTCTTGGAAGTATTGGCGTTCCCATTGATACAGGTTCGGACCAAAGGATTCCATTAAGGTAATACCCGAGGTGGCGAGGGCTTCGGCGCCGTGCCGATGAATCGCCGCAACCTGTTCAAGCGCGGAGGCTACGGCCATCCAGGGGAACTCCGTGCCTTGGGCTAGTGACCAAAGATCCGTCGCGCCGAGGTCTTCCAGGATGAGCACGCCCGCGTCTTTGTCCTCGGCGATCACGGCAGGGATATTGGCGCCGATCTTTTCGCGCAGGACCGTCGCTAGGCTGCCGTATATTAGATTCTCTGGGCGGCTGTCGTCATATACGCACAGGATGGCGGATTCGCCAGCGGCGTTGCGCACGTGGTGAAATTTACGGCCCGAGCCACCTTTGAGGACTTCGCCGCCTTCGGTGAGCGCATAGCCGTGTGCCTTGGCCGCATCCGCAGGCGAGATCGCACCTCGGACGAGTTTCTCCTGTTGGGCTTTGATTGCTTGGTATTCCTCGACGGTGCCGAGGTCATGCCAAGAAGCCGAGCCGTCGAGATAGCCTTGCACGCTCCCCGCTTGGGCTTGGATGCGACGGAGGAAATGTTCGACGAGGGATTCAACGGTGGCGGGGGTGCCAAGCACGAAGGCCTTGGTCGCAAAGCAGATGCCGGTGTATTGATAGCTGGTCTCCGCCTTGCCAAGACGGTCGCGCATATCCGTCACGACACCTTCATCGGTGATACGGACGTTGCGATTCGGGCCTTGCTCGCGGACGACCAGGGTGGCTTCGCCGCCGTTGTCACGATGATGGGCGAACGCCGCCGCCATATCGCAGTCGGAGAGAATGTCGCCATTCCAGATGACCAACTCCGTATCTAGGTCGCCGAGTAAGCTGGCGATATTCGCCAGACCACCGCCGGTCTCGAGGATTACAGGTTCATACACGAGCTTCACTTCGGCTTCGCCGTATTTGCCGTCGGGGAACGTTGCGGTCCAAGCCTCCGGACAATGGTGCGTATTGATGATGAAGCGGCGCGTGCCGGCGGCTCGGAGTTTATCCATCGCCTGAAAAACCATGGGGCGCCCGCTAATCGGCAGCAGGGGCTTGGGGCAATTTTCCGTGAGCGGGCGAAGGCGCGTGCCTAGGCCGGCTCCGAGAATGAAAGCGGTACGGGGGAAGTCAGGCATGGGAAAGTTTGGAGCAGGCGGGGCAGATGCCGTAGACCTCCATGATATGGGTCAGGTCGGCGTAGCCACGCTGGCGGGCGGCGGCTTCGATGCGGCTGCTGTCGCAGCCGGGCAGTCGCTCGATGCGTCCACAGCGGCGGCAGATGACGTGGTGGTGATGGTGGTCCGGTGAGACGAGGGCATACAGGCTGCGGCCGCGCTCCAAGGGGTGGCGTTGGACAATCCCGGCGTCATCCATCGCGCCGAGGCTTCGGTAGACGGTGACGAGGTCGAGTTTGTCATCGCCCGCCGAGGTATGGATTTGTTCCGCACTCAGAGGGTGCTTGGTGCCAGCGAGCACCTTGAGCATGGCGAGCCGGGGTGAGGTCACGCGCATCGCTTTCTCCTTCATGCGGGCGACGGCCGCCCCGACACGGTCATTGCTGCCTTCTCCGCAGCAACCCTCGTCATGGCGATGGGCCTGGGACATGTCCCGTAGGTTTGGGGTCGTTTATGACGAGGCAACAAAGAATGGCCACTTGCCTCCCGCCCGGGTCTGGATTGGCTGGGGTTCGCCCATGTCCGACCGTCCGGCTAAGTCTAACCTCCCTCGCGAGCTCTGTCCGGTCGCAGCAAGCGACTACGTGTCCGCCCGGCCATTTGAGCTGGAGCTCGGCGGGGTTCTCCCGTCCGTCACCCTTCGCTACGAGACCTACGGGACGTTGCTGCCGGATAAGTCTAATGCGATTCTGGTGCCGCATGCGCTCAGTGGCGATCACCACGTCGCCGGTCGCTACGCCGCAGAGGATACCAAGCCGGGCTGGTGGGACTGTTTTGTGGGTCCGGGCAAGGCGATCGATACCGACCGTTTCTTTGTCATCGGTATCAATTGCATCGGGGGCTGTCGTGGCTCGACCGGGCCAGCCTCCCTTGATCCGCGGACGGACAAGCCCTATGGCGGCTTCTTCCCAGAAATTACGCTCGGGGACATTGTCCGTGCCCAGCGCCTGGTGATCCGCCACCTCGGCATCACTAAATTGCATGCGGTCGTTGGTGGATCAATGGGTGGCATGCAGGCGTTGATTTGGTGCGCGGACTATCCCGCCGAGGTCGGTCGCATCGCCGTCCTCGCCGCTGGCCTGAGTCAGTCTCCGATGGCGATTGCTTTGAACGCGGTTTCCCGTGCCTGCGTCGAGAGTGACCCCAATTTCCGGGGTGGCCATTATGCTCCCGGGGAAGGGCCAGAGTCTGGCCTCGCGGTGGGCCGTATGCTGGCCCACATCAGCTACCTGTCGTCCGCCTCCTTTGAACAGAAGTTCGGAAGGGCTAAGGTTCCCGGAGCGCTTCCTGGGGACCCCGTGCACTGGCAAGTAGAGAGTTATCTGGAGCATCAGGGGAAGTCCTTTGTGCGTCGTTTCGATGCCAACAGTTGGTTACGCATCACGCGGGCGGTTGATCGCTTCGACATGACCGCCCGTGCTTCTTCAGGCTCCCTATTCACGCAGGATGGCCCGGACGTGCTCGCCATCGGCTTTTCGAGCGACTGGCTATATCCGACTAGCGAATTGCGCATGTTGCTCGCCGCGGCCACGGCGGTGGGCGTTAATGCGGCTTACCATGAAGTCGTCACGGATGCCGGCCATGATGGCTTCTTATTGCCAGACACGGGCCTCACGGTCCGGCTGCACGCCTTCCTGGGCTGATTAAAGCAGCGGCGCGATCACCTTCGAGACGCTCTCCACAATCCGACCAGCCAGGCTGCGGCTCCGTCGATAGAGGTCTTCGGTATACTGGGTCGACTCGGCTTCGAGCGCGGCGATGAAGCCGTTGACTTCGGCGATAGCGTTGGCGTCGCGCACGACTGCACCGATCTCGTAATTCAGGAAAAGAGAACGCATATCGAGGTTGGCCGAGCCGACCACGAGCTGCTCGTTGTCCACGATGACCAGCTTGGCGTGAAGGACGTCGGGTTTAAAGAAATGAATCTCCGCGCCGGCCTCCCGGAGTATGCGCAGGTACCAGCGGCGGGCTAGGTCCATTAGCCGGTGATCAGAATGGCGCGGGATGAGGATGCGCACTTTGCGTCCCGTGCGCGCGGCGGCGACAAGCAGGCCGAAGAGGATGCTGTCCGGGATGAAGTAAGGCGTGACGACGGTGATCGATGATTTGCAGTCCGAAAATAGGCGGACGTAACAATCCCAGAGGGGATCCTTTTCGCAGTCGGGTCCGGAGGCGACGACTTCGACGCGCGCGGCGCCGACGGCGGTTACCCGTTTGCGCAACAACGTGGCGAAGCTCATCGGGGTTTCATCGGTTGCCTGACACCAGTCAGCGATAAAGACCCGCTCGAGTGCGGCGGCGGAAGGGCCTTCAATCAGGAAGGAACAGTCGCGGAAGCGCCGATGAGATGGCTCGCTGCCCATATACTTCATGCCGAGGTTCTGGCCGCCGATGATGGCCGTGGATCCGTCGAAGACCGCAATCTTCCGGTGGTTCCGCCAGTTGGCGGAACCCTTGCCACGCGTCGGCAGGACGGGATTAAATAGGGCGACCATACCGCCGGCCCGCTTCAAGGGGCGGCAGAGTCGCAAGGGTATCCCAAAGCTGCCAATGGCGTCGACCAGTAGGCGCACTTCGATGCCTTCCCGTGCCCGGGCGGTGAGGAGGCTGATGATTTCTTTACCCACGGCGTCATTATCGAGGGCGTAGGTAGAGATACTGATGCGACCTTGGGCTCCGCGGATGTGCGTGCGCAGGGCTTCAAAGGTGTCACGGCCATGCCGATCGCCCAGTAGCTTGAAGCGATTGCCATCAAAGTCTGGCTCATCACTGAGCCGTCTGGCGACGCGATTGACCTCCTTCTTGGCGTCGGCCAACGACGAGTGCTTGCGCCCGCCGAAGAGGAAGAAGAGCAAGGCGGTTGGGACCGGGAGCAGGTACGCCAGCGGCCCCCAGATGAGCAGATAGAGGAAGCTAATTCGCGCCCGCAGTACTTGGACGAGTACGTAAGCCCAGCAGAGGATTTTCACCGCCCACATGGCGTACTCGTGAACAAGCCCCAGCCAGTTGGCTAAGCCGAGCAGGACGGCACCCGCGAGGGCGATCCCCGCCCCGCGTGTCAACCGGCCGTATCCTTGGAACCGAACCATGCTTGAATATTACAACCTAAGGTCGTGGATGGGCACAAAAAAAGACCCCGGTTGCCCGGGGTCCGTTTGGTTCCTGTGCAGGACGGCTTAGTTGCCGGCCTTGTCGAGGAGGTCGCCGAGGCTGTTGAAGTCTCCGCTGCCCGACGAGGACGACGAGGAGCCGCCGGCCGAGGGGGCAGGAGCGCCACCGGTCGAAGGACCCTTGATGCGGTCGTAGCTGGAGATTTCCGCCTGGAGGCGTTCGGCGTCGTAGTTCGCGGCCTTGATCGAGAGACCGATGCGGCGGTCTTCCTTGTCGATCTTGATGACGCGAGCGGTGACATCCTGGCCGACTTTGACGACATCCTTGACGTTCTCAACGCGCTGTTCGGCGAGCTGGGAAACGTGGACAAGGCCGTCGATTTCGTCGGAGAGTTCGATGAAGGCACCGAAGTTCGCAATCTTGGAGACCTTGCCGTTGACGAGGTCGCCGATGCGGTACTTGCGGTCGATTTCGCTCCACGGATCGGTCTGGGTCTGCTTGACACCCAGGGAGATGCGCTGCTGGTCGACATCGACGTCGAGCACGATGGCTTCCACGTCGTCGCCCTTCTTCATGACTTCAGCCGGATTGTTGATGCGGCGGGTCCAGCTCATGTCGGACACGTGCACCATGCCGTCGATGCCATCTTCCAGTTCGACGAACGCACCGTAGTTGGTGAGGTTGCGCACCTTGCCGCGGACGCGGGCGCCCACGGGGTAGTTGTGGCGCACCTTTTCCCACGGATTGGTTTCGAGCTGGCGGATACCGAGCGAGATCTTCTGTTCTTCCTTGTTGAAGTTGAGGATGACCGCATCGACTTCCTGGCCGACCTTGAGGATGTCAGAGGGCTTCTGGACGCGCTTGGTCCAAGAGAGCTCGGAGACGTGGACGAGGCCTTCGACGCCGCCTTCGATCTCGATGAACGCACCGTAGGCGACGAGGTTGACGACTTTGCCGTGGACCTTCTGGCCGACGGGGTAGCGCTTCTCGATGCCTTCCCAAGGATTGGGCTGGGTCTGCTTGAGGCCCAGGGAGACGCGTTCGCGCTCGCGGTCGACTTCGACGACCATGACGGTGATTTCTTCACCGACCTTGACGACTTCGCTCGGGTGACCGATGCGGCCCCAGGACATGTCGGTGACGTGCAGCAGGCCGTCGAGACCGTCGAGGTCCACGAACGCGCCGTAGTCGGTGATGTTCTTGACGACACCACGACGGATAACGCCGGGCTTGACCTCTTCGAGGAGCTTGCGACGGCTTTCGCCGCGCTGTTCTTCGATGAGCTCGCGACGGGAGACGACGAGGTTCTTCTTCTCTTTGTTGATCTTGATGATCTTGAAGTCGAAGGTCTGGCCCACGAACTGTTCGAGGCTCTTGGGCGGATTGACGTCGATCTGCGAGGACGGCATGAAGGCGTCGACACCGACGGAGACGATGAGGCCACCTTTGACGATGGACTTGACGCGGCCCTGGACGATGGAGCCTTCCTGGCAATTGGCTTCGATGCTTTCCCACTTACGGATCTGTTGGGCGCGATCGTAGGAGACGGTCGGGGTGCCGTCCTTATTTTCAAGCTTCTCGAGGTAGACCTCGAGCTGCATGCCGACCTGGATTTCGGCCATGTCGGGGAATTCGCCCTGAGGGATGAATCCTTCGGATTTGCCGTTGATGTCTACGATGACGAATTTGTCGTCGCGGATTTCGGTCACCGTGGCGGAGATGACTGAGTGTGCTTTGAGCGCGCCGAAATTAGAATCGGCGAGCAGTTTTTCCATTAGGCTCATGTTGTTTGGACTGTTTGTCCTGGTCGTCGCGGAGGACGGTTCCAGGGTTTGGTTGTGTTTTGGGTTTTCCCTCGGGAGGTTCCGCAGACAGATGCCAGCGGGCCAGAAGGAAGGTTTAACGAACCGTTTCGACGGGTCGCTGGCAAGCGGATTTATTGCCTGGCCAGGTAGGGGTGGGGGCCGGCCGCCCTTATTTCTGCGCGGGCCGGACGCGGGCGGCGTATTCGACGATGCCGCCAGCCACCGAATCGGCGATTTTCTGCCGATAAGCGGCCTCCGCAATCTGGGCGCCTTCCTTCCGGCTCGAAATAAATCCACCCTCGACCAGTACCCCGGGGCAGGAGAGGGGTCGCAGGACGGCAAATCGGGCCCGGCGGACGCCGCGATCCTCGGCGCCGGTGGCGGAGAGGATTCGGCGCTGGATGCTCCAGGCGAGGGCCATATTGCCACCGTCAAAACGATTGCCCGGCTCGGCGGCGGTGCTGGCTTTGGCTTTACCGCTATTGGTGGAGCGCTGGCCGGCTGGCGTGAGGCAGTAGGTTTCAATCCCCGAACTGGTGGAGTCCCCCGCGCCCGCTCCGTTATAATGGAGGCTGATAAAAAGGTCGGCTTTATAGCGGGCCGCCAAGTCTGGACGGTCGTCGAGATCGACGAAGACGTCTTTCACCCGGGTGAAGATCACTTCGAAGCCCTGCTTCTCCAGCGCAAGCTTGAGGCGGGCGGCGGTATCCAGGGTGGCCGCCTTTTCGCTGTAGCCGAGCGGCCCGTTGATTTTTCCGGGATCCTTACCACCGTGACCCGGGTCGATGATAATCCGGTGAACCGCGGTCGCCGACCGGGGCGGCCCCCAGAAGAGCGGGACAAAGACTTTCTCGTAATCGAGGCGCGATATGGTGAGGTGGCTGCGGAGCGAGCCGACGGAGTCTTCGAGCATGACTTTCACGCCGTCCACGAGGATGTACTCGCGGTTGCGCTCCGCGTAGAGGCCGATGCCGCCTTTGACGCCGTGCCGTTCTGATTCCGCTCCATCACCGCGCTGCCGGTCAATCTCGCGCAGGCCGAGTTGGCGCACAGAGTCGCCCAGATAGTAGCCCGTCGAGGCGGCCGACGCCTGTGCGGCCGCAACTAGGCTCAGGAGTATCGCCGCGAACCGCCCCACGGTATTATTCGGCGTCGTTCTCGCCGTTATCCACCGCGGAGTCGTCCTCGCCGTCTTCTTCGCCCGGCGTTTCGTTGTGCACCAGTTTTCGCTTGTTCTGCTGGACCGGCGTGAGGCCGACGACGATCGCGCGACCGCTGCGTTTGGGCTCATTGTCGCGCGTGCTGATATGCGAAAGGGCTTCGATCGCCTTGGTGATTGTGGCGATACCGATTTCCGGGTGCTCGAGTTCGCGGTAGCGATACTGGAGCAGGAGTTTGATCTTGTGGCCGTGGAACAGGAAGTTCTCGGCGCGGCGGACCTTGATGAAGAGGTCATGCACATCGATACGCGGGCGGAGTTTGATTTCCTTTACCTTGGTCGCGGTCTTCTGGTGCTTATGCTTCTTAGCTTCTTCGTAGAGGTACTTGCCGTATTCCTGCAACTTGCAGACCGGCGGCACGGCCGTCGCGGCGATCTCGATGAGGTCGACGCCAAATTCGCGAGCGAGGTCGAGGGCCTGCTGCGTGGCCATAACGCCCATCATCTCGCCTTTCGGAGAGATGACGCGGACTTCGGTCGCCCGGATGCGGTCGTTGCGCTTGGGTCCCTTATCCTCTTTGCGGAAGTTGCCGCGTTGCTGGGCCGAATTATTATTCTTAGGCCGGGGACTCTTAGGACGATAGGGTGAAGGCATTAGGTAGCTGCGGAGTTATCTCCCGAACAAACTCCCCGTTTCGGGGCTTTGATTCAAGCACCGATTCTCCGACGCATCCCGGCACCAGCTTCACTTCGCGGCCGCGATGGCCGCCAGTAATTGCTTCCCGTGCTCCGCGGCTTCGACTTTGGGGACGACGCCGATCAGCTTGCCGTCGCCATCGAAGAGGTAGGCGGCCCGGAGCGGCCCCAGGTATTTCTTCCCGTACATGGATTTCTCAACGATGGCATCCATGGCCTTGGAGAACTGGTCCTCGGGGTCCGCCACATGGGTATGCTTATAGCCATGCTTGGCGATGTACTTGAGGTGGGATGCGCAGGTGTCTCGCGAGACAGAAATCACCTTAAACCCTTGCTTGGCAATGACTTTCAAGTTTTTATCCAGTTCGGCCGCCTGTTTATCGCAGGCCGAGGTATTATTTCGCATGTAGACGGAAACGATGGTGGGGCCGTCCAAGAGATCGGCAAAGGGCCCCTGGCAGGGCTTCCCGTCCACCACGGCGTCTATTTTGAAGGTTAGTTTGGGCTTTTTTCCTAGGGAAATCATGTTTTTAGGGGCTGGTGAGGATGGGCAGGGGAGTCGGGTCCGGCGTGATTGTCAAACGCCCGAGGTCGGTTCCTGCGCTGACATCGGGACCGGATTCCGGTCGAACCCCGGGGTGGGGTGGCCCTTTCCCCTTTACAAGTCCCCTCCGAGGGCCTTTGTTCCGACCCTTTCCGCCATGCAAAAGACCCGCAAGTCCATCTCCAAGCGTTTCAAGGTGACCGGTACCGGCAAAGTGATGCGCCGTTCCTCCAACACCCGCCACTTGCTGAGCGCTAAGTCCCGCAAGCAGCGCCGTCGCGCCAATAAGTCCAAGCGCGTCGACTCCGGCTTCGAGAAGAAGATGCTGGCCTCGATGCCCTTCGCCTAAATCGAAGATCCTATTTTTAGCCGAACGGGTGTTCATTAAGGCGACCCCGAGGCTATCTAACCAAAACCAAAACCAAATACCAACATGCCTAGAGCAACCAATGGCCCGGCCACCAAGGCCCGAAAGAAGCGCGCGATCAAAGCCGCTAAGGGCTACTTCGGAAATAAATCCCGTCTGTACGTCTACGCCCTCGAGGCCGTTCAGCGCGCGCAGAAATTCGCTTATCGCGATCGCCGCAAGAATAAGTCGACGTTCCGTCAGCTTTGGATCGTGCGTCTTAACGCCGCCTGCCGTCCCCTCGGCATTTCCTACAGCCGTCTGATCGCTGGCCTCAAAAAGGCTAACATCACGATGGACCGTAAGAATCTGAGCGAACTGGCCATCCATGACGCCCCCGCTTTTGAAGCGATCGTCAAGAAGGCCCAGGCCGCCCTCGTTTAAGACGACTTCACCGTCCTCCCACGAAGCCCCGGCCCTCCGGGGCTTCTTTGTTTTAAGGTGCTTTCGCTTGCCGACTTTCCCCGCCAACACACAAATCAATCCATGCAGCCGCAGCTCGCCCAACTCGTCGCCGCCGCCACCCAGGAAGCCGCCCTCGTCGCCACCCGCGCCGAACTGGAGGCCTTCAAGGCGCGCGTCGTCGGCCCTAACGGCTCCTTGACCCAGGTGATGAAGGGCATGGCGACCCTTTCCAAAGAAGAGCGCCCGGTCGTGGGCAAGCTCATCAATGAGGCGAAGAAGTCCGTCGAGGAACTGATCGCGGCTCTTTTGGTGAAGGTTGAAAATTCGGAAATCGCCGCCGCACTCGGTGCGTCCGTCGATCCGACCTTGCCGAGCCCCGACGCTCCCGTCGGCTCCCTTCATCCGCTCAGCCGGACCCGGGAACGTATCTTAGCCTCTTTTCGGAAACTGGGTTTCGTCGTCGCCGATGGTCCCGAGGTCGAGACGGAGTGGCATTGTTTCGACGCTCTTAACACGCCGGCAGATCACCCCGCCCGCGACATGCAGGATACTTTGTACATGCCGAAGTCCTTCCGCTCTGCCGACGCTCCGCGTAAAGGCGAGGAAGCAATTCTGCTACGCACGCACACTTCGAGTGTCCAAGTGCGCACGATGCTCACGCGCAAGCCACCCTTCCGCATCGTCGCTCCAGGCCGTTGCTTCCGCCGCGACGCGGTTGACGCCACGCACTCCGCTAACTTCCACCAAGTCGAGGGGCTCTGGATTGATCGTAACGTAACGCTGGCCGATCTGCGCGGTGTCCTGGACTTCTTTGTGAAGGAAACCTTCGGCGCCGACGCCGAGATTCGCCTACGCCCCTCCTTCTTCCCGTTCACGGAACCGTCCTTCGAGATGGACCTACGCTCACCTAACCTCGGCCGCCTTTCCAATCGCTGGTTGGAAATCATGGGTTGCGGCCTCGTCGACCCGAAGGTCCTCGAGCTCTGCGGTCTCGATCCGCACGAATGGTCGGGCCTCGCCTTCGGCCTCGGTCTCGAACGCATCGCGATGCTGGTCCACGGCATCGACGACATCCGCCACTTCTACAACAACGACACGCGCTTCCTGCGCCAGTTCGCCTAAGCCATGAAAGTTTCTTTCCAAGCCCTCTCCCGTCACCTCGACCTCGCCGGCGTCACCGCCGAACGCGTCGCGGAAGTCCTCCCGATGCTCGGCCTCGAGGTGGAGTCGGTCACGACCTTCGGCCTCGCCCCGCTGCCCCTCGTGGTGGTCGGCGAGATTAAGTCTTTCGATAAGCACCCGAAGGCCGATCGTCTCAGCGTCTGTCAGGTCGACGTGGGCGACGGCGCGATTCGCCAGATCGTCTGCGGCGCGAAGAACTTCAAGGCGGGTGACCGGGTCCCGGTCGCTCTTCCGGGCACGGTGATGCCCGGTGGTTTCGCGATCTCGGTCTCGAAACTCCGCGATGTCGATTCCGCAGGCATGATGTGCTCCGCCGAAGAACTCGGCCTCGGTAAGGGCGAGGACGGTCTGCTCATCCTGACGCCGCGCCAGCCGGCCCTGGGCACGCCGCTTAATTCGCTTTTCGGCGCACCAGATACGGTGCTCGAAATCTCGGTCACGCCGAACCGCGGCGATTGCCTCGGCATCCGTGGCGTCGCTCGTGATCTCGCCGCCGCGCTTGGCCTGACGCTCAAACCGCTCACGGTGAAGACGGCCGCTGGTTTCGCCGCCGTACCGTCCGCCGCCGACGCGGTGAAGTTCGTCCGCTCGTCTTCCGAGTTCTGCCCTTACTACACGCTCCGCACGCTGAAGAACGTGAAGGTTGGCCCGAGCCCCGAATGGCTCCGTCGTGACCTCGAGGCCGCTGGCCTCCGTCCGATTAACAACGTCGTCGACATCACGAACTGGGTACTGCTCGAATTGGGCCAGCCGCTCCATGCGTTCGACGCGAAGAAAGTTTCCGAAGGCATCGAAGCCCGACCGGCTCGTGAGGGCGAAGAGATTATCCTGCTCGACGGCAAGAAGGTGAAACTTGAAACGGGCGTCTGCGTCATCGCCGATGCCCAACGCCCACTCGTCGTCGCGGGCGTGATGGGTGGCGTGGATTCTGGCGTGACCGACTCGACGACCGAAATTCTCCTTGAAGCCGCGTGGTTCCGCCCCGGCGAGATTCGCCGCGTCGCCCGTCGCATCGGCGTGTCGACCGATTCTTCCCATCGCTTCGCCCGTGATGTTGATCCAGCTGGCGTCGAGCTCGCCTCGCGCCTCGCCACCGACCTGCTGATCGAACTCGCTGGCGCCCAGGTGGCTGGCCCAGCCGTCGCCGTGGGTAAAGCCCCTCGGGCTGACGTCACCATCGAACTTCCCTCCGGATACGTCGCCGCAAAGCTTGGTACGCCGATTGCCGATACGGATGTGAATACGGCCTTCGCTCGTCTCGGCTTCACGGTGAAGCCTTCCGCCACCGGTTTCTCGGTGCTGGTGCCTTCGTTCCGCTCCGACGTGACTCGTCCGATCGACCTGGTCGAGGAATTCATCCGCATCCACGGCACCGACAAGGTGCCTGCTGGTCGTCCGATCGCCCCGCTGCCGGGTGACGAAGATGCGCTGACATCCATCTTCACTCGCGAAGTCTCTGCCCGCCTCGTCGGCGCCGGTTTCACGGAGTGCTGCCACTACTCGCTCCGCGATACGGCGGAACTCGAACGCACCCTCGGCGCCGACAAGGCCGCCATGGTGGCGATGGATAATCCGCTGACCGCCGAGCAGACGCACCTCCGCGCTTCGCTCGTTCCCGGTCTTGCCGGTGCGCTCGCGCTCAACCTCTCAGTCCACGCAGACCCGCGCGGTCTCTTCGAAGTCGGCACGGTCTTCCGCCCTCAAGCCGATGGCACGGTGCGCGAGTTCGTCTCGGTGGCCTTCGCCATCGTCGCTGAACCCGTAACGCGTTCCTGGAAATCCCGCGAGGCGTTCGATGCGCTCCGCGCTAAACGCATCCTGCAGGATATCGCGGCCTTGGCGGGTGTCGCGGCCGTCCGACTTTCGTTCGCTGCCGCCACCAGCGGCCTCTGGCAGGCCGACCATGCTGCCGCCCTTGTCGACCGTGGCCGCGCCGCAGAAGGTGCCTGTGGCGTGCTAGACCTTCGCTGGACGCGTTCGCTCGGCCTGAAGAGCTCCGTCATTGCTGGCGAAGTCTGCTTCCCGCGCTCGGCCTTCGCCGAAGCCCGCAAGATTCCACGCTTCGAAGCCTTCTCATCCTTCCCGCCTGTCACGAAGGACGTCGCGGTCATCGTCCCTGTCGCCGTCGCCGCTGCCGAGGTCGAAAGCCGCGTCCGCCAAGGTGCCTCGAAGGCCGCGGGCAAGGAGTTCGTACTGGAATCCGTCAACTGCTTCGACGTCTTTACCGGCCCGGGCCTCCCCGAAGGGCATCGCAGCCTCGCCTTCGAGATCCGCTGGCGCCATGCCACCCGCACGCTCACTGACGAAGAAACCAACCAAGCCCTCGGCGTCGTCATCGCGACCCTCGAGAAGGGTGCCGGCTGGACCGTCCGTCGCTAATTCCCATGGCCGAAGGTTTCGACATCGATCACCTCGCGAAACTCGCTCGCCTCAGCCTCACCGCCGAGGAGAAGGCGTTATACTCTTCGCAGCTCAACCAGATCCTGGGCCACTTCCAGGCGCTGGCGGACGCTGACCTGCCTGCCACCATCGACGATGCCCGCGTGGTGAATGAAGACGCCTTGCGCTCCGATGAGCCAGGTCTGGTCCTCGGTGCCGAAGCCGTCACCCGCATCGCCCCCGCCTCGCGCGATGGGCAAATCTCCGTCCCGCGCGTCGTGGACGACGAATCCTAAGCCATGGCCGACGCGCTCCATACGCTTTCCGCCGCCGAGCTTGGCCGTCGCCTCGCCGCTGGCCCGCTGACATCCCGCGCCCTTTGCGAAGCGCTCATCGCCCGTTATCAAGCAATCAACGATAAGGTCGGCGCTTTCACGCACCTCGATGAAGTTGATGTGTTTGCACAGGCTGATGCCTCCGATGTCCGCCGCAAGGCTGGGCAGGGCCGCGGCCCGCTCGAAGGCATCCCGGTCGCGATCAAGGACAACATCGCGGTGAAAGGTCAGCCGCTCACCTGCTCGAGTAAAATGCTCGCATCGCTGGTCTCGCCTTACGATTCCCATGTCGCCGAGCGCCTCCGCGCCGCCGGCGCGATCCTCTACGGCCGCCTGAACATGGACGAGTTCGCCATGGGTTCTTCCACGGAGAACTCCGCGCTTCGTAAGACGTTCAATCCTTGGGACCTCGCCCGCATCCCGGGCGGTTCCTCTGGCGGTAGCGCCGCGGCCCTCGCGGCCGGACTGGTCCCTCTCTCGCTTGGCTCCGATACCGGTGGTTCGATTCGCCAGCCCGCCTCGCATTGCGGTGTAGTCGGCTTGAAGCCCACCTACGGTCTCATCTCCCGCTTCGGCCTCGTGGCCTTCGCTTCGTCGCTCGACCAGATCGGCCCGATGGCCCGCAGTATCGAAGACTGCGAACT
>Ga0194048_10000191_pt1 | contig 28206 bp, 19 predicted proteins | sample JunL225m_MetaG_FD_161685 | JGI IMG/M metagenome (GOLD analysis project Ga0194048, IMG submission 161685) | Anoxic zone freshwater microbial communities from boreal shield lake in IISD Experimental Lakes Area, Ontario, Canada - Jun2016-L222-5m | ecosystem: Environmental > Aquatic > Freshwater >...
TGTAACAAAGTGCAAGCTATCAAGGTTGGCACTTGCACACTCAGAGCAAGTAACCCGTCTTCAACTAACTTCTATCCAGCCAAGAGTGTTACTAGATCAGTAACCATTGCTCTAACTTCAAGTGTTCAACCTCCAAGCACAGTACAGGTTGGACCTTGGACTATTCGTCAAACAACTTTCAATGACAGTAACTCAACTAACGGAGCCGCTGATGCAAACAGCTGGGTTAGTAACAATTGGTATCACGCAGGTCTCAGATTCCAGATAGCTCAAGTTCAAGTGAAATCAACTACAAGAATCAGTTACCTAGTTACCGACAGTTTGGGTAAACCAACTCCTAACAAAGTTATCAATCTAAGTGTTGGTAAACGCGATGGTGGTTCAAATGCAAAAGTCCAAGTTGGAACTCAAAGCACTACTGGTTCTGATAGAACTCCATTAGATCAACTCCTCGTTACAGGAACTACAAATGCGCAAGGTGTTGTTTCCTTCGACATTACTGGTTTAGACACAACACCTAGAAGTGGATTGTTCACCCAAATCGCAGCTTGGATCACAGGTCTAGACAAAGACACTATCGACATCACAAATCTTGAATACAGCCTTCCGGCTGGAGGGACAACCGGTGGCGGAACCACAGGCGGAGGAACTACTGGCGGCGGCACAACAGGCGGCGGAACTACAAATACCAGGACTTTGATTTTTTCTGATGAGTTCAATGGGGCTGCTGGTACTGCACCTAACAGTGCTAACTGGACTGCAGATATAGGTAATGGTTGCAATAACGCTGCGGGTTGTGGTTGGGGTAATGGAGAAGCCCAAGCTTATGCCGCTTGTGCTAACAAAGCTGATGGCTCCGGCTCAATGCTTATCACTGCCTCTACAACTGCAGGTGACGCTTCCTGTACTAGTTCTAATGCTTGGACTAGCGGAAAGTTCACCAGTTACGGCAAGAAGACCTTTACCTATGGATACTTTGAAGCAAGGCTGAAGATGCCTGCTGGTGGCGGTACTTGGCCTGCTTTCTGGGCGCTTGGTTCGAACATCAACTCGGTGCCATGGCCTGACTGTGGCGAACTAGACATCGTTGAATATGCAGGAAACAATCCAACAGTTAGCACTGGAGCATTCCACTATAAGAATGCTCAAGGCAACCATGACTACAAGATGGGTGCTCTCAATAGTGGAGTTAACCTTTCTCAGGCCTATCACACCTATGGCATGCTCTGGTTACCCAACGAAATCACCCTGTTTATCGATGATCGCCAGGTAGCCAAAGTTACAAAAACTGACACAGGCTTGGCCTACTGGCCGTTTGGTCCTAACTCTGCTGGTGTGAACCCGAAGATGTATATCATTTTCAACCTAGCAATGGGTGGCAGTTACGGTGGTGGCATTCAGAGCGGCTTGACTAAGGCTCAGTTCAGCATTGACTACTTCCGTTACTACAGTTCAAATGGATACGGTTCAACACCCTCAAACTAATCCCTTGAAACATAGGTCAAGTAACTAAGCCACGGGCGAAATCTGGGAAGGTTTTGTCACTACTTGCGCTTAGTGTTTTTCAGTGAGGCAAATACTCGCAGGACCTGGAGACAACATGGATATCTTGACCCTTTTAGCAATTTTGAACATAGTAGTTATAGCCGCTCTGGCTACCGTGCTGCTTACTCGTAAGCAAGCAACCGGAACCTTGGATGTGAGCAGAGATCTCCAAGTGCACCGGGATGAACTACGTGCTGCCATCGGAACAAACCATGAGATTGTTGAAAAGCGGCTAGCCAGTTTCACTGAAGCGTCGGAGAACTCAGCAAGATTACAGCGTGATGAATCAGCAACCTCAAGAGTTGAATTACAAAAGACTTTGAACGAATCCATGAAGAATCTTGAAACCAAAATTGCTGAACTAACTGATTCAAATGCTAAGAAGCAGACCGAGATGCAGCAAACTCTGCAAACCGAAATTGACAAAATGCGCAAGGGTAACGAAGAGAAGCTAGAAAAGATGCGCGAGACAGTTGATGAGAAATTACAAGGCACCCTAGAAAAGCGTCTAGGTGAATCTTTCAAGTTGGTAAGCGATCGTCTAGAGGCAGTTCAGCGTGGCCTTGGTGAAATGCAAACACTTGCTAACGATGTTGGTAGCTTGCAGAAAGTTCTAAGTAACGTGAAAAGTCGTGGTGGTTGGGGCGAAGTTCAGCTAGAGCGTCAACTTGAAGATGTGTTGGCTCCTAGCCAGTATGAGAAAAATGTAAAGATCAAACCAAATTCAAATGATCTTGTTGAGTTTGCAGTGAAGCTTCCTGGACGAGCAGATGGCGAATATGTCTATCTACCGATTGACTCTAAATTCCCTCAAGAAGATTACGAACGCTTACAAGCGGCGCAGGATGCTGGTTCTGCTGAAGATGTTGCAATTGCAGCCAAAGCAGTTGAAAAAGCTATTAGAGCTCAAGCCAAATTGATCTCAGATAAGTATCTTCATGCTCCGATAAGCACCGACTTTGCAATCATGTATTTACCAACAGAGGGATTGTTTGCTGAGGTCGTTAGACGTCCTGGTTTGACCAGCGATCTGCAAAACAATTACCGTGTTCTAGTTACAGGACCAACTACTTTGATGTCGCTACTGAACAGCCTGCAAATGGGCTTTAAGACACTTGCAATTGAGAAGAGCGCTTCTGATGTTTGGAAGGTGCTAGGCGCTGCTAAGACCGAGTTCAACAAGTATTCAGTGGTCTTAGACAAGCTAGCTAAGCAGCTTGAAACCGCTCAAAACACTGTCAACGAGGCTGGCATTAGAACCCGCGCTGTCAGTAAGTCTCTGAGCAAGGTTGAAGAGCTCGAGGTTGGAACCTCCTCAGCAGAAATCCTCGGCTTGCCTTTAGCAGGCGAGGCCGAGGATGACGGCACAGCTTCCGAAGAGGACTAGTGAGGCAGGAACGGAACTACAAGGTAGATGCCGTAAGCCAACGCAGATAGACACACTGCAAAGGTCAGATAAGCACCAATTAGGTTCAATGACTCTGATTGCTCAGCCTTAGCGTTGCCCTTACGAGCCTTGCTAGCGACGTTTTGAGCATTGGTCAGTAATCTAACCCCTGTTGAGAAGCAAGCAACTATCAATGTTGTAAAACCAAGAGCTGCAGCTAAAACCTGAATAAAAGCGCTCCAGTTAATTGTGATATTCATCTCTACTTCTTTCCCTTCTTACTCTTCTTCTTGGATTTAGCGTCTGCTTTTTTCTGTGCTTTGGCATTTGCCTGAATCTGTCTAGCTGATAGAACAACCTCACTGGCACCCTCAACTTCTGAAAGTAGGTTAGTTGAGTTGATTCTGTTTCGACGTGAAATTGTGAAGATGGCAGCTGCAACAGCAAGTGTTAGCAAACCGTCAACGATCAAACCCCAGTCACCTTGCATGGTTAGTAGCGCTGATAGTGAACCGACTAGACCTGCTGCAGGAAGAGTAAGTAACCAGCCAACAAAAATCTGTCCAGCCTTGTTCCAGCGAACAACTCCGCCTTTGCGACCCAGCCCAACACCGATAACAGAACCAGAAGCAACCTGGGTTGTTGAAAGAGCAAAACCAAACTTGCTTGAAGCAAGAATGGTGACTGCGGTTGAAACTTCAGCAGCGAAGCCTTGTGGTGGTCTAATCTCTGAAAGCCCTGTTCCTAAAGTCTTGATGATTCGCCAGCCTCCTGCATATGTTCCAAGAGCAATAGCTGCTGCTGCCGACATGACTACCCAGAGTTCGACGTGGTCACCCGAAGCTTGAACGCCACCAGCGACCAAAACCAAAGTGATAACACCCATAGTCTTCTGAGCATCGTTGGTTCCGTGTGAAAGAGCTACTAGTGAAGAGGAGAAGATCTGACCGATCTTGAATTTGTTTCTACCCGTCGAGATATCTGTTTCCTTGCGTTCTGCTTGGCTTCTAGCGGTAATCACATAAGCGACCTTGGTTGCTATAAAAGCAACTAGGCCAGCTACCAGTGGAGCGAATAGTGCAGGAATAAAAACCTTCTCAATCATCTTGGCAAAATTCACGCCTGCTAGACCAAAATAGGTAACCGTAGATCCGATTAGTCCACCGAATAGCGCGTGCGATGAAGATGAAGGTAGACCTAAAAACCAAGTGGTCAGATTCCATAGAATCGCACCGGTTAGACCCGCGAACACCATCTGAGCTGTGATGGAAACGCCATCATTGATCATGTCAACAGAGATAGTTTTAGCGACTGTTGTTGATAGGAATGCACCAGCTAAGTTCATTAGAGCCGCGATAGCAACAGCCACCTTGGGCTTCAACGCTCCAGTGGCGATTGGTGTCGCCATGGCATTGGCTGTGTCATGAAAACCGTTTGTGAAGTCGAAAAAGAGGGCAATGGCCACAACCAGTCCGACAATGAAAATTGGATCCATAAAAGGGTTCCTTCTTCTGATGTACTTGGTTAACTTGCTGTTAATCAGGTTACAGGCAAGTAAACAGCAAGAAACGCCCCGAGTTCAGATTGTTAGGTTCCTTACATTTTGGGTAAAACTAGACTTTATAGGACTGCTAGGAAGGTTACAGATTGAAGCTTGAAGGTTTAGCGCTTCTCCCCCTTTGGCGCCGTGTTGGGCGCATTGAGGTATGGAGCTGGCAATTCCTACTATTTATGGCCGCTAACATCGCCTTTTTTAGTTTCGTTTTTGATGCCATTCGTCTAAGTAACTACACATGGCTTTGGATCCCAGTCAACATAATCGCGTTAGCGATTGCCTGCGGATTCGTGTATTTAGCCTTGATACTTCTGAAGAAGTTCTCTGACCCTACTGCAGCTCACCCTATATTCAATTTGGCTGTCGCTGGCCTAGCAATGGGTCTAAAGAATGCCGCCACTTTGCGGCTAGCAAACAGATTTGGAATAGAGGATATTGGAGCAGACATTGGCAGGTTTTTTGGAGGATTTTCAATTGGAATAATGCTCCTGCTAATTTTTACTAATTTGGTTGGCTCACAACTAGAAACTCAATCTCATCTAGAGGAGCTAGTTGCCAAAGAGCGAGAGCTTCTTGGTTTTCGTGAGAATGTCAATGATCTTTACAAAGATGAGCAAAGGGAACTGACTGAAAAAACTAGCGACGCACTAATGCCCCGTTTTCTTGAAATTCAAAATCAAGTTAAATCTGAGAATGAGTCTCAAAATCTCACAGAAACGTTGAGGACTTTTTTAGCCAACGAGATCAGGCCATTGAGTAAAAGCATTGCCGATGAAGCTTCCAAGCTGAGCAGGGTTCTTGAAGTTCAGGAGCTAAAGAATATTGATCCACCGAAACCAAGAATTGAACTGAAGAACACTATTTTGCCTTTAGGGACTTGGCTCTTGACAGTATTTGCTTGGTTCATGGGTTCGCCAATAATTTTCCCTAACATTAGCTTTGTCACTTTGCTTCTTGCATCTCTCCCCTTCTTGGCTCTGCTGTATGTATTGAAGGCTTTAGTGCACAAAGTGAAGCCAGTTTCGCTTAATGTCGCCATTCTCTTTTCCTCAATCCCAGGCATACTGTGTGCTATTCCATCATTCTGGTTGTTGTATCAAATTCCACATACTCAAAACCAAGCAACCCTGCTGCCAAGCACCTACATCACAGCGGGATGGTCCGCAATCTCTATCTCTCATGCTTACCTGCTTAGCTTCAGTAAAACAGAGGTTCTAAACCGCCTTGAACAGGTAGTGGGGAAGTTTGCTAGAGAGAACAAGCTATTCGAGCAAAGGCTCTGGGTAGCAAGACACATCTGGTACACACTGCTCCATGGCACAGTTCAATCAGCTGTCACGGCAGCATCAATTAGGTCAACTGCGATAGATCAGAAAAGTCAAACAGTAAAAACTCTTATAGTTGCTGACCTAAATCGTGCAATGGAGGCCTTGAGAAACCCAATCCCTGAGCGGCTTCGACTCGAAGAGCAGTTAGAGGAGCTAAAAAAGACCTGGGATGGAATAGTTGAAATCACAGTAAATATCTCTGAAGAGTTGGCTAAAGAAATCAATAACTCTCGCGAATCTGTGATCATCTTTAATGAACTACTAAAAGAAGTTCTCAGCAACTCGGTTAGACATGGTCAATCATCCACAGTTGAGATAACTTTTACTGAACCAACGCCTGGGGAAGTCAATCTATTCGTGGTCAATAACGGAAGTAAGCCAAAGAAGTCAGCAGCCAGCAGTATCGGAACATCAATCTTCAACTCACTATGCTTGAGCTCCGAGTTGAGCTATAACAAGGAAACCAAGAGCACTGAGTTTACTGCTCTGGTTCCAATAGCTACCGACTAAATCTAGTTAAAAAGAATCTGGCCCGTCCACCTAAATGGACGGGCCAGATTACTTTGTCTATGACTAGTTAGTCACAGTCAGGTTTGTACTTGAGGAAACAGTTCCACCCGCTGTTGTTACGTTGATCTTGCCGGTGACTGCACCTGCAGGAATAACGAACTTAAACGATGTTCCGTTTGCACCTGCGGACAAGGTAACTGTTGTGCTTCCAACAGTTACTGTTGCACCGGTTAGGTTAGTTCCCTTTACGGTAACGATTGCAACACCCTTCTTACCAGTTGATGGTGTGAAAGAGGTTACTGTCGGTGCTGGTGGGGTCACGCTGAATGAATCAGTGTAAACAACACCGGCACCAGTTGTGATCTTGATTGCACCTGTTAGCGCTCCGGTAGGAACAACAACAGTCAAGGTTCCACCGTTGTTGATTACTGGCTTAGCTGACTTGTTGCCACCAAAGATTACGCTGGTTGCTACCAAGTTGCTACCGGTAATGGTAACGGTCTGACCTACTCTTGCAGCCGCTGTTCTAGTGGCAACTACTGCTGCCTGGTACACGAACTTGGTTGAAGAGACTGTGCCACCAACGTTGGTAGCACTGATTGTTGAACCTGAAACCGCACCTGCAGGAACTGTTACAAGAACGCTGTTAGCAGTCAAGATTGAGAACGATGCAGATACTGCACCGATCTTGATGCTTGTTGCTGAAGCGAGGTTAGTTCCGTTTAGTGTGAAGGTTGAACCAACTTCCTTGACTAATGATGCAGTCAAGGTGATTGTTGGCTTACTGGTTGCAGTTGAGCTTGAGCTAAATAGTGCAGTAGCTGAAGCAGTTCCACCTCCGGTAGTAACCTTTAGGGTTCCCTTTTGAGCAACTGCAGGAGATGCAATTGTCATGCGAGTTCCGTCTGCGTTTACAGATAGGACAGTAACTGGTGTGCTGATCGCAGCAACCTTAGATGTCGCAGCTGTGTAAAGCACAACTGAGGTACCTAGTGCGTCACCAAGGTTAGTACCAACGATGTCGATGGCCTGACCCTTCTTACCAGAAGTAGCTGATACCGATGAAATGGTAGGAGCTGCTGCTGGCTGTGTGACTACGATGTTTACCCAGTCCTGGTGAGTAACAGAGTTACCATCAACAGTTACCTTAACCTGCATGAATAGCGGGTTAGTGCCATCTGGGTTAGCAGTTGCAGAACCTGGGTTCTTAGTTGCATCTACTGCTAGATCAGAGTTAGTCAATGGAATAGTTACATATCCGTTTTGGACTGTTGTAGTGAAGCTGTTCTGGTCAAGCTGACCACCAGGACCCCACTTGGTAACACCATTTACAGTGTTTGAACCGCTTGCGAATGATGCGTTTGAGCCAGACCAAGCAGCACCCATGTGAACAGTCACAACGGTTCCGTTAGCAGCCAAAGCACCTGCAGCAGTTGTCACTTTGTAACGAAGGTTGAATGTTGAACCTGCAGCTACATAGTGAGCGAAGTAACCAGTGTTTACGTCGAACCAACCCTGGCTTAGACCTGCGTCACCCCATACGTGTGTACCATCGAACGAGTTGCTAGCATTCCAGTCAGCAAGACGTACGTTGTAAACAGTTGGAGCCACAGCGTCCTGAGTCTTGTAGAAGTTAAGGTCAACGATGTCAATAACATCTGCGTTACCCTTTTCTCCGACCAAGGTCATCTGTGTGAACAGGTGCTTGCCACCGTTAGGGTGAGCAAGGTTACCGGCCTGGTAAGGATCGGCATTAGCAGCAACGTCGTTGTTGGTCAGAGTAAATGAAACCTGACCTTGAGCGTTTGTTGTCAATGTGATCTTTGCCTGGTCATTACCACACCAGCATTCAGAACCATTTGCTGTGTTACCACTTACGGTTACGTTTGCAGTTGAACCTGAGAAGCCCTTACCAAGAAGCAAGTAAACGTTCTTGTTTGCGTAAGGAGCACCGTTGGTGTCGCTGACAGTGTAAGAGAAGGTGGTTGTGCTTCCAACAGCTAGGCCCTTTTCGAAGTAACGAAGACCTTCTGCGTAGTACTTGCACCAGTCACCAACAGTACAGCTACCTAGGAAGGCATTTGTAGTGTCGATACCATTCATGCGAGCAACAACAGTCTTCACTACTGGAGCTTCAGCTGGCTTGAAGTAAGCCAAGTCAATCAGGTCGATTGAATCTGTACCCTGGTCAGTTACCCAAGCGGTTACCTGACTGAATAGGTGCTTACCTGTGTAGTTACCTGACAAGTTAGTACCTGGGTTATCAGATGCATCTGCAGCAACGTCGGTGTTCACTAGATCGAATGAAACAGTTCCATCTGAACCAGTTACTCCATCAACGATCTGCTGTACTCCAGTTGAAGAAGCACCACCGCTGTTGACCTTACCGTTTGAACCTGAGTAGTCCTTGTTGAACACGAAGTGAACTGTTGTGTTAGCCAAGTTCTTACCATCAGCAGCGTTAGACACTACGAATGTTAAGTGCTGGGTTGAACCAACAGGAACCAACTTGGTGAAGGTGCGAAGACCACCGCGGTACCAACCCTGACCTACGAAGTAGTCAGCGTCAGCTTGACGGTTGAATGTGTTAGTTGCATCTGCACCAGCTAGGCGGATAACTGCGTTACCTGTGAAAGGTGTTGGAGCTGAGGTAGCAAGACCTGCACCAACTGCACCTAGGAACGCGATGTCATCAACATAGAAAGCACTGTCATTCTTAGCGCCAGTACCACAAGTGAAGTTAGTGAAGATCGACGCCTTGTTGTACTTAACGTCTGGGTTGAAACCAGCAAAGTCGAAGCTGTATGTCTTCCAACCAGCAACGCTAGTTACGTCTACTTCCTTGTTCTGGTCTGCGTTGCCTGAGTTCTCAAGCTTTAGCTTGATAACCTGACCAGCAGCCGGAGAGTAGATGTTTGCCTTTACAACAGAGTTTCCGCTTGCAAGCAATGTGCTGGCTGCGCTGAGGAATGTGCTTCCAGCCCAGCATTCGCCAACGCTAACAATCTTCATTGCTGAAGAAGAACCAACTGATCCACCTGCAGGAGCATTGCCAGCCTTAGATGAGGTTGCACCTCCAAAGTCGGTGAATGCATAACCAGAAGAATCGCTACTCTCAAAGTTCACAAGAACAGAAGGAATAACTGGAGCAAGAGCTGCACCAGCAGCACCTAGGAACGCGATGTCATCGACATAGAAAGGACTGTCGTTCTTAGCACCAGTACCACAAGTGAAGTTAGTGAAGATTGAAACCTTGTTGTACTTGATTGCAGAATCGAAACCAGCGAAGTTGAAGCTGTATGTGTTCCAACCAGCAACGCTAGTAGCATCCACTTCCTTGTTTTGATCGCCGTTACCAGAGTTCTCAATCTTTAGCTTGATTACCTGACCAGCAGCAGGAGAGTAAATGTTTGCCTTCACAACAGCATTTCCATTTGCAAGCAATGTGTTTGCCGCAGAAAGGAAAGTTGTTCCAGCCCAGCATTCGCCAACGCTAACAATCTTCAAAGCTGAAGTTGAACCAGCAGAACCACCAGCAGGAGCATTTGAAACCTTGGATGAAGCGTTACCACCAAAGTCGGTAAATGCATAACCAGTAGCGTCATTGCTCTCGAAGTTCACAAGAACAGGAGTTACTGCTGGACCTGTGGCTGTAAGTTCTGCACCAACAGCGCCATTGAATGAGATGTCATCTACATAGAAAGGAGCGTCTGACTTAGGTCCGTTGAAGTTCAAGAACAATGAAGCCATTGGGTAATCGTTGTTTGTGTCTCCACCAACGATGAAGTCAAAGCTGTATGTCTTCCAACCAACCACGCTTGTTGCGCGAACTTCAGCAACTAGTCCAGGAACATCTGGGTTTTCCAATTTCAACATGATGATTTGACCAGCGGTCGGTGAGTAAATGTTTGCCTTAGCAACCATCTTTCCTGTTGAGATTAGAGAGGTCTTTGCAGGCTTCTTTAGGAAAGTAGTTCCAGCCCAGCCTTCACCAACAGAGATAACTTTCAATGCAGCAGCTGATCCAGCAGAACCACCAGCTGGAGCGTCAGCAACAACAGATGTGCTTGCACCACCAAAGTTTGTGATTGCGTAACCAGATGAGTCATTGCTTTCAAAGTTAACCAAAGTAGCAGGAGCGGTGCGAGGAACTACAACAACAGCTTCAGCTGCATCTCTTGCACCTGGGTATGAAATGTTATCTACGTACCAAGTGGTAAGAGGCTTTCCCCAATCCCAATTGCCACAACCAACACCTGCAATGTTTGGCATAAGAGCCAATACGTTGTAGTTCTTGCCGGAGGTGTAGTTAGCGGAGTAGTCAACGCTAATTGTTTGCCATCCTGCAGTTACGTGAACAGTGCGTTCAATGGCAACTCCTGGGCCTTCCAACTTAGCGAGGAAACAACGGTCCGCTGAATCCGGTGAATACACCGAAAGTGAACCAGTTGCGTTAGTCGAAGAAATAAAACTTGAGGTCTCAGGGAGAACAAACTTGGTTCCAGCCCATGCTGCACCTTGGTTGTCCAACTTGATGGCTTGACCAGAAGTGAATCCGGCACCAGCAGGTTGATCTGAGACCAACGTAGTTGTGTTGCCGTCGAAGTCGATACCATCGTATGTTGTCATGGCGTCGAAGTTTTGTGTGTAAGGAGTTGACGCTGCATTAGCGGCAGAAACTCCTAGACCAACAATTGATGCACTCAGCATTAATACAGATGCGAGTGTGGCCATCAATTTAGATTTATTTAGGTTCATCCCTGTACCTTTCAGTGGTTGAAGATCCATGTCGTAGAACGCTTCAGCGACATAGGGTAAAGCTCGTCAGATGAATGACTTGTTTAGACTTTATGCCTGAAACCGCTTACTAGAAACCGCTTTCATAGAGTCGATACCTATTTGTTATCAATTGGTATGTAAGCGTTTCCCTTTATTTAATAGGGATTTAGGGCTTTTTGAAGTATCCGAGGATGCCTCTTACTGTGGCTACCCGCCACAGATCAGATGGCTTATAAATTGAGCGCCAAAGACCGCCATGAACGGCCAAACGACTATACATAGCAGTTGGGTTACCTTTATCTATAGAAATGGGGCTGTTTAGCTCAGAAACCAACAAACAGGCAGCAAGTGAGACGGCAGTGTCTGTTTTATAGGGATAAAGACCAAAATGAGGGGCTCCATGGTAGCTAGCCCGCAGAATCCTATGGCTGAGCACAGAATCCGTGTATGCCGGGGGCATAACCGTGTAAATCACCTTTCTATCAGCAACTTGCTGCTGATAGGCCATCCAGCGTTGAACCCGCTTTGCCAGGGCATAAGAGGATCCTTGGACTGATGATGTTGGGTCAATAACTGCTAGTTCAAGCCCATTGGCGCTGGTGAACAGAACTGGCTTATGTTCCTTAGCGCTATAAGAGAAGTCTCTGAATTTTGTAAAACCACTTCTGGAACTAAATCTTGCCTTTATATCTTCTGCAAATTCAGCTGGAACAACATGTGCATCGGTTGGCGTTGCTAACCAGGTTAGAACCACTCTGGTTTTAGGTAAGGATTCTGTCATTATCCTGCCCAAACAGTGTTGCACTGCCTGCACCTTTATATGCTCAGCGCCTGGTGCATATGCATAGTTACCTAAAACCAGTCTTCTAGTTTCAGATCTTGCCAAGGTGGAGAGCCAGCCAGCTATCGCTGCAAAGTCATTTACTAAATCAAGCCCAGCTACCTTGGCAAGTTCTTCATCACTGAGAGTTTGAGCATCAATTCCATTAAGTTTTGATTTAAGCACTGGAACATAAACTGTTCCAGCACTCTTTCTTGCCCTAGTGATCAATTCTTGCCAGAGTTCCACTCTTGGTCTTGCAACTATTGCAACACTGCCACCCCAATCAAGCCACATTCTTGAAGGTGAATATTCAGCACCACCGGCTAAAGCAATTAGCAAATCATTATTGATTGTTGTGGCATCCATATTCTCTATGGCAGAAACAATCCCCGGTTCAGCAATGTGTTTAGCAACCATCTGCTCAAGGGTTTCATCTCCTAGCACTCTAGGAACTTGGGACTGTTCTAAACCTTTAATAACAACTGTTGCAACTAGGTCTTTGTTGGTTCGCCAAGCGTTACGAACAACATCTATTAGCAATTCACCAGATTCAGTTGCTATTCGTTTTTCAAATTCTTCTAGCCCTTTGGTAGCAACATCAATCATTGAATTAGATGTTGCGAATTCTTCTCTAGCAACAGCCGCAAAAGCTCCTTGATAGGTCTTTCGCCAATCAGGTTGCTTTTTAAGTGTTGCAGCCAGTTCTGGATTACTGCTGCTAACAGCAGCGGTTAGCACTTCGCGACCAAGAGCAGTTGAACCAATTTGCGCTTTGGAAATAGGATCTATGAAATTCAGAGCCATTTACTTCTAACTAATGCTTAGGTTTACTAAATGGCGCACGAAGCGTTGGCATTATGAGAGCTCTGTTAATCCAGAAGTAAACCAGTGCAATCAGAAGGTGAACAGCTCCTAACACATTTCTAAAGGTCTCATCTGGGATCACACTGACTAGGAACAAACCAAGCATCAGGATGGAAGAACCAAAGCCCCATCGAAGTGTCAACAGAATAGCAACACCTAATAGCGTCTGGGCTGTGGTGAGCCATAGCTCTTCTGCACCTCTGCCATCAACTGGTAAGGCGGCGTTAGCGCCACCACCGATGACGTATGCAATTGGCATGGAACCGGCAAGTAAGGTCCACTGGTTCAACTTGCTTGAAATAAGAATTGCTAATGCGGCTGCTTCTTTACCGCGAGCTGCAAAGAGGAAGGCAAGTGTGAACTCAGGAGCTTCAGAAGCTATCGGGGCTAACCACTGCACCAGGATGTATTCATCTATATGTAATGACTTACCGGCTTCAATCAAACTGTCACCAAATGGGTGAGCACTCAAGAAAATTACGAAAGCGGCAAAAGCCAACATAACGAGGATGAAGATTCTTCTTCCCCACTTAGGCAGAGCACCAACATATGCTGCTGTTCCTTCAAGCTCTGGCTCTTGTCTTGCAGATCCTGAAACTCGCCACAGATAAACACAGTAAATAACAACTAGCAAGATACCGATGAGCAAATGCATTGAAGCGGTAACTGGAACTATCAGCATCACGATAGAACCGAAGATAAGGAAACCAAGATCTGCTCTTGAGTCTTCTTCTAATTTGATTCCAAACTTTTTACCGTTACCTGCTTTACGAGCCTTAACAGCTTTGACTGACATGAAAGCAATAAGAGCAACTATCGGCCAACCAAAACCTTGAACAATACGGTTGGCCCCAGTTAGGTTCGCAGTGGCATACTCAATCATTTTTGGGTCAGCACCGGCTGCCCAGGAGAAGTAAATCGAAACTACATACTCAGGCAAGATGGCAACTAATGCCAGGATGCTAACTGCAAGTCCACCGGAGAGATCTAGTTCAGCCGCTTCACCAATCCAGCCAAGAATAAAGGCAGCGGCAACGATTGCTAGCCCAAAGGAAATGAGTCCTTCAACAGCTGAGTGCTCAAAGTGACCTAGTTCTAAACGCAAGGCTGGAACACAGGCTGCGATAGCAATCAAAAAAGGTAGCGTGAGCTTAAGCCAAAATGAAATACCACTGTTGAAGCTCACTACGTGTTTAGACAATTTATTCCTTGAAGTTATTTAGTTAAAGACTAGGGTCTGGAATCATTACATACTTGGTTTCGAGATATTCGTGGATACCTTCTAGCCCACCTTCACGACCCAAGCCTGACTGTTTCACTCCACCAAATGGAGCAGCAGCATTAGAGACAAGACCAGTGTTCAAGCCTGTCATACCGGTATCAAGTCTCTCGATAAGGCGAAGGCCGCGTTTTAGGTCCTGAGTATAGGCGTAGGAAACCAATCCATATACGGTGTCATTAGCCAAACGAATGGCTTCGTCCTCGTCTTTGAATCGAACAATAGGTGCCACTGGGCCAAAGATCTCTTCATTCAAGATAGTTGAACCAGGCTTCACATCAGTCAATACGGTTGGTGCGAAGAAGTAACCTTCGCCGGCTACAGATGCACCACCGGTGAGAATCTTGCCACCCTCAGAAACGGCTGCATCAACTAGACGCTGCAGGTTTACTCTTGCGCTGTCATTGATCACAGGACCAATCTTGGTATCAGGGTTTACTCCTCTACCAAGTGGCATCGCTTCCATCTTGGCTGCGAGCTTGGTAGCAAACTCATCGGCTAGAGAATCGTGAACTATGAAACGGTTAGCTGCTGTGCAGGCCTGACCGATGTTACGAAGCTTAGCTAGCATCGCTCCTTCAACGGCTGCATCAATATCTGCATCTTCGAATACTAGGAATGGCGCATTGCCACCTAGTTCCATAGAAGTTCTAAGCACTTGCTTTGCTGACTGCTCAAGTAATTTCACACCAACCTGAGTTGAACCAGTGAAGGTAATCTTGCGAAGTCTTGGATCAGCAATAATCGGGGCACTGGTTTTAGCTGAAGTGCTTGTTGTGATGATGTTTACTACCCCTGCAGGTAACCCAGCCTCTTCCAAGGTTGCAGTTAGCAAGAGAGTAGTTAGCGGCGTTAGCTCTGCTGGCTTGACCACCATGGTGCAACCGGCTGCGATAGCAGGACCAATCTTTCTAGTTGCCATAGCTAGTGGGAAATTCCAAGGAGTAATAGCAAATGCCGGACCAACTGGTCGTTGGGTAACCAGCATTCTGCCGGTACCTTCAGGAGAGGACCCATATCTGCCTGAGATCCTTACTGCTTCTTCAGAGAACCATCTAAGGAACTCGTTACCGTAGGTAACTTCTCCCCTAGCTTCAGCAATTGGCTTACCCATTTCAAGAGATATCAACATAGCGAATTCTTCACTACGAGCCTTTACTAATTCAAAGGTCCTACGAAGAATCTCTGCACGTTCGCGAGGAGGTGTCTTACCCCAAGCTTCTTGCGCATCACTGGCAGCAGTTAGAGCAGCCAGGCCATCGATCTCATTACCGTTAGCTATTTCAACTAGAGCCTTACCGGTGGCAGGATCTTCAACAGAGATTGAGCCTGTGCCATGACCATCAACCCACTTACCAGCTATGTATAGCTTTGTTGGGACTTTAGCTAATAGTTCTTTTTCAGTTAGCGTCATTGCTATCTTCTTCTCTAGTTGGTCTTAGGGGTTGTTTCAGCGGAAAGTTTGTTACCACATCTATAAATACCGGTAGCTAGGTTATCGATAGCTTCCTTGGCATTGTCCTTGATGTTTGCATCGATGGCAGCGATGCTAAAAGTAAGGTTGGTACCATCTTTAGCCATGATGATTCCAGCTAAGGAATACTCATGTCTAGTCCAGCCAGTCTTAGCAAGAATGTGACCGGCAGCATCAACATTGGCACCGGTAAACCGACTAGCAAGAGACCCCGATTCACCAGCAACTGGCAGTGCTTGCTTTATCACTCCGAAGTTTCCTTCACCGTTTAGCACCTTCTTTAGAAGCGCATTAATGAAAGTTGCAGGAACCTGGTTCTCTTCGTTTTCCCCTGAACCATCTTTTAGGTTCAATCCTGTTGTCACTAAACCAGAGCTGGTAAGCGCTGACTTGATTGCAACATCAATAGATGCGAACGAACCGTCATAACCTAACTGCAATGAAACCAGTCTGGCTAAATACTCTGCCTCAGTGTTATCGCTAACTTGAAGCATGTGTGAAATCCACTTGCTAATTGGCTGTGATTGAACAACACCAATCTGCAATAAGTTTGTGCCAGCTTTAGCCTGCGTAATAGTCGCAGCTGATGCTAAAGATCCAATAGCTTTCTTTAGAGCAACACCAGCGCGGTTCACAGGATCTGCACTTCTTGCTGAAACTTCACTGGCTGGGTTATCTCTATCGCCGTCAACTTGAAGAGCAGAAACAATTGATTGGTAACCAAGAGTCCGCTCTGTTGTTGCAACTCCTGATTCCCAACCAGGACCTGGGAATAGAGTGCTGTCTAAAACGATGTTGGTGATAGGGGTAGCTCTTGCCCAAGCATTGATTTGAACTGCTAGGTCATTTAGCTTTGGAGCATCTTTATATACCGACTGCTTGCCAACTGCAACTCTAGAAAGAGTTGGGTCCCCTGAACCGATTATCACTATCTGACCAGGCTGATCTAAATCTGCATAGACCTTGGTCTGCACTCGATAGTTAGGTCCCAAAACCTGTAATGCAGCTGCTGCTGTGAGTAGCTTCATGACTGAAGCAGTCTGAGCCGGAGTATCACCTAGAACATCGAACAAGACTTCATTAGTTGCTGGGTTTATTACCTGAGCATGTAAACCTAGTAAGCGCTTATCTGCTGCCAGCTCTGCAATTGAACAGTCTCTGCCATCGGCAGTTGGGGAAACAGTTGGACTATCGGTTGGAGTGCTAGATGCTGTGTCAGTTGGATCACCCGATGGGGCTGCCAGAGTAAAGCCACCGATTATCAGTACTAACAACAAAAGACCGCTGGCAGCGCCTATGGCTATTTGTCGCAAGTAGTTCAACGGTGAGTTGGTTTTCGACATTTCTGCTCCGAACGGGTCTATTCCTTTCAAATTTACCAGTAGCAAAGCCAAATAGACTTGGCTCATGCCTAAGTTCCCAGTTTCAGCCCTTATTTTGACTGTATTTCTTGCATTTGGTGCAAGCCCCGCGATTGCTCACAATGAGCTAGTTTCAGAATTCCCTGCTGCTGGCTCAACTGTTGAAGCTGGCATCATCCGCATCAACCTGCATTTCACAGAAGCACCGATGGCAACCAAATTTGGCGAAGGCAACCTAATCGCAATTGCGAATGCGGAAACTGGCGAGCAGCTAGGTGCTGCCTGTGCTGTCATTCAAGGAACAACCCTTGCTACTACCGCAAGCATTTCAACCCCAGGTAAATACAAGATCCTTTGGCGATCGGTAGCCGATGATGGCCATGTGGCCTCTGGTGACTATTTGATTACTGTCGTGAATAACTCCAATTATTCAAGTGATCAAATCGGTAATCGATGCATTGATGAGCAAGGGAATGCATTAGATGTTTCCAAGCAGGAACTGCTATCCAGGAAGATTGAACAAAACGATGGTTTTCTGCAGGGCTTAGGAATAGGTGCGCTGTTCATAGTTATAGGTTCACTTGTCGGTGGACTGTTGCTCAAACGTCGTCAGAAAACCAAAATCGAGCAGAACTAGTAAAAACTACTTCTCTTGGTTAGGTCTAACTAACTTGTCAACATTGCCCAAGATGTCATTGAACTCTTTTTCAGTCATCAGACCTAAACGAAGCACAACTTCTTTCACTGTGCTGTTTTCAGCTAAAGCTGTTTGAGCAACCAGAGTGGCATTCTCATAACCCAGCATTGGGGATAGTGCTGTAACAGTTCCAATTGATCGCTCAACATCTGCTCTTAGTCGATCAGCATTAGCAGTAATGCCATCAATACATTTATCGGCAAGGGTGTAACAACCCTGTCTTAGATAAATGATGCTCATCATCAGCGCTCTTGCAATGATTGGTTCAAAAGCATTGAGCTGCAATTGACCACCTTCACAAGCCATGGTCACTGTCATGTCATTACCAATCACTGTGAAAGCAATCTGGTTGACAACTTCAGGAATAACCGGGTTCACCTTGCCAGGCATGATTGAAGATCCCGCTTGCATCGCTGGAAGGTTTATTTCACCAAAGCCAGCACGAGGACCAGATGAAAGTAATCTCAAGTCATTAGCGGTCTTAGACAGTTTCACTGCAACTCTTTTTAAAACACCACTAACTAAAACAAATACACCGCTGTCCTGGGTTGCCTCAACCATGTCCTCAGCAACGACGAACTGCCAACCAGCTAATTCACTCAAATGCCTGCAAGCAGCTTCTGCATATCCCTTCGGAGCATTCAGTTGAGTTCCGATAGCTGTCCCACCTAAGTTGATCTCGCTAAGCAGCGGAATAACCTCTTGCAATCTCTGCTCATCTTCGCCAGTCATTCTGGCAAAGGTTGCGAACTCCTGACCTAAGGTCATTGGGACTGCATCCTGTAATTGAGTTCTACCCATCTTGATTAGGTCTTTAAACTCAACTGCCTTCTTGGTATAGGAAGTTCTCAAATGCTCCATAGCTTTGATAAGTTCTCTGATTTCAAGAATCAAAGCAACCTTTAGAGCAGTTGGATAAACGTCATTGGTTGACTGCGACATGTTCACATGATTTAGAGGGTGAATCTTTTCGTAGTCACCCTTTTCAAAACCAGCTAGCTCTAATGCTCGATTAGCAATAACCTCATTCGCATTCATGTTGGTGCTAGTTCCAGCACCACCTTGGATGGCATCAACGATGAATTCTTTATCGAACTTGCCAGCTGCCACTTCATGGCAGGCGGCAATGATTGCTGTGGCAATCTTTTCGTCTAATTCACCAACTTCTAAGTTGGCTTTAGCAGTTGCCTCTTTTACGATGGCTAACGCTCTGATTAGGGATCTGTAGTGTCCAATTGGAACACCGGAAATAGGGAAATTCTCAACAGCTCTAGCTGTGTGCACCCCCCAGTAAGCACTAGCAGGGATCTCGTAGTTACCGAGCAGGTCATGTTCTAGCCTCATTGCTGACATAACTTCAGTCTGCCACTAAATCGTTAGTTTCCTAACCAAAACAGAAGAGCCCAGACTAAAAAGTCTGGGCTCTTTGTGTTCTTATCGATTAGGAAAGGATATCTGCACTCATCTTTGAGTCATCGTTCTTGTTGATTAGTCCCCACACAACACCGAGAACCAGCGCTATGAATGGCAACAAGACCAATACCCAACCAAGGGGGGTCATAGACCACGCCAGTGGGATTCCGTTTGTGTCAACATCTTGAACCAAGCCTGATAGCAGGTTGAAACGAGACATCAACAGGTAAAGACCCAGGCCAAGAGCCAAGACAGAAACAGCTGGTGCAACGATTGCCTTGAACCAGTGGGTGCCTGGGTTCTGCATAAAGAACCTAATTACAGCAGCGCTAACAAGTAGCTCAACCAACATGATGGCAATAGCAGTAATAGCGCTCATCCAGAAGAACAAGTTCATGATTGGGTCCAAGTTCTGAACTGCAAAGATCACAATTACAAGACCAGCAAGAACTGAAGTAACAATTACTCCTCCTGTTGGAGCACCAGATGCATTGGTCTTACCTAATGACTTAGGCAGAACTCCGGCACGACCTAGCGCAAACACATAACGAGCATTTGCATTCTGGAACGCCAAAAGACCAGCAAATAGTGAAGAGACAACTAGCCATTCCATAATCGTTACTAGCCAGTGACCGACGTTGGTCTCTACTAGTGCAAATAGAACGGCAGCTGGGTTTGCTCCACCTTCTGAAATTGCAGCAACTTGATCAACAACAGCTGAAGATCCAAATCCAGTTACCATCGCAAATGAAACGATGGTGAATAGGACAGTGATGATTGCAATAGCTAGGTAGGTGGCACGCGGAACAGCACGCTTAGGGTCTTTAGACTCTTCACCGTAGATAGCTGTTGCTTCGAAACCAATGTATGAAGCTAGTGCGAAAGCAATTGCGATACCAGCTCCTCCTGAGAAACCACCAACAAAGATATTTGCAGGTGAGAAAGATGCTGCAAGATTTATCTGATCTGAGTGATTCACAAGAATTGCAATACCAGCAATTAGCAGTGAAACAACTTCAAGTGCCATAAGAGCTCCAAGAACCTTTGCACCAACATCAACACTGAGTAGTGAAAGAGCTGTAACAATTACCCAAGCGATAGCAGCCCAGAGATACCAAGGAAGAGCAAAACCAAATTCTGCCTCCACTTGACCTTGAAGCAAGCCACCAAAGAATCCGTAGATCGCTAACTGAATAGTTACGTAACCAACGATAGAAACTAGAGCGGAACCAATACCTGCGTTCTTACCTAAACCTCTACCAACGTAAGCAAAGAAAGCTCCTGCGTTGGTTACCTTGCTTGTCATCGCGGTGAAACCTACGCTAAACAAAATTAGAACAAGGCCAACCAATAGATATGCTCCAGGGGCTGCTGCTCCGTTACCTAACAGAATGGCTACTGGAACAGCTCCAGTCATACCAACTAGTGGAGCGGATGCTGCCACCACAAAAAATACAATTCCGAGAACGCCAAGGCGGTTCTTCCGCAATGAGTTATCGCTAGTTTCCATAGACATTATTGAATCTCCTAGTCGGGTCATGGAATCGTTCGGGTATGAACGACCTGTTACTAGATTGGTGCAGTTTTCCCCGTTATTTTCGATTAAAGGCAGTAAAGAGCCCGATGGTTAGTTAATCGTTATCAGAAAGCGCTATTGCTTCATTTGGATACAAATGGTTAGTAATCTAGGTTTCATGACTGAATTACATGGATTTATGGCTCCTAAGACCCCAACCGGTAAAAGCGCAATCATCCCTGATATGCCTTGGTTCTATTCAGGAACTCTGCTCACGGTTGAGTATCTGACCGATGAAGCTAACGTGAGAGCAATCTTGCCCGCAGAACTAGAACTAGCCGATGAACACCCAGGTGCAGTAGCTCTTATCTGGGCTGACTGGCAGTCCTGCTCCACCGGTGGAGCTGAATTACTAGATCCAGTTAGATCGCAATACCTTGAAGCTTTCGTAGTTGTTAGATGTAAATACCAAGGTAAGACCTATTCACGTTGTGTTGCTATCTGGGTTACTAAAGATTTCGCTATTGCTCGTGGTTGGTTCCAGGGTTACCCAAAGAAGCTTGGCAATGTTGCTGTGACCAGAATCTTTAACCACGGCAAAGCAACTCCAAAGCTAGAAGCAGGAGCAAAGCTAGGTGCTTCTCTTGCGGCATATGATCACAGACTGGCTTCTGCTGTTGTTACTTTGAGAAAGCCTGCTGACTCTAATGGTTTTGTAAACGGTCATCCAATGATTCACTCAAGATGGATGCCTTCGATTACTCCTGGTCTTGGTAACTCAATGGATCAACTAATCACCATGGGTGGAGTTGATGCAGATCTAGGAACCCCTTGGGTAGGAGATGCTGAACTTACTCTCGCTGATTCACAGTGGGATGAACTAGCTTCGATTCTTCCAGTCAAGGAAATACTCGGTGGTTACTATCGCGAGGTTGGTGTTACCTTCAACGGAGGAGTCCTCCTGGAAGATAACTCAAACAAGATTTAGTAATCCTCCATATATTCTTGAATCTCCCAGTCAGTAACATCTCTAGTACTCGGATCTGGCACTGCTGCGTTGTATCTTTCGATCTCATCGCGTTTCATTACTAAGAAGATTCCGATCAAACCAGTTGACATGTGCTCACGCATACGCTCATTAGCTTCTAGTGCATCAAGCGCTTCAGTAAATGTTGCTGGCAGTGTTGCTGCAGCTTCATTGTCATAAGCCATTCCTTCAGCAGGAGCTGGAACTTCTAGTTTTCTAGTAATGCCATCTAAGGCAGCGGCCAAGATACCTGCGATAACAAGATACGGGTTAGCTGCACCATCACCAACACGAACCTCTAGACGAGTTCCTTGTCCACGCTCAGGTGGTATACGAACCATGGTGCTTCTGTTGTCATAGCCCCAGTTAGCTCTATATGGAGCCAAAGTATCTGGACCTAATCTCTTGAAAGCATTGACAGTTGGGTTAGTAAAAGCAGTTAGCGCATTAGCGTTCTCACAGAGACCAGCAATCATCTGCTTTGCAGTTTCACTTAGGTCGTTGCCAGCAAACATCAGGTTCTTACCCTGCTTGTCTGTTACTGAGAAGTGCAGATGGAAACCTGATCCTCCCTCATCGCTCCAAGGCTTACCTAGGAAGGTTGCATGCTGGCCTTCACGGTGCACAATGTCTTTGATTGAAGTCTTGAACAAGAATGTTCTATCAGCGGCATCCATAGCTTCTGAATGCCAAAGGTTGATTTCATATTGACCAGGTGAGAACTCATGGTTACCAGCAAAGACCCCGATGTTTAGTTGATCTAACATGCGTAGTAAATGCAGGAATGTTCCTTTTGGATCTACTAAAGCTCCACTGGTATAAACACGGCCAGTGCGTTCAAGAGATCTCTTGAAGCCACCACCTTCAACGCGGTCTGCGATATAGAACTCAAGCTCAGGACCAACAACAGGCACTAAACCTAACTTCTCATACTCAGCAATAACTTTTCTAAGCACGGTTCTAGGTGAGAACATATTCGGTGACATGTCTGGATTTAGTGCATCACCAATTGCATAAGCTACCCCTGGTTCCCAAGGCATCTCATGAATAGTGTCAGGGTCTAATTGAGTAACTAGATCTTGGAGACCATCACCGGCAATACCTTCGGCATCCATAACTCCACCCTGAGTAGTGGTAACCCAAACACCTTGACAGAAGGCAGGGCCATGGCCGGCTGCTTTCTCTAACTGGCTAACCAGTAGGTCTTTAGAACGGGTTATTCCAAGCACATCCGAATAGATGACTCTTAGAACATCTATGCCTTGCTCCTGAAGTTTTTCTCTTAGGGCAGTTAGGTCGGTACTCATTGCAACTCCTTTGTTACTTTTCGTTCGTACTCAAACGATATTTAAATGCTACTTCCTAGTAGCCTAGGAAATGCCCTACTAAACCTAAAAGTTATGAAGGAAATCATGAAAGCACTATTTATCCAGCATGATCATGTCAGCCCAACCGGCTGGGTAGGAGAAGCCCTAAAGCGCCACGGCTTTGAGATGACCGAGGTTTTAGTAGTTCCTGAGAACTCATTTGAGAGCCCCAACATTCCTTTTGAATTCCCTGACTTCAATGACTATGACTTACTCATCCCCCTAGGTTCTCCTTGGGGTGCTTGGGATGATGCCTGCATCGGTAACTGGTTACAGCCAGAACTGGACTGGGTCAAAAGAGCAGTAGCTGCCGATAAGCCAATTCTTGGTATTTGTTTTGGTGGTCAGCTCCTTGCCCGAGCGCTAGGTGGTTCAGTAGCACCTGGCCCTAAAGGTGAAATCGGTTGGACCAACATCTGGTCAGATCGCAAAGACTTAGTTAGCAATGGTCCTTGGTTCCAATTCCACTATGACCGCTGGCAGTTACCTCAAGGAGCAGTTGAGATTGCTCGTAACCCAATCGCTTCTCAAGCATTCATTTATGGCAAATCTCTAGCACTTCAATTTCACCCTGAACTAAACGCGGCGGTGCTCAAAGGCTGGTTAGATTGGGGCGGTCTAAGAAGCGTTGGTGAAGATGGTCAAGATGCTCAAATCATGATGGATCAAACCATTGCTGAAGATGAAGCTTCAAAGCAAAGAACATTTGATCTAGTTGATGCATATCTCAAAGATATAGCGAAACTTATCTAAGGGTTACCTTCACAGGGAATCGCTTGATACCGTTCACAAAGTTAGAACGCAAGTGATCGATATCTCCAACTCGTTCAACCTTGTCAACGCGAGATAACAAATCTTCAAACATAATTCGAACCTCTAGACGAGCTAGTGAGTTACCTAAACACATGTGTGGTCCACCACGACCAAAGGCCATGTGTTCATTAGGGTTTCTCTTCACATCCATCTGGTATGGGTCCTTAAAGACAGAGCTGTCTCGGTTACCGGAAGCGAACCAAGGAACAATCTTCTGCCCCTTCTTTATTTGAGTTCCTTGGAACTCAACATCTTTAGTTGCTGTTCTTCTGAAGTGATAAACCGGAGATGCTAACCGAATGAACTCTTCAACAGCCCAAGGAATAAGTGTTGGATCTTCCTGCAGCATTGCCATCTGCTCAGGGTTTTCAATTAGGTAGTTCATGGTGTGTGAAATGGTGTGACGAGTGGTCTCGTTACCTGCAACAACTAGAAGCAGGAAGTAAGTATTGAAATCACGTTCTGAAAGTGGAATGCCATCTGATGGCACCTGGTTGATAAGCGTTGAAACTAGGTCAACACCATCTTTACCACGACGAGCATTAGCAAGGTTCTGCCCATACTCAAATACCTCTAGAGCAGCAGGTGATCTAAAAGGCACTAAGCGATACTTTTCGCTTTCTGGATCTTCAAGCAGAACATCTGCGTGCTCAGGATCAGTGTTACCAATCATGCGGTTACCCCACTCAATCAACTTGTTAGTGTCATGATCTGGAACATCAAGCATTCGAGCTAGAACTCGAATCGGGAAATCTGCTGCAACTTCTTCAACAAAGTCAAAAGTTCCTTTAGCAAAAGCTGCATCAAGAGTTGTTGCAGTTAGACCTCTAAGGAATGTTTCATAACCTGAAACTGCCTGTGGGGTGAACTGTCCTTGCAACAGTCTTCTTAGTGCACGGTGACGAGCACCGTCTGTTTCTAACAGAGATCTTCTAGCTTCTTCTTGCTCAGCATCTACTTCTTCCAAGTTCGTGAAGTGGGTGGAGGTAAAGGTATCTGGATCTCTAAGGACTTTGACGATGTCGTGATAACCGGTTACTGACCAGAAGCCACTGTTTGGTTTTTCCTCTGTGTTCCAATGAATAGGAGACTCTGCTCGGAGCTTGTCGAAGATGTGCCAAGGAGCACCCCCTTCAAAGAGGTCTAGGTCTGCCAGGGTTAGTTCAGACAATGCTGTCATTTCAACTCCGATTGTTTGGATGCGAATCATTTTTAGATTACACACCAAACCTCAAAGTTTCGGCGTTTGTGCCTAAAAAGTTATTTAGATACGAATGACTAGTGGAGAATAGAGACACTAGGAGGAACCCATGACTGGACCACACACCCTTGCGGAGACCGAAAGACAGGTCAACCAGAAGCTTGTTCACAAGAACATCAACTTCGAAGCAATGGCGGTTACCTCTAACCTCTTTAGAGCTGCTAACTCAGTTAGAAACCACTTAGAGCGCACAGTACTTGCTAAAGAAGACCTGTCTTGGACAGCTTTTGTAGTGCTCTGGGTTACCTGGATCTGGGAACCAATTGAGACTCGTCAGATAGCTATCGAAGGTGGTTTCTCTAAAGCAACTCTCACCGGTGTTTTATCAACTCTTGAAAAAAGAGGCTTACTTGCTAGAAAGAAAAGCAAAGAAGACGGTCGTCTAGTAATTGTTGAACTTACGGCTAAGGGTAGAAAACTTATGGACACCCTCTTCCCTGCTTTCAACAAACAAGAAACAGCAGTTGCTAACTCTGTGTCACCTTCAAAGCAAGGTGCTCTCGCAGATCAACTTAGGGCTATTACTAAGTTCGCTGAATCTAATTCTTAGCAGCCTCTGAAACAAATTTCACAAACAGCTCATGCTGTTGTTGGCTGGTAGTTGAGTTATCTTCTGGATGCCATTGGAATGCATAGGACCAGGCTTTAGCGTTTATCTTGAAAGCTTCGATATGTCCTTCTTCTGCTTGAGCAATAACTTCTAAGTCTTCGCCTAGCTTGTCGATTGCTTGATGGTGGTAGCAGGAAGCTTCTAGGTCTGGTTTAGATAGCCCTAGTTCTGCAACTTCTTTATCCACGTGGATGGTGTGAACGTGATTTAGGTGGTCGTTCTCCATGTGTTGAATTAGAGACCCGCCTTTGAGAACATTCACTATTTGGCAACCGCGACAGATAGCCAACACAGGTATGCCGTTATCTAAGGCGTATTTGGCAATCGAGAAATCATTTTCATCCTGCAGATCGTCAATGCCATAAAGCTGATCTGAGGTTGCCTCTTGGCCGTACCACTTTGGGTTTATATCCCCACCACCAGCTAGCAATACTCCTGAGATGCCTTCAAGTCTGGTTTTCCAGTCTGGGTTTGAAACTGGCAGGAAGGTAACCGGTTCTCCCCCTGCATTCCAGACTGACTCTAAAAGCCTTCTGGATGAAACAACGCCGAGGCGTCTAATAGCACTGGCGTGCTCAGTAAGCCTGCCAACTAGGGCTATCCGGGGACGAGTCATGTGTGCTCCTTAGGGCTACATAATCGTTATGGAACGTAAGGTTTATACAGATTAAGTATGCCCTAATCTAAATCATTAGTATCCTAATGAATAAGGATGAAGTGAGGAAACCTGCTTTGAACACCATAGAAGTTGTTGGCACCAAGATAGACACTCGCCATTACATCGGTGGGCAAAGAGTTGCATCAGCTGAAGCCTTTACTAACACTTCCCCTATCGATGGTTCCTTCCTTGGAGATATTTGCAGAGGAACACAACTCGAAGCAGACCTTGCCGTTGCTGCCGCTAAAAAAGCTTTCCCTTCTTGGGCAGCCCTTGGCCCTAAAGGTCGTGGCGAACTACTACTCAGACTTGCTGAACTTGTTGAAGAGAACATTGAAACTCTTGCTCAACTAGAAACCATTGATAACGGGTCTCTACTGAGATCACACAGACGTGGTGTTATGCCAAGAGTTGCGATGAACATCAGGTTCTTTGCCGAATGGGCAATAAACGAATTACAACACCCTGATTTTGAAACCAGAGGACACACCAACAAGATCTCTTGGGATCCTTCCGGTGTCGCAGTTTTGATTACTCCTTGGAATGCCCCGCTGATGCTTGCCACCTGGAAGATAGGACCTGCACTAGCAGCAGGTGACACAGTGATCCTGAAACCAGCTGAATGGACTCCACTATCAGCATCGTTCTTCGCAGACCTAACAAAACAAGCTGGAATACCTGATGGTGTTTTCAATGTTGTTCAAGGTTTTGGTAAAGAAGTAGGGGCTGCTTTAGTTGCGCACCCGGATATTGCACGTATCTCTTTTACCGGTTCTGTTCCAACAGCAAAAGTAATCGCAAGATCAGCTGCTGATAACCTAACTCCTGTTTCTTTTGAACTTGGTGGTAAATCACCTTGTGTTGTTTTAGAAGATGCTGATATTGATTTAGCTGTTGAGCTAGCTGTTGAGCAGTATGACAACGCTGGTCAGGTTTGTTTATCAGGAACAAGGATTCTGGTTCATGAAAACATCGCCGATGCTTTTGCTTTGAAGTTCAAAGAGAAGGCACTACAGATTATCCAAGGTGACCCAAGAGATGAAGCAACTCAGATAGGCCCTCAGATTCACCAGGTGCACTTCGACAGAGTCAAAGGCTTTGTTGATAGAGCTAAAGAATCTGGTGCCAACATTGTTGTGGGTGGGGAACCTAATACTGATCTAGGTGGTTTGTATTTCAGACCAACTCTGGTCATGAATCCAGACCCAACTTCTGAGATTGTTACCTCTGAGGTGTTCGGTCCTGTCCTTTGCTTACAGACCTTCAAAACTGATGAAGAAGCTATCGCTATGGCTAACAGCACTGAGTTCGGCTTAGCTGCCATCTTGGTTTCAGGTAACAAGGCAAGAGCTGAGAGAGTTGCTAAGGAACTGGTTGCTGGCACTATCTGGGTGAACTGCTTCTTTGTTAGAGATTTGAGAGCACCTTTTGGTGGTTCTAAGAAATCAGGTATCGGTCGTGAGGGCGGTAACTGGTCATTTGATTTTTATGCTGATGTTAAGAACACAGTGGTTTCACCTAATGGATGGAAGGAATAGATCATGGGAGAAGTAGTAGGAGCTGCAATGCTCGCCCACGTACCAACAATCATGTTGCCTGAGGCCGTCAGATACGACATAAACGATGGCAAGGAACTGTCCCTTGTTCCAGGACTCAAGAAGCTTCGCAAAGATGTGTTTGAGACCTTGGACTATGACACTGTTGTGGTTCTTGATAGTCACTGGGCAACAACTGTTGAGTTTGTTATTTCATCAGCAGCTGAGCGATCAGGTTTATTTACCTCTGAAGAGCTCCCTAGAGGTATGTCACAGATTCCTTATGCGATGAAGGGTGACCCAGAGCTGGCTAACTCTTTGAGTAAATACGATGAGAAGAATGGCACTTGGATTACTCCAATTGCTGATCCTCATCTGCCGATCTTCTATGCAACTGTGAACCT